>Ga0307377_10000667_pt1 | contig 44982 bp, 37 predicted proteins | sample TR3MG_FD_202535 | JGI IMG/M metagenome (GOLD analysis project Ga0307377, IMG submission 202535) | Soil microbial communities from Risofladan, Vaasa, Finland - TR-3 | ecosystem: Environmental > Terrestrial > Soil > Coastal area > Acid sulfate soil | place: Finland: Risofladan, Vaasa | collected...
CGTAATGGAAAGTTATCATTAATGGCTGCTGCCTTTGATGAACGCATTACTGCCTGTATTCCAAGTAGCGGAGGAACCGGTGCAGAGGTTCCCTGGCGGTATTGTTCACAAAATTATGATAACGAAGATATTGCTTTATTGGCTTGTGCACAACCAGCCTGGTTACACCCACGGTTAAGATTCTTTATCGGTCGTGAAAACAAATTACCTGTTGATCAAAACCTGTTCATGGCTCTCATAGCCCCCCGGGGATTGATGCTTAGTACCGCAATAACTGAAGGAGCCAGTAATCCATGGGGTATCGAACAGGCCTATCTTGCTACTCAGAAGGTATATGAGTTTTTAGATGCTAAAGATAATCTGGCCATCAGATCACGGTACGGATTACATAGTGTCTGCGCCCGGGATATGGAAGATTATATTGATTTTTTTGATTATGTATTTAAACGCAATGACCATAAACCCGAAAACAAATTGTTTTATAATTACTCCTTTAAAAAGTGGTGTGAACTTAGTGGTGAGAAGATAGACCCAGAAAGTTACCCTGTAGGAGATCTTGACGATATTGATATGGATGTGCAAAACACAAAAATTACATCTGTTGCAGCTTGGGATAAAAAGAGAACTGATATTAAGTTGAATCTTCAATGGGCTTTGGGGGATGAACCACCAGGGGTGATCAATCCGGGTCCTGGAAGCCTTGAAAAAGGCGGAGGAGGTGAAAATAACTTCGGTTCTTTTCTTGTACGGCCCAGACCAACATCCAAAATGGGTATGATGGCAATCAGTCCTTATAATGGATTCGGAGATCAACTCTTTGGTTATCTATACTATCCTATTGATGAGAAAGGGAATCTTAAAAATAAAAATTTACCTGTTGTAATTTACCTGCATGAATACGATTATTCAAAAGGATTCAACTCTTACCATCAGGTAGAGTCTTTGATTCGATCCATGGTTGATTTGGGATATGCTGTATTCTCATACGATATGTTAGGCTTTGGCAATCGTATAGAAGAAGGTACCCGGTTTTATAACCGTTATCCTCATTGGTCGAAAATGGGGAAAATGGTAGTTGATGTTAAAGGGGCTGTTGATGCCATGGTAAATCTTGATTTTATTGATAGCACAAATATTTTCGTTGAAGGTTATTCTCTTGGAGCAACAGTGGGGTTGTATGCTGCAGCATTGGATGAACGTATTGCAGGAGTTGTATCTGTGGCCGGATTTACTCCGATGCGCTTAAATACTCCGGAGAAGGGAACTGAAGGAATTAAAGCATATTCTCATTTGCATGGTTTGTTACCGCGATTAGGGTTCTTTGTTGGAAATGAAACTCGTTTACCTTATGATTTTCACGAGATATTAGCTTGCCTGGCTCCCAGGCCACTATTGGTTATTGCACCTGCAATGGACAAAGATGCAATTCTTCAGGATGTCACATATTGTGTGGAGCAATCAAAGAAAATTTACAGTTTATATAGTGTCCCCGATGATATTCAAATTTTTACCCCTGATGATTATAACAGATTCTCCCCTGAGATGCGGGAAAGAACTTATGAATGGCTACAGGACAGATTAGTAATCCAATAACCTTGAAAGCAGTAAAATAGTATATTTATCATCTCCTTTATATTTAATACTAAATTGTTCCCGTATTTTTAATATAAATTTACGATGGAAAAAACCACCATGAGATTAATCTTAAATTTATTAAGATGAAAAAGCTAAACTCTGTTTTACTGCTTATTATATTATTTGCCCTTTCAGGCTTTAACGGACATTTTGAAGGCTCTGATTTACTGTACTACAAGGACGCCTTAGGTCTGAAAAAGCCTGTAAAAACCCATCAGGATTGGGATATTAAACGACATCAGATACTGGAGGGTATGCAGCAGGCTATGGGCGAACTTCCGGGTATGACAGATCTTCCATCACTTGATGTACAAATTACAGATAGTCTTGAAAAAGATAATTATACCAGACTGACAATAAGCTTTACCGCGGCAGAAAATGAAAGAGTACCAGCCTACCTCTATATTCCTGCCCGGAAGAATAAAGACAAAAAACTACCAGCATTAGTTGTATTACACGGAACAGGTGAGCTGGGAAAGAAACTCGTTGATGGCTACAGCACTCTGCCTAATCGTGCTCACGCTACAGAGTTGGCTCAAAGAGGTTATGTAGTTATCGCACCTGACTATCCAAGCATGGGTGACCTTAAAAATTATGATTTTGAAAATGACCGCTACGAGTCGGGAACGATGAAAGGTATTTTCAATCATATGAGGTGTGTTGACCTACTACAGTCGAGGGAAGAAGTTGACCCTGACCGGATTGGGATAATTGGTCATTCCCTTGGGGGACATAATTCAATATTTGCGGGAGCCTTTGATGAACGTATTAAAGTAATAGTGTCGAGTAGTGGCTGGACCCTAATGGATTATTATAACATCGGTGAAGAAGGTTCAAAGAGATATGGAGGCCGGCTGGGACCCTGGGCCCAGGATAGATATATGCCATTGCTTCGTGATAAATTTAATCTGGATGCAGGCCTTATCCCTTTTGATTTTGATGAAGTAATAGCGGCATTAGCTCCGCGTGCATTTTTCTCCAATTCTCCTGTAAATGATGCCAATTTCGATGTTAAGGGCGTAAGAAAAGGAATTGCTTCAGCTTCCATGGTTTATAAATTACTGGGAGCGGGAGATAAACTACAGGTTCGGTATCCCAATGCCGGACATGACTTTCCACCAGAGACCCGTTTAGAGGCTTACCAGTTTATTGATAAAATACTTGATCATAATCCGGCAGAAAATGAGAACGGACAGATAAGAATTGCGTCCTGCCAATTTCCTGTTTCTTCAGATATCAAGACAAATTTACAGTGGATTGAAGAACAGATCATTGAGGCAAAAATTAAAAATGCTGATATAGTTCATTTTCCAGAATGTGCTCTATCGGGATATCCTGGTTCGGATATGAACACACTAGAAGATTTTAACTGGGATGAGCTATACAATGCAACAGATTCCATAACAGCATTATCCAAAAAATTAAAGATCTGGGTCATATTAGGTTCGATCCACCGTCTAAGTGGTGAGAATAAACCTCACAACAGCCTCTACTTAATCAACCCTGAAGGAGAAATAGCTGACAGGTATGATAAAAGATTTTGTACCGGTGGCGATTTAAAGTTTTTCTCCCCGGGAGATCACTTTGTAACGTTTGATATTAAGGGAGTTAAATGTGGATTGCTGATCTGTTATGATATCAGGTTTCCTGAACTTTACAGACAATATAGTAAATTGGAAACAGATGTAATATTCCAGTCATTTTACAATGCCAGACAAGCTAAAGGGAGTATTCATCCTGTAATTATGCATATAACAGCTCAGGCAAGAGCGGCATCAAATTATTTTTATATGTCATTAACAAATTCCTCCACTACTGAAAGCTGGCCATGTTATTTTATTACACCAGATGGACTAGTTCAAAACAAGTTGCCCCTCAATGAACCAGGCATCCTTATATCTGATTTGGATATTACGTCAAAACACTATGATGCGAGTAAACCTTACCGACTGGATGCAATTAACGGAAAGCTAAATAGCGGAGAGTGTATAAATGACCCAAAATCAATTGACAGGAAAAGATTGCATTAATTTTATCATATACTATTTGGACTTTGAACATATTATCTTAAAAACATGATTATGTCAAAACAATACAGGACCTATGTATTTACCATTCTCAGAATAGTAATCGGGTGGCATTTACTATATGAAGGAGTTGTTAAACTTTTTAATCCCAACTGGTCGTCAGCTTCTTATCTGATGGAATCCAAGTGGTTGTTTTCAGGAGTATTCCACTGGCTGATTGGCAATAATTCGACATTGCAAGTCATTGATTTTCTTAATATCTGGGGCTTGATATTAATAGGTTTCTGTCTTTTTGTTGGCCTTTTTACTCGTTCCGCAAGCATTTCCGGAGCATTGCTTCTTTTACTATATTATGTGGCAAACCCTCCATTTGTTTATTCATCAATGCCCTCCACGAGTCATTTCTATATATTCAATTATAATCTAATTGAAGCAATTGCCCTGTTAGCATTGGCATCACTACATAAAGATTACCTCTGGGGCATTCAAAGATGGATTGCATTTTCCCATTCAAAAAAGAAAGATATAAAGTTCCCTCCCGAGGATAACCATGAAATCTTAGAAACATATGACACCTCTCGTCGTGAGTTAATAAAAAACCTTGCAGTTGTCCCTCTGTTTGGGGCCGCATTCTTCGGGATGGCTAAAAAAAGAGGCTGGATCAGTTTTGAAGAAAACACACTTAAAACCAAAAGTGATGCAATAAGCAGCGCTTCACTTATGCTGGGAAAAAATTACTCTATAAGTGAATTAAAAGGACAAGTACCCACTGGCAAAATAAAGGATATTACATTGAGCAGGATAATGATAGGAGGAAATCTTATTAGTGGTTTTGCCCATGCACGCGATCTGATTTATGTATCCACATGGCTTAAAAAATATTTTACCGATGAAAAAGTAATTGAGACATTGTGGTTATGCGAAGCTTGTGGAATCAATACTGCTATCTTTCGCTGTGATGAAAATACAATCAGGATATTGGAAAAATACTGGAGCCGGGGAGGGAAAGTACAATGGCTGGCACAGACATATCCAAAGGGGGATGATCTGACAAATATTAAGACAGCTATTGACCATGGTGCAATGGGTGCTTTTGTAATGGGAGGTATAGCGGATAAGGTTGTAGTAGACAAACAGATCGATTACCTTCGAAAACCAATTGAATATATTCAAAACCAAGGCCTTATAGCTGGCACAGCAGCGCATTCAATGATGGTTCCGAAAGCTTGTGTTGAAAATGGAATTAATCCCGATTTTTACATGAAAACCTATCATCATCATAATTACTGGTCGGCGACACCTATTGACCCTGAGAATCCGGAACTTCCGATAGATGGTCCCGGCCATAATCAGTCACACGATAATATATGGTGTATGTCTGATAAGGAAGCATCTGATTTTTTTGATAATAATTCCACCCCCTGGATAGCTTATAAAGTACTGGCTGCAGGAGCAATCAAACCGGAAGATGGTTTTCGTCATGCATTTGAAGGTGGCGCTGACTTTGCTTGTGTGGGAATGTTTGATTTTCAGATTATTGAAAATGCTAATATTGCTTACCAGATCCTTAATTCAGATCTTAAACGTAACAGAAAATGGTTTGCCTGAGAAAAATACTTTTAGCTTTCCCGGATAAGAATTTCTATAGACCAGATAATATCCACTATCAATGATTTTCGTATATTTGATTCCAAATAATATTATTTCAATATAATAGAATGTTTTTGAAGCTTTTTAAAGAGGGTATTATATTTGCTGTTAACTCTATCATTGTTAACAAGCTAAGAACTTTCCTTTCTCTTTTTGGTATTACTATTGGCATCTTTTCTATTATTTCGGTTTTCACTGTACTTGACTGGATGGAAAAGGCAATCCATGACAGCATTGCTACACTGGGTGATAACGTCATTTATGTTCATAAATGGCCCTGGGGCCTGAATACCAGTCTTGAATGGTGGGATATAATAAAATGGCCTTCTGTTTCGGTAGATGATTATCAAGCAATTATAAACCGATCAACAAAATCTGCTTCTGCATGTTTTACGATCGACCACTCAAGTCAGATAAAATTCAGAAATAATCTTGCAAATGATGCCTGGATATCAGCAGTAACACATGAATTTGAGGATATAAGATCATTTGAGATTGAAGATGGCCGGTATTTCTCACCAGAAGAATCCTCTTCCGGGAAAAATGTAGCAATAGTCGGAGCTGTTATTGCAGAGAGATTGTTTGATAAATCTGAACCTGTTGGCAAACAGATAAAAATTGCAGGTAATAAAACAAATGTTATTGGAGTTTTCAAGAAAGAGGGCAAAGGGGGGATTACTGATGATGGCACTGACCAGATGACCCTTGTTCCCCTGAACTATGCAAAAAACTTTATAAATATGAGGAATTCTTTCTTGAATGGAACCCTTATCATCAAAGCAAAAGATGGTGTATCTGCTCAGGAACTAAGTGATGAAACAACAATGATACTAAGGGCTACAAGAAGACTTCAACCTGATGAGATAAATAATTTTTCAATTAACAGGGCAAGTGTTATTGCTCAGAGTTTTGATGCTGTTTTTGCCGGAATTAATATCGGAGGCTGGGTAATTGGAGGTTTTGCAATACTTGTAGGCGGTTTCGGAATTGCAAATATCATGTTTGTCTCTGTCAGAGAAAGAACAAATATTATTGGGATTCAGAAAGCCCTGGGAGCCAAGCGATTTTTTATTTTACAACAGTTTTTGGTTGAGTCTGTTCTTCTATCCATTTTTGGCGGGATACTGGGAATTTTAATGATACTGATAGGCACAGTTATTATTAATTATCTCTACGAATTGAATATGCATCTTACTCTTTCAAATGCATTTCTTGCAGTATTTATTTCCGGTTTAATTGGTGTTGTGGCTGGTTATTCACCAGCCTATACTGCATCAAAGATGAATCCGGTTGAGGCAATTGGATTCTCATTCTGATGTAATTCTGTTCTGATCGATCCACAGGGTTAACTTCACAAACTGATCAACCGACAACTGTTCAGGTCTCAGATTGAAATCAGGGTAATCATCACGTTTCAATGTAAAAGCTGCTCTCACTGAGTTCCTTAACATTTTTCTACGCTGATTAAAGCAGGCTTTTACAACTCTGACAAATAGGGCCTCATCACAACCAATATCTTTCACATCATTTCTTATTAATCGTATTACACCCGATTTTACTTTTGGAGGAGGAGAAAAAACATGTTCCGGTACTGTGAACAGATATTCTGTTGAATAATAGGCCTGAAGTAAAACACTCATTATCCCATAGGTTCTTGATCCTGGTCCTGCGCAAATGCGTTCGGCAACCTCTTTCTGCAGCATCCCTGCTATTTCAATCACTTTATCACGGTGTTTTAAAACCTTGAAAAATATCTGGGTTGAGATATTATATGGGAAGTTCCCTATTATAGCAACCTTATCCGGGAAAAAGAAATCAAGATCCATTGTCAGAAAATCTCCTCTTATTATTTTATCTATTTCAGGAAGATATGACTTAAGATAGTGAACCGACTCATTATCAATTTCAATTACTCTCAGGTCTGGGAATCCTCTTTCTATCAGGTATCCTGTTAAGATTCCCATACCCGAACCAATCTCGAGCACAGAGTTGTATCCCTCTCCTGTTAACGTACCGGCAATTCTTTGGGCAATACCTTGATCTGTTAGAAAGTGTTGTCCAAGGTTTCTTTTTGGCTGTATCTTTCTCATCTAAGTAAAAAATAATAAAAGTTAATTCGAAAATTGAAGAAATTCCCTTCCGAACTTCCTTAGTATTGGCAATCTCAGAGATTCAAGAAATACGATAAACCGCTTTAGAACATTATAATATAATGTTACAAACAATAAGAAGATCATTATCCAGATTGCAATAGTATTAAACAACAGAGTTCCGATCTTTAGATCTCCAATTTGTTTATAAGGAGCATAAAAATGTGCTCTCCCGTAATTTGACCCGGGGTGCATAAATACAGGATCAGCCTTTTGAATCAGCTTTTCGTCAGTATCATATATCTTATTGATTGCAAGCCTGTTAAGCACGAAGTTAGCAAGACTTTCATTATAATCTTTTGCCTTCATTTCAATGAACACATCCTCTCCCATTGCTCCGGCAATCTGTTTATATAATGAATCCCGCTGATAGGATATCAAAAGGTTTTTTATCCTAAATGAGGTCTTAAGGCTATCGAGGAATATCTTTGCATCATCAGCCACAATTTCATTGAATAACTCATAATTCAGATTATTTAACCATTTCCCGGGTTTGATACCGGATAAATTTGAAAGATCATTTATGTGATAATTAATTTTTTGAAAGTTTTCTTTAGCATACTCTTTATATTCAGGATCATTCCCGGTAGCAATGCACTCGTTAACCTTGACTTTCAATGTTGGGATAAGAAATGAAGCATACCAGTCATTCTGACTTATTTCCATATCATAATTAAAAAATGGCTTCTCAAATTTATTACTCTTAAATTGCTCAACACACAATGCTTCATACGACCACCTTGTTACCATAATATCTCCAATAACCGGAACATAAACCTTTTTAGTTATCGACTTATGCAGATCATCAAACTTTATCATTGCGCCCCCCAGCAACAACTGGGGAACCAGAATAAGAGGGATCAAAATATAAATACTAACTGCTGATCGCATGCCAGCAGATATATTCAATCCAAGCAAATTACCAAAACAGGCAGTTGTAAAGAGAATCAACCATTGTTGAAAAAGCATACCCCTGACTTCAAGAATCAGATTAGCAACCAGTATAAATGATAATGATTGGATTGCAGATAAAACAAAAAGAAAATTTATCTTTGATACGAGGTAGCTTAACCGGCTTAAATTCAAAAACTTCTCCCTTTCAAGAATCTTCCTGTCCCTGAAAATCTCTTCCGCACTAACTGTTAGTCCGATAAAAAGGGAAACAATTATTGACATGAATAGAAATATCGGATAATTCCTGTTATTCGCAAACGTATAAACTCCATTTTCGCTAAATTTTGAGATATACCCGAGGATAAAGGCTAACAGCGGGGCTTCAAGCAGATTGATGATCATATATTGACTGTCGGCAAGCTTCCTGGTTATGTTTCTTCTTATAAATGTCCTTATCTGATCTGTTTGTTGAGGAACCCTGAAATTACTAGGAGGAATAGCCGATTTTTCAGGCTTTTCTCCAAGAACCGGCATCATCTTATTCTTATATTTTTCATACCACTCTTTCGGACTGACCTGCCTCTCATTCCCCGGGTGCCCGGAACTATCAATTACCTTTACCTCAACAATATGCAGGATATTATTTGTCTCAACATTTCCGCAATTCGGGCATTCACTTTCAGCAGCATTTGCCTGTGATGTTTCTGTTTTAAAATAGACAAGCGCCTCTACCGGATCCCCATCGTAGATCATATATCCACCCTTATCCAGGAACCATAACCTGTCAAACATCTTAATTATATCTGAAGAGGGTTGGTGAATTATTGCAAAAACAAGCTTCCCGCTTAAGGCTTGATCTCTTAACAGAAGCATTACTTTTTCTGAATCAAATGAAGATAATCCGGATGTTGGTTCATCAACAAACAGGACCACCGGTTCACGCATTAACTCAAGACCAATGTTGAGTCGCTTACGTTGACCACCGCTAACCTTCTTATTCATCAAATCACCAACCTGCAAATCCTTTATCTCATAGAGTTCCAGATCCTGAAGTACCTTTTCAACTGTTGTTTTTAATTGTTCTTCATTATAATCACCAAAACACAAGCGGGCATTAAAATAGAGATTCTGAAATACTGTAAGTTCTTCAATAAGCATATCATCCTGAGGGACAAATCCTATTAGTCCTTTAAGCTCTTCTGTGTCAGAATTAATATCATAACCATTTATAAAAAGTTTTCCAGACGTTGGTTTAGTCTTTCCATGAAGCAAATTCAGCATTGTAGTCTTTCCAACCCCACTACCTCCCATTATTCCAATTAAGTTTCCCGAATCAACACTGAAATTCATTTTCTGAAGACCGTTAGTGGAATTCTTAAACAGAAACTCAATGTCATGTCCCTCAAAAGATATCTTCTCCGGAAATTTACCTGAAACAAATTTTTTGTAAATTTTAGAATAATAAATCGGATCAATACTTTTTCCCTTTATATTCACACCACGTTCAAGAAGATAAGGCCTGCATGATATAATATCCTTCCCCTTAAAATAGAGCACCAATGGCCCATCGTATGTAAAAAGAAGTGTCCCTGTACTTTCTATATGCAGAACTACAAGGTGTCCTTTGAACCCCTTTATTCTAATATGCCGCCACTTATCATAATGCTTATAAATACTGGCTCCGGAAAATTCAGGGTTATCACTTTCAATTATCAGAATACAATCAGGTGTAACCTTATCATACGCACTACCTATCATGAAGGCAGTTACATTGTCATACTCCTTTTTTGAAATATTAAATGTTTTGAATACGATGTTAATAATCGTATTCTCCTGATCAGAAATCGTTCCGTCTTCAAATGCAAACTCTATCAGTTGAAGAAAAACGATCATTCTCTCCTCAAGGAACAGTCCTTTTTTTATTTGCCGGCAAATATTCGTTATCTGAAATGATATAAGGGAATCTTCATCTGCAAGTTCTGATTTATTAACACTCTTTAGTTCATTAAAGTAGAACTCAAGATTTTTTTCGAAGAGGGAATAGTATTCTTCCTCAAGTTCCCTGTTAAGATATCTTCGGAGATAACTACGTAAGATTTTCTTACCTCTGGAAGAAACTCCTGCCGGATTGATAGTCGAAACAATAGCAAAGATGTGAATCAAAGCAAGTAATACAGATTCCCTCATATGACAATTAAATAAAAAACCGCAAAGGAAGAAGCTTTGCGGTCAGTTATTTATAAAATAATTATTGTACAATTATACTTCTTACGTCGTCAATGACTTTTGTTATGTCCTTAATATTCTGCTCCGTAAGACTTGAGCCAATTCCTTCATATACTTCCTTAACAGGACTAAGCACCTTTACGAAATCACTGACATTTTGATCATTAGCGTAAGGGTTTGTGATTTCAAGAAACAGTTCAAAAGATTTTTTCTGTTCAAGAAGAACTCCTGATATACCAGCCACCTGGTATGCTGCTTCAGAAACATGAGTTGTCAGATACATTCCTTCAACCCATGCCCCACCAACAACAAGAAGTGCTAATGCCTGCTGATCATTTTCGCTCAAATATGAATATGTATCATTGAATGCATTTGTCAGTGTATTAACCAGCTCATCCCTGTTATCAAAATTCTTTTTCATATTATCATATAACTCTTCATTATATATAGCCGACATATTGAGTTCATTCGAAAGTGATCGTATTGCATCCAGAATATTAATTACCTGCTGCTGCTGATTATAGAGTGTTGCATAACTCAGATCGGCTCCATAAACACCAAGGTTGATTGCCCTTTTTGTACTACTAAAATATTTTTTGGTGTTTTCAACAGGGTTTGATATGCCTATTATATAACCAACCTCCAATTCGGTAAGCATCTTAATTACAGCAGCTGATGTTGGCAAAGGATAAACATTTGCTTCAATCTGACTCTCAATTATCTTAATCTGTTCCATCTCAACTTTACTATGCTGTTTACCTGAAGTACCATCTTTGCACGAGGTCAAACATGTGAAACTTATAATCAACATTGGAAGTATGACACCTGTAATAATTTTTTTCATTTTTATTCAGTTTAAAAAATTTACAATACTATTCAAAAAACCGTCTACAAAAGTAATAAATAATATTGAAACTAATCAGTGCCTGGAGTTTGGAGAACATAAAATAGCTATATTTTTTAATAAATTAGTGCAATTTGACCTTTTTACTGTTTTTTTACCTTAAAATAACTCTAAAGATCTATACTGTTATAACTTTTTATGATTCATCATTTATATATCAATTTTACACACTTTATCCTTATGTTACTATTTAAACCCTGGCATTTACCTGATAGTTAATCATGCCATTATCTTCATATTTTTTATATCTTTAGGCCCCTGAATTTAGAGCATTTTTTAATGAAGTGGAATTTCGATGAACCTGCTTACAGAGAAGGTACAAATTGTGTAAAGTATGATCTCAGGGAGGAGCAGGATTCTTAAGAATGAATCTGGCAACAACACATCAAGTAGTAATGGAAGCTATGGAACAGATTGAAAAAGCTGTTTCATCGCTCAGATAAAATTATATATTAAATGAAAAACAGAATAAAGGTAAAACTAACACTTGAAGACGGAACGATATACTATGGCCGGTCTTTCGGATCGCTTGTTCCGGCTGCCGGTGAAGTGGTTTTTAATACAGCAATGACAGGATACCCTGAGAGTTTAACCGATCCATCCTATCGCGGACAAATTCTTTGTCTAACCTATCCCCTTGTTGGAAACTATGGAGCCCCAAATAAAAATGAAGAAAACGATCTTTATAGTTTTTATGAGTCTTCATCGATTCATATATCAGGACTAATTGTATCTGATTATTCATTTGAGTATAGTCACTGGAATGCAACAGAAAGCCTCGAAGAATGGCTGCAAAAAAATAATGTGCCAGGAATTTACGGAATAGATACCAGAGCTCTTACAAAAAGAATTCGTGAAAAAGGAGCTATGCTTGGAAAGATTGAACCCGAGGGATCCGAAACCGACTTTTACGACCCGAATAAAGTAAATCTTGTGGCAGAGGTAAGTACTCAAACTAAGAAAATTTATGGTTCTGGAAAATATAAGATATTACTTGTCGATTGTGGCGTTAAATATAATATAATCCGAAATCTGCTAAAAAGGGATACAACAATAATAAGGGTCCCATGGGACTATGATTTTCATAAGGAAGAATATGAAGGACTATTTCTAACCAACGGCCCTGGTGATCCTAAGATGTGCAACATCACCATCGATAACATAAAGAAAGCATTCTCAGACGAAAAACCAATGTTTGGTATTTGCCTGGGAAACCAATTGATGGCTCTTGCTTCCGGTGCAGATACCTATAAACTGAAATATGGTCACAGAAGCCATAATCAACCTGTTCTTAAAGTAGGAACCGACAAAGCCTACATTACTTCACAAAACCATGGATTTGCTGTTGATAATGAAACACTTAATCAAGGCTGGGAACCCCTGTTTGTAAATATTAACGACAATACGAATGAAGGGATGAAACATAAAGAGAAACCATTCTTCTCAACACAATTTCACCCTGAAGCATCAGGGGGGCCAACAGATACTGACTATCTATTTGATGTCTTTATTGAGAATATTGAAAAATCAATAAAATAAAAGTCTATCTCAAAAGCCCCCCTTGGGGGGATGGGGGGTCAATTAACAATTTTGAGACAGCCCGATTGAATTCCGGTCGTTTTATACACCAATTTCACGGATAATACCGGATAGTTTACTTAGTCACATATTTCATCATCTTATCAACAAATTCTGCAGCTGTGGTATTTTTAAAATTTACGGTCCTCTCATCAAAAATAGCTGATATCTCTTTATTACACAGATTCCCAACGCTCCCCTCATGAACATAATCTGTTAATGAAGTCTTTGAAAATGAGGAATTCCTGACCATCTCAGCTACTGCTTTATAAGCATCTCTGAATGGTATACCCTGCATAACAAGACGGTTCACCTCCTCTGTACTGAAAATTGTATTATATAAAGGATTCTCCGTTATATTTTTCCTGATCTTTATATTGTTAAGCATTAACAACATTATTTCAATGCACTCACGCATTTCTCCGAATGCATCAAATATCAATTGTTTTAACAATTGAAGATCCCGGTTATATCCTGATGGTAAATTAGTTGTCAATATTGCTATTTGATTTGGAAGGGTCTGAATAGCATTTGACCTTGCTCTTATTAGTTCAAAGACATCAGGATTTCTTTTCTGAGGCATAATACTTGAGCCAGTAATATATTCATCCGGGAAATCAATAAACCTGAATTCCGAACTCATATAAAGACATACATCCATTGAAAATCGTGAAAGGGTCTGTGCAATCGACGCAAGAGCGCCTGCTATTGCCATTTCAATTTTCCCCCTGCTAAGACTTGCATAAGCTGAGTTGTACAGCATGTTGTCAAATTCCAGAAGCTCTGTTGTCAGTTTTCTGTTAATTGGTAATGTAGTACCGTATCCGGCTGCAGTACCCAGAGGATTTTGATTATTCAGAGATCTTGCCCCGGAAAGTAAGAGAACATCATCAGCCAGAGACTCAGCATATGCGCCAAACCATAAACCAAACGATGAGACCATTGCTGGCTGCAGATGAGTGTACCCGGGCAACAAAACCCCCTTATGCTGCTCACTCAGATTCTGTAACGTGGAAAAAAGCTCCCGGACAAGATCCGAGAGCTTATCAATTTTATCTCTTGAATAGAGCCTTATATCAACTAATACCTGATCATTCCTTGATCGTCCGGTATGGATTTTTTTACCGGTCTTTCCAAGAATAGATGACATCTCTTTTTCAATTTGTGAATGAATATCTTCTACATCACTTTCAATGAACAGTCTTCCCTCTTCATCACTTACAAAAAGAGAATGAAGAGCATTTAATAAACCATTCTTGTCTTCATCCGAAATTAACTTAACATCCTCAAGCATTATAACATGAGCCATTGAACCAATAATATCCCATTTAGTAAGAGACAGATCAGTTTTTCTGTCCTTACCTGATGTGAATTCGATGATCGCAGGCTCAGGATTTGTCCCTTTTTCCCAGAGTTTCATAATAACATCAAATTAAATATGTACTTGTTACTTTTTCTGGCTCTCTTCAACTATAGCCCTGTGAGCCATCAGACGTATTGCATTTATCTTAATAAACCCTTTACTGTCAGTCTGATCAAAGCCGCCTTCAATATCCATGCTCGATAGCTTTTTGTTATACAATGAAGAGGGTGATTCACGACCTTCAATAATAACATTACCCTTGTAAAGACAGATATGGACACTACCATCAATAAGTTCCTGACTCTTTTCAATCGCTGCCATCAGAAAATCCATTTCAGGACTGAACCAAAATCCGTTATAGATAATCTCTGCAAACTTAGGAGTGAGCATACTAACCAGTCTCATTACCTCTCTGTCCATAGCAATCCCCTCAATATCCTTGTGAGCAATATGTAACACTGTTGCAGCAGGAGTCTCATATACACCTCTTGACTTTATACCGACAAACCTGTTCTCTACCATATCAAGCAGGCCTATCCCGTTTTTACCAGCAATATCATTCAGGTAAACAAACAATTCATAAGCGTCCTCTTTTGTTGTACCATCTTCTTTGTTGATCAGCTTAACAGGCAAGCCGTTTTTAAAATGAATCACTAACCTGGTCTCCTTGTCGGGAGCATCCTGGGGCATTACCATTTTTTCCAACATACTCTTATGCAATGTGTACATGGGATCTTCCAGTACTCCTGCCTCATGACTAATATGCATCAGATTATCATCTTCACTGTAAGGTTTGGCTATACTGGCCTTTACAGGGATCTTTTTCTCAGAAGCATACTTGAGTAGATCAGTCCTGCCTTTAAATGTTGCCAGAAACTCTTTGTCCTTCCAGGGTGCTATAATTTTAACATCGGGCATCAGGGCATAATAACAAAGTTCAAACCTTACCTGGTCATTTCCCTTTCCTGTTGCACCATGTGATACAGCTTTAGTTCCCTCCGCTCTGGCAATTTCAATATGCTTCTTTGCAATAAGCGGTCTGGCAAGTGCAGTTCCAAGCAAGTACCTGCCTTCATAAATAGCATTCGCCATAATTGCCTTTAATACATAATCCTCAACAAATTCCTTCTTAAGATCAGAGATAATTACTTTTGATGCCCCCAGTAATAATGCTTTCTTCCTGCACTCTTCAAAATCATCAGACTGACCTACATCTGCAACATAAGCAATAACTTCATAATTCTTTTCAATTAACCATTTAAGTATTACAGAAGTATCTAAACCTCCACTGTACGCGAGAACAACTTTTTCTTTCATTACTTTTACAATTTGATATTATCTATAATCTATTTATCTTAAAATATATTCTGTTTTTATAAGTACTACCTTGAATAGCATCACCTTCTAATCTTATTGTGGACTCCGGGAAGAACAATTTCAAGGCAAGTGTGTACTTGCTGGATTGTTATTCCGTCTCTCGGGATAAGCAGTATTGTATCATCACCTGCAATTGTTCCTGCAATTTCATATCTGCCCATGTTATCAATAAAAAGAGCTGTATTACTTGCATTACCGGGTATCGTCTTTATCACTAAAAATCCTTTCGCTTCAATAATATCCTGAACAACCGGAACAATATTTAAATTCACTTTTGGCATATTAGAACTTTTGATACCTGCCGACAAAGAATACTTGTATCCTGTAGATCCGTTTGGAATCCTCCTAACACCTAACTGCCTTAAATTACGGGATAGTGTAGCTTGCGTACAGCTTATCCCTTTCCCTTCCAGTTTTTTCAGCAACTCTTCCTGTGTTGATATGTTCTCTTCAACAATAATTTTTTCAATTGCCAGAAGTCTATTCGTTTTTTGCATATTTATTCATTTATACTGCAAAGATATTCATTTTTTTGAAATTTCAAATCCTTATTAAAAAAAATGTGTTATTTTTGAACCTCAAATTTTGAAGATGAAAGATGAAATAAAGAAGGTAATTATCCTGGGATCAGGTGCACTGAAAATTGGAGAAGCGGGGGAATTTGACTACTCCGGCTCCCAGGCCCTGAAGGCGTTGAAGGAAGAAAATATTAACACAATACTGATAAATCCTAATATTGCAACGGTACAGACCTCAGAGGAGTTGTCCGACAAAATCTATTTCCTTCCAATTACTCCTTATTTTGTTGAGAAAGTTATAATTAAGGAAAAACCTGATGGAATTTTATTATCTTTTGGTGGCCAAACAGCTCTCAATTGCGGAACTGAGCTTTATAAAGCGGGAGTATTTGAAAAGTATAATGTAAGGGTCCTTGGGACTCCTGTTTCCTCTATCATTGAGACTGAAGACCGCGATCTATTCATAAAGAAACTGGATGAGATTGATGTTAAAACTCCTAGAAGTATGGCGGTACTTGGTGTTAATGAAGCAATTGAAGCTGCAGAAAAACTCGGATTTCCCATTATAATAAGAGCAGCATATACTCTTGGTGGTCAGGGAAGTGGGTTTGCTTCAAATGTGGAAGAATTACAATCACTATCTCAGAAAACGTTTTCATACTCAGATCAAATCCTGGTTGAAGAGTCTCTTAAGGGATGGAAAGAAGTTGAATATGAGGTCGTAAGAGATAAGTATGACAATTGTATTACTGTATGTAATATGGAAAATTTTGACCCCCTTGGAATTCATACCGGTGAAAGCATTGTGGTCGCTCCTTCTCAGACATTAACTAACAGTGAATACCACAAACTTAGAGAACTTTCTATAAAGATTATAAGACATATTGGAATTGTAGGCGAATGTAATGTTCAATATGCTCTGTCTCCCGATTCTGAAGACTACAGAGTTATTGAAGTGAATGCACGTTTATCTCGTTCGAGTGCCCTTGCATCAAAAGCTACAGGATATCCACTTGCATTTATTGCAGCAAAGCTTGGAATGGGATATGGGCTTCATGAATTAAAAAACTCCGTTACTAAAAACACTACTGCCTGCTTTGAGCCGGCCCTTGATTATATCGTATGTAAAATTCCCCGATGGGACCTGAATAAATTCGAAGGCGTGTCACACCAGATTGGTAGCAGCATGAAGAGTGTTGGTGAAGTAATGGCTATTGGCAGAACCTTTGAAGAGGTTATTCAAAAGGGCTTAAGAATGATAGGTCAGGGAATGCATGGATTTACGGGAAATCGGAACCTTGGATTTGAAGATATTGAGAAAGAACTTACCGAGCCCACAGATATGCGTATCTTTTCAATTGCCGAAGCTCTTGAGATCGGTATGTCTGTTGAAAAAATACATGAACTGACAAAAATTGATAAATGGTTTCTCTTCAAACTGAAAAATATTATCAACATTAAGGATGAACTTTGTAAATATCAAACACTTAAATCTGTCCCGACAGAATTAATCTCCCACTCCAAGATAAATGGATTTAGCGATTTCCAGATAGCCCGGCATGTACTTAATTCGGCTCCGGATAATATCGATGCTGATCTCATGAAAGTGAGAAGTTACCGGAAATCATTAGGTATAGTTCCATATATAAAACAGATAGATACCCTTGCAGCAGAATATCCGGCTGTTACAAATTATCTATATTTGACTTACAGTGGGTCTGAACATGATATTCAATGCGAAACTGATAAAAAATCGATTATTGTTCTTGGTTCAGGAGCCTACAGGATAGGTTCAAGTGTTGAATTCGACTGGTGCTCAGTAAATGCGATTAATACAATAAAAAAAGAAGGTTTCAGATCTATTATGATTAACTATAACCCTGAAACTGTAAGTACTGATTATGATATATGCGACAGACTATATTTTGATGAACTCACCTTCGAAAGAGTTCTGGATATTATTGAACTCGAAAATCCTGGTGGTGTTATTGTCTCTGTAGGAGGTCAGATACCGAATAACCTGGCTATGAGGCTTTATAATGAAAAAGTACACATACTAGGCACCTCCCCTAAAAATATTGATAAAGCAGAAAACAGGCATAAATTTTCCAATATGCTTGATAATCTTGGCGTTAACCAGCCTAGATGGAGGGAGCTTTCCTCAATTGATGATATTTTTGAATTCGTCGACCGCATTGGATTTCCTGTTCTTATAAGACCCTCTTATGTTTTATCCGGGGCCGCAATGAATGTGGTTTCCAACAGAGATGAACTTTCACATTATCTTGAACTTGCATCACAGGTTTCAAAACAATATCCTGTAGTTGTTTCTGAATTTATTGAGAATGCCAAAGAAATTGAGATGGATGCGGTTGCCAGCAATGGGGAAATGATAGAATACGCTATCAGTGAGCATGTTGAGTTTGCCGGCGTTCATTCAGGCGATGCAACAATAGTCTTTCCTGCACAGAAAATATACTTTGAAACGGCCAGGAGGATAAAACGTATATCTCGCCAGATTGCCAAAGAACTAAAAATATCAGGACCTTTTAATATTCAGTTTCTGGCTAAAGATAATGAGATCAAGGTTATAGAATGTAACCTGAGAGCAAGTCGAAGTATGCCTTTTGTTTCAAAAGTTCTTAAATCCAATCTTATTGAACTTGCAACAAAGGTGATGCTCGGACTACCTGTTAAAAAGCCTGAGAAATCTATTTTCGAACTCGATTATGTTGGGGTTAAAGCACCACAATTCAGCTTTTCCCGTCTGGCTAAGGCCGATCCTGTTCTCGGAGTTGACATGTCATCAACAGGAGAAGTAGGATGCATCGGAGAAGGTTTCTATGAAGCAATCCTGAAAGCCATGTTCTCTGTTGGCTATAGGGTCCCTAAAAAAAGCATCCTGCTTTCAACCGGTCCTGCCCGTTCAAAAGTTGAACTTCTAAACAGCGCCAGGGCTTTACAAGAAAAAGGACATAAGCTCTATGCTACTCGTGGCACCCAGCAGTTTCTGAAAAATGCAGGAATTAAAGCGACCATTGCATACTGGCCGGATGAAAAAAAATCACCAAATACTATTGAGCTTATAAAATCGAGGGAGGTAGATTTTGTTGTGAACATCCCTAAAGACCATAGCCCCACCGAACTAAATAATGACTATTTAATAAGAAGAAGTGCCGTTGACTTCAATGTTCCTCTGATAACCAATGCGCAACTTGCAAGTGCTTTTATACTTGCATCCTGCAATATGGATACAGATGATCTGGCAATTAAAAGCTGGGATGAGTACAAATAAAGAGGGGGTGACTGGGTGAGGGGGTGACTGGGAGAAGAGGTGACTGGGAGATGAAGAGAATGAGTGAAATATTAATGTACACAACTTTACAACCTTAAAACATGATTAATATCCGAAAGGCTAAACCAGAAGATGCTTCAGCGATAATTGATTTTCAACAAAAAATGGCCTGGGAAACAGAAGAGCTTACACTAGTACCGGAAATTGTTACCAAAGGGGTATATACTGTTTTCAAAAAACCCTCCATAGGACAGTACTGGGTTGGGGAAGATAATAATTCTATCATTGCATCTTTACTGATAACATATGAATGGAGCGACTGGAGAAATGCCAATATTTGGTGGTTCCAGTCTGTGTATGTACTGCCACCATATAGAAGGAAAGGGATCTTCAGATCTATGTATTCTAACATAAAAGATGAAGCTGACAAGCAAGGTGTTGCAGGGCTTCGTCTATACGTGGAATCAAATAATTCAAGAGCACAGAAAACCTATCAGGCTCTTGGAATGCTGAGTGAACACTATCTATTATATGAATGGTTGAAAGAGTGAACAATGCATTGGCTTCTAATTATTCTGGTTTTCCCTTATCTCTTTCTATTTCTTAAGATTTACAAAAACCTTAGGAAAATTAAGGTTTATAGTGCCACAACCAATTCAGGTATATTTGTGTCAGTTGTTATAGCTTGCCTTAATGAGCAGGAAAATCTACTTCGCCTTTTAAGCAGAATCGCCCTGCAGGATTATCCAAAAAGCTTATTTGAAGTTATTGTTGTTGATGACAATTCAACAGACAGATCTTATGAAATTGCTACATCCTTTAAAGGAATAGGCAATATAATTGTAACAAGTAACGATGGTATTGGAAAGAAACAAGCTATCAGAACAGGAGTTATTGCTTCAACTGGTCGCTTAATAATTACAACTGATGCTGATTGCCGGATGAAACCAGCCTGGATAAGCACAATTGCATCTTTCTATGAGAATTATAAACCCGATATGATAGTATGTCCCGTTCAGATAGAACCCAGATCAGGTTTTTTTGGAAGGTTTCAGGAGCTGGAATTTCTAAGCCTTCAGGGAGTAACTGCAGGTTCTGTTCTCTCAAAAAATGGAACAATGTGTAATGGAGCAAATCTATCATTTACCAAAGAGGCATACCTTAATAATGTTGATAATCTACATTTCGAAATTGCTTCCGGGGATGATATCTTCTTGTTACACTGTATAAAAAAAAGATTAAATTCAAAAATACTATGGATTGAATCGCCCGATGCAATGATTACTACAGTGTCATCTCCGAATGTTTTATCGTTTCTTGAGCAGAGAGCAAGATGGATTTCCAAAGGGAATATTTATCAGGACAGATATACTATACTTATTGCGATTGTAACATTTGTTACAATTATACTACAAGTGTCTGTTCTTTTAGCCGGGTTTATTAATCCGGTATTCATTCTGGTTTTCCTGACTATATTTATTTTAAAATCAGTTCCTGACTTTTTGATACTGTTTAATACTTCTGGAAGATATATGAAGAGGTATCTTATGAACTGGTTTTTGCCGGTTCAGATTTTTTATCCGTTTTATGTTCTTTGCGTGGGTTGCTATTCATTAATACATCCCAAAGTATGGAAGGTTAATTCCCCATCTCCGAAAGAAACTTGATCCTCATCAACCTTATTTCTTCCTCCTCAAATTCATTGCCCAACTCATTAAACGCCTCAGTTAGAGAGTCAGATTCGGCCTCTTCCCTAAAATATGAATATATATCCTGCCGACGTTCTTCATCGATCATCGAATTAATATAATAATCGAGATTTATTCGGGTTCCGGAATGAACAATTGCCTCGATCTCTGATATTAACTCTTTTAATTCCATCCCTTTGGCTTCAGCAATATCCTCAAGAGGTCTTTTCATATCAATACTCTGAATAATATATACTTTAATTCCGGATTTATTGACGACTGATTTGACAACCATATCGAGAGGTCTTATTATCTCCTTCTCTTCAACATATTTTTTGATAATTTCAATAAACTCCTTACCATAGCGTTGTGCTTTGCCAGCTCCCACTCCAGAAATTGTCTGTAGTTCATCATATGTTATGGGATATTGGATAGCCATGTCTTCGAGAGAAGGATCCTGAAAAATAACAAATGGCGGGACTTCTTTTATCTTAGAAATTTTTTTACGCAGATCCTTCAGAATGCTTAACAGTTCCTCATCAGTTGTTGCTGTTCTTGCCCCAAAAGCATTCTCTTCATCTGTTGTGTCGGCATAATCATGATCCTCGGCTAACATGAAAGAGCCAGGCTTTTCAAGGAACTGCATACCCTTATTTGTCAATTTTAAGAGCCCATAATTCTCAATATCCTTTGTAAGAAATTTGGCGATAAGAGCCTGCCTGATAACCATATTCCAGAATTTCTCATCTTTATCTTCTCCTATTCCAAAAAATTCGAGTTTATTGTGCTTGTAAGATTTAATCGCTGAGGTAACTTTTCCAGAAAGGATATTTGCAATATGATCGGCTTTAAACTTCTCTTTTACAGCAATTATTGTCTCTAAAACATTTACAACAGCCTCATTACCCTCAAACTGCGATTTAGGATGAAGACAATTGTCACATGCTTCGCAATTCTCTTTCTGATACTCTTCTCCAAAATAGTGAAGTAGCAATTTCCTTCTGCAAACTGAAGATTCAGCATATGATACAGTTTCCAGAAGTAGTTGTTTCCCTATCTCCTGTTCTGCAATTGGTTTCCCCTGCATGAACTTCTCAAGTTTCTGAATGTCGTTATAACTATAATATGCTATACAGTTCCCTTCTCCGCCATCACGACCAGCCCGTCCTGTCTCCTGATAGTAGCCTTCAAGGCTCTTTGGTATATCAAAATGGATCACAAACCTAACATCCGGTTTGTCTATCCCCATCCCAAAAGCTATAGTAGCAACGATGACATCAGCTTCCTCCATAAGGAATTTATCCTGGTTCATTGTGCGTGTTGCAGAATCCATCCCGGCATGATATGGAAGCGCTTTAATGCCATTAACCTTGAGTAATTCAGCAATCTCCTCAACTTTTTTGCGGCTAAGACAATAAATTATTCCTGATTTACCTGTATTGTTTTTAATATATTTAATAATCTCTTTTGAGACATCCTGCTTCGACTTAATCTCATAATACAGATTAGGCCTGTTAAATGACGATTTAAAGACTTCTGCTTCAAGTATACCCAGGTTCTTTTGAATGTCATGCTGTACTTTTGGAGTGGCTGTTGCAGTAAGTGCTATTATAGGCGACCTGCCTATTATATCAACTATTGGCCTTATACGACGGTATTCAGGTCTGAAGTCGTGTCCCCACTCTGATATACAATGAGCTTCATCGATTGCATAAAAGGAGATTTCAATATTCTTAAGAAACTCAATATTCTCCTCTTTTGTTAGAGATTCAGGAGCAACATAAAGCAGTTTAGCGTTACCCGACAAAATATCTTTTTTAACTCTCGCAATCTCAGTCTTTGTAAGCGATGAGTTTAGAAAGTGGGCAACATCATCATCAGTGCTGAAGTTCCTCATCGCATCAACCTGATTTTTCATAAGGGCAATAAGAGGAGATATAACTATTGCAGTACCCTTCTTCATCACAGCGGGTAATTGGTAACAAAGTGATTTCCCCCCTCCTGTTGGCATAAGTACAAAACTATCCCTGCCTGAAAGAACATTCTTTATTATTAGCTCCTGATTGCCTTTAAAAGTATCAAAACCAAAATACCTTTTTAAGTAATCTGTTATAGAAGAATCATTTAGCATTTTATTCACAAAATAATTAAAACGAGTAACTGTAAACAAAATTGATTTTACAGTTTATATAAAGTTAATAAATTTCCTTATCAAATAATAGTTTTATCTTAATATTAACAAATATGATCCAATAAAGATCACTCAAAGATTTTTTTATAGCTGGAATTTTATATTGTTTTGCACAATAAGATTTATCATCTTTACAGGCTGATTAAAACCCATATAATATAAGATACACATGTCAATGTTTAGGAATAAAGGTAAGAAGGGAGAAAAAGAGATGTCATTTCTTGAACATCTGGAAGAATTAAGATGGCATATAATCCGCTCTGTATTAGCTATCGTAATATTTATGGTAATAGCTTTTGTTTTCAAATCCTTTCTTTTCGATAAGATTATTCTTGCCCCCAAGAGTCCATCTTTCCCTACAAACCGATTCCTTTGTCATATTGGTGAACTTTTAAATACGCCATCATTGTGTATTAACACCAAACACTTAAACCTGATTAGTATAAAAATGGCGGGACAGCTTACAACTCATATAGCGGTTTCGATGGTTGCCGGCCTTATTCTTGCCTTTCCAGTTATTCTCTGGGAATTCTGGCAATTCTTCAAACCAGCCCTCCGTCCAAATGAGTCAATGCATGCAAAAGGAGCAGTTACTGCAGCCTCAATACTTTTTTTCATCGGTGTGCTTTTCGGTTATTTCCTGCTTGCTCCTCTCTCTATGCATTTTCTGGGGACATATGAAATTAGTGCAGAGGTTGTCAATCAAATTAATGTCCGCTCATATATCGGCCTGATATCATCAATATGTCTGGCCACAGGGGTTGTTTTCGAACTGCCAATAATTACATACTTCCTTACCAAGGTTGGTATTATTACACCTGCATTCATGAGAAAGTACAGGAAACATGCTATTGTCATTATATTCATTGTCGCAGCCATAATAACACCTCCTGATGTCTTTTCCCAGGCACTTGTATGTATTCCAATCCTGTTCCTTTATGAGATTGGGATTATAATTTCGGCCAGGGTAATGAAGCAGAGAGAAAAGCAACACGATGATTTTATGACTGATGACGATTCCACCAAAACTGAGACTGCAACCTCATAAGATCATAAATGAAACTATACACTGAAAATCTTGTAAAAAAGTATCGTTCCAGAACAGTGGTTGACCATGTTTCTATTGAAGTTGAACAAGGAGAGATTGTTGGCTTACTTGGACCTAACGGAGCTGGTAAGACTACATCTTTTTATATGATTGTCGGTTTGATCAAACCAAAAGAAGGAAAAATATTCCTCGATGATGAAGATATTACATCACTTCCTGTTTATAAACGTGCAAGAAGAGGTATCGGATATCTTGCCCAGGAAGCTTCAGTATTCAGGAACATGACTGTTGAAGACAATATCCGTGCAGTTCTGGAGATGTCAGGGTTTCCAAAAGAGGAACAAAGAGATCGACTTGAGACTCTTATGAACGAATTTGGCCTACAAAAAATAAGTAAAAACTTAGGCATACAACTCTCTGGAGGCGAAAGAAGGCGCACCGAAATTGCAAGAGCTCTGGCCCTTAAACCGAATTTCATTTTACTCGACGAACCATTCGCCGGAGTTGACCCTATAGCCGTAGAAGATATTCAGGAAATTGTGTCTAAACTACGTGAGAAAAAAATCGGAATTCTGATTACCGATCATAACGTTCATGAGACTCTATCTATTACCGATCGTGCATACCTTCTGTTCGAGGGACGAATCCTTAAATCTGGCACATCAGCCCAACTGGCAGATGATGAGCATGTAAGAAAAGTATATCTTGGCAAGAACTTTGAACTACGCAGGTAGTGTAATCACTTTGTTTTGATAATAATTTATTATACTTTTGCGGAGAATTTAACTGCGGATGTGTCGTAATTGGTAGCCGAGCAAGACTTAGGATCTTGTGTCTTCGTGACGTGGGGGTTCGAGTCCCTTCATCCGCACTAAAATCTCAAACCGCCCATAATGTCCTTTTAATAGTGCCTTATGGCGGTTTTTTTAACTATGCAAAAACAAGAATTTACATGAATATCACCAAAGAAAACATTGACGATCTGAATGCTGTGCTAAACGTCAAGATTGAGAAAACCGATTATGAAGGTAAGGTTGAAACCGTTCTGAAGGATTACAGAAAAAAAGCAAATATCAAAGGATTTCGCCCGGGGAGGGTTCCAATGGGAGTTGTAAAGAGGATGTATGGCAGAGCAGTACAGATTGATGAGATTAACAAAATAGTGACAGAAAACGTTCAACAGTACCTTGCAGACGAAAAGATTGAAATCCTTGGTGATCCACTACCTAAAACAGATGATCAGGAAAAAATTGATTTTGATACTCAGGAGGACTTTACCTTCCGTTTTGAAATAGGCCTGGCACCGGTTTTTGAGTTAAAACTAAGCAAGAAGAATAAAGTGCCTCAGTATGATATCATTATCGATAATAAGATGAGAGATGACTTTCTTGAAAACTATACCCGTCGATATGGAGAATTAAGAAAAGCAGACATTACAGAAGAGAAGGATGTGCTTAAAGGTAAGATCGAAGCTGTCGACAAAAATGGCACTGTCATCGAAGGAGGTATATCAGTTGAAGAGACATCAATTGGCATTGATATTATTAAGGACAATAAAATCAAAAAACAATTTATAGGTATAGCCCGGAACGACACCGTTGATTTTGATCTGAAAAAAGCATTTCCCAACGATACTGAAATAGCTGGAATTCTGCATAAAAAGAAAGAAGAGGTTAGCGAGATAGAAGGAATCTTCAGGTTTACAATTAATGATATAAGTCGTTTCCATCCGGCCGAATTAGGACAAGAGCTTTTCGACAAGATTTATGGTGAAGGAGTAGTGAATTCTAAGGATGAATTCATGAAAAAGCTCGAAGATGAGATAACTGTTAATTTAAAACGCGAAAGCGATTTTAAGATGATGATGGATATCAAGAACATGGCAATTGAAAAAACCGATTTTCAACTTCCTGAGGAGTTTCTCAAAAAATGGCTTCTGAAGGTAAATGAAAATACCACTCAGGAACAGGTCGACAAAGAATTTGACAATTTCAGGAAAGATCTTAAATGGCAGCTAATGAGAAACAAGGTAGGACGAGACAATGAAGTGAAGATAACTGAAGAAGATTTGCTGAAAGAAGCTGAGAACATAACCAGATACCAGTTCCAGCAGTATGGTATGTTCAATGCCCCCGAAGACAAGATAACTCACTATGCCAGGGAAACACTCAAACGAGAAGAAGAGGCAAAGAAAATTGCCGATAAGATTCTGGAAGAAAAAGCAGTTCTCCTTATGAAGGAACTTGTGAAACTGGAAAACAAGAATGTTACAGTTGAGGAATTCAATAATCTTTTTGAATAGTAATCAATGCATTGCGAAAATATATTTTTAATTTACTATCTTTGTTTGTTAACTTATTAAGTCTTATAATTATGAGTATGCTTGACGATTTTGGAAAATATGCAAAAGACAAACGTGGTGTCAGTAGTCTGAGTCTGCACAAGTACACTTCAGTATATGGTAGCTATATCTCACCTACTATTATTGAAGAGAGACAGCTAAATGTGGCATCAATGGATGTCTTTTCACGTCTTATGATGGATAGAATAATTTTTCTTGGACTACCCATTGATGATTATGTAGCTAATATTATACAAGCCCAGTTGTTATATCTCGACTCATCTGATCCGGGAAAAGATATTCAGATATATTTCAATACTCCTGGAGGTTCAGTACATGCAGGTTTGGGAATTTATGATACCATGCAGTATATTTCAGCCGATATTGCCACAATATGTACCGGTATGGCGGCGTCAATGGGTGCTATTCTTCTTATCGCTGGCACGAAAGGTAAAAGGTCAGCTCTTAAACATTCCCGAATAATGATTCATCAACCAATGGGCGGTGCAGAAGGACAGGCTTCTGATATTGAAATTACCGTACGTGAAATCGTAAAACTTAAAAAAGAACTCTACGAAATAATTGCATTGCATTCAGGAAACAAAGTTGAAAAAGTTGCAAAAGACGCTGACAGAGATTACTGGATGACATCTCAGGAGGCCAAAGATTATGGGATGATTGATGAGATTCTTCAAAAAACTCAAAAATAAGCTATAATGGATAAATGTTCATTTTGCGGCAGAACAAAAAAAGAAGCCAATATGCTGATTGCCGGCCTTGAAGGCCATATTTGCGATCACTGTATTGAGCAGGCTAACGCCATAATGAACGAAGAACTTGTTAGTAAAAAAGAAGTATCCTTTGATCCTGTTAAACTTCTTAAACCAACTGAAATAAAAGATTTCCTCGACCAGTTTGTCATTGGCCAGGATATGGCAAAAAAAATAATTGCTGTTGCTGTCTATAATCACTACAAGAGGTTGATGCAGAAGCCTGCAAATGATGATATTGAAATAGAAAAATCGAATATTATACTTGTTGGTGAAACAGGGACAGGCAAGACACTAATAGCCAGAACAGTTGCAAAAATGCTGAATGTTCCTTTCACAATTGTTGATGCTACTGTTCTTACTGAAGCCGGATATGTCGGCGAAGATATTGAAAGCCTGCTGACCAGGTTACTTCAAAGTGCAGATTATGACGTAAAGTCAGCTGAAAGAGGTATTGTCTTTATTGATGAAATCGACAAAATTGCCAGGAAAGGAGATAACCCTTCAATAACCCGTGATGTTTCAGGCGAAGGGGTACAACAGGGATTACTGAAATTACTTGAAGGATCAATCGTAAATGTTCCACCCCAGGGAGGACGAAAGCATCCTGAACAAAAAATGATACCTGTTGATACAAAAAATATCCTTTTTATATGTGGGGGAGCATTTGAGGGTATTGAAAAGAAAATTGCACAACGCCTTAACACTCAAATTGTTGGTTTCGGAGCTTCAAAAATCAGAGACAAGGTTGACAAAGATAACATGTTACAATATATAGCTCCACAGGATCTAAGATCGTATGGGCTCATACCGGAGATAATTGGCAGACTACCTGTACTATCTCATTTGAATCGCCTCGACAGAGATGCACTGAGGGCAATACTTACAGATCCAAAAAATGCTCTGGTTAAGCAGTATGTCAAACTTTTCAAAATGGACAATATTGATCTCACTTTCGCCGAAGGTGTTTTTGATTATATTGTTGATAGAGCGATTGAATTCAAGCTGGGAGCTCGTGGACTGAGATCTATATGCGAGACGATCATGCTTGATGCTATGTTTGAAATGCCATCTGATGGAAAGAATAAACTCAAAATAACTAAAGACTATGCAAGTCGAAAACTTGAAAGAATAAACCTTAAGGTCCTTAAAGCATCATAAAAAAAATACTAAAATTGAGGAGATTGTAATCGATCTAATGCATCGATAAAGCATGTCAAAGTTTGAAACTACTATCTTTTGCGGCACTTTCTAACGCTTATCAGGGCCTGTTTCTTCTCTCGTAAATAACATAAGCGTATGAAATGCTGTTCTTTTCGTCGAAAGCATACTCCTCTTTATCAACAACTTTCCAGACTTCAGGGTCAATTTCAGGGAAATAGATATCGGCCTGGGCTTTCTGATGAACATGAGTTATATAAAGCCGGTCAGCAATCGGCATAAACTGTCTGTATATACTTCCTCCTCCTATTACGAAGATTTCTTCTCCCTTATCACATTTATCAAGAGCATCTTCGATAGAATATGCTGTTACCGAACATTCTATACATTCATTTGGATTATCAGTAAGAACAATGTTTTTTCTTCCGGGAAGAGGTCTTCGGGGTAATGATTCCCATGTATTCTTACCCATTATGACAGTGTTTCCAAATGTCAGCCTTTTAAATCTCTTAAGGTCTTCCGAAATATGCCATAAAAGTTCATTATCCTTACCTATACCCCAATCTTCAGAAACAACAACAATAATTGAAATCATACATTAAATATATTATACGGAAATTGCACCTTTAATATGAGGATGAGCCACATAGTCTGTCAGGGTAAAATCATCATACCTGAATTTTTGAATATCATTTATATCGGAATTGAGGACCATTTTTGGCATCTGATAGGGCTCTCTGGTAAGCTGTATCTTAACCTGATCAATATGGTTAAGATAGATGTGTGCATCACCCAGAGTATGTACGAAATCTCCGGGTTTCAGACCTGTTGCCTGTGCAACCATAAGTGTCAATAGTGCATACGAAGCAATATTAAACGGAACACCAAGAAAAATATCAGCACTACGTTGGTAGAGCTGACACGATAACTTTCCATCTGCTACGTAAAACTGGAACATAATATGACATGGAGGAAGAGCCATTTTATTCAATTCTCCTACATTCCAGGCACTGACAATATGCCTTCGTGAATCAGGTGTGTTTTTAATTGAATATATTACATTAGCCAACTGATCAATCTGTTTTCCTCCATCCGCTGACCATGATCTCCACTGATATCCATATACCGGCCCAAGATTCCCATCATTATCAGCCCACTCATTCCATATCCTTACTCCATTATCGTTCAGATACCTGGTATTTGTATCACCTGAAATAAACCAGAGTAATTCATGGATAATAGACTTAAGATGAAGCTTTTTTGTTGTCAGCAGAGGGAATCCCTCGTCAAGGTTAAATCTCATCTGATAACCGAACGTACTAATAGTTCCGGTTCCGGTCCTGTCTGTTTTTTCAGTTCCGTTTTTTAATACATGATCAAGGAGATCAAGATATTGCCTCATTACAGTTAATTAAATATACTATTTAGGTGAAATCACTTTATATTCCTTTGCAAAAGAGTAACATGCAGTAAATACAAATAAAATGGCTGGCAATAATTTTCTATACACTACTTACTTTTTTATGATTTAATATTTTGTGCCTGATTAGTTACAATATTTTAAATAGATGAAGGATGTATCAACCCTTCATTTTTTTTCTTTTATCAATTTCATCCCTTACCGCAGCTGCACGCTCATAATTTTCGGTCTTAATGGCATCATCGATTATTTTATAGAGTTCTTCATCTGAAAACGAATTATATTTTGTTCCATCCGGTTCTAATAAACTGTCAACTTCATTAGCTGCAGATATTTCTGAATCAGATGGATTGACTGTTATTCCGGCTTTATCGAGTATTTCTTCTAAAATAAATATAGGGCATTCGAATCTCAAAGCAATAGCCACGGCATCAGATGTTCTGCTATCGATAGAAAACTCCTTTTCACCATTATTACAAACAAGCTTTGAAAAGAAGACACCTTCTTCAAGCTTGTAAACAACAACTTCGACAACAGAAATATTAAACTCATCTGCAAATTTCTTAAAGAGATCATGAGTTAAGGGTCGGGGCGGATTCAGATTCTCAAGCTTTATTACAATAGCCTGTGCTTCAAAACCGCCTATAATGATTGGTATCCTTCTCTCTCCATTATCCTCGATCAATATCAAAGCATAAGCCCCGGATTGAGTCTGACTGTAAGATATTCCCATTACCTTTAGCTTAACTTTCTTCATATCAACTACTTATATGTCATGCAAATAACCAGTTTTAATTGTATCTGACAAATATAAAGATATTAGAAGTAACTCGAAGATTAACTTTATTTTTTTTATTAACATCCTGACAACAAAAACGGATACCAGGTTAGATTTCATTCCCTGAAAATTAGCCATGTTATTCAATCTAATAGCCGTTTTATACCGGCAATTAAAATATTAACTGTATTGGTTTGTAAATAATCTATTTTGTATATCTTTGCAGTCCAATTTTGAATAAATCCTCAGGGCAACTAAAGTTATATGATCATAGAATTATATACGCCTCACGGAGTAACGTAATAATTATATAAAATGTACGCAATCGTAGAAATTGCAGGCCAGCAGTTTAAAGCAGAGGAAGGTAAAAAGATTTTTGTTCATCGTCTGGAAATTGAAGAGGGTAATGATATTCAGTTTGACAACGTTCTTTTAATTGAGGACGATGGTAAAATTACTATTGGAGAGCCTACAATTAAAGATGCTGTTATTGAAGGAAAAATTCTCGACCACGTAAGAGGTGACAAGGTAATTGTCTTTAAAAAGAAAAGAAGAAAGGGCTACAGGGTAAAAAACGGACACCGTCAGAACTTCACGCAGATTGAAATAGTAAGCATAAACGAGAAAGGTTCACCCAAAAAGGCAGCTCCTAAAAAAGAAGTATCAGCAGTTGCTGAGACAATAGTTTCTGAAGAGCCTGTTAAGGAAAAGAAGGTTGTTGCTAAGAAACCGGCTGCTAAGAAACCAGTTGTTAAGAAGACTCCAAAAGGGAAAGAATAATAAAGTATAAGTATAAGCAAATAAAAATATATTATTATGGCACATAAGAAAGGAGCAGGTAGTTCACGTAACGGTCGCGATTCTGAAAGCAAACGATTGGGAGTAAAACTGTTCGGTGGCCAGGTAGCCAAAGCAGGTAACATAATAGTGCGCCAGAGAGGAACAAAACATAATCCTGGCCTCAATGTTGGACTGGGTAAAGACCACACTCTTTTTGCTCTCACTGATGGTGAAATTGAGTTCACAAGAAAAAGAGATAATAAGTCCTACGTATCAGTTAAGAGTGTGAAGTAAGCTGACGGACAAATTATTTATTAAAATTTAATTATGCTATTTCACACCCTAAACCGATAAGTGAATAACATATTTTTTAAAAGATAGTGACTCCCGAAATTCTTTTCTGTTTAAGAAAAGCATTATCGGGAGTTTTTTAATATTTTTACAGCAGGCTTTATTCAACCTGCTTTTTTATTAATTCATACCTGATATGTTAACAATAAATCTCATCCGCGAAAAAAAGGAATTCATTATTGATCGCCTTAAAATTAAAAATTTTGATGCCGAAGAAATATTAAATAGAATTCTTATGCTCGATACATCACGTCGTGAAATACAGTCCAAAACCGAAATGATGCAGAGCGAGATGAACCGTATCTCTCAGGAGATCGGTATACTTATGAAGAATGGTAAAAGAGATGAAGCTGAATCTGCGAAGAAAAAAACATCTGCACTAAAAGAAGAGATCAAAGCACTTTCCGAAAAACTAATACCTATCGATAATGATCTGAAAGACGAAATCATCAGGTTACCTAACATTCCACACGAATCTGTTGCTCCGGGTCACGGAGCTGATGATAATATCAAAGTCAAAGAGGGAGGAATATTTCCTGATATTTCTGAAAAAGCAATGCCTCACTGGGATCTGATTAAGAAATATGATATTATTGATTTTGATCTGGGAATTAAACTTACCGGAGCTGGATTCCCTGTTTACAAGGGGAAAGGAGCAAAACTACAAAGAGCATTGATAAGTTTTTTTCTTGATGAAGGAGAAAAGGCCGGTTATGAAGAAATTTTGCCTCCAATTATGGTTAATGAGGATTCCGGATTTGGGACAGGGCAATTACCTGATAAAGAGGGACAGATGTACCATGCCACTCTTGATAATTTTTATTTAATTCCTACTGCTGAAGTCCCGGTTACTAATATCTACAGAGATGTAATACTAAGTGCTGATATGTTTCCTGTTAAAAATATTGCCTATTCTCCCTGCTTCAGAAGAGAGGCCGGCTCCTGGGGAGCTCATGTCAGAGGACTCAATCGCCTCCATCAGTTTGATAAGGTTGAGATTGTCCGTATAGCACACCCCGATCACTCTTATGAATCTCTCGAAGAAATGGTTAACCATGTTGAAAGCCTTGTGGCTAAACTAGACCTTCCATATCGTATAATTAGACTTTGTGGTGGCGACATGTCTTTTACATCAGCACTTACATACGACTTCGAAGTATGGTCAGCTGCCCAAAAACGTTGGCTGGAAGTGAGTTCAGTATCTAACTTTGAGTCATTCCAGGCTAACCGCCTGAAATGCAGATATAAAGAGATAGGTGACAAACAGACCCGTCTTGCTCATACACTGAATGGCAGTGCTCTTGCCCTGCCCAGAATAGTGGCAGCAATACTTGAAAACAATCAGACCGAATCAGGAATAAAGATCCCAAAAGTGCTCATTCCATATACCGGGTTTGATATGATCAGCTAAAAATAAACACGTTTTGCCCCCTAAATTGCTAATGTATAAGACCCGCCAATCATACCTATATGCAGGACTTGCAATATTGTTTTGGTCGACTGTTCCTACAGCATTTAAAATCAGCCTTGGCGAACTGGACATTCTGCCAATGCTTACAATAGCTTCAATCACATCTGCTCTGGTCTTATTGATAATTACTTTATCAGGAAACAAGACTACTCTCATTAGGAAAACAACCGGGAAAGAACTTATATACTCAGCCATACTTGGATTCATTAACCCATTTCTATATTATCTGATACTGCTGCGGGCATACCAGCTCCTTCCGGCACAGGTTGCGCAACCACTTAACATGATCTGGCCAATTATACTTGTCTTTCTTTCGGTACTTATATTAAGGCAAAAAATAGAGAAAAAAAGCTTTGTAGCCCTCTTTATCAGCTTTGCGGGGGTCTATATAATTTCTTCACAAGGGAACCCTTTTAAACCTGGCCATTCCAACCTGACAGGGGTGATACTCGCCTTGTGCAGTTCGATTTTCTTCGCAATCTATTTTATACTTAATGTCAAAGATAAAAGAGATGAAGCCGTTAAATTGTTTCTTAATTTTCTTTTTGGTTCCGTTTACCTTGTTGTAACAATGATTATTACAGGAAAATGGCAAATAGAAGCCGGGGTCAAGGGAGTAGCTGCATCAGTCTATGTTGGGATATTTGAGATGGGGATCTCATTCTTCTTCTGGCTGAAAGCTCTTCAGATGGCTTCTTCAACCGATAAGGTGAGTAATCTTGTTTATTTGGCCCCATTCCTTTCTCTTGTTTTTATACACTTAATACTTCATGAACACGTTTATTATACAACACCGGTAGGTTTATTACTGATCATTTCTGGTATATTGATACAAAACCGGAAATTATCAAGAATTTAAATAATTATCTTTGGACTCTTAATTATAAAACACTTAATTGAAGATTAAAATGAAAAAGATTCTTTTCATACCTATAATATTTTTAACATTATTTGTCTCATGCAGGAAAGATGATATTGCTCCTGATGATACCCTTACTCCTGCAATGGCAAAAGATAGTCTTTTCAGTATAATGAATGAATGGTATTACTGGTATAACCTCATGCCAACTGTAAATAAAGACGATTATACTGATCCCTATCAACTGCTTGAGGCTATGAGATATAAAACACTCGACCGGTGGAGCTTTGTTGCTGATTATGATGAGTTTGAGGCACAGATGCAGGGAGAATTTGTCGGACATGGCTTCAGGATTGGTGTTGACAATTCAGGTAATGCCCGTATTGCAATGATTTATAATCGATCACCTCTATATTTAGAAGGTGTCCGCAGAGGCTGGATTGTGAAAAAAATAAACGAAGTTGAGATTGCCCCAATTCTTATCGCGAACGATGCCGATGCCTATACAAGCTTAATTGGACCCAGCACTGCCGACATTACAAATACTTTTACATTCCAGAATCCTTTGGGAGAAGAGGTTAAAATCACATCGACAAAAGAAAGCTTCCAGATCAATTCCGTCCTTCTGTATGATACTCTACAACTCTCAAATGAAGTTGCCGGGCATCTTGTTTTTGAATCTTTTATTAAGCCATCAAAAGATGAACTTGCTACTGCGTTTGCTTTCTTCAGTACAAATAACGTAAAAGACCTCGTCCTTGACCTTCGATATAATTCAGGCGGGTATATTGATATAGCTCAAATACTTGCAAGTTATATAGCAGGGAACAGTTATCAGGGAACTGCATTTGCAAAACTACAATACAACTCTTTACACGAAAATGCGAACTACTCTTTTTCTTTTATTACAACTCCTTATCCACTTACTCTTCCCAGACTCGTAGTGATAACTTCGAGGTCAACAGCTTCGGCAAGCGAAGCTGTAATGAACGGGCTTAAGCCATTTATTAATGTAGTTAGTATTGGCGATACAACTAATGGCAAACCAACAGGTATGAATGGTTGGAATGTTGGTAATAAATATTGGATCTGGCCTATTACATTTAAAATGGTTAACAAGGACGATGAAGGAGATTATTTTGATGGTTTATTCCCTGAGAAAGTTTTATCTGATGATATTACTCATGATTTCAATGACAGAGAGGAATTATGTCTGAAAGAGGCTATTTTCTATCTCGAAAATGGGTCTGTTTCCGGAAAAAGAGGATCAGAATTTAAACGTTATCCTCAATTTTCTGACAAACCAAAATGGATGGATAATGCTTTTGTAATTGAAAAGTAAGATTGGTACAACCTATTAATATCAGACAGTTGAAAGTCAAATCACAGGAGAGGATAATTTTGGGTATCGACCCGGGCACCAGTATAACAGGATACGGAGTAATAAAGATTACCGGTACAATTCCTGAACTGGTAACCATTGGATCAATTGATCTTTCAAAATATGAAGACCATTACCTGAAACTGAAACATATATTCGACAGAACAACCGGGATTATTGATGAGTATAATCCTGATGAGCTGGCTATTGAGGCCCCCTTCTATGGTAAAAATGTGCAGTCGATGCTAAAACTTGGAAGGGCACAGGGAGCAGCAATAGCAGCTGCATTGACCCGTTCCTTACCTATATTTGAATATGCCCCGAGGAAAATAAAGATGTCAATAACGGGTCAGGGAGCTGCTTCAAAAGAACAGGTGGCAGCAATGCTGATGAACATTTTAAAATTCAAGCTGACAAACATAAAACTGGATGCAACAGATGGTCTGGCAGCAGCTTTGTGCCACTTTTACCAGACAAATAGTCCTGTAAATGAAAAGAGCTATAACAGCTGGAAAGATTTCATGAATAAAAATCCAAAAAGAGTTAAGTAGCCGAGCCATATCATATAATAGCAAAAGCCAGAGTTACTACACTTACCTTAACCCCTTCAACCTTAAGAAGTTCATGACTACACGATTCAATAGTTGATCCGGTAGTTATGACATCATCTACCAGTAAAATATGCTTATTGCGAATTACCTCAGGATCAGTTACACAGAAAATCCCTTCCACATTGGTCCATCTTTCATACCGCGATCGCTTCGTCTGTGTAGATGAGCTTGCTATTCTGACCAGGGAGTCAGTATTGAGCTGCAATCCAACGACATCTGCAATTCCTGATGAAATAATCTCGCTCTGGTTGAAACCACGAGTACGAATTCTGGAAGGATGAAGCGGAACAGGAATAATCAGATCTATATCAGACATAAAATCAGAAGATATTAGTGATAAGCCATATATTCTTCCAAGTTCATATCCTATCTCCTTTATACCCTTGTACTTTAAATGATGAATCAGATTTCTTATCCGGCTTCCCTTATTGTAAAATGAAAATGCAGCTGCCTTCTCAATAAGACACCGACCCCAGAAGAGTTGCTCCAGAGGATTCTCTTTGTTAATATGAAAATTAGTTCTGGGAATAATAACAAAGCACTCCGTACATATAAGATTTTCATTCCTGAGCAGATGATCTCCACAGGCATAGCACAGCCTTGGAAACAAGAGACTGATAAAATCGTCCCACAAATTGTAGATATAACTCATGCAGCGATACAGAATTATTACCTGATAAACTTAGAAACTTACAGGGACAATTTTAATTGAAAAGAACTTTTTTATTGTTTAAAGAATGATCTTACTACTTATCCTGGCAGCAATATCCTGAAATTCATCTACTGTAAACTTAAGCTTTGGATTTTTAAAGTTCACGTCCTCCATTGTATCCATAGGGACCAGATGTATGTGGGCATGTGGAACCTCCAGGCCCAGAACAGCAATTCCAATCCGATTACATGGTATAGCGCTTTTAATTGCTATTGCTATTTTTTTTGAAAAAAGGAATAGTCCTGTTAAAAGATCATCATCGAGATCATAAATATAATCGGTCTCATTTTTAGGTACAACCAGAGTATGACCTGCCTTCAAAGGATTAATATCGAGAAATGCAAAATAATTTTCATCCTCTGCAATCTTATAACATGGTATTTCCCCATTAATGATTTTAGTGAAAATAGTTGCCATGGATTTGAAAACAATAATTTGTTATAATGAAATTGATATTATCTCAAAAGGGATAATTCCTGATGGTACCTTAATCTGCACAACATCACCTACTTTTTTCCCGATAAGTCCCTGTGCAATCGGGGAACTGACAGCTATCTTACCAAGCTTAAAGTTTGCTTCACTTTCAGGAACAAGCTGATACTCCATAACTGAATTGTTCGATTTGTTCTTTATCTTAACCCTGTTAAGTATCTGAACAGCTGATGTGTTGATTTTTGTTTCATCAATAACCCTTGATCTTGCAACAATATCCTCAAGCTTGGATATCTTCATCTCAAGCATACCCTGTGTCTCCTTCGCAGCAGCATACTCAGCATTTTCAGAAAGGTCACCCTTATCTCTGGCCTCAGCTATCTGCCTGGATAAAGAAGGTCTTTCCTCACTCCTCAATTGATTGAGTTCTTCTTTAAGATTCTTAAGACCCTCAGCCGTTACATATATAACCTCTGACATTTTTCTCTCCTATATTTAAAAAATAAGAAGAATTCCGGAGATGTCCGGAACCCTTCAAAAACAAATATATAAGTTTTTTTAATTAATTACAAATTAAAACTTCTTAATTGGTTTTACAAGTATTTATCATCATTATTCCATCACTATCTATATTTTCTTCTTGATTTTATTGAACTTGCTTTTACCTTTTTCCGTTTTGTCTTATCCCTGATGGCAAAATCTTTCTGATTTTGCTTCATTCTATTCTGAACATCAGGCGTTTGTATAGCAATAGTTCTTTTTTGGGATCTCTTAATTGACTGTTCATAATCATTCTTCAGTCTCTGTTGATTAGCTTCCTGTTTCTTTTTAGCTTTATTTACAGTTCTGGGCTCTTTTACTTTTATCGTTTTCTTCTTACTCAGAGATTTACCAAATAAGCCCTTTTCAACATGCCTGGAACTATTTCTATGTAAAAGCTGAGCATTACAAACACTAACCGACAATGAAAAAAAGAATATAATAAGAAAAATATTTCTCATAGGCAAATTGTTCGATTAAAGTTATTACAATAAATAATTCACGATACCGTTAAATTTCCGCATGTAATACTAATTTTGCATTAATAAAACTTTTTCGGGTGATATCTATTTCAAAAATAAGATTTTTTTTATTCACATTAACACTTGCCATCATATTAGGTAGTTGTAATAAGGACAACGATGTGATCCCTTATAATTATGTAAACTTCAGCATCGACATAAATGATTCTCAGTTTGTGGATTTAATCTCAATTGGTGGTTCTATTACTGTAAATAAATATACAAATAATATTGGACAAGGAGCTGCAGGATTCCAGGAAAATGGGATAATAATTCATGCAGGTGCAAATGAATATTTTGCTTATGACCGAACATGTCCCCACGACTATACTTTAGACGGGTCAAGTATTCAGGTAAACATCAATCCGGACAATTCTCTTTTTGCTATTTGTCCAAAATGTAGTACCTCCTATGCATTACCAGCCGGAGGCAATCCATCCAGCGGAGTTGGCAGATATCCTTTAAAAAATTACAGAACAAGCTTTGACGGACAGAATATCTGGGTCAGTAACTATTAAACAGGACATTAATACCTGTAATGTTCCGGCTTATAAGGTCCTTCTATCGGCACTCCTATATAATCTGATTGTTCCTTTGTCAGCTTTGTAAGATTAACTCCCAGTTGTTCAAGGTGTAAGCGGGCAACCTCTTCGTCAAGACTTTTTGAAAGTCTATAGACACCGATCTCATAATTGGTTTCCCAGAGATCGATCTGAGCCAGAGTCTGATTGCTGAAAGAATTGCTCATAACAAATGAGGGATGTCCTGTAGCGCAACCAAGGTTTACCAGTCTGCCCTCTGCTAACATAAATATCGCATGTCCGTCAGGGAAAAGGTATTTATCAACCTGTGGTTTGATATTGATTTTTTCGACCCCTTTCATATCGTTCAGTTTATCAACCTGTATTTCATTATCGAAATGACCGATATTACATACTATTGCCTGGTCTTTCATCCTCATCATATGATCAACTGTGAGAACACCCAGATTGCCGGTGGCTGTCACAAAAATATTCCCTTCCTCAAGGGTATCTTCAATTATCTTAACCTGGAATCCTTCCATTGATGCCTGAAGTGCACAGATAGGATCTATTTCTGTAACAATAACCCTGGCTCCATATGATTTCATCGATTTTGCACAACCTTTTCCAACGTCACCATACCCACAAACAACTACAACTTTCCCGGCTATCATCACATCGGTTGCCCTTTTAATGCCATCTGCCAGTGACTCACGACATCCGTACAGGTTATCGAATTTTGATTTTGTAACAGAATCATTCACATTTATCGCCGGTACCAGCAACTCACCATTTTCCATCATCTGATATAATCTATGAACACCGGTAGTAGTCTCCTCGGAGATTCCTTTTAGTTCGCTTACAGTATCATGCCATCTGCCTGGTTCTTTCTTCAGCATATCCTTTAAAGTTGCAAGAACAACGGCCTCTTCCCTGCTTTCAGGTTTTTTATCAAGTACTTCGGGTGTGTTTTCAGCTTTATATCCCAGGTGAACCATAAGTGAAGCATCTCCTCCATCATCAACAATAAGATGCGGTCCTTTCCCTCCCGGGAATGAAAGAGCCTGGGCTGTACACCACCAGTATTCTTCAAGAGTCTCTCCTTTCCATGCAAACACCGGGACATTACCAGCTGCAATTGCTGCTGCTGCATGATCCTGTGTTGAGAATATATTACAACTTGCCCATCTTACATCTGCACCAAGTTCAACCAGTGTTTCAATAAGTACTGCGGTCTGAATTGTCATATGCAGTGAACCCGTTATACGGGCTCCCTTTAGTGGCTTTTTTGATGAATATTTCTTCCTGATAGCGACAAGACCCGGCATCTCTTTTTCAGCTATTTCAATTTCCTTCCTGCCAAAATCTGCCAGGGATATATCCTTTACTTTGTACTGCATTATTTCAATTGTTACATTTATTTTTAATTTGGAATATTTTCAGGCTGCAAAGTTAACAAAATTTCTATTATCATTGTTCATGTTAACAGCTTCAGGGTATGTTGCCTGTCAAGCTCCATTTGATCTGCCAGTTGCTCAGTATTATCAAATTTTATCTCATCCCTGAGCCTGTGTCTGAATACTACTGATATTGCTTTTCTATAAATATCCTTATCAAAATTAAGGATATTTACCTCTATGCTTCTGCTACTGATAACACTGTTTACTGTAGGGTTTGAGCCAATGCTAAGCATTCCCGGATATCTGACCCCATCCAGATCAACCTCTACCGCATAGACTCCATTGGCAGGTATTAGTTTAAACTCAAAATCTGGTTCTATATTGGCAGTAGGAAAACCAATTGAACGGCCAATTTTCCTTCCCTCAACAATTGTTCCGCTAAGTGAATATGAATATCCCAACCAAAGGTTTGCCTCCTCAAGTTTTCCGTGTAACAAAGCTTCCCTTATTATTGATGAGCTTATTGCTCCTTCTTCAGTATGTAACCCCTGTACCTGCTCAACCTTAAAATCAAGTGATTTAGCACACCCTTTTATCATATTATAATCACCCTCTCCGCTTTTTCCAAAGTGGTGATTAAACCCAATGATCAGAAGTTTGGCTCCAATTTTCTCCAGCATCACATCTTTAACAAAATCACAGGCAGGGATCTTACTAAATTTTTTGTTAAATTCTATAATTACCAGATGGTCAACATTTGCATTTTCAAGATGAACTATCTTTTCCTCCATAGTAGTAAGAAAAGAGAGTCTGGTTTTGTTTTTTTCAAGGACTATTCTTGGATGAGGTGAGAAAGTAATTACGACAGTCTCACCTCCAATCTCTTTTGCCCTTGAAACAAGGTGCCCCAGAAGAGCCTTATGCCCCCGGTGAACTCCGTCAAAAACTCCAAGAGTTACTACCGGATTTACCAGATTCAGGTTTTGATAGTCTTTGTGAATAATCATAGCTAAAGATTATGTTTGCAAAATTAACAAAGCCAGGGAAAATTAATATCCTATAACAGAATATCTTTTATATTGAGCTTCAGATATGACATACAATTTGCCGTTTTTTTTTGAGTGGATAAAAAAGTGCAAATACTTAAATCTTTTTTATTTACTTTCTCTGAATATATTACATTTACAAAATTTTAAGTATTAAATGAATTCAGAGACCTATGCAAGTTACTGTTACCAGAAAGGATAGTAAATTTCTTCCTGATCCCAGCAGGGTTATCGCCCGCTTCTATAATCCTTCCGATGAAAGAGGTAAAAATATTATTCTTAATGTATTGGCTATGTCTGATAGTGAGGTAAATACGGCATTAAGTCAGGTTCTTAGAGGTTATTCCAAACGTCATAGAAATATTTCAATAATATTTGAAACACATTTTAATAACCTGTCTGGCTTATTTAATGAGTTGGGGATTAAACCTGGCACGATTAATAAATCGAGGAAAGCGCTAATAGGTTCGTATTTCACAATGGAATATTCTATTGAATCGGCAGCTTTTTTTAATCCATCTGTTGTTGAAGATCCCGATCAGTCGGAATTAGGTCCGGATGAGAAGAGGGTGATTTTTAGTTTCAGGGCAACCGGGGAGGGGCATATTTCATCAATTGTTTTCCGTTCAGCCGTTATTGATAAAAACAGTGATTTGGTTATTGAACCAGTTGGTAAAATGCTGGCAGAAGCAGAACGAATCAAAAGGCATGTTTACAATACAAAATTATTTGTAAAGAAGCTGGATGAAATGCATGATTTTGATAATAAAATCTCTCCGCTATTTGTATTAGAAAAATTAGGAGACAGTTTTACTTATGGTGAATTGAAAAGAGCCATAGAAGAAATAAGAAAAACACATAACCTTACAGCAAATAAAGAATTGATCATTAATCACATGATGTGGCTGGCTAAATCTCACTACGAACTTGACTTTTCAATTGATTCGGCAATTTCTGAGAGAGTTATCTTTCCTACCTCCGAAGCTGAAAGAAATGGCATTGAAGATGCACGTTTTGTGAAATTCACGGATGATAACGGTGAAGCAACTTACTTTGCAACCTATACTGCTTATGATGGCATAACAATACTACCAAAGTTACTTGAGACTAAAAATTTCTACCATTTCAAAGCATTAGCTATTCATGGTGAAATTGCCCGGAACAAAGGTATGGCACTGTTCCCCAGGAAGATCAAAGGTAAATATGCTATGCTGTGCCGAACAGATGGCATGAATAATTATATAGCTTTTTCAGATGATATAAATACATGGCGCGAGGCCAAACTCATCCAGAAACCAAAATATAATTGGGAAATGGTACAGGTTGGGAATTGCGGCTCCCCAATCGAGACGGAAGAAGGTTGGCTGGTAGTAACACACGGAGTCGGTCCTATGAGGGAATACGTACTAGGAGCATCACTTTATGAACTTGATAATCCTGAAAAAGAAATTGGCAGGCTAAAGACACCTTTATTGGCTCCCAATGCTGAAGAGAGGGAAGGATATGTGCCCAATGTTGTTTATTCCTGCGGTTCTATTCGCCACAATGGTAATCTGATTATTCCTTATGGAATGTCAGACTACGCATCTGCTTATGCTTCAGTTAATTTAAATGAATTACTGGAAGAACTGAAAAACTCAAAATAACAGCAGTAGTGAATAAAAAAAATTCAAAGACAGTTGCAGTTATAGTGGCTCACCCCGATGATGAAACATTATGGACCGGTGGAACCATACTGAGCCATCCTTCTTGGAAATGGTTTATCGTCTGTCTTTGCAGGGGAAGCGATAAAGACCGTGCTCCCAAATTCTTTAAAACATTACAAATTCTAAGATCGGATGGAATAATGGGTGACATGGACGATGGCCCGGAACAAAAACCTCTGAATGAGAGCGAGTTGGAACATTCTATACTGAAGCTGTTGCCTCCTGATCATTTCGACATCATTATTTCACATAGCCCTGAGGGGGAATATACAAGACATTTGAGACATGAGGAAACTGGTAAAGCAGTTATAAGACTTTGGCAGTCAGGCAAAATATCTGCCAGTGAACTTTGGGCTTTTGCTTATGAAGATGGCGATAAGAAATTTTACCCCAGATCTATAAAATCAGCTACTACAACTCACTTATTATCTGAAAAGATATGGTTGACAAAATATAATATAATTACAGAAACATACGGATTTGGAAAAACCAGTTTTGAAGCAGAAACAACACCACGTACTGAATCATTCTGGCAATTTACTAATCCGCCTGATGCTCAAAAATGGCTTAATCAATTTGATAATTTACAAATGTGATGATTTGAAAATGATAAGTTTAAATTATTTATTGATTGATAATTTTCATATCTTCACAATTAGCACATCTTTAAATTATTTGTCATGAAAGTATTGGTATTATACGATTATCCCCCTTCACCAGGAGGATTAGCAACACAAGGAGATCTGCTATACAAAGGGTTGCTTGAAATGGGTGTTGATGCACATGCTGTTCATTTTGAATCAGCACAGGAAAAGGAATGGTATTATCGATGGTTTGAGCCGGATGTTGTTGTGGGTGTCGGCTATTGGGGCCATACACCCCATCTGGTACTCCATCCTCAGCGATACGGAGTCCAGCCTGTACCCTGGCTGGTTGCCGATGGTTATATTGCTAATTACCATGAGGTGCTGAATGCTCTTCCTCTTATTATGGTGACATCGAATTGGGTAAAGGAAATGTATGTCCGCGACGGGATAAATGGTGATAAAATTGAAGTTTTACCTGTAGGATGCGATACGGATTCCTTTATCCCATTCAGCAAGAACGAACCGAAAATTTTAGCAGTACGCGAAGCACTGGGGGTTTCACCAGAACAGATAATGATCCTCACTGTTGGCGGCGATGCCACTTCAAAAGGAGCACAGGAGGTAATGCAGGCCCTTGCCATTAATGATACTAAAGCGCCAGATTGGAAATATGTTTGCAAAGTATGGCCCCAACCACGAACAAAACTTCAAAACCTTGCTGATCTGGAATTAGCAACACACCTGGGTATTGATAAAAATGTAATCTATACAACAAATGTCATTTCACGTAATTTCATGCCTTACCTGATAGGTGCGTGCGACATATATGCTGCACCTTCGAGGCTGGAAGGCTTTGGAATGCCCCAAGTGGAAGCAGGCGCCTGTGGAAAACCGGTTATAGGTATTAATGCCATGGGAATGCTCGATACTCTTGTTCATGGAGAAACAGCATTCCTGGCAAGTGTGGCACAAAAAATTATTGTGAAAAAAGTGATCCTTGGTGAGGAATCCGGATTTGAAGACAAACACAGGGTTGTATTTAAAGATCCT
>Ga0307377_10000669_pt1 | contig 44968 bp, 27 predicted proteins | sample TR3MG_FD_202535 | JGI IMG/M metagenome (GOLD analysis project Ga0307377, IMG submission 202535) | Soil microbial communities from Risofladan, Vaasa, Finland - TR-3 | ecosystem: Environmental > Terrestrial > Soil > Coastal area > Acid sulfate soil | place: Finland: Risofladan, Vaasa | collected...
CGATCGCCGCCTCCACCGCCTTGTCGATGCCGTGCTTGAGCATCATCGGGTTGGCGCCGGCGGCGACGTTCTTCATCCCCGCCTCCACGATCGCCTCCGCCAGCACGGTGGCGGTGGTGGTGCCATCCCCCGCCACATCATTGGTCTTGCTGGCGACCTCGCGAACCAGCTGGGCGCCCATGTTCTCATAAGGGTCTTCCAGTTCGATCTCCTTCGCCACCGTCACCCCGTCCTTGGTGATGGTGGGAGCGCCCCACTTCTTGCCCAGCACCACATTGCGGCCCCTGGGGCCAAGGGTCGCCTTCACCGCGGCCGCCACCGCCTTCACTCCACGCTGCAGGGCAGCTCGCGCCTCTTCGCTATAGCACAGCATCTTCACAGCCATCTCTGTCTCTCTCCTGTTTTCCCGTTACCCACTACTTCTTCCTGGACTTGGCCGGGGCCCCGGTCTTCACTGCCAGCACCGACCCCTCGTCCAGGATCACGTAATCCTCGCCCTCAGCCGTCACCTCGGTGCCACCGTACTGGGCATAGACGACGACATCCCCGACGGACACTTCCATCGGAGCGCGCTGGCCGTTCTCCAGCAGCTTGCCCGGACCCACCGCCAGTACCTCGCCCTCCCGTGGCTTCTTCTGGGCCGTATCGGGCAGCACGAGGCCGCTCGCCGTCACCTGCTCCGCCTCGCCCGGTTTCACCAGAATGTGATCTCCCAGTGGTCGTAACATCGAACCATTTCCTCCTGACCCTATGACGCTGACCCAGGTCCAACCTGAGTCGTGATCTGCCCTCTCGAAGTGACCTGCCACGACTGTGCGGACCATGCGCGCGCCGCCTCAGCGGGCCCGACAGGTGGAGGTCACACCCACACGATCGGAACGAACGCTCACACCTCAGGCCAGGGCTCGCCGCCCGCGGATCGCGTGGGTGCGGAGGTCTGGATTCCTGTAGCGGGAGTACGTCGCACCTTACTGTACGCTGTGTCGGGCGCGACTCCTTGTGCAAGATAAGCGCCGTTGTGCGATTCCGAGACTACGCGAGCTTGCCGGTGCTGTCCACACCCACGTTTGTCGCGCGAAGCCCGACCATGCCCGCGCCCAGGAGGCGGTTTCATCGTCGCCTGACACGCACAGATGGGGTTATTGGGGAGCACACCGGCGTTTTCAACTGTTTGGATCCGATACCGGTGACAGCCGCCAGGTGTCAGTACAGCGTTTCCGGGGCGGACAGGACCCTCCAGGTCAGCGTCGGCCGCTCCTGCGCCGGAGATACTGGGCAGGGGTCAGCACGAGCACTCCTCCGATTCTGCGGCCGTACAGCGATCCGAAGTGACGCTTGTCCCCAGTCAGCAGATGGGTGCAGGCGGCGGCGACGGCCGCAGCCAGAATGGGCCTGTCTTTCTCGGCTACCTCTACATCACCAGGAATCAGCACGGTCGCGGGCGCCTCAGCTACTACAGCCAGCTGCGCCGCCAACGCCTCCAACTGGGAGATCCCGTCCGCGCGATACGCCAGGAGGTTCCTGCGTGCCTCCTCCAGTGCAAACTCCGAGGTGACCAGGTCCACTTTGGGGAGGCGCCATAGCTGTCCGAGACGTGATCCCTTCAGGTAGCCGACGGAGAACAGGACGTTGGCGTCAAGGAACACTCGGTCCACGCTCGTGCTCACTTCGGCTTCACATGCGGGATCGAGTCAGGGTCGAGGCCCAGCGCTTTGACCCGGACAACGGCGTCCTTGTAGTCCTTGGCATCCACCGCGTTGGTCAAGAGAAACTCCGCCACTCGCTCTGGGGAGTAGACCTCAAGAGGGAGCGCGACGGCCGGCCGGATAAGAATACCGTCATCGCGCGCTTCCGCGATGACGAGCGTCCCCTCTTGGATGCCAAAGCGCTTCCGCAGCTTGGCCGGGATGACCACGGCTCCGCGTTTGCCGACTTTGCTGGCTTCCGCCAATGGTGTCTTGGGCATAGCACCTGCCTGAATATCAGAATATCATACTATCGGTAGTGTACCATGCTATCGGATTGGATGCAAGCGCGCCCGACATATGTCAATCGGGATCGGGAATTGACCCACTATCGGCGTTTAGTACTGACCCACCCGGGATCAGTGAAATCAGGTCACCTCGCCCCTCAGAACCCCCGTCTTGATCCTCTAGCTCTCATTTCTGGTGGGTCAAGTCTCGACGCCGATTCCATCCCCATATGGGTCATGCCAGCACGCCGGCTAACAACGCGTCAGGACTGACATCGGGGATCAGGAGGACCGCTCGTTCGCTGGCACCGCAGAGCCGCTCACGACGCTGGCGTGGCTAGCGCTCGCCCAGAGGCCGCAGCATGACCGGCTCCGGTTCCTCAAAGGGAGGCTCGATCCCGCTGTTCTGGACGGACGCCGCTGATCGGTCGCGGGCCTCCTCGTCCGGCCCGCCTGGGGCACTCCTCTCCGGGTCTTTCATGTGACCTTGCTCACCTACAGGTCCCGCCGCCGGAACCTGAGGCACAGGCAGGCTCATCCCGTTCGTGATGTTGGCTCGGGCGAAGGCCCACCGGCGCTCCGCGTCGGCGAACGCGGAGTAGCGAGCCGTCATCAGGGGACTGCGGTGGCCCATCGCTCGCATCAGAGCGGTTGTCGGGACCCCGGCCTTAGCGGAACTCAGGCCGAAGTAGTGTCGCAGCCGGTGAGGGGTACAGAGTCTCGGATCAACTCCCACCTTGATCGCTGCCCGCTGCAAGATCGTGCGAACCGCGTCGGTGGTGATCCGCCGTGCTGGGATGGGGACCGAGGAACAAGTGCTTCCCACGCCTCCTCTGCCCCCGATGGACCGACCTGGTCCGAGAGTCAAGAACAGAGCATCTTCCCGGCCCAGAGTCGGGCAGGCCCGTGAGCGAACGTCCAGCCAGGACGCCATAACCGCGGCGACTTCCGGTCTGACGACTTCGACGCCGTCCTGGATGCTGAGGGGAAGGTCCACGAATCTAGTCCGCCGTCCCTTGCTGGTCTCTGCCCTTACTCGCACGCGACCCTCCTCCAGAGACAGGTCGTTAGCGTCCATGCCCACCATCTCTGATACCCTCAGACCGCAGAAGGCCATCAGCTGGATCATTGCCAGGTTGCGCACCTGCACGGGGCGGCTCAGCGTCATCGAAGAGAGGACGCTCTCAAGGTCTGCACTTGGTGTTGCCTTCGGTTCCACGTCCCGATCCAGGCGATAGGCCCGCACGTGTCCCGTGACGTCTTGAGCCAACAGCCCTTCCTGGTGCAGCCACAGGAGGAATCGCTTTGCCGTATCCAGGGCCATCTGCTTGCCCCGTTGGGTAAGCGGCCGCCTATTGACGGTCACAAAGCCATCCAACCAGACGACGAACGCGCGCATGTCGAACCGGCTGAAGTCCTGGACACTTGTGATGCCGCGCTGCTCCGCGAAGGCCGCGAGTCGCCAGTGCAGTTGGTCGCGGTAGTGGTCGAGCGTCCTGGGTCTGATCCCGGGGTGATCCGCCGCCCAGCCCTCGACGAAGAGCCTGATAGCGGCCTTCCAGTCGAGGTTCGCCAGGTCGCCTTCATGGCGGGCTGGCGCTATGTTGAGCGGATAAGCCGTTGCCGTCCTCGGCCGCCTTTGTGGAGTCATCACCATCGTCATCCGACCTCCTTAGATGCTGTCCAGAAACGCATTGTCAGTCGGACATTGACGCTCTGGTGGGGGAGGAAGTCAAGCGATTTCCTGCACATAAGATGGAGCGCAGTGCGGGCAGAGCGCTGCGACTGCCGCCACCCCAGACGCAACGCGCCAAGGGGCGCCCTTTACCACCCCTGGCGCCTGTATGCCCAGGGAGTCACCGGAGCCCGTTCATGGCAGCCGGTAGTCCGGGTCCGCGGACTTTGAGCGGAGATGGGCGGGCCGTAGCATCGTAGAGTGACAGGCCGTCGCGGCCTACAGCCGAAGCTCTGGAACCGCCCCTCCAATTCGATGTGCCCTGTCAGCTGCCGACGTTGAGAGGGAATACGGGCAGAGAATGGGAGGCATCGCTCGGCACCATTCTCGAGTAGCCTAGCGATCTGCGGCTTTGTCAGCACCCCAACGGCCAAAGAAGGTGTTCGCCCAAGAGAGGAGCCAGATCTGGAGATCGAGCCAGAGGCTCCGGCGGCGGAGGTACTCGAGGTCGTAGACGAGCTTCTCTTCGGGGGCAGAGAGGTAGTGTCCACAGACCTGGGCGAGGCCGGTCAAGCCCGGCTTCACGGGGTAGCGCCGTCCGTAGTCGGGGATGTCGCGTAGGAAGTCCCGCACGAATTCAGGCCGCTCGGGGCGGGGGCCGACCCAGCTCATGTCTCCGCGGAAGATGCTGATGAGCTGTGGAATTTCATCGACCGCGGTCTTACGCATGATGCGACCGATGCGGGTGATGCGCCAGTCGTCTTTGCCGGAAAGGACGGGGCCTGTATGCGTCTCTGCGTCCTTGATCATCGACCGGAACTTGTACAAGCTGAAGATCCGGCCGCCCCGCCCGACTCGGGTCTGAGAGTAGAGGACCGGCCATCCATCGGTTAGAAGGATTACAGTGGCCGCCCAGATCCAGAAGGGGAGAGAGAGCGTGAGGGCGATGCCGGCGAGGACTATGTCTGCAACCCTCTTGCTCGCATCGTAGGCTGCGCTCCGTCTCACGGCGGCCCCAGTCAGCTCCGGTCCGCAGGCCTCGGCACGTTCGCTTCTCGCTCTATTGTCTCCCACTGATGGCAGCCTCAGCCTGGTTGATTAGGACATGGCAGAGCTTCAGCGGAGCCAGCAGCGTTCCCTGCCATTCGTGGAGCCTCACGATGGCCTTGCTTGCAGCGCGTTCCAGTGCCTCCGAAGGAGTACACGAGCAGATGCTGCTGCCCGCGAGGGATCAGTGACCATTGTGTCCGGCCTCGGTGGCCACAGCACGCTCAGATCAGCTCCGGTACGCTACGGGTGTCACCGAATACCGGCGGCGCGGTAGACTTCACGATAGCGCTGTGCCATTGCTTGCCAGTCGAAGCGTTCAGAGGCGGCCTGGCGGGCCGCTTCGCCGAGTCGCCTGCAGAGTGGGTCATCCCTGAGCAGCGCGCTCAGCGCCTCCGCGAGCCCGGTCTCGGAGCCGGCTGCGAAGAGCCGCGCCGTTTCCCCGTCGGAGAGAAGCTCCCGCAGTCCGCCGACGTCGCTTGCGACTATGGCCTTCGCCATCGCCATGGCTTCGAGCGGCTTCAGAGGTGTCACGAGCTCGGTGGCGCGCGTCGACAGTCTAGGGTAGACAACGACATCTGCAGCGGCGTAGAAGCCCGGGACCTCAGAGTGCGGCACTGGTGGCAGGATAGTGACGCCGCGCCCGAGGCGGCTCGTCTCTGCCGCGATCCGGTCCCGATCCGCGCCCTGCCCGACGATTAGGAGTTGTGCCTGCGGGTCCCCTTCCCTGACGAGACGGAATGCCTTAAGCAGGAGGTCCACCCCTTCGTACCCGCGGATGGCGCCAAGGTAGAGGATCAGCGGGCCGTCACTCAAGCCATGATCCGAGCGCCAGGACGGCGGAGCATGACCAGGTGAGAACTGCGTGAGATCGACGCCGTTCGGCACGACATGTGTTTTGCGTTCAGGTATGCCTCGGGCGATCAGCTCCTTCTGTAGGCCGTGCGAGATTGCGACGACGGCGTCTGCTCGGCTGCAGACCCGTGTTTCCATCCTCTGGGCGAGCAGATAGCGAGGAGACCAACGAGATCGGCGTGACTGCTGCACCATCGCCTCTTCCCAGAGGCCCCGTACCTCGTAGACGACAGGCAGGCCCAGTCGCCGCCCGGCGCGCAGCGCCGCCATTCCGCAGAGAACCGGAGAATGGGCGTGGAGCAGGCTGAGATCCCCGCGCTCGGCAGCGACCTGCTCGATCCGGCGTGCAAGGCTTCGGACGCGGAGCCAGTCGCGCAGCCAGACGCTACCGGCGCTGACCTGCGGTCCGGAACGGTAGTGTGGGATGCCCTCGATGCTTCGCTCGGGAGCTGTGGGATGGCGTGGCGATGTTACCACCACGGGATCAATACCCTGTGACCGCTGCTGTCTGAGGATGGCCGCGGTACGGATGGTGTAACCGCTGGGGATCTCCGGCAAGGCGAACTGCACGACATGCAGGATAGCCACGTCATTCCACCCGTTCGGCCGGACGCGCCGGCTGCCATGTCGACTTGACCTGCCCGGTCGCGTACAGACAGAGCGCCATCACGCTCGCGAGGACAATCATATCGAAGTGGGCGGCCAGACGGGCCAGGCGAAAACGACTGACAGCCGGAACCGCCCACCCCAGGACCCCCAGCAGGTAGAGCCCTGCCTGTCCCGCCAGAAACGCCGAGAGTAACACATCACCCAGCATGAGCCCCCAACCGGCCCCCAGCAGCATCGCGATGAAGAAGACGCCCTGCACTTCGCGGAGCAGCTTGTGTGAGATGAGCTGCCAGAGCGCAAAGATGCGGCCGTGCCTGAGGGTTGTCCATAGGAGCGCGATCATCATGGGTATCGCTCGGGACATGATCCGGACCTTCCGGCGGTATTCGGCCAAGAGGCTCGGCGCGGCCGGCTCGGATGAGATCGCTGTGGGCTCGAGCACGACTGCATGCCCGCGAAGAAGGGCCTCGTAGGGAACCCGGAAATCGTTCACCTCGCGCGGGTGGAGGGAAGGGACAAGCTCTCGCCGGATGGCATAGATGGAGCCGTTCGCGCCGAGCAAGGATCCCAGGGACGACTCCAACCTCTTCACTTTCTGCTCGTAGCGCCAGTAAGCGCCCTCGGTGTCGGCAGTGCCCTCGCCGGCGTGGTAATGGAGCTGTCCGCTCACGGCCCCAATCTTGGGGTCGGATATGGCCCGGACGAGCTTCGCCACAGCATCCCTCTCGAACATGGCATTGGCGTCGGTCATGACGATGACGTCGCGAGAGGTGTGTGTTACGCCGACGTTCAGAGCGACGGACTTGCCTTGACGTCCCGCGGTGCGAAGAAGGCGCAGGCGCCCTGTCTCTTTGGCATAACGCTGGACGATCTCATCGGTATCGTCTGTACTTCCGTCTGAGACAACGATGACGTCGAGCAGGTTGGGGGGGTAGTCCTGGCTCAGCGTGTTCTCGATCTTCTCGGCGATGACATCTTGCTCGTTCCAGGCGGCCACTAGCACCGTAACTGGAGGCTGCTGTTCCCCAACAGCCCAGGGCGCGGGTCGGCGACTCCAGGCGAGAAGATAGAGGAGCGCCGGGTAGCCGAAGTAGGCGTAGACCAGGATCGCAAGTGCGCCCCATGCTATCAGTTGAGCAGCGGTTGTCACTGAGATGGCAATGGGCAGCATGATCGCATCTCGATTCTGCGATCGTTCACTGGTTACCTGGCGGGCGGACGGTGTCGGCGGCGGATTCCGGGAAGGTGGGGGTCCTACGGAGTCGCATCGGACCGGACGAGCTGCAATTGAGACCGAACGGCAGAGACTCCCAGCGGGACGTGGAATGCCAGCGTGATGCCGGGGTTCCATTTCCCATAGCTCTCCGAGAACCAGCCCTGGAGCGCCGGTCGCTCTTCCCCTCGAGCAACCCGCCATGCTCCTGGCGAACTCTGCCGGATCAGGCAGGAGGTGCCTTCGGGGGCGATGAGGCGCGTTTCCCGATCGGAGATGATCTCGACCTCGAGATCGGGGGCGAGCTGGAAGAGCTGGACCCACGGAACGGGACGGCGGCGGACCCATTCCAGGTGGTCCTGCACCAGCAACTGCGAGGGATCGGGGAGGAGGATTCGTCGCGTGTGCCGCGCCGTGGGAAGGTCATGGTAAGCACTGACGGAGATCCCCTGGGGGGTTATCCCCCACTCCAGACAGTCGTTCGGTCCGGTGCGGAAGTGCGTGCCGGGAATGATCACGAGGCTATGAGCGCGAAGAGAGCGGAGGTGCTGCCGCCTTGGGTCTGCTTCATCATAGTTCAGGTAGCCGGGATCAACGATCCAGTCTCGACCGAGACCGAAGAGGACGACGGACAGCGCATCGTTGTGGAAGTGCGGCGACTCGAAGGTGCGGCACCGGAAGAGAACGTACGTCGCGTCCCGGGTCGAGTAGGGTGGCGGCTCCGAGGCGAGGATCGCATAGCCCGCGCGAGGGCTGACTAGTATTGTAGATGTCCTGGTCTCATCCGGCGCGGCGGAGGGAGAGACGGGCGAAGGAGGTCTCCGTCCCCACTGTCGTTCAAGCAGGGCACGCCAGTCGGCAGGCGCTGTGTGGCTGCTGTCACCGACGGTCGGTATGGCGCCGTTGGGCTTGAGGAGGTAGGGCCAGACGCCGGCCGCGCGTTCAGTCGCTTCGGAGAGCTCTTCGACCGCACGGCCGTTGGCGCGGAGGAAACGGTCGATGGCGGCGAGGCGAAGAAGGACGAACCAGTGGTAGCTCGGGCTCTGCTCCAGATGAAAGCCTTCGGGGCTCAGGTTGTCCGCGAGCCATTGTGTGAGGCGTTCGCGAGCCTTGGCCTCCCAGTCGGATGCGTCTCGGAAGGAGGGGAAGGCAATCGCCGCCGCGAAGAGCGCCCCAATTCCTTCGAGACCGTGATTCGAGTTGGGACGGTAGTTGCGGTCGTCAAGGTGATAGAGAACATGTTGGTAGACGGAGGCCAGGAGCAGGCGGGCGAAGTCGAGGTCGAAGTCGTCGCTCTCGCGATAGAGCTCCCAGAACCAGGCGAACAAGCGGAGGCGCTTGGCCGCGGCGTGGTCGTGCCAGGAGAAGCGGCTGGGCGCGCGACGGAAGGGATTCCTCCAGATCCAGTCATCGACCGCCCGAACGCTGGCCTGGAGGTAACCTCTGTCCGGTGCTCCGACATGGGCATGGACTAGGGGGATGAGCCATTCGAGGCTGTGGAGGAGGGAGCACCAGTTCCGGTCTTCGAAGGGATCGGCGTCCCACGGGGGTGGGAAGCCGAGGGGTTTCGACTTCCAGCGGGCGCCAGGGCGGAACTCGCCGGCCAGGAGAGCGTCGGCTTCTATTGTGAAGGATGCGGAAGCGACGGGTCGCACAGGCAGGAGGTAGGTTTCGGGCAGGGCGGGCAGGCCGGCGGCCGCCTGGATCGCGTCGTCGCCTGCGGCGATGTACTGCGACAGATCCCGCAGGATGCTCGGGACCTCGGGTCCGCGGTAGTGGCGCGGCGGGCCACGGTGGAGGAGGCGGTTGAGGCGGTGGGTTAGCGCGCTACTGCACATGGAGCTGGTATACCCCGAACGAGGCAAGGCGGGCGAGAGACTATCCAGCTGCAAAGATCTCTAATCGGGCACTCGCACCGCGGCCCCGGTCCGGTCTCCCTTCGTGAGGTCCCGTAGGTAAGGAGCGATATCAGTGTCCGCAGGTGCGAACACCGATATCAACTCTCCCTCGGCCTCAGCGAAACTCACCTCTGCCGTCCAGCGCGGCTCCTTCTGGCCCTGTGTGCGCGATATCCAGCCCAGGTGGGGGTCGGTCTGCCCTCTATGCAAGGTAATACCCGGCGAGGAGGCCGATATGATGTGGTGTACGAACTCTGCCTCCGGGCTCCATAGTCTGATGGCTGTGCCCTGGATGTTTGCGGCAAGCTCGGGCGCGTAGTGGAAGAAAGCGCGGGCCCCCTCTCCTTCAGACCGGACGAATCTATCGCGAACAAGCAATACCGCGTCATCTGTGTAGTAGTGGAGAGAGCGGTGGAGCGCGTGGCCCGTTGCAGTCTGGAAGGAAGCTGCGACCTCCAACAGCCCGGGCCCCTCGGTATACGAGTCCAGCTTCGTATCCATGATGTCGCGGATGGGTGGGTCCCCGGAGAATACCACAGTAGAGTGAGCCGGTCCTGACTTGTAGTAGTCGCCGATGGTGGTGCCGCTATGGTCGAAGTACCCGGAATCCTCGATAATGCTGTGCCCTCGGAGCATCAACTCGAAGTTCCCTGTGTCATCCTGGAAGTGCGTGTGTTTGGTGGACACACCAAAATCGAAACCGAGGTATGCATCCCGCTCCTCGCCTGGCTGGTCGTCAACGAGGAAGGAGTACCCCGAGTCCGGGAATACCGCATGATCGCGCGAGGCAACACCCCGATCGCCCCGCTGAAGCGCGGAGGTCAGCAGGTCCCGCTCGCAGTCCGGTAGCCGATCGAGAGCGATCTGGCTGCGCGAAGATGCCCAGGAATCGCCGAAGCCCCAGAGCTGCCCGTTCGGCTTGACCAAGAGTCCCGCTACCCGGGCCATCTTGCCAACTATCTCGCCGAGGCCGGTGTGCGGGTGGCCACCGCTGTTGAGCATAGCGTTGATGTGACTGCTCAGATCGAGGACGATGAACTGGTAGCTGGCTGATCCCTCGTCGACGACTCCCTCTGCACAGACCTTCCCCTTGATCCAACTAAGCGGTCTGCTCACCGCGACGGACGTAAGCTTGTCAGAGTCCGCAAAGACGTCAAAGATCAGAGCCGCCGTGAGTAGAGATTGGTTCTGGAACATGCCGTGGTTCGACCAGGTGGAGTAGAAACCCCACTGGGAGAGAAGGACCGCATGGCGGTGGATGTCTGCCAGTAGCCTCTCGAACTCAGGCATAAAGTCGTCCATCTGCGAGATGCGAGCAGCTACGGCCATCAGGGAGCCGAGACGGACGGCCACCGCATGCTCTCCCCATGTGTGAGGAGTGAAGAAGATATCGAGACTGCTGTGCCTGGTCCAGTCTGCGTAGAGGGTGAGGGCAGCATCCAGATACGCGCGATCGCCCGTATGGTCGTACCCGCGAACCAGGTACCTCATCATCCGGAGGCTGTTGACCTCCAGCTGGTCTGAGGGGTGCTTCTGCCCGGACCAGAAGGACTCGCCGGGGGAGAACGTCGCAACGTGGTATTCTAGCGGGTACTCCTTTGCCTCCAGGAAGCGGCGGGCGATCTCAAGCGGATCGGTCACAGGAGGTAGGGCAAGCAGGTCCACTGCCTCGGCCAGCTGGTCGACCCTTTCGGCAACGCGCTTGGCGAGCTGGGCAAGGTCCGGCTTCCCGTCCGCCATGAGGTAGTGGGGAGCGACCACAGTGGCCAGCTCGGGATGATCGAAGGCCGGCTCGACCAGCACGATCTTCGTAGACCAGAGCCCGATCACGTCCTTCGGGGTGAGCGTACCGCCCGTGGTCAGCGCCCCCTGAAGGTAGTACGTGCCGGCCTCCAGAGCCCCAGGAACGCGGGCGCGGTAGTGTTGCACTGTTTGCCCTTGGCCAATGCCCATGCTCGTCACCGACCCGCTGAGCAGGATGTGGTTGACCCCGCGGAACCTGGTCTTATCGGAGAGGAAGAGGAAGAAATGCGCCGCCGGGTCTGGTTGCTGGGACAGCGTGAAGGTCGCCGTCGCGCGCAGTTCCCCCTCGATGCGGAAGACCGGGCGGTACTTGCTGAGCGTTATCCCAGGTCGTGCCTGGGCACCGGCCTCGGGCGCGGGCTCCAGACGTGGCTCGGCGACATTGACGCGTATGTCGGCCTCGCCGCGGTCCACCGTCAGCGCTATCGCCTTAGCATCCTGGGTCCACGTCACGTAGATGCGATCCGAGCTAACCTCTGCCGCGACACCCGTGCTGTCGCTCGGGGGCTGTCCCCTCTCCAGAGTGAACAGCGTCACGAAGGTGGCCTGCCTTCCCGCATCCCGGAAGCCCAACGCCCAGTTGGCAACGAGCTCACTGCCTTCGACCAGAGAGGTCCAGCCCTGCAACCGCGGTTCCTCCTGCCCCTTGACCATGATGGACTTACCGTCATCAGTCGGAGCCAACTGCCGCACATAGAGCACGCGGCCGGTGTCACCAACGGTGGCGGCGAACCCGGGGCCGCTTGGCTCCAGATCCAGATCCGGGTGGAAGTGGGACCACTGTGTATAGGTGTGCTCGTCGGGCGAGGAGAGTTCGTCAACGACTACAAGCCACTGTGCCGGTGAGAAGAGCAGGGTGCGCCGATGTCGCACGGTGTCGAAGTGCGTGATCTTCGCCTCGACGACGCGCACATTACCGGATTCCGTCCACCTGGTAATAGCAGAACTGGGGATCGGCGCCTTGTTGCTCGGATTCGGGTAGTCTCGCTCGTCTATCTCAACTGTGTTGTGCGCGCGAGTGCTGACGCAGTACTGGCGCCGCGGATCCGCGTACCAGTACTTGAACCTCCCCGCGTCGGTGAGAAGGCGCTGCCCGAACTCGGTCCACTCAAGAGTGAGGTCATCGGCGTGCTTGTGCACCTTCGAGTGGCGGCCCGCCTGCATTGCCAGATAGGAGGCCTTCTCCCACTCGCCTGGGGCCGGCGTCCACGTGCTGCGGAACACCGCGTACCCGCCCTCGGGCGCTACCCACGAAACACCGTCCAGGGGCGCGCCCTGCTGGCCCTTGGTGAGCACCCAAAGCAGTCCGTCGCTGCGATTAGGGGCGTCAAGCGAGAGGTAGCGAGACGAAGGCGCCAGCAGAGTCGTGTCCCCGAAGGCTGCGAGCTGCCCTGTAGGGTGGGTGAGCCACGCCAGTGCCTCCTGAGCCAGGCGATGTATCTCCCTCAGTTCTGGTGTGTCCACCAGTCCCTGGTTCAGCACCACCTCGAGTGTCCGAAGGAGGACCAACTGGTAGCTGGGTGAGTGCTCAAGGTGTACGCCTTCCCTGGAGAAGCTCGAAAGCAACACCCGCTCGGCCGTCCTCTCGGCGTGCTGCCGGTACTCCGGGAAGTCCTTCAGCTCGGGCAGGTTGCGGCCCAGGGCCAGCAGCCCCAGCATCTGGTACAGGCCGTGGTTGTAGTCTCCCGCGTACTTCCGAGGATCCCGAAGCTCCTGTCCGTGGCGCGCCGCGGTCTCGAGTAGAGCCCACAAGTCCTCGTCTGACACAGCATCGGAACGGGCCGCGGCGTCCACCAAGAATGCTATTACTGGTCCGCGCAGACCCACCGCCATGTCGTACCAGGCAAACCGGTTCGGGCTCGCGTCCCTGACGTTCTGCTGGTGCCAGTCAGTCACCACCTCCAGCGCGAAGGTCAGATACCCCTGGCCCCCGGTATCCCTGTACGCGCCCAGAACCGGAACCAACCATGAGAGGTTGTTCAGCTTGTAGCACCACGACCTGTCCTGGTACGGGTTCGCACCCCATGCCACCGGCGGCTCAATGGGGAAGGCCGGATCACTCCCGCCCCTAATCCCCTCCGATATGAGCCTGTCGGCCGCTCGCACACTGCCGCTCCCTCCAGGCCACATGTAGTACAGCCGTGCTGGGGACACCGTGTTGCGGTAGTCACGGTACGCCGCCATCGCGCCGGTGAAGCCCCCTTCGTCGTAAGCCGCCAGTACCGCGGCGGAGGCCGGGCCGTCCTCCCCGAACACCGCAGCGAGCTGGTCGCGAGTGACGGCGGCATCGGCGGCTGAGCCGACTGCAAACGCCAGCACACACACCACAGCCGCCACGCGCGAGGCGAGCAACAGACGGGATGCGATCGGGCGAAGCCTACGTGGGTCCATCTCTCTCACGACTCCGTTCCTCCTGATATCATACGGGGCCACCGCGTCAGGGCCTCAGCCGCGACACCTCAACTCAGGCCACCCATACCTTCTCGCGGCCCTCGGCTACCCCTTGTGTCGCGTTCCTCGTGTCAACTACCAGCATCGCCTGATCCACGATCCACTGGTAGTCGTAGCTATCGTGGTCGGTGGCGATGACCACGCAGGCAGCCTTCTGGAGTGTGTCCTCGGTCAGCTCTATGGAGCTGAGGGAGAGCTGGCTGCGCCTCATCTTCGGGAGCCGAGGAACGTACGGATCATTGTAACAGACTTCGGCCCCGGCCTCCTGCAGCAGTTCCATAATCCTGACGGCAGGCGACTCGCGGGTGTCACCGACATTGGGCTTGTAGGAAGCGCCGAGAACCAGAATGCGACTTCCCTTGAGCGCTTTGCCCAGGGAGTTCAGCGCCTCCATGATTCGCTGCACGACGAATCCGGGCATCTGAGTATTGATCTCTCCGGCCAGCTCGATGAAGCGGGCATTTACGTCGAAGGCGCGGGCGCGCCAGGAGAGGTAAAACGGGTCGATGGGAATGCAGTGGCCGCCCAGCCCGGGGCCTGGGGAGAAAGGCATGAAGCCGTAGGGCTTTGTTGCGGCGGCTTCGATGACCTCCCAGATGTCGATTCCCATCCGGAGGCAAATCATCTTCAGCTCGTTGACCATGGATATGTTGACAGCGCGGAAGATGTTCTCCAAGAGCTTGGTCATCTCCGCGACCTCGGGAGATGATACGACGACGGTATGCGTTACGATCAGATCGTAGAGGGCCTTCGTGGCCTCCCGGCAGGCCTCTGTGATGCCGGAGACGACGCGCGGCACCTCTGAGAACGGGGGATCGAGGCTGCCGGGGTTCACGCGCTCCGGCGAGTAGCCGCAGAAGAAATCCCGGCCCACTTCCAGCCCGGTCGCGGCCAAGCGTGGCAGCACCTCTTCGCGGGTGGTTCCGGGATACGTGGTGCTTTCCAGCACGACGAGCTGGCCGCGGCGGAGCCGCTTGGCGATCTCATCGACGGTCGCGCGGACGAAGGAGAGGTCGGGATCGCGGGTGGGGGTGAGTGGGGTGGGCACGCAGAGGCAGAGGGCGTCCGGCTCGGACAGCCGGTCGAAGTCTCCGGTCGGGTCGAAGCGCCCCTCGTTCACCAGTGCGGCGACCTCGGCCGCCGGGACGTCCGATATGTAGCTCTCTCCGGCCTGGAGCGTGCGCACTTTCCCGGGATCGATGTCGAAGCCTATCACACGCAGCCCGGCGCGGCCGAACTCAACCGCGAGGGGGAGACCGACGTAGCCCAGGCCCACGACACCGACGACAGCGGTCTTATCGATCAGCTTCTGCTCGAGTGCTGAAACGTCTCCCATCTCGCGTGCCTTCTCCTTCCCTCAGCCCCATCTCCGGCTGTGCCCGGCGCCGACGGCCGCTAACGCTCCACCAGAACCCGGTGTAGGCGGAATCCTGCGCGCGCGTTCTGTCCCTTGAGGCGGATGAAGAACTGGGCCGTGTCCACTTCGTCGAGTGCAGCCGGGCCGCCGACGTAGAGGAAGGCTCCCGTCCGTTGGTCCGGGCGGAAGGTGTAAGTGCGCCTGCCTTCCGACATACGTCTGTCATCCGACGGAGTGTACTCCCACCGGAGGCGATTCTTCGTGCCAGTCCCGACTGTGAGGTCCATGTAGGCAGCGGCGATCTCGTCGGGGTTCTGGAAGGTGACAGCGAGGCTGATAGCGGTGATCGGTCCAGTCTTGATGCGGATGCCTCCGTACTGGCTGAACGAGGCTTCACTGCCAGCGATCTCGCAGATCAGCGATCCTTGGGACTCCGGTGAGATGTTACAGGCCTTGACGTTGTGGACCCAGGTCGGCCCCCATATGCCGACCTGCGAGAGATCCAGTGCCTCGGCCGTCTCGTCGCTTAGCTCCTGTGCCTCCAGTCGTGATACTGTGATGTCGCGTAGGAACACAGCGCGCTTGGCTCGGCGCAGGTCCATGTCGCGGCCGGACCCACCGAATACATACTGTAAGGCGCTGAGTCGCGTTTCGAACTGGCCGAACCTCCCCAGTGTTCGCGCGATCAGCCCCGTTTCACCTCCTGCCAGCGACTGTCGCACGAGGAGATCGAGCGGGGATGCGCGGCCCGGGCTGCGGTGGTTCGGGTATGTCTCGTAGGCGCAATCCATATAGAGGAAACCATTTGCTTTGATCAGCTCCTGTAGGTCACTCAGGGCGGTGTCTCTCTTGGTGAGGATGACTCGTGGGTAGCGGCTATCGAGAAATACCGGGTCCATCCGGAAGGAGAGCCAGTACGACAGGACCACCGGTCGCTTGTCACTTTGCGCCGCGTAGTCCAGCGCGTAGCGGACGCCGGCGACCTCTGGCGAGTGGTGGAGCTGCCCCGCGAGGCGATTGACTCTCGCAGCGGAGTTGGCGACCACAAGGAGACCTGCCACCAACCCTAACGCCACCAGTGCAATCCTGGCGAAACGTATGTTGTGCAGTCGCGACCAGAGCGGGCGTGTCAGGCTCATGGCCACGAAGGCAACTGCAATCAGCGCGAAGGGAAGAGCCAAGATGAAGTAGCGAATGTTGACGGGAGGGGGGACGTAGTGCGTGAGACTGAAGGTCCCCCAGGTCATATAGACGGATAGCCACACGAAGGTCAGATAAACGGCCCAGGACCGCCGCTTGAGAAACGGGTAGACGACGAGGCCGACCGGCAGCACCCACCTGAACAGGCCCAGGTACTTGTCACTCAAAGCGAACCTCTTTATTATTGCGAGGCGATCAAGAAACGTAAGGTCTGCGGCAGTAACGCGCCCCGGCGAAGGAGTTAGTATTGCCACGAACTTGCTGTCCTGAAACGGCGAGTGCAGGCCTGATACTAGATAGAAGGTCCCCCACAGAAGCCCACCAACGATCGTCGCGGCGGCCGCAAACCAGAGCGCCGACTTCAGGACCACCGAGGCGGGAGACCTACGCACCCAGAACAGCATGAGGACAAGAAAGACGGGAAGCATGATGATTGCCGTGATCTTTGCCCCGACGCCCAGGGCAAAGACGAGCCCGCCTATCGCGCACAGCTTATAAACGGACCAACGAGACCCCGACGTGCACGATATTCGCTGCCCCGCGAGGATCAGCGCGCCGGTCGCCAGGAGCGCCAGGCTAGTCACCGCGTGGTCGGGAAGTATCAGTGGAGCATTAAACACAGCGAGTGGGCACACGGCCATGAGTCCGGCGGCCAGTAGTCCTGTCTCGGGGTCGTGCGCCAGACGCCCGAGCCAATAGGTTCCCGCAACCCCAAGCACGTGGAAGAGTACGAACAGGGACGCCATTGCGAACAGGTTGTGATGAGTCACCTTTGCAACGAGCGCGAGGGGTAGCACTAAGACAAGTCGTATCGTACCCAGTGTGATCGACGATAGTCTACCCGTGTCAGCCAGCTGAGTGGCGCCACGTATGTACTGGAGGTCGTCGCTGGCGTAGAAGCCGGTGTAGAATGCAAGATCCATGCAGAGCGCGAACAGTAGTATCCCCAGCAATGCCCACACCACCCATCGCGTGGACCCGGCCGGTGCAGCAGCAGCCCCGGCCTTCGTTGAGTCTGCGGTGCTCTGCTCTCGCTTCCCTCGCCTCAAGGTCATTTCTCCTCGCCGCGTCGCCGACGGGCTGCCCGCTAAGGGCTCATCGCAGAACCCCGCCTCTTTCCATTCTCACCCCCCACGGCCGGCTCCTTCACGGGTCGGCCCCGGGCAACCCAGCCTGCGGCTGGGCGGCAACGACCTCGCGCACGAACACCCGCCGTCCCGCCACCGTCGCCGTCGCCTGCGGGTGAGACTTGCCGCGCATCTGCCGCAGCGCGGCGAGCCTCGTCTCGAACTGCCCGAACGATCCGATCGTCCGCACCTTCAGCCTGTCGTCACGCTCCGCCAGAGCGTTTTGCACTGCGGTATCCAGTGGCGAGGAGACCTGCGGCTGCCGTCGCCTCGGCGTCCGTTCGCTCTCGCAATCGAGGTAGAGGAAACCCCGCTGAAGCCGGTCTGCGAAGCCGGCGAGCGAGGTCCCCCGCTGCGTCGTCGTCACCTCGGACCACCGACTCCCGCGCAGCAGCGGCAGCATCCGGTTCGACAGCCAGTAAGACATGACGACGGGGCGGTCAGTCGACCCCATGGCGAAATCCAGCGCGTATCGCGTCCCGGCGACCTCGGCTGCGTAGTAGGACTTGCCGGCCAGCCGGTTGAGCATCAGATAGCAGGCCGCTACCGCCAGCAGGCAGCCCAGCGCCGCCGCGGCCATAAGCGAGCCGCGCCCGACGCGGCTTCCTCCAAGGCGCCGCCAGAGCCACCGGGCCGCGACCACCACCACGAACGCCAGCATGATCGTCAGGACCGGAAGGGCGAAGATGAAGTAGCGGATCTGCATGGGCGGGGGCCTGTAGCGCGTGAGGCTGAAGGTTCCCCAGGTCATGTACACGCACAGCCAGAGCAACGTCAGGTAGAGGCCCCGCGACCGGCCGTGGACGAGGGGATAGCCCACGACCGCCAGCAGACACGCCAAAGTGGGAAACCCGAGGCGACCCCTGATGGTGGCGAATCCAGCCAACCTCTCGAGCCGACCGCTGAAGCTGTTGTACGGCTTGGCGGGGACGCGCTCGGGCACGCCGCCCACCCGTGACGCCACTGTTGGGCTCTGGAGCGGTGAGTGTAGCCCCGTTGTCGCGTAGAACACCGCCCAGGCCATGAAGGCGGCGACCCCGACGCCGAGCGCTAACAGGAGCGCCGACCGCAGCACCGCTCGCCTGGGTGCGGAGCGGAAGCAGGAGGCGATCACGAGCAGGAAGACGGGAAACAGGATGACAGCGATCTCTTTCGCAGCGCACGCCAGACCGAACAGGAAACCCCCCAGGGCGCACAGCGCGCCCGCCGACCGCTCGCCGCACGCCCCTCCCGTCAGCCGCATCCTCCCCGCCAGCAGACAACCGGCAGCCACGAGCGATAGCCCAGTGACGGCGTGATCCGGCACGATCATGGTGGCGAACAGCACGGCCAGCGGGCACACGGCGATGATCCCCGCGGCGAGCAGCCCGGTCTCCAGACCGTGGATCAGGCGGCCCACCCAGAAGGTTCCCGCGATGACCAGGAGATGGTAGAGGGCGATGGACGCGGCCATCAGGAACAGGCTCTGGCCTGTGACCCTGGCGACGAGCGCCAGCGGCAGGACGAACCCGATGCGAATGGTGCCCAGGCTGAGGTAGGTCATACGCCCCGATTCGGCCAGTTGCTGGGCGCCGCGGAGGTACTGCCGATCATCGCTGGCGTAGTACCCGGTGTAGAAGATGAGGTCGGTCACGAGCGCGAGGAGCAGGATGAACAGCAGCGTCCAGACGACCCAGCGTTGGCGCGGCTGCGGTGCGGCCGACGGCTGAACGCCATTCTTGTGCCCGCTTTCCATCGCGACGCCTTCCTTCCGTGCAGGTCTGGGTGGATAGGGTGGCTCCGGCAGCCTGCAGTCATCCCCTAGCTTCGCACACCAACCGTGCGAGTCCTTTCCTTACCCTCCTGGATCACTACTCCTGCCGCCCGACACCGAAAGAGCCGGCAGTATTGCCGCATGTTCCACGCGGAGCTCCAGAGGAAGGAGTCCGGTGGGCCGGCCAGAACAGGAGAGTACGTGAGTGCCCAGCCATCTGGCAGAACTCGATCGTTACACAGGAAAATCCGGATGAGTTGCGTCGGGTCTCCCGCAGCGAATCAGGCTGTTGGATCCCGGCCACTTACTTTCGACGGATGGCAGCACCAGCCCGGCAGTCAGGTATTGCCATGATTCCTCAGTGGGTGCCGCCACCAAGGTACTTGCTACGCAGGCACTGCATTCTGCATCTCCTGCGTGATGTCCGTCCGTGCCGAGTGTTGGAGATTGGGTGCGGAGCTGGCGACTTGCTGGCTACCCTCGCAGCACGTGGCTACACTGGCTTGGGTCTGGAACTGTCTCCGGAGGCAGCCGCCGTAGCTGAACGAGTGCTAGCGCCCTATCGCGAGAGCGTGAGTGTGCAGGTCGGTGACGTTCGGCAGGTGACCGGCCGTTTTGGGGTCGTGCTTGCCTTCGACGTGCTGGAGCACATCCGCGATGACGAGGAAGCACTATCTTCATGGGCAAAGAGGATCGCACCGGATGGCAAGCTACTGCTATCAGTGCCAGCCCATAAGCGCAGATGGGACTGGAGCGATGTTTCGGTCGGACACCATAGGCGCTATGAGAAGGGAGAGCTCGCGGAGCTCGTGCAGCGCTGCGGCCTGGAGGTCGAGCACCTGTGGTGCTACGGATTCCCTTTGAGCAACGTCATAGCGCGCGTCACTGACCGGCTATTCTACCGACGTCGCGCCATGCTGGCCCCGGAGGCAAGTGCCCGGACCCAGGCCAGTGGGCTGCTCGAGGCAAGTGATGCCAGAATGCTTCGCTTCCTCGCGCCGCAACTCGCCATCCTCCCCTTCGCTTGGCTGCAGATGCTCTTCGTGGGTCACGACCTGGGAACCGGGTATATCTTGCGCGCGCGACCCCGAGAGAACGCCTGAGGCCCTGATGGACCCACTAGCTAGAGGCAGGACGCTGGGCAAGTCCAGGGTGGAACGACCCAGGGTCTGCCACTTCGGGGCTTTCCCGGTCTCAGAGGCGTACAGCCGCAATATCTGCGTGGCTCGAGCGCTGGCGGCTGGGGGCTGGGAAGTGGTGGAGTGCCGCGCCAGCAATTCTGGATCGCCATGGCGACGCGCGAAGTCGTGCGCCAGACCGCTTGCGATGGTCGGGGCGCTCTGCCGTTTGGCTCGGGACTGGTTCGCTCTGGCGATCAAGCATCTCCGCGTGCCGCGCTACGATGTGCTGCTTGTGGGCTATCCTTCCCACGTGGACGTCTTCCTGGCGGCGGTGCTGGCGAAGTGGCGCCGGAGGCCGGTCGTCATGGACGCGTTTATCGGTCTCTACGATACTGTGGTCAGGGATAGGGGTCTGGTGCCGGAGCGGAGTCTGCCGGCGCGGGTTATACGGGTTTGGGAATGGGCGGCACTTCGCCTTGCAGACAGCGTCATGGTTGACACGGAGGAGCAGGCGGACTTGCTTGCTCGCGAGTATGGGCTTTCACGCAGCAGGGTCTTTGCTGCGCCTGTCGGCATAGATGAGAGAGTATGGGGTCCAACTCCCCTCCCCGACCGGCAGGAGGAATTCCGGATCGCGTTTTGGAGCACGTTCATCCCGTTGCACGGGGTTTCGGTCGTGGCCCAGGCAGCCGCTATTCTTGACAGTACCGGAGAGGCAGTCCGCTTCGAAGTGATTGGCGATGGTCAGACTGCGCCGGAGTTCGCGGCAGCGCTCGACGAGCTGAAGCCCCGCAACATCGTGTGGCGACGAGGGTTCAAGTGCATGGAGGAGATCGTCAGGCTGGCAGCTCGCGCCCATTGCTGTCTGGGCATCATGGGGACCAGCGGCAAAGCGTCGCGGGTGGTGCCCTATAAGGTTTACCAGGCACTGGCTGCCGCCAGACCGGTGATCACAGCGGACACTGCGGCGGCACGGCGCGTGCTGACCGACAGCGAGAGCGCGCTCCTCGTCCCGCCCGGCGACCCAGAGGCGCTGGCGCGCGCGATAGCGCGCCTCGCGCGCGACTGGAAGCTGTGCAATCGGCTGGCGTGCGAAGGACGCATGGCATATGAGAAATATCTGTCCGAGGATCGCCTGAGGGAGACTCTGGATAGTGAGCTCAGACGCGTCCTCGCGCGCGTACATGGCGGGGGCCAACAGAACGGTCCGGCCGCGGATGCGTCGGCTTGCGAGCAGGCGCGAGAGGAAGATACGGCAGACGGCCTGTAATGGTGTCGGAAAGTAGCCTCCATGCACAGCTGTGAGCGATCCATGCCACCAACGCCGACAGATAACCAACTGGACTGGCTCCGTAGCGTAGTGCGGTCGGGATTCTGCCACGGCTGCGGCACGTGTGCTGGGGTCTGCCCAACCGGGGCCATCGAGATGGAGCGACTGCCGGATGGAACTTACGTTCCGTCGGCAACTCCCTCGCGCTGCTCCCGTTGCGGACTCTGCGAGAAGGTGTGTCCCGCTGTAAGGTACGATCCGGGCGACTTTGAGGACTTGTTCCCGCGGCATGTCAATCGCAACCTGCTGGTCGGCAGATACCTTGACGTGTGGAAGGGCCACGCTTCGGATGAGACGGTGCGTTATCAAGCTACGTCGGGGGGCATCGCCACCGCACTGCTGTGCCACGCATTGGGCAATGATCTGATAGACGCCGCGATCGTCGTCAGGATGAGGCCGGACGCTCCTCTTGTTCCCGAAGCGTTTGTGGCGGAGACGCCCGACGAGGTGCGTGGGGCGATGGGTTCCAAGTATCTGCCTGTGCCCCTGAACTCCCTGCTTGCCCGCGTGATCGAGAACCCTCGCCGGTACGCAGTTGTGGGCTTGCCTTGCCACGTTCGCGGGGTCCGACTGGCCATGAGGAGGATACCGAAGGTCAGGAACAGCATTCAGTTTGTGATCGGTCTGGTGTGTGCCCATACGCTGCAAGCTGATGGGTTTCGGTACATGCTGGGGCAACTGGGCGTGGAAGAGTCTGAAGTGCGCGAGGTATCAGCCCGGGGAACAGGCTGGCCGGGAGGGATCACTTTTCACCTCGCGGGTGGAGGGCGAAGGTTCCTGGCCCGGCTGCATTCCCTGTTCGCCGATGTTCACGGGAGTCACCTCTACACGCCGCGGTACTGCCTACATTGCGCCGACCTCGCGTCCGAGGTGGCGGACGTAGTGCTGTCCGATGCCTGGCTTCCGAGCGTGGTGAAGCACGATACCATCGGGACCTCGCTGGTGATGACGCGCACAGAGAGGGGGCGCGACCTGGTGGCTTTAGCCAGCGCCGGCGGAGCAGTCGTGCTGGAACCGTGTCCGGCGGCATCTTTCATCAGGTCCCAGCGCTCCATGCTCTACTTCAAGAAGCGCAGCCTCGCGGCGCGCCAGCGCCTCTCGGGTGTCGTCCCTACTGACAGGACACGACTGTTGAAAGCGCGAGTACTCGACTACCTACTCGCGATGTACCCCTTGTTCAACGCACGGTTCGCTGCATCAGGGGTAGGGAAGTTCATCCTGCGGCTAGCGCCAGCATCCGTCATGAGGCTGGGGCGCGCGCTGTACAAGCTGTCCTTGTTCGCCGCATCCAGAGACCTGACTCGGTCGGCCGCCACGAGGCAGGTGCTCGTCACAAACCAGCATACAGACAATCGGGGTGATCAAGCGGCCCTCCACGGCGTTCTGACCGGTCTCCGACAACTGCTACCGGGTTACAGTGCTGTTGTTCTATCGCAGTCCGCGGAGACTGATCCGCTCGCCGGCAAGGCGCCGGACGTGCAGTGTAAGGGCATGCTGACCCGACCCAGTGGAGGTCTGAGAGCGCTGCTGTACGTACTGCTTCGTGGGATTGGGCTCAGGCCTCGCTGGTTGTTGAGGGGGACAGCCGGGGAGATCATACGCGCTTATGAGGATGCCGATTTGGTGATTTCTGCCCCTGGGGGCCCTTACATAGGCGATCTGTACGCCGGCCACGAGCACGCGCACCTGTTTCACATCTGGTTGGCGCAAGCTCTGGGGAAACCAACGGTCCTGTACGCCCCATCTGTCGGGCCCTTCGAGATGAAGTGGCGCAATCCGTTCCGCCGCGCGCTGCTCTCGAGCATGGATGCCATATGCGTGAGAGAAGAGATCTCGCGCGACCATCTGACGGGGCTAGGGATTCCGGCAGAGCGCGTAGAAGTCGTGCCGGACGCGGCACTCAACTACCCGGTAGAGCGCTTCGGTGGGGATCTGCGCGATGTGCTCGGGGAGGGGTTCACCCCGCGACCTGTTACAGTTGGGTTCACTCCGTGTCAGTGGCGGTATCCGGGCGATCCTGACCCGGCGGCGCGGCAGAAAGAGTACGTGAGAACCCTTGCCGCGGTGCTCGATCGGTGCGTCGAACACTTCGACGCCAATATAGTCGCCTTCCCCCAGCTATTCGGCCGCCACACCGATCTTCCATTCATTGAGGAAGTGCGTGCTGCAATGAAGCATGCCGAACACGCTTATATCTTCCCCCCTGACAGGGACTGCACTGCCCAGCAGGAAGCCATCGGCTGCACTGACGTATTTCTCGCTACCCGCTATCATTCGCAGATCTTCGCTGCGAAGATGGGTGTGCCGAGCGTCTGCATTGCTTACGAACATAAGGCGCGAGGCTTCATGCGGCTGCTAGGGTTGGAGGAGTATGTGCTGGATATCGAGACAGTAGACGAGACCGTACTCTGGCAAGCGGTTCAGGAGGTATGGGATCAACGCGAGGCGATCCGCGGAAAGCTTGCGGAACGGATACCCAATCTCGCGGAAGCTGCCCGCCGGGCCTCCCGGCTGTGTGTCTGGGCTCTCTTGTCCGCTCCGCCGAGGTGAGCCATCAACATGGCTAATGCGACGAATGGCCGGAAGCCCTCCTCCTGGCGTGGGCTGTCAATGGCGATCACGGTTCTGCTGGTGGCGGCAGGGGTCTTCTATGTAATCCGGCACGCACGGGATTTCGCTGCTCTGGGCAACTTGTCTGTCGTGCTCTGGGCTGAGATCGGCGTCCTGGCGTTGGGCTCGCCTATCTTGCTGGGCTGGTGCAACAAGGTAGTGGTCGGCGTCTTCGGCGTCGATCTTCGATTTAGCGAGTGGTTCGGGTTGACGATGGTGGGGTCTATGGCGAACATGTTCGCCCCCTTCGCGCCCGGGGCCGGTATGAGGGCCCTCTACCTGAGGCGAGTCCACGGCCTGGCGTACGTCCACTTCGCGAACTGCCTGGCAGCGCCGCTGCTGATCGGCGCGATGGTGAACAGCTCGCTGGCGCTGATGGCGTTGATTTTGGTGTGGCGTCTGCACGGCGCTGTCAGCGACGCCCTGCTGGCAGCGGTGCTAGTGACCTTCGCGGTTCCGCTGGCTCTGGTGCTGTGGCCGATGCGAGTGGGCGTTCCCGAGAACAAGTGGCTCCGACGCCTGGCTTCGGTCATCAACGGATGGCGCACCGTCGTCACTCAGCGGATGGCTGTGGCTGAACTCGGGGCCGCCATGGTTGTGCGGACCGTGCTGCTGACGGGCATCTACCACCTCCTCTTCGACGCCATCGAGGCACCAGCTCCCTGGTTGGCATGCCTGACAATCGCGAGTCTGGGCAGTGTTGCCCGTCTGGTGAACATTACGCCAGGCTCTCTCGGCATTTACGAAGCCGTGCTCATGATGACGTCGACGAGCTTCGGCATCTCCGCATCCGCCGGGATGATGGTGGCTCTTGTGCACCGCCTCGTTTCTTCGCTGTTGATCATCTTGTCGGGCAGCTTGTACGGGCACTTGCTGGCCCGGGAAGTCTTTGAGGCGCCGAACAACCAGGACGGACCCTCGCTGCCCTCAGACGATGACGTGCTAACGTAGAACTTCGCGCCGGGGGGCTCGGGGTCAAGATTGAGGCCCGTTCCAGGGCCGCTCAGTCCTCCGACCGATCGAACCTCAGTTGAGCAATCTGCTCGGCGATGAGGCCGAGGAGAAAGAGCTGGACGCCGAACCCCATGGCGAACGCGGACATATTGGTGTATCGATGCGAGGTGATAAACGTGTAAGCGTACCAGCCTAGACCTGCCAGGAAGAAGCCGGCCGCGATCGGCAGGAAGACCTTGATCGGCGCGAAGAGAGTCGCGATCTTCGTGATGATGAGGAGGAAGCGACTACCATCCCGAAGGTACCTGATCTTGCTCTGCCCAACGCGACGGGCGGCCTCTATGGGAATGTACGCGACGCTGTAACCCGAACGGAAGAGCGCCAGCGTGATCGTGCTTGGATACGAGAAGGTATTGGGAAGCAGGTAGAGGAACTTGCGCGCCACGTCCCGCCGAATCGCACGGAATCCCGAGGTAAGGTCGGGGATCTTGTGGTCGGCGACGTAGCTGGCCAGCGTGTTGTAGAGCCAGTTGGCCAGGCCCCGGTGGAGGCCCGCTTGGGAGCCGAAGTTCCTGGCGCCCACGACCATGTCGTGGCCTTCCCGTATCGGCTCCAGCAACCGGTCGATGTCTTCGGCTTTGTGCTGGCCGTCTCCATCCATCATCACGACGACCTCGGCGGTCGCCCGACGAATGCCGGCCTTGACGGCGGCCCCGTTCCCCTTGTTGTAGGGCGAGCGGATGACCGTCGCCCCGGCTTCCTCAGCGGCCTCGGCCGTGCCATCGCTGGACCCGTCATCCACGACGATGACCTCTTTCAGGTTCGGCACCTGCGAGACCACATCTCGCACGACGGCCCCGATGGCTTCCTCTTCGTTGTAGGCCGGAATGATGACGGATATCTCCATGCTATCTTCCGAATCTCCAGGTCAGTCGGTCGACCGCGCTTCCCGCTTCCGCGAACGAAGCTCGGGACGGCCCCGACACCGCGCACAGCCGGCACTCTGTTCCGTGTTACAGCCGCTACTTCCTGCGCACACACCGAGAGAGGCTCAAGGGACCCCGTCCTGGAGAGCGCAAGCGACGACGAGCCTTCAGGCGCTCTGCGCCTCGTCGGCTACACTCTGGATCATGCGCTCCCATGACACCGTTACGACGGCTAGATCACAGTTCTCTCTGGCGTATGCCTTGAGCCTTGTGCACTGAGACTCCGAGTCCCCACCTTCGCGCTGAAAGCGCTCGATCAGGTCAACCGCTTCGCGGACATCCGAGAATGTGTACTCGCCAGGGTAGAGTCCCGGCACTTCCTCGCGCAGACGGATGATGGGGATAGCGCCGGAGGCCATCCCCTCCGCGATGCTGAGGTGAAAGCTCTCAATGTCGCTGGGCGAGAGGATGAAGCCGATCTTGCGGAACCAGGTGTCGATGTCAGGTGTGAACGGCTCGAAGACGACGGAGTCGCGCCAAGGAGCGCTATTGATGCGAGCCATCTGGTCCCGGAAATAGGCGCGCTCGCCCTCATCGCGCCAGACCCACTTGAACTCGGTCGGCATTTCACCTTTAACGAAGAGCCTATAGCGGGAGTCTCGGCGTCGGAGTCCCTCGAATATGTCGAGCGCGAGGTCAAGCCTCTTTAGGCGAGGGACGAAGCCGAGAAGACCTAAGCGGAACTCGCTACCGCCGAGCTTCGGCTTATCGAGGAAGTCGCAATCAACGGCGTTGGGCAGGAAGACGATCCGATTGGCGATAGCGGGGAGCCGCTGCTTCACCTTGTCGGCGAAGGCCGGCGAGACGGCAACGATCCGGTGGACGTTGCTCAACTCGAGCTCGTCCGGATAGGTTGTGGTGAGCTCGACCCGGTGGAGACGAATGATAAGGGCGGTTTCTGTCGGGAGGTTCTGTGAGTACCAGACGGCGCTGCCGAGACACCATTCGGCTACGACCACGTCGGCCCAGTCGGCGAGCTTGCGGCTCTCTGCCGGATCGTGAGCCACGTGCCCGTCCCATTCGTCAGCTCGGACTTCAATCTCGGGAAGCGCGTCGAGTCGCGCCATGAGGTCCCGAGCGAACTTCAGGTCGTGGCCGGCGAAGACCACGCGCAGAGTCCGGCGGCCAGAGGCGGGGGGCCGGGTGGGGCGGGGCGGAGCGGGCGCCGGTGGCGCGGTTCGGGCCGGGGGTAGGTGTGGGGAGAGACGCTGAAAGGCGCCGGAGAAGGTAAACTGCTGGCTCGCCTCCCAGACTCTTCGCGCGGCGAGCGCGTAGGCGTCGTCGTCTTCGAAGGCGCGGGCGACCGCCGCCAGGAACTCCTCGCGAGTGTTGCAGAAGAGCGGGTAGTCGTCGCCGAGCAGTTCCTCGTGCATCGGGACGCGGTTCAGCAGGACGGGCTTGCCGTGGGCGCCGTACTCGAGCACTTTGGTCGAAAGCTCGAGGCTTCCGTCGAGATCTGGGTGGCGCCAGGAGCAGCCGACATCGCAAGAGCGGATCAGCTCCTGTGTCTGCTCACGACTCATCGCCTGATGCCAGACGACGCCGGGCGTTTCTTCAAGGAGACGGCGCATACGGTCTGGGAAGTCGGGGCTCGGCGGGAAGTTGTGGAACTTGTCGCCGGCGACGTGGAACTCGGCGGACGGGAAGCGTTTGCGTATCTCGACCATCGCTTCGGCCATGTCCTCGGTCCGCCAGAGCGGGGCGAGCTTGCCGACATAGACCAGCTTGTGGGCGGCGCGGATCAGCGCTGGCGGGTCGGAGGGCATGTCCGGGATCATGGGCGGCAACAGGAGCAGCTTCTTGTCGCCGACGTTGAGGATGCTGCGGAGATGATCGCTCAGCGGCTGGGTCTGGCACAGAAGGCGCGAGGCGCAGCCGTATACCTGGCGGATAGCAGTGACGTCGGCGTCAGTGAAGTCGGTCAGGTAGGCCCAGATGCGGCCAACGAGTGACGGCTGCTCGGCCACGGCCTGACAGAGCTTGAGGCCTCGTACGAGCACGAGACCGAAGGGTGATCGTTCGTCCACGGCGGCGATGATCTGCGCGGCCTCTTCCGGCTGGAGCCGGTTGCGCCTGCGCCAGTCGGCGTCCGGAAGCTGGAGCGCCTCGGCTTCGGCCCAGGGATCGAGCAGCCGGATGTTGGGCTGGGCCTCCAGGGGGGCTGTGAGGAGGGAGCGGGAGAGCGGGCGCTTGAGGAGGAGCGTGACCTGGGCGGCTGGATGCTTGGCTAGAACCTGCGTGATGGAGGCGGTCCAGACGGAGGAACCGTCGATAAGGTTCATGTCGGCATCGCAGTAGACTAACGCCCGAAGAGGCGGCATCGTTTCAGAACCAGCGTTCACCTCGTCCCCTCTGTCCACTCAGATGTCGAGGGACTCGTATGTACCTCGCAGACCGCCCTTGACGTAGTTGAACCGGTTGTCAGCGAAAACGCGTACTCCCGCCCGAGACAGCGCCTCCAGGGCCGAGGGATCGTGCAGGCGCTCTCCCGGCCATCCCATCTCCCGCGGCACTTGGTGGCGCGCCATCATGGCTGCGGGAACGACTGAGTCCACGTAGGAGTACTCCCGGCCGGGGTTCATGATGCGCGGCTCACCACCAGGCGCCTCGGCCAGGGCGAAGGACGCTTTGCCCACGACGTCCGCGTTGGAGTAAGAGACGGCCCGGAGCAGATCCATGAGATAGTGGGGACCGTAGTAGTCTCCTGGGGCGAGCAGGGCAACGTAGTCGCCCGCGCACTCCGCCAGGGCGTCCTTCCACCAGGTGGTGCCGTCGGCTGGGTTACCCACGGACATCACCTGGGAGCGCTGACCTGGGAGTGCTCTGCTCAGAAGCTCTTCCGCCTCCTGGCGCGCGTCGGCGCCGCAGATCACGAGGATCTGGGTCGGCGGGGCTTTCTGATCAGCGACCTGCTGGAGGAGATCGCGCAGTTCGTCGCCCGGTGCCGGTGCCCAGGTCAAGGCGGTGAGCGAGGGAGGAGCGGGCTCTCCCACATTGTATCCCACCGAGTTGGCCACCGCTTGCAGCCTGTGGGCATAGGTATGGGCTTCCGCAACGGCGCGCTGCCCCCCAAGCGACCTGCGTCCCCACAGCTCCTGGTCGACGAGCAACTGCTTGATCGCGGCCTGCGCCTCCTCCTGCGAACCGACAAGCCGAACAACATCGCTCCCAAGGAGCTCTCCAATGCCGCGAGCAGGCGTGCTGACGACGGGGGTGCCACAGGCCAGCAGCTCGAAAACGCGACGGGAGAACATGGTGGGGGAGTCGGTTACAGAGTTGACGTTGAGGAAGACCTTATACTGCTTGTATGCCCGCACGATCTCATTGTACGGAAGGCCCCCCGCGATGGCCGCCTTGAAGCGCTCGGGGAAGCGGAAATGCTCGGCGCCCTGCCCTTGCTGCCCGTGGGCACGGTCGTATATGTCGAGGCCGAACGAGAGCGCCGCATCAAGGAGCCATTCGAGTTCTTCTCTGCGCTTCGGATGGCGATTGCCGTAGTAGGAGCCCGCGAAGCAGACAGACTTCTCTCGGTAGCCGGGGACGCGAATCGGATTGTGTATGAGCGGCTGGGCGGCGAAGGGAAGCGCGTAAACTCGATTGTGCCCGAGCTCTTTGCGGTACTTGGGGAGGCAGTTCGCGTCGCTTGTGAAGACGTAGTCGAAGACTCTGGCGGCTTCGATGAAGCGTTCGAAGTGAATCGGGTCTTCCTTGTTCCAGAAGACGGTGGGGAGGCCGCGCTGACGGCACCAGTGTACGAGGCGCTCCAACTCCTCGCGGCCGGGGTAGTTGTACTGGGCGACGCGGTACTCCCAGGAGCCGCCGTTTCCCTTCCACGCTGATTCCACGAGGACAAAGTGAGGTCGCTCCCGCTCCAGGATGGGACGCCAGTTGTCGGGGCGGAAGGTGGCGACTCGGCACTCGGGCTGAAAGCAGGCCAGTGAGAACTCATCGAGGATCGCTCCGACGATGAGGTCGCTGACAGCGCGCGGGTCTTCATACATCCCGGACAGCAACAGCCGCGTGGTCTCGTCCAGTTCCCGCGCCCCAACACCGGTCACCGGGCCTTCGTTCTTAGCCGGACCTGCAGTATGCCTCGCGCCTACTGTGGACCCGGGCGTATCGTCGGATGCCCTCCCGGCCTCAGGTGGTTCGGGTAGCGGCCGCGGCTCGAACGGGAGGTCCGCCAATACAGTCTCCCATTTCCGCCCGCGGGAGCGACGGTTGTGGAGTACGGCTCGGAAGAGCAGCGCCGCCGCGCGGAACGGCAGCAGCAGGAGCAGATAGGGCCGTTTGAGCGCTCGGACGATGAGCAGGCCGAGCTGGTAGCTCGTCGCCTGCTCCATCATCCCGAGCCGACGCCGGAGCTGGCGGATTAGACGATCTCGTTCACGGGCCGCTTCCCGCAGATCCCGCTCGCGCTGCTCGAGCTGACGCTGCCGGTCGGCTGCGGCCTTCAGGTCGATCTGGAAACGGGCTCGCTCAGCGTCGCGCTCCTGTTCCAGCTGACGCTGCCGGTCGGCTGCCTCCTTCAGGTCGATCTGGAAACGGGCTCGCTCAGCGTCGCGCTCCTGCTCGAGCTCACGCTGCCGGTCGGACGCTTGCTTTAGGTCGGCCTCGATCCGGCGCTGAAGGTTCCGCGCGCGCGTGTCGAGGCGCGCGAGCTGGGACAGATAACGGGCCTCGGCTGCGGAGAAGGCCTGCTGGGAAAAGGCGAGCCATTCAGCGGCCTGGGTCCGGTCCGGGGGGGAAGGCTGCGATAGCCTGTCGGCAACGATCCCCACGACGGGAACGGGCGAGTCGGCACCGGCGCTAACGTGAATCAGGTTGAGAGTCGACACCGTGAAGTACGGGCTGAGCGTTTCGATGACATCGGCGATGTAGTAGGTCCGCTTATGATCGACGTGGGGATGGATTCCGAAGGGGACTGTAACGATCAACCGGCCGTCCTCGCGGAGAAGGTGCCAAGAGCGCTCCACGAGACGCTCGGGCTGGGTAAGGTGCTCGAGGATCTCGCCTGCGAGGATCGTGTCGAAGGGCTCCATTTGCAGGTCGGGATCGAGGGCATCGCCGACGGCAAAGCCAGCAGACTCCTGAACCGCTGGCGGCTCGGTCGACAGCGCCTGCCGCGCGTGCTCGATCGCCTCGGGATGGAGATCGATGCCCGTGACGTGGAATCCCTCTCGGGCGAGCAGGATGGAGACGATTCCCTGACTGCAGCCGACGTCGAGCACCCGCCGGCCGCGCACCTGAGAACACATCCAGTGGATGCGCTTCCGGTGATGCTCCTGGAATGCCGGGCTGGAGTAGGTCCCGGCGTAGACTTCCGATGTGCGGTCGAGTTTCTTCTCCATGCTCCGCCTCTGCCTAGCGTCGCTCCGTTATGGCGTCCGATCCGGATTCGGAGAGGTAGGCCTCTTTCACCTCGCTAGAAGGGCCATCCAGGCGAACCTGACCGTTTTCGAGCCACACCGCGCGGGTGCAGTACTGGTCGAGCAGGCCCAGGTTATGAGTGACGAAGACGATCGTCTTCCGGTGTGCGCTGAGTTGGTCGAAGATCGTGCCTACCCGGCTGCGAAACTTCGCGTCTCCAACGCCGACGACTTCGTCGACAAGCAGGATATCGGGATTCACGGTGACGGCGATGGAGAACCCGAGACGCGCTCGCATCCCCGAGGAGTACGTCATTACGGGCGCATCGATGAAACGCCCCAAGTCGCTCATCTCCGTGATGGCGTCGACGCGCTCGTCAATCTCGGCTCGGCTCAGTCCCAGCAGGACTCCGTTCTTGTAGATGTTCTCCCTGCCCGGCCGGCGTAAGTCGAAGCCGGCGCCAAAAGAGAGAAGCGTCGCAATCGTGCCGTGGGTCTGGACGCGCCCACGGTCCGGGGAGTAGATCTGGGCAATGACCCGCAGCAGGGTGCTCTTGCCCGCCCCGTTCGAACCGATCACGCCGAGAACTTCGCCGTGATCCACCGTCAAGGCTATGCCTCGTAGCGCCCAGAACTCATCATTCCGACTGCGGCGCCGGCGCCGCAGGAGGGACTGCAGCCCTGTCAGCGTCACCCCGCGGAAGGTCAACCGCTGACGGTAGAGGCGAAGGTTGAACTTGAGCCAGACGTCATCGAGGACGATCGGCGGCTGGGGTTCAGGATCGACGACACCGGCTTCCAGTGGTGGGCGATCAGGCATACTTAGCGATGTCCCCTTCCGCTCGGGAAAAGACGTACAACCCGAGGACGACGAGCCCAAGGCTGAACCCGAAGGCGTAGGCGAGACTGGACACCGGTGGCAGCTTGCCCTCCATTACTGGAGCATAGTACCCTTGCAGCAGATTGGTCATCGGGTTCAGCATATACAGGCGCAGAAGATGCGGTCGATCTGCGGTTTTTCTGACTACGAGGTCGAGGGGGTACAAGATCGGGGACATGTAGAACCAGAGCCGCAGGAGAACGCTGAGGATATTCTGGATGTCAGCGAAGAAGAGCCCCGCGTAGGCCGTTAGCAGCGTGAAGCCAGTGACGAAAAGCACTTGCGTTACGATGACGACCGGCAGTACGAGCCAGAGGATGGTGGGCGGCTGGTGGAACACGAATGCCAACCCGAGGGCGGTCAGCCAGCCGGCGCCGAGATCGAACAGCCGCGCGATGACGATCGCAATCGGCAGCGCCATCTTTGGGAAACGGATCTCCCTGATCAGCCCGGCCTGCCCCCGCAGAATACCTGCTCCCTGGGTGCTCGCGGTATTGAGGAAGCGAAACGCGATGACGCCGACGAAGAGGTGGAGCATGAACTCGAGCGGACGGTTGGCCAGGATCTTCCCGAAGACCAGGTAGTATACGGCCATGAACAGCAGCGGGTCCAGCAGCGCCCAGAGGAATCCCAACGACTTCGTTCGGTAGCTGGCCGTAAGCTGCGCGTTGACGAAATAGATGAGGACCGACCGCTTGCGCCATATGTTGTGAACGGTCTCTATCATGCGAGGACCAGGGACTCTCTCAGACCAGCGATGCCGTCGCTGACGCCATCGGATCAAACAGGCTGCTGCCTGAGGCGTCCTGCCGATTATAGCAGGCGTACCTGCTAGCGGCAAGGCAAGCCGGCAGCGGCCGCTGCAGGGACATAGGAAGCGGTGACAGAACCTTCTCGGGAAGTGTTTCACATCCAGGAGGTTCAGGAGGCTCCCGGTCACATGAATACCCCTCGCGAGTCCGGAGGTCAGACGGTCTGCATTCTCGGGCTCGGCTACGTCGGCCTGCCGACGGCAGCTATGCTTGCCGTGAATGGTTTCCAGGTTATCGGCGTAGACCTACGCGCGGACGTAGTAGAGGCGGTGAATAGTGGCGAGGTGCCGATTGAGGAGGTTGGGCTCAAGACGGTGGTCCAGGCGGCGGTCAACTCTGGGAACCTGAGGGCCCAACTCACTCCCGGCCCGGCCGAGGTCTTCATCATCGCGGTGCCGACGCCGATTCGAGACGACCATTCGGCCGATCTCTCATACGTGGAGCAGGCGGCCCGATCGATCGTGCCACACCTGCGGCCGGGCAATCTCGTGGTGCTGGAGTCTACGGTCCCGCCGGGAACGACAGACGGACTGCTAACGGAGATCCTCGAGGAATCGGGTTTGAAGCCCAGAGAGGAGATCTTTGTCGCTCACTGCCCGGAGCGCATCCTCCCAGGGCATATCCTTACTGAACTCGTCCAGAACGATCGGGTCGTCGGCGGCATCGACGAGGTCAGCGCCGAGAAGGCCGCCGGAGTTTATCGGCAGATGGTGGAGGGAGAGGTCCTCGTGACGACCGCCATCGTCGCCGAGCTCGCGAAGCTGGTCGAGAACGCATCCCGCGACGTCGGGATTGCCTTCGCCAATGAGGTCGCGCGTATCAGCCGCAGGTTCGGAGCTGACGGGCGCGAGGTCATTGAGTTAGCAAACCGACACCCCCGGGTCAGCATCCTGAGTCCTGGCCCGGGTGTGGGTGGCCACTGCATCCCGGTGGATCCGTGGTTCCTCGTGGAAGCCGCGCCAGAGCTGGCGAGCCTCACGAGAGCGGCGAGAGAGACGAACGATGCGCAGCCGGTTTGGGTGGCGGAGCGGGCGCTGGCCGAGTTGGAGGGAGTCGGGAACCCGAAGGTTTCGGTCTGGGGGGTCGCCTACAAGGCGAACGTGGACGATGCCCGAGAGACACCGGCGCTGCACGTGGTTCAGGCGCTGGAAGCAAAGGGCGCGCGCGTGAGCGTCGTGGATTTCCATGTCAAGCGCTTCAAGTACCAGCTCGACGACATTGAGGCCTCGGTGACTGACGCCGACTGCGTCCTGCTGCTCACGGATCACCGCGAGTTCGCTTTCTTCGAGCCGGAAGCGATTGGTGCCCGCATGCGAAACCGCATCGTGTTCGATACTCGGAACTGCCTCTCGCTGGAGCGGTGGGAGAAGGCCGGCTTCCGCGTGGTCACACTCTAGCGGCGTCTTGCCCGGGAGGAAGTAGCCCGGCGTAGAGGTCGGTGAGGATGTGCTCCTCCCTCTCCCACGAGTAGGCCTTCCGGGACGCCTTCGCTGCCTGTGACATCTGTTCGCGACGCTCCGGGTCGGCCAGGATGGCATTCACCGCCTGTGCGATCGCGCCCGGATCCGAGGCATCGATCAGCACCCCGGCGCTTGTGTCTTCGACTACCCGCCGCATCTCCGGCAGGTCGTTAGCGATGACTGGCACCCCGGCCATCAGGTACTCCAGGAGCTTGTTCGAGAGCGAGGAGTAGTGGTTGAAGCACGCATTCTGAAGAATCTGGAGCCCTACGTAGGCGCCTGCCGTCCACTGCGGAAGCTCCCCCACAGGCACCGCCTCGTGGAAATAGACCTTCCCCTCAAGCCCCAGTTCGGCCGCTCGCTCGACCAGCTTCGGCTTCAGCCGCCCGCTCCCAAGGAACACGACCACCCCGCCCTCGATCTCCGGCGCGGCCGCAATGAGCTGCTCGAGACCGCGCTGGGGCTGAATGCCGCCCTGGTATAGTACGATCTTCGCGCTGGCGGGCAGGCCGAGGGCGTCGTGCATGAGGGATGACGGCTGCGGCTCGACATATGCCGGCAGGTTGCGCAGGATCGTCGGAGCCGCAATACCATACCGCCTCCGGGTGAACTCCGCCCGCGTCTGGTTGGTGCAAATCACGCGATGGGCGCGGCCGATGAGCGCGCGCTCCAGCAGCGCCGCCCACCAGCGGAAATGCATGTCGGCGCGGTCGGTCGCCACCTCGTGCGTGTCGTAGATGAGCGGCTTCCGACGCAGGCGACTAGCTGTCCATGCCATGAGAAGGGTGTTGAGGTCATGGGCATGATACACGTTTGCCCGCGTGCGCACGGCGGCCGAAACGAAACGCAGGAACACGACCACGCGCCGGAGTGGGTAGAAGGGGACTCTGCTTGCCGCTGCAAGCAACGCCGCGATGCGCGATGGTGCCCTGGAGCTTCGCTTCTTCGTCGCCGGGGCAGCGTCGCTGCGAGCCGCGGGGCGGCTGAGAGATATGCGTTCAGCGATCTGCTGCCTGCTGATGCCTAGAATCGAGCGGTTGATCCGAAGGATGCGGAACCCCTCGACCTGTTCCTCTTTCGGGGTCAGCCCTGGATCGATCACCGCGAGGACGGTGACACGATAGCCCGCCCGGGCGAGCGTCCGCGCCTCCTTCCGCACACGCGCGTCATGCAGCATGTTGTTGTAGACGAACATGCAGACGCGGGTTGTGTGGCGGGTGCCATCCGTCGATGGTGCTGTTCTCACCTCGGGTACTCCCTTCATCATATTGTCGATTCTGTGGGCTTCATCCTTCCTGCCGCACTACTGGGAGTGGAAGGTGATCGCGTCCCGTATGCGAGAGGCAATCGCATCTCAGAGGAGGCACCGCGCCTCATTCACAGAAACGGGAAGGGAGCGCAGGTGCGGGAGCAGAGAGGTAAGAGAGAGACATGATGCGATACACTCCGAGAGTCTTCGCGTGGGTCGCCGCCTACTTCTGCCTCGCCGCTATGGCTCCTGCCCTCGAGGCCGATGAGGGCTTCCAGGGGAATCTTCAGTCGCTCTGCACCCGTTATCTCGAACGCGTATCGACGCTGGTCGACCAGCAAACCGGTGCGCTTCGCGATCCGCACGAGACGATCTATGGAGAGGGCTATGGACCAGCCTGCGTCGCAGTCATCGCGGCAGAGGCCTACGGCTGGACGGGTGATCAACGGCAGCGTGACCTGGCAGTATCGATGGTGAAACGTTCGCTTTCTCTGGTTCAGAATCCTCAGCCGCACAACAGCAGCTTCACCCATCTGTTCCTCATGTACTACAGCCTACTCGCATATGAGGCGTTAGCGGACAATCTCGCGCCGCCGTCAAAGGCTGAGTTGGGGGAGGGGTTCCGGGCTATCCTTCACGGCTACACTCCGGCCAACACCAACGGGCTGACGATGCTCCTCTGCTACGACGTCAACCGGGCGCTACTCGGCCTCGGCCCCTGGGACGCGCAGCAGGCAGAGGAACGTCTCGACGTCCTTACGTCCAGCCAGGCCCCAAGCGGCTTCATTGCCGATGCGCCGGGCAAGAACGCGCATCCGATCGCCTATCACCTGTTCGTGACCTGCCTGTTGACAGACACGATCACGCTGGCAGACAAGCACCCACCGCGTGACGCGTCACTTGCTGAGGTCATCAGTGAGATGCGCGGGATTCGCGATGCAGGCGCTGCCTGGTGTGATCACTTCGTCGCCGCGGATGGCTCGTTCACCATGGCAGAACGGAGTCGGGATCAGTTCTGGACCTGTGGCTCTCTGGTGTTTGTGGAGGCGGCCCTGGGGCGCTCGGCTGGCCGACACCTCGATTGGTGGACTCGATTCGTCAAAGAGGACGGCACCGTCTCGGTCACGCCCAACTTCTTCGGCAATGTCTTCCGCGTCGGTTTCGAGAGCTACTCAAATGTGAGCATGTACAATGGTCTGGGTTTCTGCTATCTCGCCAGAGCGGCAAGCTTACTGAGTACCAACGCAACTCCCGCATGGACGTTGAAAGAAGATTCAGTCTTTGTCGACTTTGACGCGGGATACGCTCATGTACGTCGGTCGGGCTCGTCGTTCGGGGTGGCGCTGCGGCGGCACGCTCAATCGTACTATGGCGGATATGCAGCCCCGCTGAGCCCCATCAACGTTAGCTTGGGGGGCTCGCGGAGGCGGCCTCTCTCGAACCCATCCTATCGATCGGCCGGGGCAAGGGTGGAGTCCTGGGCGTCACGCACTCTCGTCCCGGAGCGCGGCGTTTACGAGGGGTTCTTGATTCGGCACGGCAAGCAATGGCTGGGGCCGGACTGGACCGAGAACGCATCCGTTGACGCAACGTCCGATGGATTTGCCTTCGTCGCACAGTCTGGGCCGGTGACGGTGACGAAGCGCGTGGAGATATCTGCCTCGGCCCTCTCCCTGCACTACCACTTCGAGACAGCGAAGCCTGTGGATGAGATTCGCGTGCAGTTCCCGATGCTCGTATCGGATGGCAGGGATAAGACGACCTATCGAGTGGCAAGGAACTCCGTGACGATGTCTCTCGGCGACGAGCAGTACCGCCTCACGGTGTGGCCCGAGGAAGCAGAGTGGGACGTCTCGCAGGTAGTCTACCTCACCTCCACCTCTGGGGCAGTACGGCAGTTCAGCGCACGTATCTCCGGGGCCATGCCCGCTGGCGGTTCAGTGGAGTGCGAGGTGAAGCTGGAACGACTCTCGGCAATGCAGTAGCCCATCCCTACGCAGGCGATCCTTCCGCCACTGGTGTGCCTGCCTGCGGCCCGCAGGTCAGGGGCGCTGCCCTCTCAAGGCAGCTCGAACACACACCAGCGCCTCCCCTTTCGGTTGACGCTCCTCTCGCCAATGCGCCGGTTGCCCTCTAAGAAACAAGGCGGCTTTGTGGAACAACTCCCTGGGAAGGGACACCCCCCTTGCAGGACTCAGGCCTCAGAGAGGCTGGCTGGCTCTCTGTTGCGAAGAGGCATGTCTCGCCCGAGCACCGGTAGGCATGAGGAAGTGGGCTTGGGCACTGAGACTGACAGCGGAGGCTTACATGATGAACATCCTACGAAATCCGTATTGTAACAGACGCTTTGGGCCGGTTCCGGTCGTCCGGTGCAGCAAGCTCGTGATCGCGCTATGCACGCTCATATGCATGGCACTGGCCCCGGCACCCTCCTCAGCTGAGTACGCGACGGAGCTTTGGAGCAGCGCGAGCTTCGCATCCCCACGAGGAATCTCCGTCAACATGGCAGATGGCTCGACCTGGGTGGCGAACCGAGGTGCTAACGAAGTCGTCCACCTCTCTTCGGAGGGGGCGACACTCTGGAGCGGCACCGGCTTCAACCAGCCGTTCCACGTGTCGGCGAATGCGTCGGATGGCTCCTGCTGGGTCGCCGACCGCGGCAACAACCAGGTCGTGCATCTCGGCACCGACGGCAGCGAGCTCTGGCGCGGCGGCGGCTTCAACGCGCCATCCTCTGTATCGGTTGACCCCGGCGACGGAAGCTGCTGGGTGGCGGATACGAGCAACAACCAGATCGTCCATCTCGATAGCAGTGGCAGCGAGCTCTGGCGAGGAGGTGGGTTCAACCGCCCTCTATGGGTTTCCGTGGACTCGTCCGACGGGAGTTGCTGGGTCGCCGACCGGAGCAACAACCAGGTGGTCCACCTTGACTCAGATGGCAACGAGATGTGGCGCGGCGGAGGATTCAACTTGCCGTCGTGCGTGGCCGCTAACCCCAGCGATCGAAGTTGCTGGGTAGCCGACACCGGCAACAGCCAAGTCGTTCATCTGGCGTCCGACGGGACTGAGTTGTGGCGGGGCGGCGGCTTCAGCAGCCCGTGGGGAGTCGCGGTCAACACCGCCGACGACTCCTGTTGGGTGAGCGATACCGGCAACGGCCAAGTCGTCCATCTCGCCGTGGCCGGAACCGAGCTTTGGCGGGGCGGCACGTACACACTCGCTTACGCCCTTGATGTAGACAGCGGCGATGGGAGTTGCTGGATCGCGGACTACGCGGAGGGCTCGATAACCCATCTGGGCCTTGTCTACACTCTCGGCCTCGACGCCACCAACGGCTCCATCGAAGTCGACGGCGTCCCTCAGTCCCTGCCCTGGTCTGACGATTACGTGAACGGCACCGAGGTCGTCCTCGAAGCCATCCCCGATTCCACCTACGAGTTCACCAGCTGGTCGGGCGATCTCTCGGGCTCCGAGAACCCGACGACTGTCACCGTCGATTCGGACACGTCCATCTCAGCCAACTTCAGCAAGATCTACTACACGCTGACCATCAATGGGTCGGGCAGCGGTTCCGTCTACGTGGACGGCGTCGAGAAGACCCTTCCTTGGTCCGACTCGATCGCAGCTGGCACCTCCGTGGCGCTCGAGGCTGCGCCGGCGTCTTGCTATGAGTTCTCCAATTGGTCCGGCGCTCTCACGGGATCGACGAACCCCACGAGCATCACGATGGACGGTGCCAAGTCCATTACGGCCAACTTCTCGGAGCTTCAGTACACATTGAGCCTCACCGGCAGCGGCAACGGCTCCGTCATCGTCGACGGCACGTCGCGATCGCTTCCGTGGTCCGGCAGCTTCGCCTGCGGGTCGACGGTCGACCTGGAGGCCGATCCTGACTCCTGCAACCAGTTCACAACTTGGTCCGGCGACCTCACGGGTGGTACGAACCCCACGAGCATCACCATGGACGGCGCCAAGTCCGTTACGGCCAACTTCGCCCCCATCATGTACACGCTGAGCCTCACCGGGATCGGAGTGGGCTCAGTTTCTGTGGACGGAGTCTCCCATTCGCTCCCCTGGAGTGGTGGCGTCGCCTGTGGCACCTCAGTCGAGCTGACAGCCGCCCCGGACGCGTGCTACACCTTTGGCGGGTGGACGGGAGACCTAACAGGAGTCGCCAATCCGAAGTCGCTCTCGATGACCGGGAACAAGTCGGTCACCGCGACCTTCAATCTGCTCAGCTACGATCTCGAAATCAGTGGTATTGGCGACGGCTCCGTTAGTGTGGATGGGGTCGTGCGGTCCCTTCCGTGGACCGGAACCTTCGACTGTGGCGACACCGTCACCCTCGAGGCCGTCCCTGATTCCTGTTGGCAGTTCGGCAACTGGTCGGGCGATCTCACGGGCTCCGATAGCCCCGACCAGATCGTGATCGACGGCGATAAGAGCGTCACGGCGAACTTCGAGCAGATCGAGTATTCGTTGAGCATCGATGGAACCGGTTCGGGCTCGATTCTCGTGGATGGCACCCCTCACTCCCTGCCGTGGTCCGGCACCTACACATGCGGCAGTGCCGTGACCGTTGCGGCGGTCCCCAGCAGCTGCTACCAGTTCGACTCATGGTCCGGTGATCTGTCGGGGAGTGTCAATCCGAGAGTCATCACTATGAGCGCCGCGAAGTTGATAACAGCGAACTTCTCGATGATCCAGTACACGCTCCAGATCAATGCTGATGGAAACGGAGCAGTCACGGTTGATGGTGAGGAGCACTCGCTTCCCTGGTCGGGACTCGTCGACTGTGGCAGCGTCGTCACACTCGACGCCGTCCCAGATTCCTGCTACGAGTTCTCCGGCTGGACAGGCGCCATCACCTGGGCCAGCGCGCCTGTGGACATCGTCATGGACGGCGACAAGAATCTGACCGCGAGCTTCTCCCAGGTCGAGCGCGCGCTCAGCATCGATGGCCTGGGCGGGTCCGTCATCGTGGATGGTACGCCTCAGACCCTGCCGTGGTCGGGGGCATTCCTCTGCGGCGAGACCGTCTCGCTCGAGGCCGTTCCAGATGAACATCGAGAGTTCGCAGGCTGGTCGGGAGACTTGGCGAGCAGTGACAACCCGACGTCGATTGTGATTGACGGCGACAAGTCCGTCACCGCTTCCTTCGGCTACGCCTCCTACACCATCAGTGTCAGTGCAGCCGGCGACGGGTCGGTGCTCGTTGATGGGACTCCGGTTGAGCTGCCGTGGGCCCAACCATACGTGTACGGGACGAGCGTCGTGCTGACGGCGGTGCCGGGCCAAGGAGCGAAATTCTCAGGGTGGTCGGGCGCGATCTCGAGTTCGGAGGCCGTGGTCTCGGTCGAGATCATGGGGCCCACCAGTGTCACCGCAGTCTTCGAGCCGCTGGTCGACTTCTCCGATATTGAGGGCGATCACTGGGCGATCGCTGCGATCGCTGCCTGCATCGACGCGGGCATCGTGTTCGGCTATGACGACGGGCTCTACCGGCCGGAACTCAAAGTGTCCCGGGCGGCAATGGCGGTCTACATCGCCCGCGGCATCGCCGGCGGTCAGGAGAACGTCCCGGCTGGCCCGGAGGAGCCGACCTTCCCCGACGTGGGGGTCGATCACTGGGCCTATGACGGCATTGAGTACGCCGTTGCAGCCAACGTCGTCACCGGCTATGGCGATGGCAGCTACCAACCGAGCTGGACGGTTACTCGGGCGCAGATGGCGGTCTTCGTCGCTCGCGCCATCGTCGATCCGACGGGAGAAGAAGGGCTATCCGACTATACACCGCCGGCCGAGCCAACCTTCACGGACGTTCCGACGACCTACTGGTGCTTCGCGCACGTGGAGTATCTCGCTGAGAACAACATAGTCTCCGGTTACGCGGATGGATACTACCGGCCGACGTCCGAGGTGACCAGAGACCAGATGGCGATATACATCTCGCGGGCGTTCGGGTTGCTGTCGGAATAGACAATACACTCCGACGATCGGGTGCGACTCATGCAGCCCGATCTCGGTCTGTTCTGTGTGATACGACGGGGCCGGCAACCGCCGGCCCCGTCGCTTTCTGGTGCACTCTCGTTGACCGGCGCGGAGGTGCTCATGCTCGGCCGGCTTCCGTGGGAGGCGGAGCGAGAGACGTGCTTAGGTGCTACCGAGCTGCCACTTCTCCCCCCGACGGACGCTACCCAGCCGCTACTGATCCGCTACCTTTCCGCTACTCCGGCGTCCCCATCGTGCCGCCTAGGGGCTGAAAGACCAACTGATCGGAGAACATTGGTCATCGCGCGTAAGCTTCCCGAGGAGCCGAAGACGGAAGTCGAGTCGTTGCGGGTAGTAAACCGAAACGAGGCACAAGAGGATGGTGGCTCCCGCGCGGTGTTCTCGCGCCTCGTTCTGCTGCTGACAGTCCGCCCCGTAGATGCTAGAATTGGGAGGTTCAGAGCAGAGAAAGCTGACCCGCTGAGATTCGCTCAGCAGATCAACCGCCGGAATGGCGGCGGTTGGGATGGGTTCGGGCGGACTTGTCGTAGGAGCGACTCATCTCGTCCTGCTACCTGTGGTTGTTGTGTGGGTCGGTTTCTCTGGAAAACGGACATTGTCGGACATTGGGCCGGCGTAGCTCAGTTGGAAGAGCGGCTGATTTGTAATCAGTAGGTCGCGGGTTCGAATCCTGCCGCCGGCTCCATTCGGTCGAGCCTCCGTCGCACGACTGCGAGCGTCGTGGAGAAGATGCCCCGGCGAAAGACTGCTTCTCGGCAACTACAAAAGCCTGAGCAGACCCCCCTCTCCCGCCGGACCGTGATGCTCGGCGCGGCGGGGGTCTTTGTCGTGTTGCTGGCGGTGTACCACGCAACCTTGATCCCCACAGTCGTGGACCAGGACAGTGGGGAGCTGGTTGCGGCCGCGCACGTGCTGGGAATACCGCACCCGACAGGCTACCCGCTCTGGGCACTGCTGGGGAGAGCCTTTGACTTCCTTCCAGTCGGCGGCACCAGCGCCTATCGAGTAGCCCTGCTGTCGGCGGTGTCGACGGCAGCGGCGGGGGCGATCGTCGCCGCGTTGGGGGCTGGACTGGCGGGAGCGGTTGTGCCGGGGGTGCTGGCCGGGCTGGCATTCGGCCTGTGGTTCCCCGCCTGGAGTCAGGCCGTGCGGGCGGAGGTGTATGGTCTGACCGCGCTGCTGGTGGCGCTCTCGCTCGCGGCTCTGCTGAGGTGGAACCGAGACCGCTCTCCTCGCAACCTCGCATGGCTTTCCCTCGCCTGCGGCTTCGTATCCATGCATCACCGCACCGCCATGCTCGCGGTGGCTCCGGGGCTCGTCACGGCAGCGGCACTCACTCTCCCGCGGAGGGTGCGCAGTTACATGGCCGCGGGGGCGTTGTTCCTGGCGCCTTTCTCCTTGTACGCGTATCTACCGCTGCGCGCCGCCACCGATCCGCCGGTCAACTGGTCGGACCCGGTGACGTGGGGCCGGTTCTGGGACCACGTTCTGGCGAGTCAGTACGCGGGCTACGCCTTCTCCCATGGCCTTTCCCAGATGGCGGCGCAGGCCGAGATGCTCACGCCGGAGATGCTGCTGGCATCCCCCTGGCTAACCGGGCTGCTCGCTGTCATCGGGCTGCCGCTGATCGCGTGGGGGGTCGGAGATTGGGTGAGGAAGCAGCCTGAGCTGGGGTGGTCGCTGGCCGCGGGGTCGGCGCTGCTGTGCTTCTGGGTGCTGCAATGGGGTGAAACATCAGACCTGAAAGTCTTCTTCCATCCGCTGGGCGAGATCATCGCGCTCTGGTGGGCCGCTGGACTGGGGTGTTTGGCGGGGGCTCTGTCAAAGAGAGGAACCGGACAGACGCCCGTGGTCGTGTTAGGGGTGGTTGTATGCGGCCTGCTGCTTGTGGGGAACCGGGGTCGCGCCGACCAGAGCAACCTCTGGCAGCACCGGGACCGCTGGGTGGCGATGCTTTCGGAGCTGGAACCAGACGCTATCTTCATATCGGATAACGATGTGCCGAGCTTCGCCACGATGTACCTTCAGACCGTCGAGGAGATGCGCCCCGACGTGACTCTCGTTCGCGTCGTGCCACTGCCCACCGATTGGTATATCGGGACCCTGCCAGAGGGAGTCCGGGAGGCGGTACGCCAGTCCTGGGCGCAGACAGAGCTGACACTGGCAGACCCCAATCGGTACAAGTGGGAGCGCGCCGCGTTGTTCGCCTACCTCCTGGCGAAAAGACTGGGAGAGAGCCAGCCGGTTTACGTGCTGCACGGTCCGTTGAGCATGGCGTTGCCGGGACCGCCGTACTTCGTTGGAGTGAGCGAGGACCTGGTCGCGCTGAGGCCCGAGCGGCCGGGGCCGGCGCTGGGGCAGTCGAGCCGGGCGGCGGCCGGGTTTCCGGGCGGAATCGAGCTGGCGGACTTCGAACTGGAACGGATGGAGGCCGGCACGGGGGAGCGGATCGAGTTCCGCAGTCGCTGGCGGGTGCCCGTACGGCTGCCGGGTCCGGTGCAGTTTGCGTTGCGCCTGACTCCGCTGGGCCCGCCTCGAGAGGAGTTTGAGAAGTCACTCCTGCACAAGGGCCGCTTCACGCAGGCATTCCCCCTGCTCGCCAGCCAGTGGGATCTGGCGCCGCTTCCGGAGGGGGAAGAGTTCGAGCAGATGGGCACGCTCATCGTGCCGACGAACTGCCCTCCGGGGCATTGCTCCGTAGACGTGGGGGTGGGGCAGCTTTACGCGCCAGAGAACATCGGCTGGACCCCGATCGCAGAGATTATGGTGGCGCCGCGACCGCCACCCGCGAACGGGCCATAGCCAGCGAGGTGAGTGATCAGGGTCATTGCGTTATCGTGAAGCGACGGAGGAAGCACTCGTAGGAGCGGCATTCTTGCCGCGATCAGCCGCTCGTAGGAGCGGCATTCTTGCCGCGATCAGCCGCTCGTAGGAGCGGCATTCTTGCCGCGATCAGCCGCGGTAGGCGTCTCAAATGACAGATTTCGGAACAAGAATGTGCCTCCTACGGATGACGACCATCCGCCCATTGCGAAGGGAGCAGTCACAGCCAGATAATGCAATGATCCTGGGTGAGTGACGCTCTCATCTTGACGTTGCCGAGGGCCCGTGCTAGTATCTTCTGGTCGCGAGCGGGGCTCGCGGCTGTCGTTGTCTCGGAGGGGTGCCCGAGCTGGACAAAGGGAGCAGACTGTAAATCTGCCGGCGAAGCCTACGGAGGTTCGA
>Ga0307377_10000670_pt1 | contig 44960 bp, 82 predicted proteins | sample TR3MG_FD_202535 | JGI IMG/M metagenome (GOLD analysis project Ga0307377, IMG submission 202535) | Soil microbial communities from Risofladan, Vaasa, Finland - TR-3 | ecosystem: Environmental > Terrestrial > Soil > Coastal area > Acid sulfate soil | place: Finland: Risofladan, Vaasa | collected...
ATCAAGTTGGAATCCACAAAGAACTCGACATGAAGATTCGCATTCTTCTTGGGGTTCAGATTGAGAAGATGGAAGAGCAATTGAAGACGGCCGGTATCGACATGACGCCGGAGAAGGCTTCTGAAGAACCGGAGTCGGAAAAGGCCACAGAAAAAGATGAGCTGGAGAAGGCTTCTGATACGGCGACTGAATATTCTGTTGAAGAAAACGCAGGCGCTACCGGCTCCTGAGATTTGAATTATAGGCTGTTGGAGATATGCAATGGCAAGAAAAAAGATTGGCAAAACCAAGTCGGCATATAAAATACGGCTGGACGACCTAACCTGCGATCGTTATGGCTGCGAGATGTTGAGCGAGTTCTGCATCGTATACAGCACCGACTCGGGGGACTTCTTCCATCAATTTTGGTGCACTGAGCACGAGGCGACGCTTCCGCAGGATTCTGTTGTCTTTGAGGAGGCGATGGATCCTAATGTTTGACCAGACCAACATGCCATGGGCTGACTCGCCGAATGCATGCCGTCACGAGTGGCGCTTCTATGGCTACGACCAGAGCGACCACCGGGTGTTCGGTTGCTACCACTGTCCGACTGCAATCAGGGGCAATGCCGCACCAGAGGACCAATGACTGCGCGACTCCACGCCGCTTGCCCGATTGCTGCGAGTGCTTCACATGCGACCACGGGAATGGAGAGACCAATGACCACGACAACCGAGAGGCTACGAGCGGGCCCTGCCATCATCCGAGCTATTACGAACCAGACTGAGAATTGGAGGGCCCCAAAATGTACGTAGACCACGAAGCCACCAAGGAGGCCCCGGCGAGTATCATCATTTGGAGAGCCTCCACCTGGTGGCAGGCGATGACAGTTAACAACGCCCGGTGGGGGCCAATGAGAAAGAGCCCGGGCGCGGCGGTGCAGGACGCTCATGATTTAGGAAAACCGAAGGATATTGTAATGGGTGATGTAATCGAATGGAAAGACCGGTATAACGGCAGGTATCCAGACCCAGAGACGGTCTGCCTGGGCCCGTGTGACGGCATGGGCTGTTTCCCATTGAGCCGAAACGACCGAAATCCGCAGTACAAAAAGCTGTGGGAAGAGGCTGAAGAAAATAAGCCAAGCGAAGATGGCTGGCACTTTGTCAAATGCCCTGACTGCAAAGGCACTGGAAAACGAAATGAGGACTAGCACGGAAGAGGAGGAGGACGACGCTCCCGACACTGACCATCATAGTGGCGATGAGGATGATGCCTATATTGTTGGGGAGTGCGTGCTGGCGATTGAAACGGCTGGCATCAAGGTGAAAATCATAGCCCCAGATGTAGAGGCTATAAACGAGGTTTCAAACATCGCGATTGCGATGATAGAGAAACTGCGGGTGGGGGTTCAGTGAAGTTGCAGAGGTGCATTAGCCTTGACCCGCCTTGGTGGGAGAAGGGGGGCGGGAAGATTAAGCGAGGTGCCGATCGTCGTTACAAGAACGAGAGGGCCCACGACATCATTCGCATCATCTATCAGTCCGGAGTATGGAACCCAGACCCCGCAGGCTGTCACGTATGGCTATGGTGCACAAACACGCACTTCAATAACGGGAACGGCTCTCTCGTGATGAAGGCGTTGGGGGTTAGACAGATTAATCATCTGACGTGGGGGAAGGTGAAGGATGGGAGGGTTCAGAAGGGGATCGGCCAGTATTTTTTCGGCTCGTCGGAGCCATGTATATTCGGTGTGATAGGACGTTTGAGGGCGCAAAATCGCGTGCCTACATTCTTTGAGGCGGAGCGTACGCCCATACATTCGGAGAAGCCTGCGCTGGCCTATGAGATGATGGAGACGGTTTCGCCCGGTCCACGTCTTGAGATGTTTGCGACGGAAAGGCGGAAGGGATGGAAGACGTGGGGCCCGGAGAACCATAGGGGAGAGGCGCTGCTGTGAAAGACTGGGCATATCGAGCCAACCCACATTGGTGCCACCGCTCCGCCCGTTTATCTAATATGAAAACATAGCCTTGGTGGTTAAGTAAGGGAATAACACGCACAAATTCAGAGGAATGAATGACTGAGATCAAAGTTTTAGACCACGGATATGCGACTCATATAGAGTCATGGGGCAGCGATGAGGGGATAGTGGAGGCAGCAAGAATGTCGACCAACAAAGGCTTCTTGGGCTGGGGCCCGACTGTTGTTGAGGAGAGGTGCGCGACGTGTAATGGCGCTGGCATTATTGATGATGGTCGCAATGTGAAAGCGTGCGGCCCGTGTGAGGGTGTTGGTTTTATCAGTACAGATAAGATAAAGCCTGGCGATGAGAAGCTTCTTCGGTATCTTTACGAGCACAAGCATTCAACCCCGTTTGAAATGGCCGGTCTGACAATAGAAGTTCAGGCGCCAATTTTAGTGTTTAGACAGTGGCATAGACATAGAACTCAGTGCCTTGCTCCCGACACGCTCGTACATTTCGAACGTCGTGGACAGAATGGGAGGCGCTATGTTTACAAGATGCGAATCGAAGATGTATGGAAGAAATGGCAGCCGACGATACGAAGATCTCGCCCTGAGCGCCAGACCAATGCCCTCTTTAAGCGCAAGTGCATTCAGGAAATGTCGCTCCGCTGCCTTGACGAGAAAGCCGGTGAAGTCATTAAAACCAGCGTTGTGGATGTGATCAAGGGGGAGCCGAAGCCGATGGTCTGTGTGACAACGGCTTCGGGGCGGTCTATTACAGCAACGCGGGCTCACCGTTTTATGACTTCGCGGGGGTGGATGCAGCTTGGAGAGGCCATTGAAACCAGGGCCATGTTGACTCTTGAGGGTACTGCTCGCGCTAAGACTAAGCGGTGGGAACGACCCGTCATTCGTGAGGAATATGAAACCTGGAAACCCGTTCTTGGGTGGGAAGAATTGTACGAGGTTTCTGATGAGGGACGCGTCCGTCGGATGCGCGGCGCAGAGCCAAGCGAGCCTAAACGCAACACGTCTGGCGCCCAGCAATACGATGTAGTAAGCCTGAGCCGGGGAGGCAAGACCTATACGCGCACTGTGCATACTTTGGTGCTGGACGCGTTTGTCGGCCCGTGTCCCGACGGGCACGAGGCGCGCCACCTCGATGACAATCGGGGTAATCCGAGTTTCTCAAATCTGGAGTGGGCCACGGCAAAACGCAACGCCCAGGACCGCGTGGACCGAGACCGACAGCAGCGCCTTGTGTCTGTATTTGAGGAAATCGTATCTGTCGAAGAGGTGGGCGAATTGCCCACATACGACCTCAGTGTTGAGGGGCCGTGGCACAACTTTGTGGCTGATGGCTTCGTTGTTCATAACTCCTACAATGAAATGAGCGCTAGATATACGCCACTTCCTGATGTGAACTACATGCCAACGGTCGATCGTTGTATTGTTGTTCACGGTGGTAACAAGCAGGCTCGTGGTGCCAACGAGCGGACGCCGAGTCATGAGGAGGTTCTCCAGTGGCTGGAATCGCTTCAGCGGTCGTACGACCTGTCTCAGGAGGTTTATGAGAGGGGGTTGGAGATTGGCATTCCCAAGGAGGTGGCGCGCTGTCCGGTGCCTGTGGCGCGGTACAGTCGCATGCGTGCTAGTGCGAATCTGCGGAACTGGCTGGCGTTTCTGACTTTGCGGATGGATTCGCATGCTCAGGAGGAGATTCGGGTGTACGCTGTTGCCATTGGGGCTTTTATTCAGAAGTCGTTTCCACGAACGTGGGGGCTTTTTGTGGAGGGGCAAAATGTCGAGAGATGATGTACAAGTTGCGTATGGCTCACCACCTGTACCACCTGAAGGCTGGGATAATCTTTTTGTGGATGGGGTGAAGAAGTTGGATGATGGTGTAGATCACCCTGAGCATTATGGTGGGGCGAACAATCCATACGAGGCAATCAAGGTGATTGAGGCCTGGAATCTTGGGTTCAATTTGGGTAACTGTGCGAAGTATATTAGCCGTCATGAGCGCAAGGGTACGGCGCTGCAGGACTTGAAAAAGGCGCGGTGGTATTTAGACCGCGAGATTCAGAAGCTGGAGAATGAATAATGGATGGCGAGATTCATGTTTTAGATAAGAGCGGATGGGGATGAAGATCCCTATCAAAAAGTACGTAATGGACGAATCACTTTCCTGGGAAGAGCGATATCGCCAGCTTGAGAAGCACCACGAAGAGGAAACGGAGTGGATGATCGGAGAGATTCGTCGGCTAGAAATACCGCCATACGCAAGACCGGCCGCAGTGGGATCCGCCGAGATTGATGCCCTCATCGAAAAGGGAACAAGCTTCCCGGTTCGAAAATTCTATGGACTGGAGATTCGCGGACTGCTCGGCGATATTATCCGAACGGTTGATATCCAGCTTGTCGATGGGGAAAAGGGTGAATACAAAGCATTCGTCGTCATGGTCATGAGGTGTGTAGAGTCTGGGGTCTCCAATCGAGAGGTCATCTTTGAAGGCCCGATCCACTATACTCCACTTGACAAAAAAAGCGGCCTCACCCCGGAACAAACCATCCTGTCGTTGCTGCTCAAGCACCTGATGAACCACGAGGTGGAAGAATGCATTCGCCTGGATGGGCTGTACATCTGGAAGCCGACGCACTTCTGGTCAGAAAGAACAAACATAGGAACACTCTAAGATGGATAATAGACCTCCCACCGAGGGTGCGGCCCGCAAGGCCATACGCCGCGCCCTGATGGAGCTGTCCGGCAATACGAACGAGCCGATGCATCCTTCTGCTTGGTGGAACGCCATTGCCCATGCTATGAATCGGTACCTCGGCCCGTCGATAGGCATGACGACGGAGGAGCGATGGAATCGGCTGAAGATGGTGGAGATCTGGATACTCACCGAAAGCCTGGAAGAACGAGCAGCTATACACGGGTGGTACTGAAAATGATTATCAAGAGCATCAAAGGTGATGGTGTCGAGCACCTCGTTAAACCCGTTTCCACAGATTTGTGGGGCTGGGAAAATCTTCATAGCTACCTGGTCCCATCCGGGGTGGACGAGGACACAGGCGAGCAGGTCTATCGTGAAGCCGGGAGAGAAGTCTTCGGCAAGACCATTGAGATCGGACTGCATAATGACGGCGATAACCCAGAGACCATTGCTGTGACGCTTTGGTTTGCATTATGCACCGTCGGTACGACACCAAAAGAGATTCTTCCAGGCAAGTCAGAATTCTGGTCTATTATTTTGGATGAGCGGCGCAGAGTCATATGGTGTCTCATGCGGCTGACTCAATAGAGAAACGGAACAAGGAAACGATATGAACGAACTATCATTCAAGAATTTGCGGGTCGCAGCCGCGACTGATGGACACTGCGGTCCGAGCCGCCCTAAATTTGAACAGCACCCGAAGCGGACGCCGGAGGGGGACTTGCGGGGGTGACTGACAACATCCACTCTCGTCTGTGCGATGTTGCCGCGGTATGGCTCTCCGGAAAATGGAGTTGCGCCGTTGTGGCGGTCGAGCCAAGGGCCTGGGCGGTTCAAGAACAACCGGATGCCTTTGGTTGGGATATTCAAGGGGTCTCACACCTTGTGGAGGTTAAGGTGAGCATCGGCGACTTCATGGCCGACGTGTACAAGCCCCATCGCGGGATGGGTGGTATGGGGACGTTCAGGTGGTATCTAGCACCGAGAGGGGTAATCCCCGTCGAGAAGCTTCCGCCATACTGGGGGTTGGCCACAGTATCTAAGACCATGAAGCGTGTGACCATTGAACGCCCAGCATGGGATAGGCCGTTCACGGACACGAGAGCGCGGATTGAGGCGGGACTTTTGGCTTGTCTCGTGCGAAGATCGCACGATTACAAAAATGTTCTGCGTGTCGATGAGAAGACATTGCAAGGGATGGCGGCTGTCAGAATGGCCCCGACTGAAGGGTGGCAAGAGTGACATCAGAGGAAAGGGATTTTTGGAATCAGTGCGAGGCCTCCAAGGCCGAGACGGAGTCGTGGCCCGCATGGAAGCAGGCCGCCGCCGCGCAGGCACGCGTGAGCCCGAGGCCAGAGCTTATCGGGAGTATCAGGCAGCGAATCGATGCGTGGCCCGCCTGGAAGCGGGCGGCTGCTATCAATGGGTTATTTGCTTCGAGCGATTTAGAATCAGACTCGAAAAGGAGTGTAGAAATGCTAAAGGAAAGATGGGGGGCAGAAGAAGAAACGAAGAAGTATTGGCACGCGTATTCCGACAACTGGGAGGCCCGCATTGAGCATGATGGAAATGATGGTTGGGGATGGTGGGTGTCTATCAAGGATGGGCAGTGCACGGCGGAGGGTTATGTGCCGGGCTCAGATCTTGAGGACGGTGAAGAGCCGCTTCAGAACGACGGACTTGTGCAGGCTAAAATGCTTGTATGGGCAGTATTGAAACAGGCTGACACCTGGATGAAGGTATTGCAATGATTAATCTCCGAAGAATATATGACAAGGTTAAGGCGTATCATCTTGGGGACGAGTCTGCAGAAGACTGGGCCAATCCAACAGGTGATGTGATAGCCATGTCGTATCTTGTCTATCGCCTAGTATTGCAGGTTCATCGCCTCAACAAATTGGGCAATCAAAATTTAGACCTATGCCCCCTATGCGCGGGCGATACCTGGGGGCGGCTCAGCGATGGTGGTTCTATGGATTTTACACGGAGATGCTGTAGTGACTGCGGTGATATTCGGCCAGAGCCGACTGAGGAAGGTCGGCGGCCTCTGGCATCATTGTTTTTGCGAGGTGAAAAATGACGAAGGATGAAGCGGTAGATCTGATGGATCAGTATTGCTCTCTCGTAAAAGAGCTTGGTGGCCACAACGAAGTTGTAACAGGACTCCGAAGTAGATTCCCGGCCGACGGTAGCAAAAGCAAAGCTATGCGCTGGCTCGGGTTCATGCAGGGCGTTCTTTACATCACCGAGATATTCACGCTTGAAGAACTCAAGATGCACAGTCGAGATAAGACTATATCCGGACCGGCAGAAGTTCCGGATGAAGCAACCGCAGAGATTGAGTGGTTTGGGGATGACGATTAGTCGCCTTTTGATGGTTGAGGCGACAGGGGCCAGCGGGCGGTGCCCCGGGGGACTTGTTTCGTTGCTTTGTGGCCTCCGCAACACCCGCAGCCGCGTCACAAGGGGTCATGTCCTTTGGGGGCGCGGCATCTTTTAACAACGTGAGAGAAAAGTGAATCTTGCTGTTGATACTGTCTGCTCTCGTCGGCTTTCGATGGGCGAGCAATCCCTGTGGGTCGCGCAGACGCGAGAGGTTGTTAAGCTCGCGCCGCTAGTCCGACCGCACACCCCCAACGGCCTGCCGATGCGGGTAAGGGTATCTGCTGCCGGTACCCTTGGGTGGGTTGGTGACGGTGTATATAGATACGACAAGGTCCAGAAGGGTGGAGGTGCCTGGCCGCCTATCCCGGATGAGTGGCTGGCGATCGCAGATGATGTGGCAGGTGCGCAGCCGTGGGACTCGGCCATCATCAACTGGTATGACCCGGACGCATCGCTCGGCTGGCATGAGGATAAGAACGAACGCGACAGGTCGCGGCCGATTGTGACCATATCGCTGGGCGACGCCTGTTCCTGGGCAGTAAAAGATGACGCTGGCAAAGCGCACCGGACCAGGCTAGAGTCTGGGGATATCACTTTGCTGGCCGACTCCAACCGGAGCCGGATGCATACAGTGGAGCGCATTATTGAAGCGCCGCTGCTTTCTCCGCTGCAAAGGCGGGGGCGAATCAGCATCACTATGAGGGTGGCTGGATGAAAAGAATGAGCTATATAGGGCATGACCCTTATATAACAGAAGGCATTTCCAAGAGGCTCCGCCGCTCCCTGCGCGAACGCCTTGATTACCCGATGGGCAACGCGCTGTTTAGGCGGGTTGCCCACGTTGTTCAGAGCGAGATTGAGTGGGTACTAAACCCATGCCCATATCACGGCCGTGGGACTATCTGTCAGGTATGTGAACCGATGTCTCAGAAAACAATCTCCAGTCTGAATTATCAGATGAAGAGATTTGGTAAACAAAGGCACGGATGTATACCCCTGAGAAAGCGTAGGAAGAGATTACATAAGAAGTTGGCTAAGCGAGGCTTTTCCGCTAGCCCGACTTTTTCAATCTGGTCCTCCCCGACGCCGGGGTATGGAACTAAAGATACAAAGTTTGATTGGCTTTGAATTGGCTATGGTAGGTATGAACTTTATTCTTAGAGGGAACCTCAAGACCGAGGCTTGCTTTCGGGTCAGCAGCGCTGTAGAAAATAACTCGATTAAATTGGCATATTGGAGGCTCAGGCCTGGCACTGGATTTTTTGCTGTTATAAATATGATGTATGAAAGAGGCCGGAGATTTCAACCTATAATCTCCGCACAGCCAGAAAGGCGCAGTCGCTAATGATTGTTGCAGCCAGATGGCTTGGAGCCGTGCTCCTGCTTTGGGTTATGTGCCCTATCACCGATAGCTATAATGCCTGGGGGTTCGCTGGCGGTTTGTATGACTGGTCAGGGATGTGGCTTTGCCTTACGATGGGTACCGTATTCATAGCCCTTGGCGCATGCATGGAGAAGGAATGAACAATGTATAGGACCACGAGTCGTACACATGGACGTTCTATAAGCTTCGAACCTGTAAGGGCGACGTAACGATGCGCTGGCTGGGGGAAAGCAATGGCTATTACAGCGAGACGGTCGACTTTTGGGAGTCAGGAATCAAGTCATGAACGTATACGAGATCGAGACCGGCATTACCTACTGGGTTGCAGCCCCAAGTATCGCGGAGGCGATGGCCGTCATCGTGCAGACATGGAAGGACGAGGGGTGCCTTGCGGATGTGGAGCACGAGACCATTGACATCGAACGCATTCCCGAGGCGCGCTGGCCCGAAGTATGTCGGGATGACGATGCGCCCGGCGGACTCATCCTCTTTCGCGATCTACTAGCCAAGACCACCAGGGCTGAATTGCTTATGAGGTCTGTACTTTGAAGGTGCATGAGCGAGATGCTTCCACCAGGCAGCAGCAAAATGCAGATCGTTAATCCGGAGACTGGCGCAGCAATGAGCTGTCATCCTTGCGTCGCGCATACCAAGTGCTTCTACTGCGGGGCTATAAAAGGTGAGCCATGCCGAGGTCTTCGCAAGCGATATATCTCTGATACTCATTGGACACGCCGGAAGGCCTACAAAGCAATGAGGATGGATGCGCGGCGGGAGAATCTTGCGATTGCTGCCAATCGAGCGCCGGCCGACGACATCGATTTGAGCAACCTTGCATTGATGCAGTTCGCCAAACGGTATGCAGATATAGGATGTGAGAGGATAGGCAACCACACTGCGAATGAGTTGGAGTGCAGGAAACATCCGCAAGTCAACATCGATGATTGGTGCGTCGGGTGCCATGCCGCCAATGCCCTGGAGGGGGTGGTATCATGATCGAACTGCTTGCCGCATTCGCCGTGGGCGCACCGGTGCTGTACGGTATCGCCTGGATTGGGTACCGCGTTGCCATTTGGATCTTCGGGCCGGTTGAGAATAGAAGCCTCGAAGACTCCTTCGCGTTCTGGTTTGCGGGCATTATTATTGCCTCTATGCTATCTCTCGCGGTCGCGTTGGCAGTTTGTGTTGGTACCATTATTTTAGGAGCATTCTATGCCCAGTAGTGACTTGCGAGAGGCGCTTGATAAGGCCCAGATTGCTCTGGGGGTTGTCTACGCTCAGGAGAAAACTGGGCATGACGAATCTACGTATAGGATAGTGAAAGGCGCCTTCGATTTTGCAGGCGTTGTGCTTCGGGGTTCTAAGCCTGAGTTTCCGAGGTCACCCATTGGCGGGATCGTCCGGGGGCGCCATCGATGCAGATGCTGCGGTCTACGGGCATATAAGTGGGTGGTCCAGCGCTCGGCACAAGGGTTACGCGGGGATGCGGAGATGCGCTGCGTCGGCTGTGACACACGCCATCGGTGCGAGGCGCCTGACTCAGAAAAAGTGCAGCACTATTTGACGCTTGTTGACGGACTTCTCGGCCTTCGTGCACTGGGTCCGCTCTCTGACCGTACGGAGGGCGAGGTCGCTGAGATTCACGCGGAGTTGTGGGACGCTTTGACGGAGGAGGAGCAGGCTGATGTGGAGCGGGGGATTGAGGCGCTCAAGGAAAGATGGGGTGAACGGTAATGATCTTGACGCCTATCGAAATCAAAACCCTGAAGGAGCATTTGCGGGATTTGGAAAACCTGCTGTCGCACATGCGATATGAGCCTGTGGATCATGATGCTTTGGAGCAGGCCGTTCAGCAAACAGCCGCGGCGACTGCTGGCACGATCAGGATTCTGCTCGGGGGTGAACGGTAAATGGTCTATATCACACAATGGAAACTCTGATGACGATTGAAGAAACGCTGGGCCGCGTCGCGCGGGCCAAAGAAAATGTGGTGATGGCCCAGAAGAGCCTCAAGGAACTTTGGGCCGATTGGATGGAGCGGCGACAGAACGACATCGCCAACCTGCGCGGCGGTACTGTTGGTGTTTTTGATGCGCCGTCGCCCGAGCAGTTTTTGGACAGAATCATTGATCGGCTTGAGCTTGCGCTGCATGATGTGAAGACGGTGCGCGACAATCTGGGGTATAGTCATGATCGAAAATAAAGAACTCGAAGAGCTTTTGGATATGGCCAAATCAGTTGTTATGACGCCTGAGCAGAGGGAGGAACAGCGCCGTAGCTTTGCCTATGGAAACGCTAAAATTTCCAACCCGAGCGTAACGCGGGAGATGATCGATCTAGCCGCCGAACGCAAAAGGATAGAAGAATGAAACTCAGCGAGCTTGGTAGTAGCGTGCCACCTGAAGTATGGGATTCAGTACCCAATGCTTCTGAGATGAATGAGAACTGGTATGCCAGGGCCAAGAAGGCCGAGGCGCTGCTTCACGTTATCGATGAGGCGGCTTCTGATGGTCGTGAAGTTCATGTAGAGCGGCTTGAGCCTGACGATATCAGCGTGAGCATTACCGATTATAACGGAATAGTTGCGACGGGTTGTGCGCCGACGCTCGCGATGGCAATAGTCAAAGTGGAAGAGGAATGGAGAGCACTGAAATGAATACGAACGGATTCATTCTTGGGTTAGTAATTGGTCTTGTGGTTGTTCTTGGGTCAGCCCTTTGGTTCGAGATGAAACTTGAAATGGAGCACGAGAATGAGATGCTTATGCATAAGGTCATATTGGAAAAGCATCTGGAGATCGATATGCTCAAAGAGAGTTTAGCCGAGGAACAGGACGCCACCCGTTTGTGGATGGGATATTCAGAAGGCTGCGCAGATCTTGATGAGCGCGACATGAAATACGAGAAGCGCCTCGACGGCATGCTTGCGTTATGCAGAGAATCTGTTCGAGAGGGATGCGACTTCTGAGCCCTGGATAATGGGATGATGGTTTACTACAAACAAATTCCAAGCATTCCAAACGGAGTATGGGGATGGAGTTATTGGGAGGGGGAGACGCTGTGGTTCATCCATGCCACGCACACGTCTTCGGAAGATGCGCAAAATGACATGGAAAGTTTCATGGTGAAGCGATGGACAGAGTGACGAAGCAGAGAACGTGTGGTTCCTGCGGCGAGACCATCACCGATAAGAACCGGCGCAAGGGTCTCAATAGCCTGTGCTCGGACTGCCTCATGCCGCACATGCTGGTCTCCAATATGGGCGACGGCTGGGCCCGGTGCGACCTGTGTGGTTATATCGATGCATATGACAACTTGCGGTTGCTGGACTGTTACAACCCCGATCTGTCCCCTTGCCAAAGCTGTGGAGGTACGCCATACTGTGCCCCTGACTGCGCTCTGGTCGCCGATATGCTCGGAGACCCCAAGGTATACGTGGCCGGATTTGAACCGAAGCGATGATGACCAAGAGTAAATCCGTCAAGCCGGGGGCGGAGCCCGCGGGTAAGGACTGTCGCAATGCGGCGGCACCGGCGCTTTTTGGATGGTGAAGAAAAATGAGCAGGGCACCACGTAAGGTGCGCACGGGCGCGATTGCCAATCAACTTACCCGGGCGGTTGTGGCCGGGAAGAAGATTGATAGCGCGGAGAACGATCGTGGTAAGATTGATATCTGGGTCAACTCCGAGTATTTGGGTTGGCTCGAAAAAAGTATGGCAGATGACATTTTAAGCCGTGATTGATATTGGCCATGACTGCACCAAAATACACAACCGCAGAGGTGTGGAAGATGTTCCGCGGAGTCCGCGACCCTTGCGAAACATGCCGAGGATCCGGCCTCTATTTGTACGGGAGCACTTCGACATGGAGGGGTGGCGTGGGCGGGGCAGCCATGACGCTGGACGTGTGCGACGGCTGCTGGGGCAGCGGTGATAGCAACAGGAAGGGTGAAGACCTGCGGGCATGGCGAGATCGCGATAGGGAGATGTCCAGGCGGCAGGCTTTCAAATATTTGAAGTCAACGTTCGGGGCGACCCTTTCAAGTCTGCGAAAAGATCTTCTTATCTTCGCTGATATTATCGAAAAAGAAACACGGCGGCGGAAGCTGCCGGAGGGAACAGATGAGTTCTGGTATAGGAACAACGCTGAAACATTTGCGAAGTCGATTAGAAGGCTCTGTGGAGAAGAGGTGGAAGGGTGGTAGGGGTGACACAGGATACTACAAGCTCGCGCTGATTGAGTGGCCGTTCATGGATGCATACATCCTAAAGTATCCGGCCGGAGCCTATCTCCCGCCACACAGAGACCCGCTGTTCGTAGCCGACCACTATCGGTGCAACCTTGTCCTTCAGCACGCTGATGAAGGTGGACAATTCATTTGTAACCGCATGATTTTGAAGGTGTGGCGCTTGGCGATCTTCCGGTCAGATGAGGCTACTCATGAAGTGACAAGAGTTACTCGCGGAACGCGAGTTGTCTTGTCGCTTGGACTCGCAGTGTAATGCCACTCTACCCCTACCGATGCGCGCGCTGTGGGCATGAGTTCGAGGAGATTCAGAAGTTCTCCGATCGGCCGATCCAGTCATGCCCGAGTTGCGGTGAATTTGGCGTAGTTGAGAAGCAGATAACCTCGGGAAGTTTTGTGCTCAAAGGCGGCGGCTGGTATCAAGACGGCTATGCCAAGAAAAAAGAAACTGTGACTACTAAGACCAAAGATAAGTTGATCAAGGAAAAATCATGAATCTGACAGAGAGAAGGCTGCGATGCGGCAATCATAAGCCGACGTTTGAGGATCAAAACGGCGGGTCCGTAATCTATTATTGCATCAAGTGCGGATGGCGAGGGCGATTCAACATCACGGAAGAACGGAGGTCGGGGTGATGGCGGCGGTCCAGCTTTGTGAATCTTGGCTGCGGGGGGAGCCGTGTTTCAGTAAGCTTATGGAGGTGGCGCTGGAAGAGCTTTGGGATCTTGAATACGAGTTGGAGCATAAATTTAACTGCGAAGCAAACCTGCCATCGGTGTGGGCAGAGGGGTTTTCTAGGCCGCACCCGATTGTCGAAAACAAGATCGTAGACCTAATCTTGGAGATGGCCCAGCGATGAGTACCCAAACGATTGGAACCTGCAGTATTTGCGGCGGTCGGGTATCCGTACCGATGGTCTGGTGGAGCGTCATTCCACCTACACCAACCTGTGAGAACTGCGGCGCCGTGCCCGCAGAGGCGCACGGTCCCGTGATCTCAATGAGACCAAGTAACCCTGATAGAGTATCCGGCTCCAGAGTTCGGATCATAGGGTTGCCATGGGGCTGATGATTGAAATACCACATAGAAGAATCGTCAGCCTGTGTACCAGTATGGTTGCCACATTGGAGTGCGGCCATGAGTTATATGGCGTTGATTACGCCGATTCTGATGTGGCTTGCATTGAGTGTACGAAAGTGTGCTGGGATAAAATACACAGGCTGCGCGGTCGAGTAGCGGTTAGATGCCAACGTCGCATGAAGGATCTTGTGTGGGATATGATCGGCCCACGCCTTAGACAATCAGACGTGGCAGAGGTGAAATTTGAGGTTGGAGTCCAGCTTGGGTCCGAAGAAGTTCCATTTTGAAAGGAAGAGATGTCATGTCGAGCATGAAAGACGACCAGAGTTATCGAGAGCAAATTCGCCTGAAGGCGAAGAACGACTTCAACCAAGATCTGACTGAACCGCAGATCGACATGTGCATCTACACGGAAGAGCAAGAAAAACTCTCGTTCTTTCACGGGCATTTGTATATCAATCCACGCCGGATGATGATTGACAATCAATGGATAAATAAGATCCAGTGGAGTAAATCCATCGACGGATACCGGGTTCTCGCACAGCGCAATGGTTTGTGCCGAGTGGACGAGCCATCGTGGCAGAGCGACAAGGACGGAAACTTGTTTTGTTGCAGGGTGACTGTGTGGCGTCGTGGCCCTGACGGTTACCCCGAGGGGCCATTCGTCGGCATTGCCCACTACCATGAGTATGTCCAGCTTGTGGATGAGTATGACGATAAGCGTAAGAAGACTGGAAAAAAGTCTCCGAATCGTCAGTGGCAGACAAGTCCGATGAACCAGCTTGCGATCTGCGCGGAGCGGCAGGCACATCGGAAGGCGGGGCTAGATCATACGAACCTGTCGGAAGACATCGTTGATATAGAGCCGCGCGAGACTGTGGACGAGGCGCATGAGGCTGATGGTATGGCGGAGCATGTAGATGCTCCTGTTGCAGATGTTGCACCTGAGCCCGCAGCGATGCTGGAGTATGAGAAGTCCCACCGGGGTTTTCAGTATCGTGGGGCCATGATTGTGATGACGGTTTCCGGCCCCAAGTGGCATGCCGTCATGCTTGATGATGGGAGGAAGGTGGTGTTTGGTCGTGAGGGTGCCGTCTTGACGGAGCAAGAGGTTACCGATCGCGATTATGAATTCGCTGGCGGCGCCGAGTGGATTGATGGCTCTGTGTACTACGACAAGTCCAGGGTGGTCGCTGTGGTGACGAAGGGTCGCAACGCTGTGCTGGAGCTGGATTCTGGTTTCAAGGTGAAGCTGGATCAGTGGGGCAAGGAGGTGGGTAGGAAGGAGTTGGAGAGGCCGAAGGAGGAGCGGGCAGGGGCCGCTCAGGATGATGGTGATGCTGCGGCGGCCGGCGACGCGGCGGCGCCGGAAGCCGAGGTGGATGCGGGGGATGATGATTCTCAGAAGGGTACCGAAGCGTTCGCGAAGGCGATGCTTTTGGCGGAGGATTGCAGCGGAGCGGCTGTTGAAGACCTCCGGAAGGGAATGATCGCCCTTCTGATCTTCTGGTGCCAGAACCTGAATAATGGCGTGAAAATTTCCCCGAAGGAGGCCTATCTCACGCTTGTAGGCGTGGCCATTGGGGATGGGGATAGGATGCGGGCGGAGGATTATCGGGCATTGCTTGAAACCCTGCACGAGAAAATTCAGGAGAAAGCGGCATGAGAGGTCCGCTCTGCACGAAATGTAACGGAACCGGCAGCGAGGGGTACATATCGTTCTTGCGGTGTGGTCGCTGCTCTGGCAGCGGGGATGAGCCGAGGGACTCTCTGATTCCCTATTCCTCAGAATTGATTGTCATGGCGGACGGCCCCGTCTTAACTGGCGTGGGCGATGCGGCATATGTTACCACGACCAATGTTGAGACCATATCCAAGGCGATTGAAGATGAGGCTCATAATAGGATGGTGGAGGAAAAGGCGGCAGCCGCCTGCGTTAGGAGAAAACCGCGATTTAATGGTTACGGTTATTCCATTGGCTACAATAGGCAGCCCGGCGCGTGGCAGGGCTGCTCGCCAGAAGGCATAGAGAAAAAAAAGGAGCCGTTATTACATCGCACCCGGTGCATTGAGTTTGATACGGGGCCAGACGTGTTAATGGACATTCCGGTTGATTTGGACTTCATCTGGAATGCAGAATCGCCGGACCAAGCTAAGGCTATTCTCAAGAAGGTTCTTTTTGAGACCAAGTATAAATACTTGATAGAAATGTACTATTCCGGTTACCCGATGATAAAGGATTTCTACACGGGACTTGGCTTGCCTGCAATGATGGATTGTCCGCTTAACTATTATTCAGAGCGCAAGGTGACTTTCACACTAACGTGTATCGAGCGGCCTGACGTGCAGATGTTTTATAAAGAGAGACTGATTGTGACGCTCATGTTTGAGTTTCATGTGGAGAAATCGAGCCTCTACCAATACCCAATGGGCAATTATCCGACTTATGGGAAAAGGTAAGCCATATTGGACGGCGGATGAGTGGGGTGAGTTCCTTCATTTGCCAGACTTCAACAAGGACTTCAATGAGGCGATGAAGAATGTAGTGCCAGACACGGAGCGTAGGTGGGATAAGAGGGAGAGGGCTTGGTGGATTTCTGATGGTTGGCTTGATGAAACTGATGCCATCATCCGGGATTATTACGAAGACTACGTGAATGTGAGGGACTGATTGGAACTCCTAAAACACGACTTGATCGTTATCGACGTAGAATCTAACGGCCTATGGGGGCAACCTTTTGCAGTGGGTGCTGTCTGCATGACGGCTGGAGGTAGGGTGCTTCGCACCTTTCGCTCAAGATGCAACATCGATGAAGTCCCCGATGAATGGATTGTCGAAAATGAAATTGAAGAGAAGCTGTCGCACTTTCCTCTGGTTGAGGGTCAACGAGAGCTGATCGCAGGATTTGTAAACTGGCTTATCCAAGAGGAAAACTTGGCAGCCGGGGTGTTTGTGGATGTGGGCTTTCCGGTAGATACGGGATTTTTAGGTCTATTCAAACTGCTAGATCCCCAATGGAGAAAATACGCACCCTATCCACTACTGGAAGTTTCTAGTATAATTATGTCCGCAGGGGCGAGTCCAAGGGTAGACAGAGAAGAGTATGCGAAAGAGCTTATTGGAGAGAAGACAGGAATGGCCCACGATCCAGTCTGGGATGCCGAGGTATCTGGACTCTGCGTCATACGGGCGCTCAGGAAGCTACAAGAGCTTCTCGGGGAGCGATGATCGCTTATGGCTTCTAGGCGTACTGGCAATAATTACCGTGCTCGGTGTAATGATAATTTTGAGAGACCTGCTGGAAGCCCTGTAGGACTTTCCAAGGGAGCGAGTCAGGAAATACACGCGCTACGCGCAGCCAAGAAGAGGTACGGCGTAGATGTCGGGCTCCTCGGGCTGTGCGAGGTTCGTGGGCAGATCCAAGAAGGCCGCTCGCGGCTCCTGGAGCGGCAGAGCAACCGCGTAGCCATCCACGAGGTGACGTGGGGCGGCCAGACCATGGTCGTGGTCTACGACTCCATGAGGCACACGCTGGTGACCTTCCTGCCGTCCACCTTTGTACCCGGAGAGAGACCGTGGCAGCGATAGCGCGACAGACGATCGAGCAATCCGGAGACCTTCCAGAAGGGGTCAATCTATGGTCGTTGTCGCCGAAATTATCGACTAAGAGATTCAGGAGCAGCGAGAGCTTTGATGCGTATACCAATACCCTGGCAGAGATGTCCGCTAAGGACGCAAATCTTGTCGTATGGATACAGGCCCGCAAGTTCGCTAATAACAATTTTTGGTACCCATCATTTGGACAGTGGATACGCCATGGTGTAATCATATCCGGGAGCGGAGAAAGAACTCATATTGGTGTCGTTTTTTCAACATCTATAGAGAATAGCTGGGGAGATAGGGTGATATGGTCCCCAGAGAGCGGGCCTAAAAGTTCCCAGGCTTGCAAGTGGGTGCTGAACAGAGCCTTTGGGAAAGGTGGTGGCTTGGTATGCGATCCATTCGCGAGAGATCACAATCTTGCCGTCTGGTGCCGGAGACTGAACATCGCATATTGCGGATATGCGATAGATAAGGATGCCTACGACCATATTACGAGGGAGCTTGCACAGGAGGATATTCCTGGTATACAAGAGGAACTCCCACTCCTTAACAATGGAGAATAGGAAATGGCCAAGAAATACAGCGAACGTATCGAAAATATGGATGACGCAGCCCGCGGAGAGCTTGATGCTCGTATTCGGGAATATCACGAAGCAAACAACTGGCAGGCTACGCTGGCTAAATACAAGCCATCGCCAATCCAGCTTCGGGCGATTCTAGCAGGCAAGGATGCCAGCAAGGCCAAGGCGAAGAAGAGGAAGCCGAAGTCAGACGTGGAGGCGGAGGCGGCCCCCGAGAAGGTCAAGAAGGCACCAAAGAAGGCGAAGGTTGCCAAGGTCGCCAAGAAGGCTAAGAAGGCCAAGAAGGCGCCAAAGAAGAAGGCTTCTGCAAAGAAGGCGAAGGCAGCCAAGCCTGCGAAGGGCGCTGCGCCCAAGCGGAAGCCTGGTCGCCCGAAGGGCAGCGGCAACAAGAAGAAGGCAGCCAAGAAAGCTTCGAAGAAGAACGGGGTGAGAAGGTCTAGCGCGATGGGCGATCTGGTCATCGAGGGCAAGATTGACGCCACTCAGTTTGTGGCGATGATTCTGAGCCACAGCGAGAGCATGGTGAAGCTGGCCGCAAGGTAGCTGGGGAGGGCCGGAGGGGTTGAGTAATTCGCCCCTCCGGCTTACCATAGGTGTCGGATGTCCAACTTTCTCGACAGCTTCATATTCCGGCAGTTCATCGCTGCAACCCGCTCCGTTGTTGAGAAGAAGCCGGAGGTTGCAAAGGCGTGGCCTGATTTTTTCGATAATACCGATGGGATTGGCCCCATTAGTCGCCCACTATTCTACAAGGACAAGAGCAGTGGGATTCTGCTGCCATACAAGGGGTACGCAAAGCCGGTCCCGGTTGAGCAGAAGATTGGGCTTGAAGTGCACATCACGGCGGTCGCCTACGGAACGACGAAGGCGGCGCGGAAGTTTTGGGTAGACCAAATTGTTGGCGGCCTTCTGCCGGAGGATATTTTGGCTCACTACCGGGCGGGGTTTGGCGAGGAGGATTGGCTGGAGAAGACGGCGGAGCGGCTCGCTCTTCATCAAAGATTCTGGAAGGCTGAGTATCATTGGATTGGATTGCTCAACGGCGATGCTCTTCACAACAATGACATCTCCCGATATACGTTTCATGGCAGCGGTGGCAATAGCAAGTTGATCGGGGTTTCCGGCGAGGGTGATTTCCCTGGGCTGGAAAAGAATCGGAAGAAGAAGCATAACGGATGGGATGAGCATACGATTGAAACGAATCGAGCCGTCATCCGATTGGCGACGACCAACTCTCGCGATCTAGGGGCTCCGGTAGAGCGGCTTTATGCGCATCGGCAGTATTCTTCTGGGCGTGTCGCCGATCCCGGAGAAGGATATTGGAAAGAGATTGGCATCCCAATGGCGAAAGAACTGCACCTTGAGCGGATGGTTTTCCAGAAGTTTGGGTCTGGTAATGAGATCTGCCGAGAGTGGGATGATGAAGGCCGCGTAAACTACTGGGGAAAATAATGGCAAATCCTGTATGCAAAATATGCGAAGCTGACAACAAGCAGTCAGATGTTATTCGAACAAGCCAGAAAATTATTGGGGAAAAGGCCGAGCCGTTTCGCGATGCTGGCGGGAATGTCCATTGGCACGACCCGAGCGTTGCGGACCAATGGTTCACATGCACGAACCACCATACTTTCAACGTTTTGAGAGAGGCTCCACCGTGCCCAAGCTGTGCATATCACTGGAAGAATGCCGATGTTGTTGCATGATGAATTCGTCTGCGTATACTGCGACGCCATCTACTCTTCACTGCGGGGCAGCGCAGTGCGGGGGCCGGACGGGCAGGTAGTATGCCCGGAGTGCCATAAGTTACTTGAGAATTATCTTGAGGCTGAGCACGCCCTAATGGGAATGCTCAATAAATGTATGGAAGGAACGTAAATGTTTGTCGTATTTGCAGCAACTGCGATCGGGATATATGCGCAATACAAACTCGGAGTGGATGACGATGAGATGGATTATCGTCGCGCTCTTCCTATGATTGAGGCTCGGCTTGACCGGGAGAACGCTAGGCTCGACCGGGAGATTGAGAGGCTTTTGGGAGATCACCGGAGGCTTTGCGAGAAGCTCTGACATGGGGCAGTATGACATTCAAGGCATATGAAAAAACCAGCGTTGGCATTTCCAAGAGCCGCGGTGATATAGATTCCATTCTTCGCAAGTGGGGTGTAACCGGGATTAGTTGGGGTGAGGATTATGACAGCGGGATCATCATCCTGCGGTTTCGGTGGAGACGCGAGGAGGATGGGCAGCAGTATTCTGCGCGATTCACGATTCAGATTGAGACGGACAGGGAGTTGGAGAAGAAGTCGATCGACAATCGCAGTGGTCGCCACTCCGATAAGAAGCATCTGCGCCTGAAGAACAACCGTGGTAAGCGAGAGCATCGGGTGTTGTTCTACATGCTCAAGTCATTATTCGAGGCGGTCGAGGAGGGGCTGATGGTTCCCGAGCAGGTGTTCTTGCCGTGGATTGAGGATGTTGATGGGATGACCGTCTTTGAGAGGATCGGTCCAATCATGGGGCAGCTTACGGGGCGGTCGTTACCGATGGCGCTGGGAGAAGCGGTCGGTGGCGAATAGTTCTGTTGTTCGCGCGAAATGCGTTCGGTGCAAGATGAGGGCTGGGGACCACGACGGGCGGTGCCGGCTGTGTCGCGACGAACTTCTGGCGTTGTCGCTTGTAGCGAAGTTTGATTACTATTTTTGGGGATTGGCCGCATCGCGCGATGAGCCGCTTTATTTCGTTAGGATTTATCATGATTGTAGTGATTTTGAATGGCTGATTGGTAAGATGGTTAGAATAGACCCTGAAATCGGCGTTGCTGTTGCAGGGATTGTTGCAAAGGCTGAGAGCATGCAAGATCCGCCCTTCCATCGTGGCGATGTTGTAGCTGTTACCTTGGACCCCTTGTAAGGGCTAGCGCGTGTACCGCAAATAGAAAACATGTTATTCTCTGCGGAGAATGGCAGACAATCGCGGACCTCTTTTGGCGGTGCTCGCTGCGGGTGCGGCGGTGCTTATGATGGGAGGAAGGCGCCGGGACGGCACGGGTGCGGGTGCGGCTAAAAAAAAGGGGGCTCCGGCTCCTATTTGGCCGATTGCACAGGGCCCGGACCCTAAGATAGCGATGTCTGGTGGGAAGTCGTTGGGTGCTTCGCGTCCAAATAATCGACAGCATGCTGGGATCGATATCATCGCAAAGGCAGGTCTACCTCTGGTAGCGACGGAGGGTGGGACGATTGTGGCGACGAATGCTTGGGCGGGCGCGAATGCGAAGTCACTTTTGTTGGAGACGGACAGCGGTGTTGTTGTGAATTACGGTGCCGTGGCTCCTGGGTCTTGGCATGAATTTGGTGTTGGGGTGGGGTCGCGGGTGACGGCTGGGCAGCCTATTGCTCGGATTGGCCAGTATCCTCATGGGAGCACGATGCTGCATTTTGAGCTGTATGCCGCGGGAACAAGAAAGAATGAGCAGTGGTCGGCTGGAAAAAACCCGCCTGGCAATCTTTTGGACCCATCGGGCTATTTAGAAAGAGCCTCTAAGCGTGTGATTTCGTGATAAAATCCGGGTCATGAGAGCTATTGCTATCAGCTTTGTTTTCCTCTTGTCCGCATGTTCGGCGACGTTTTATGCACGGACGGCTGTGCATACGGAGAATGGCCTGCGAGTTGGCAATGAGGCTTGGGACGAGCGGTACAACGAAAAGCTCGAAGATTGTAAGAAGACAGCCAAGCCTGAGACTGCAGAGGCTGAGAAATGCTTCGGCCCCACCTTTGATCAGAACAAGAAGGTGGGCATCGCCATCAAGGCGTCTGTTGGAATTCTTCGGGCATTTTGGGTTGGGTATGCGGCTGGGCAAGATCCGAAGGAACTTCGAAAGATTTTGGGTGAATTGCCCGGAATTATCAACGATCTTCCAGATGAGTTTTTCAAGGGAATTAAGAAAGGCCTGAAGTAATGGGATACGCAGAGATCATAAGAAAGGCCATGGCAATGCTCTTGGAGATGATTGAAATGGCGCAGCGCGGAGTCTCGAAGGAAGACATTTTTGAGCGCATGCAGAAGCCTGGTTCTGTTGCCTCCGATTTGATTGATGCCGTTCAGAAGCGTCATGATGATGGGTCTGATTTTCTTGGGCGGGACTAAACATGAGCGATCTAAGAGAATACAAGTTTGGCACTGCAAATGGCGAGGAGGTTCTCGTTCTTGATGAGTATGCGATTGATCAACTGAAACTCGCGCTCACAACAATGCAGATACCACCCCCACGTCGCAGAGATATTTTGTCTGGGCGGGAGGCAATTCCTCCGCTTTTGCACAATCGTTTCAAAAAGATGATGCAGAAGCGATTGGGCGGGGAGAGCCCAATCCGCGTGAAGGCCAGCGACGTAACACCAGTACGTGCCGGCTATGAAGTCGTCGGCCCCACTGAAGTGCATGGTCGGAAAACCAGACGGCCCACCCGCGGTCGTGCGATGGCGATGTCCATTGAAGAGCAGCTTGAGGCTAAGCGCGCGCGAAAGGTAAGGGAAGAGGAGCAAGGGCGTGCGTATCGAGATGTGATTCCCGTTCCCGTTGGTCCTCGGATGGGGAGCCAGAAAGGCGAGTCCACAAGCCACATCTTCGCTTCGGGGAGCTACCGCGGAACGAACTACATCATTGAGGAGATCTCCGCCCCCATCCCCCTTCCCAAAAACATGCCCGCAACAGCAAGCGGTCGCAGGCGTGTCCAAGAAGCGGCGGTAGCTCCGTACCGCTGGCAGGCAAGGGTCATCAGCCACCCGTGGACAAGGCAGACTCGCGCGGGCTTCTCGGACCCACGAGGCCCCCTTGGCGGTGGTACCACAAGCGGCCAAAGCCTGGCGAGTCGATTCAGAACGGGAGAGCTTACCAAGCAAGAGTTCCCCGTATTCAGCGGTAAAAATGGATGGGTACAGGCGGTGGAGGATGTGGAGAAGGCCATCAACAGATCGTACGAATATCGAGTGGAGAGGGGCGACATCCCACCTGAGCTTGAGCCGCTTGTAGGGGAAGAGAAGGAGAAGGTCCGCACCAGAGGCAAGACCCCCTCCCTCGCCCCGCGTACACGCGAAGGCTCCAGCGGAACGGTCCGTCGCCGACGTGAAGGACGAGCTATGCCAGCGAAAAGCAAGAACCCAAGAAACCCAAGAAACCCGACGTCCGATGTCCATCAGGAACTAGGCGAGGGGTTTCTGGCCGAATCCGAAAAGCTTTGGGATAGCTACTGCAAGACGGGGTCCCACAAAACCCTGCTTGATGCCTACCGAGTCCTTGTGCTCGCCTGCCAAGAGTTCGAATACACCGGCGACAAGAAGCGGCTGGAGCAGGCTGGCGAAGGCATTCGCGCCGCCAGCGGGGAAATCCTCGGCAGCATGAAGAAGGCCCCCAAGAAGAAAGTAGCCAAGAAGAAAGCCAAGAAGGCGACTAAAAAAGTGGCCAAGAAAAAGCCGAAGAAGAAGCCTAGTAAAAAGAGTGTGGAGAAATGAGCAGCCTGGAGACCTATATTTCGTCGCTGCCCGGCATGACGGAAGAAGAGCTTGTGACCGAGGCTCGCAGTGCGACGTCGCTGCTTTCGCGCGCCCGGAAGTCGGGTACCAAAAAGTCAGTGGCGAACCTGGAGAGGATGCAGAAGGCGATTGCGTCAGAGAAGGCGGCGAGGGGCGGGGTGCAGGAAAATCCTGGTGAATCGATCGCAGACTCCTACGCCGGCAAAGTCGCGCGCATGACGGATAGGACGCTTCGAGCGGAAAACAAGAAGATGAAAAATATGCTGCGCGACAGCGCGGCTCCTGTGCGCCATTTTGGGACCGAAGGGCTTTCATTGCTCAAGCAGATGATCGCCACAACGGAAAGGGAGATGAGAGGGCGAAACCTGACCCCAAATCCCTGTCGTCCGATGAAAAATCCGACCAGGCTTGCGTATAGGAAGACAGAACCATACGACGTAATTCTGTACAAATACGAGGATGGTACATGGTTCTTCGAAATTCGTGACCCCGGACTTGGCGGCGACTTGGTATATGACGATCACGATGGAAGGTCTCGGGCCGCAGCCGAGGAGGAGGCCCTTCGCGTAATCGCAAAAGAGCTTGATGGCGATCAGGGTAACCCCAAGAAGAAGAAGCCCAGGAAGAGAGGGGTGTCCTCAGCGGGGCGCGGTGCTATTGGCGCAGGTATTGGAGCCCTTGCGCTTGGTCCGATTGGCGCTGTTGGCCTTGGGTATGCGGCGACAAAGTACAAGCCCACCAAGGCTAAGGAAAATCCGAAAAGGCGTAGCCGGAAAAATCCCTCAGAGAAGTTCAAGGTCCATGTCACCGGCGCCTACTACAGTGCAGAGACTGGGACTCAGCCCATGCGCAAGACCATCGTCATCGAGGCCAAGACTCAAGATGAGGCAAGGAAGAAAGCAGCTTCGCAAATGGGCGAAAAGGCCCAGGGCATGGGCTACGAGTTTTCGGGGGAGCACCGAAAATTCAAAGCCGAAAAGATGAACCCCACGAAGAGGGCGACCAAGAAGACGGCCAAGAAGGCGGTCAAGAAGGTCGCCAAGAAGGCGGTCAAGAAGACCGAAGTACTGATCAGCAAGTCCCGTAAATTGTGGGACAGCTATGTGGCAAAGCCTGGCAGAAAGACCCTCAAGGCTGTATTTAGCCATCTGCGGAAGATGGAAAAGTCTTCAGAGAAGACAATCAAGGCCGAATGGCGCAGGGCCAAGCGGGTAGCCAAGTCTGAGGCCAAGCGACTGAAGATGAAGGTATAGAACCATGGCGAAGATGTGGAAGAGAGCGTCACTACGTGACAATGACGACGATGATGATGACGATGATGATGTCGAAGAGAAGGGTACGGCCGAGCGGTATAGGCGCCCATATATTGCGGCGAGACAGTACGACCCGAGCATTATTGAGAGCTTACCCGGGTATGATGACGATGATGGCGAAGATTCTGCTGCTGTGGACGGGCTTCTTAAGAAGATTCGTGCTGGTAAATACAAGCCGAAGAAGCGCGACCACTGGTCTCTGCACGTCGCATACAACCTGATCCAAAGCAGAGACTGATGATCGTTCTGCGACCAGAGGCCGAAAAACGCCTCGGCAAAAAGCTGAAGGGTAAGAAGACGGAATACTACCTTCTGTCGACCCTTGGCACCCGCAACCTTGGTGGCCCCTACAGCCTCAAGGAGGCGGAGGGACGCGAGCGTCAGGTTCAATATTTCAAGCACAAGAGAAATCCGAGCGATAATGCCGCGGGCGAAGCCCTGAAAAATCCGCTGCGGAAGATTGCTGAAATACATCCAGATGACCGAGCCATCATTGGTTCGGCGGTTGGAAGCGCTGTTGGCTATATGATCATGCCGGCAGCAGCACCTCTGGGCGCCGCCGCCGGCCACATCGCAGGGAAGCGACTGAGCATGCCGCAGGGTAATCCGCTTTTCGGAAAGAAAGAGCCTAAGAAAAGACCGCCTAAAAGAAAGCGCCATCGCAGCCTTCGCAACATCTCGCTTGATATCAAGAGAAGCTGGCGAGAACCGTGGAGAAGCGGTCCTGAGAATCGCGCGTTCGTGCGCATTCGCGAGACCGTGGACGCGATGCAGACGCTGTGTCACCCGAGTGATATTGTTGAAGAGGGGGCAAGCCGGGGTAAATCTGGCGATGTGCTGATTGGTTCATTCCTAGCCAACGCCAGCTTTTGGAAAGGTACTGAAGCCGGACGGCTCAAGGATGAGCTACGAGCGATTGAGGCAGAACAATATTGGCATGATGAGCCGGTGGAGAATCCGGGCGATAGCGCAGCGGACATCAGGGAAGAGCTGAAGCACAGAGAACGCAAAAGAGAGAAGGCGCTGAAGGGCGCCGCTGTTGGCACGGCTGTAGGCGGAACAGCAGGTGCCATCTTAGGGCCGGTCGGTGCTGCCATCGGCGCAGGTGCCGGCGGCTATCTGGGTGCGAAGGCCGGGGAGCGCCGTGCGAAGCGGCCAAAAAAGAACCCGCGGCCATTCGCCAGCCGGACTCATGATTGGAAGGAAGTGCTGATTCAGGCAGAAGGGAGACGGGTTACCCGTGGGCAAATTCGCGATTACTACTGGAAGAACCGTAAGAAGATTTGGCCATTTTTGGAGGGTCAGACGGTTCTCGTGGTAATGGCACCGCGGAAGAATGATTTTGTTTTGCTGCGGAAACGCGGCTCAGATGACAAGTACATTAAGCTGACAAGGCTCGATGGAATTGATGATGAGAAGAGCTTTGAATATTGGATAAGTCGCAGGGTGGTGGAGTTTCATCCGGTTTTGGCTGGAAAGAAGACGCCTATTTTGTGGCTTGATATAGACATTCATGCAACAACTGGGGTGAAGGCGGCTGCATTGAGGGCGGCGGCGAAGAAAGCATTTCCCAAAATGCGTGGAGTTATGCGACAATTCGGGGTCTCAAAGATCTACTCGTATGATTCAGGAATTGGCGGGTACCATCTCGAAGGGCCCTTGAGCGCGCCGAGGGGCGTGGATAAACTCCGAAAAGATTTTACTGCGGCCTTGAAGGAAGCCTTTGCCGACGACCCGACATTCACAACAGGCATCGCTAAATCTGGTCAAATAAGACTGGATACGACCACGATGCATACGCTAGGATCTTTGCGGGCGCCCTATAGTTTTACGGTGGCCGGCGGAGCAAAGAAACGGATTTAGGAGAACAAAAAATGAACGCTTTCCCACTTCTTCTCGTCGGCGGCGCTGCTGCCTACTTTCTCACAAAAAAGAAGCCGACCAGGGCAATTGGTGGCGATGACCCCGACACTGGTGGTACTGGTGGTACTGGTGGTACTGGTGGTACTGGTGGTACTGGTGGTGCTGAGCCGGCCATTGGTGACACCGTTGCGTTCAGCAAGACTCCGCAGGGTGAGGTCATGTGGAAGGTCATTCGTTCGCCAGGCGGTTACATGGCGCGCTGGACACATTACAAGGAGAATAATTGGCAGAGTCTGGGAGAGTTTGCAACTCCAGGCGAGGCGATACAGCGCATTTCGGATAGCATTGTAATGGGGAAGATTCCCTAGGGATGCTGCCTTTCGCCTTTATGCGCTTGCGTAAGGCGAAAGATCTCGCTTTTCCGCCTGGGCGTCTATCTGAAAACAGCGTCGTTGTACAACAGAAGTATGACGGCTTCAAAGCCCTCGTGTCCAAATCGGACCGGGGGCTTTGTGTATATACGCGTAGGGGCGTCGACATTACGGGGCGACTTCCGACGGTGCTGCTGAATAAGTTGAGCAGGCTTCTTGCACCCGGCTCCACCATTCTTGGTGAGCTTATTTTTCTCGACAAGGGGAAGCAGTCGCTGACGAAGGTGCAGTCGATAGTTGGTTCCAAGGATGCGGTGGCGCAGCAGAAGCTGAAGCGGATGGCTGGGCGCATGCAGTATGTTGCTTATGACGTGATGGAATACCGGGGGGTTGATTTGAGGCCAGATGTTTTGCGAGATCGCGTTGTACATCTGAAGGCTTTTCCGTCCCGAGGCGTCGTTCATAGGGCGAAGGATTATGCGTGGAAAGATCGGCAAGTAGCGGTGAAGGATTCCCTGAAGGGCGGCGGGGAGGGTGTTGTGATCAAGGAGCTTTCCGCCGCTTACAATTGGAAGGCCAAGGGGATGTCTGAGCCGTTTGGATCTTCCTGGAAGTTCAAGGCTCCCGGGAAAAAAGCCAATGTAGCCGATGTCATTTTGGAGTCTTACAGGAAGGGCAAAGAGAAGCTTATTTTTAGCGCCTATCAGATGCATAATGGTAAGCGTGTGGAGGTCGGCGGATTGAGCGGTCTGGACAGGAAGACTGAAGCGGGCGTGAAGAAGCTGATTGATGGCGGAAAGAGGGTTGTGGCCGAGGTGAGCTACCAGCAGCGTCAGCCTAGCGGGAGGTTTCGGCACATGGGTTGGATGCGCCTGAGACCCGATAAACCGTTGAAATCTGCTACAGTGCGTGAGAACCCGATGGACCAACCGATGCTATGGTTTGTGGTTGTCGAGACCCCGAGGTCGGCGAAGATAGATTCTTCCCATCAATGGCCGGGCGTGGCATTCGGCCGCCAACTGGAACTTGAAGAAGATGGCAAGCGGGTCTTGGTATTCAGTGAGTCCGGACTGGCAAATTACCGGAAGCTGACGGGCCGCAGGGTCCCGGCGGCAAGACGGGGGCCGACCAAGAATCCGCGCCCCTCAAAGGTGAAGAATGCACTTGCGGCGGAGGCTATTAGGTATCGCGAGTTCGACGTGTTCGCGACGCGGTACTGGAACAGTTGTGCCAGAGGAATCTATTGGATTCCTGTAGATCATCACAATTATCTGATTGGCGAGCGCGAGAAGAAGCAGATAACCGCCGGAAAATTCTTCGTCTACTGCAATCCGATTGTCGCTGAATCAGCCGATAAAGATGTGCGGTACATGGCAGAGTTGAACGTGAATCGCCTAGACCCTGGGAGCCTTCATTATACGAAGGGGGAGGATGGTACGAAGATCAGCGTTAAGGGGCAGCCTGACATGATCGTTGTTCAGCGCGTCATTCCTGTGGATAAGGCACTGCGCGCTTTCAAGTATCAGTTGAGCCTGTTGCCATCGAGCAAGGAGGAGCTTCTTGCGTTCTGGGACATGTCCTGGGAGAAACATGAGGACAGACAGAAGAAGGCGGCAGAGAAGGCGGGGCGGGTGAAGGAGCGTGAGGCCCGGAAGAAGGAGCGTGAAGCCAAGAAGGCGGCGAGGGAGGCCGCGAAGGCGGCCGGCAAGAAACGGTCCAAGAAAAAGTCGACCAAGAAGAAGTCGACCAAGAAGAAGTCGAAGAAGAAGGCGGCGATGAGGGTGGCGGATAGGCGGGAGAAGAGGGTTGGGAAGAGACGGGCGGAGAAGGCCGGCAAGAAGCGCAGCGTTCGCGCGGCGTAATGCGCCTCAGGCGCCTCTTGACGTTGGGGTTGGGTGTAGCTATGGTGCTGGTCCACGAGCGGTTGAATATGAGACCGCGTTTTTATTGAGTGAGAATATGCCTGGATATCAGGATACGCCTTTTGTATTTTTCGACATTGAGACAACCGGGCTGCGAAATGGGCATAACGAGATCACCGAGATCGCGTTTATCCATGACAAGCTAGGGTCTTGGTGTATGAGGGTAAAGCCCAAGTATCCGGAGCGCTTTGAGGATGTAGCCCGAGAGATTTCCGGGTACTCCGAGGTAGAGTGGGCGGGAGCGCCGTATCTTGAGGATGTCATTGATAAGGTACGGGAGTTCACCTATGAGTCGATCATTGTGGGGCACAATGTTGTTGGGTTTGACATCCCATTTAGCAATGGGAACTTTGAGATGTTGGGGATTGATTTCAGACTCCCCCTATCGATGAACTGGGTTATCGATACGCAGATGCTTGCCCTTGTGCACATGGTCCCGCAGGGACTTAAGCGGATAGGCCTATCTCCGTGTTGCGCCTTTTTTGGAATCAGCAATGATGGGAAGCACCATGCTTATGATGATTGCGCCCGAAGCAAGTTGGTGTTTGAGGCGCTGCTCAGAAAGCTGAGGTGGGATGATGGAAAGCCGAAGCAAAAGGAACTCTGGTAATGCATACTATGAGCTTATTTTCATGTCGGCATTTCGCCAGGTATTCCAGAATATGCGGCAAGCTGAACGTGATATCGTGTGTATGAAATGCAGGCGATATGTGAGTGTAGGCGGCGCGCTGAGTGAGTGCTGTGAAAAATTCGGGTTCTTCGTAGACCCAAAATCGGTAGTCATCGATAAGGCTACCGGCAAGGTAACTCAGGCTTCACCCTCAATAGATAGTAAGGACACTTCAAATTATGCATGATGAACGAAATAGGCCGAGCCCGACGCAGACAAGAATTCGGTGGGCGAGGGGAATGTCGAATGATGAGATATGCGAATTTCTTCAGGGTAAACTGCTTGAGGCGAGGGCAGATCGCGGCTGCTTTGTTCCCCTGCTGAATGAGCTGGTTCACGAAGTAAAACATCGCCTGTCGGTCTCAGATTATGATTTTAGGCGCCACCGGGAGTATGATGACGGATCGGACGGAGAGGAGGGCTAGGCTCCCATCGGCGAGCCTTTTCAAGGCATTCGATAATATCGATAGAAGCCGCAAGGATGCTATCAAGATATTCTGCATCGAGTGTGTGGGGGGTGCTCCCGGCTATCGCGGGGAAGTCCGCGATTGCACGGACTGGGGATGCTCGCTGCATCCCTGGAGGCCGTACAAGCCGGGGGAGATAGATGAAAGTTCTGATGGCGTCGAGAAAGATAAGCTCGTCAGCGTCGAGGCAGTTGTTGAGACTACGAAGAAAAAGAAGAAAAAGAAGTGTTGCGACAACCCCGCTGTGATGAAATCAGAGAATGGTCGGCGGGAATGTAAAAACTGTGGCAAGAAGTGGAAACTCAAAAAAAAGGAAGTATAGAAAATGGCCGGAGTAAACAAGGTAATTATCCTCGGAAATTTGGGACAAGATCCAGAGATTCATGAAATGAAGGGCGGGCAGAAGGTCTGTCGCCTGAATGTTGCTACAACACGCAAGTGGAAGAGCAAGGATACAAACGAACAGGTCGAAGAGACGGAGTGGCATCGTATTTCGGTGTGGGGGCCGCAAGCGGAGCCCTGTCAAAAATACCTGAGTAAGGGCCGGCAGGTTTATGTCGAAGGGCGCCTTCGAACATCTGCTTACGAGAAGGATGGCGTAAAGAAATACTCCACCGAGATTGTTGCTGATACGGTACAGTTTATCGGTGGTAAAGACTCAAAGAGTGAGGGCCCGGGGGCGCCACCGCCTCACGATGATGGGCCGCCAGATGATGACGACATCGATTTCTAGGCAATGCTAAAGAATCTCAAAGAACTGCGCGATAGCCTTAGCGCAGAGCAACATGAGCTGCTAAAGACTGCTCTTCCTAAAGAAATCGTAAAACGATTTTTCTCGGCTGAAAACGAAGAGGCCGCCCAGATGCTTGTTGCAGACATGAACAAGCATCTGGGCCCGCGGCCTCTGGTTGCTTTCAATTTATACAGAGGGCTGACACCTAAACAACGGGCGTCAATCTCAGACCTAATATTCGATGAGGATGACGAATAAAAATGTCAGTGAACGGAGCTAGACGATCGGTATCCATGCGCGACGGCGAATATATCGCCCTCGAATTGTACATGAATCACCTTAACGAGCATAACAAATCGGATTTACATAGCAGGACAAGCCTGTTGAAAATGATCATGTTTGGAGAGCTTCCTCCGATTCCACAGAAATATTTGGATATCGGAAGAAAAGAAGCCGTGAAAGAGCGCAAGGAAAAGGTAGCTGCCGCTCTGGTAAAGAGACAAAATCAGACAAAGAAAACAGAAGAGAAGATAGAAGAGAAGATAGAAGAGAAAGATCATATAGAGGGACGGGTCGGCGGCGATATCTTCACTTTTTAATGTCACCAGCATATATGGTATTGTCTGTCGATGGTAACGATGCGAACAGTTGCACCACTACTCATAGTGTCGTTTTGTGCGGCATTTGTTTATAGCGGACTCCAAAACAAGGCGGATGAGTTTGCCGATGGCTTTTGTGCCAACGCAAAGGAGGATGAAGTAGAGAATGAGTTTTCTCTTGTCGTAAAGGAGGAGATGCCGCAAAAATCCAAAGACCCTTACGCGGGTTGGAAGAGCTGGTGCGAGCCCGTGGATTACGAAACTCCATGCAAGTCCAATGATGATTGTGATGGGGCGAATCCTGGGCATCCTGCTGCGGGGCCCATGAAGTGCTTCAACCCCTGGTATGCAAAGGCTAATCCGGAGTACAAAATATGCGCTCCTGGATATGCAAGGAAGAGCGAGTTGAGGTGGCGCGAGGATCGGCTTCGGGAGATTGTCCGTCAGCAATACTCTGGGGAAGCGGAGCTTTGTGAGCTGGATGGGCGCCCGATTCACAAAGAGAGCTGGAAGTGTCAGCGGGCCAAGCAAGTTGGTGATGCGCTCACCAACTTCCTCCTGATCCCCTACGACCGGGAGACAACCCGGCGCCCGTGGAAGCGCCACCGCCTCGATGCCGACCTACGCGCTAATCGGACCGCCTGGTTCAAGCAGGCGGAGGTTTACGGGTGGGAGGTCCAGGCCGATAAATCAGGCGAGACAAAGACCATGGGCTCGGCGCAGGAATGGGCGAATCCGCATTACGGCCAAAGACATCGCTGGCACTTTGGGCTGGGCCCCTTTGGACAGAATGCCCCGCTGTGGGTACACAATTGGGATATCCAGGCGCCACCTGAAATTCTATGTAAAGAAGTTGAGGCGGTTGAGTCCTATCTTCGCAAAGCCAGAGACACTGTGGTGAAGCTTCGCCATGGCATTCGATGCGGTGGGTCTTACTACGAAGATAAGAGTCCGACATGGGAGGTTGTCCACCGATCTTCCAGTAGTGGAAAGATCTGTCCGGCCACCAGCGGAGAAAAGGGCGCTGAAAAAAGGGCCGCCCGCTTCCGGAAAGCAGCGAAGGCTCATGGGGTAGACCCGGACCAGGTAGTGACGCTGAAGATGCTGGGTCAGCAGATTCCCCGGGCTACGCAAAATGCAAGAGCGGCAGAGATTTACGCAGTTCTATCGACCAAATGGCCGGTAGAAAAAATACGCAAAAAGCACTAAGATCGCGGCATCTATGCAGTTTGAAGCGCCACCACTCCCATATTCGCGCAAAGCCCTCGCTCCGACCATCGGCGAAGATACGATGAAGGAGCACTACGATAAGCACTTCGAGGGGTACATCACGAAGTTGAATGAGATCGCCCAAGTGCTGCAGGCGCCGGATAACACGCCGTTGGAGTCATTCATCCTGAAGGGCGCAAGGGCATCGTGGAAGGAAACCCCGAGCGGAGTCCTCCCGCCGATGCCAGAGGCTACCCATCTGTTCAACATGGCCGCGCAGGTCTACAACCATGTGTTCTTCTGGAACTCCCTGAAGCACAAGGGCGGCGGCGAGCCGGATGGGGAGATAGCCAGCGGCATCGAGCGCTACGGAGGTTTGGAGAAGCTCAGGACAGCCGTGGTGGAGGCAGGCGCGGCCGTCTTCGGGAGCGGGTGGGTGTGGCTCTGCGCGCAGGACAGCAAGCTCGTAGTCCTACGCGGCCTTGGCGCCGCATTGCCAATCGTCTATGAAGGCTATGTCCCACTTCTGACAATCGATGTCTGGGAACATGCGTACTATCTGGATTACAAGAGCAATCGAGAGAAGTACATCGGAGAGGTGTTCGACAACCTTCTGAACTGGGACTTCGCCAACGATAATTTGGAGAATGCGTGAAGCTTCTTTTTCGGTTCGAGGTACCAGGTGATCCCCGCGGCTACACCTCAACCACCAATCGTGATAAAGGAGTTTCTGCCAGGTATCGAAAATACAAGGACTACTGCAAGCGTGTGCGCGAATACGCCGAAGGGGCCGGAGTTCCTATTCCACTGACAGCCAGCGAAGACGCTCCGCTTCATATTAGCGTCTTCGCATATTACAGAAACGGCAATCACTGCGATGTAGAAAACAGCAGAAAGGGCGCGGTAGATGCCTTATTCTATGACCCTTTTACCAAAAGAAAGGGTAATGATAGGTGGGTATCCGGCCGCTTTCCCTTACCGAGATATTCCGAGGAAGATCCAAGGTTGGTGGTTATCATCAAGGAGTATGAAGAAAATGAGTATCGTAGACCCAAACGGAAAAAGCGTTCAAAGCGAAAAGCGTAAAGTTGTCGAGTACAAGGTTGGCGACGTTAGCCTGACCACCGACGCTGTACCCGGAGACAAGCTGCATGAGGCCCTTGCCGGCGCTCGCCAGATGGCGACGATGCAGATTATGGCGAGTGCTAGGCAGCAGGCGGCCCAGAAGGGGCTCGTCCTGCCGGAGCAGTCCATTCAGGTTCAGGCAATAGCCGAAGCCTCGAAGATCGAAGACCCCTTCAGGATGGAACCGTGTGCCCAGGCTGTTTTCATGATGCTCGCGACTGAAATCGCAGATCGCGATAAGATGATTCAAGCGCTCACGGAGCGGATTGAAAAACTAGAATGCGCATCAAAGCTAGAAATGGGGTCTTTGTCCGAGGATGGACTCCAGAATTAGACGCCCGCTTTCCAAAACCATGCCCGGGGTGCCTGGGCAATGGGGCAATCTTCCAGATGCTCACGGGTGAAGACGCCACGGTGGTGGATAGCTTTTTGTGCCCGAAATGCCATGGCCACGGATGCGATGACAAGAAAGACGCGCTCTCAAAAAAGGTGGAGGTCAACTGCGTGGCAGGGCCTTCTGAAAAGCGCGGTCGCGTCGGTGCCGCCCAGGGCGATGAGTTCAGCGGCCTTATCGTTGTAAGGCACGGGCGAGTTGCCCATTTTCAACAATCGCTTGAAGTTGATCTGAACCCCCAATAAACTGTCCGTTTATGAAAATTTTCGGCACCTTGGGAGATCCCGTCTCGTGATACAGCCTGATGGCCAACTTCGGGTCGCTGCCAATGTTCTTGGCCTTGTAGGAGACTCCCAGTTGGCGCAGAAGCGTCAAGGCTCGCTTGCAGTACGGACACCCGCCCATGGTGTAAATTACTATCGCGTGTTGATGGTGAATCATTCTTCCTCGTTTAGATCTTGAATTACAATGGGCTGTGTTTCACTAAGCGACTCGATGACGACTTCTCTGATTCTCCGAGCCATGACTTTGCACAATACAGCATTGGTGAACTTTGATGCCCTCTTGAATAGCTCTTCTTGGCGCTGGAGAAATTGGTGACTCTTGGAGTATGCCGCGCTGATAATACTGACGTCCGTTATACCTCGGAGTATATCCTGGTGGTCAGCGATAATATTTTGGTAGACAGCCTTCGGCTGCGCCCCCTGATCTATAAGATCTTCGAGAAGATGAATGGTATCCTGGGAGACATCCCGCACGCTTTTGTAGAACTTCCCCATCGGTAACCCCAAGTCTGTACAGGTATTTTACCATGTCGCGAGAGCTATACGATATTTTGGGCGTTGACAGAAAAGCGACGCAAGAGGAGATTAAAAAAGCGTATCGAGATGGTGTCATGAAATGGCATCCCGATAGAAACGATGGGAGTCTGGAAGCAGAAGAAAGATTCAAGGCTATTAGCTTTGCGTATGAGACTCTCGGAGATCCAAACCAAAGAGGACTCTACGACTTGAGCATCGATGTTCCTGGCGGCGGGACCATCAATCCCGACGAAGTAGCTCGGCTCTTTACGGCTGTTTTTGGGTCGTACATGAATGAAAAAATACCTCTTTTCAAAAAGTACGCCAAAATGTACGAAAAGATGCAAGAGGAAAAGCTTGCAAATAAGAAGAAGAAGCACAAAAAGAAGAAGGCACCAAGCGGTTTGATGCTTCAACAGGGCGCAAAAAAACTGCGAATAGAGCGCCGTAAATAGTGTAAGATTCACCTGGTAGGAACTCTAATGGCTGTACCACCTCGCGGCGAGACATACGACGGACCCTACTGGGACCCGTCACCCGGAAAGCCCCGGCTAACTTCGATTCGGGAGCATTTTGCGAATTTGGCTTATCCGGTTGAGGTGGGGCCCTGGCCGATGAACGAGCTTGGGCCGCTGGGATCTGGAGAATTCGAAAACGCTCCAGGGTCTACAATTCCGAAGGGGAAGCTGGGCGGTCTAGACGACAAGCCTAACAATGTCGTAATGAGATTCCAGATCGATTACAACATTGTCTCGAAGGCAAAGATGTTCGTCAGCGGAATGGGGACGCTCAGTGAAGACGGGCTTGTTGGGCCATACACGCTGAATGCTTTGCGGTATGTGACGGAAAAGATTGGCGGTAAGCACTGGCCCGACGTCGTCAAAGAGGCAAAAAATAAGGGCCATGCGGTGCCTGTAAAAGCTGGTGCATCTCCCAACACCCCCAAGCAGGCGGTGTTCGCTCCGCCTTCCGGAATGCCCGGAGGTAACACTACGGGTGGTGGAGGTGCCAGCGGTGGTGGTGGAGAGCCGGGCGGTTCCTCGGGGGCCGGAGCCGGGGCCACAAAGAAGAGTAGCGCGATGCCGCTTGTTGCAGGCGCCGCTATTCTATTGTTGCTGATGACAAAGAAGTAGAATCAGATGACGATGGGCGGAAGTCCCATTTCGATTCGGGCCACGTTCTTCATTCGCACCCAAGCATCCTTTTGCCAGCCAACTCTGCTAACCCAATTCCAGCCAGGGAAAGCTTTGGCGGCGATGCATTCCGTAATCTTTTCTATATCAGTCATCCCCTGAAGATGACACTGCTTGGCCGCGGCGATAGATACAGCACCGGTTGCTGTCGACGTGTAATTGAGAGGCGCCGACCGCACCATTACAGCCTTCTTGGTCGCGTTGGTCTTTTTGCCGAGTAGCTGAACGGTAGACGTGGGACTGGGATCGGGATCTGAGTCGGCTCCGTACTCAGTCTCAGGAGCCTTCTTCTTGCCGCCTATCACCATGAGTACGGCGGCTCCGATTCCGATTAATACGAGCGGATTCATACGCCAGATTCTATCCTATTTTTTATGGCCTTGCCTGATGGTTGCCCTGGACTCCGCTGTGTCGTCCAGCGGCGCAAATGGCGCGAGCAGTACAGCGGTGATAGTGGTTAAAATTAGCTGAAAAAAAATCTGATACAATCGGGGTTGCAGATCCCAGATGTAGGTTGTGGGGGATTAAACGATGACCCAGCAATTCACTCAGAACAACATCAATTCGCCTCGCGGGTCACAGCTTTTTAGTGCTGATGCTGTCCTAACTTTGGACAGCGATATGGTCGTTGTCACGACGGCTGCTGGACCGGTTGCTTTGACGCTGCCAACTGCGCCGCAGATTCCTGGTCAGGAGCTAGCGATAAAAGCGGATGACGCTGGCACCACCGGAAACGCGGTGACGCTCGTTGCGGTTCCAGGTCAAAATATTGATGGTGCAGCATCGATTACGCTGACTACAGATCAGGAATCCGTTTGCCTGAAGTCGGATGGAAGCAACTGGCGTAGGGTGTGCGGAGGAGATGGGGGAGGCTCGACGGGGGCCATGGGATCGACAGGGCCGACCGGTGCGGCCGGTCCAACGGGCCCGGGCCCTATCGGGCCAACAGGCGATACTGGGGCGACAGGGGCGCCTGGTGCGACTGGGGCCACCGGAGCAACGGGCGCTGGCGCCACCGGAGCGCAGGGGCCGACCGGTGCCCCCGGGGCGCCTGGTGCGACTGGGGCCACCGGAGCAACGGGCGCTGGCGCCACCGGGCCGCTGGGCCCGCCCGGTGCCACCGGTGCGACTGGTGCCGCCGGAGCAACGGGCGCTGGCGCCACCGGAGCGCAGGGGCCGACCGGACCGACGGGGCCGTTGGGGGCTACAGGTGCGGCTGGGGCAACCGGTTCTTCAGGAGCGACTGGCGCCACCGGCTCTCAAGGGGCCACTGGGCCAACGCTTGCTGTGGACCTGACGCTAGCGCCATCTGAGGCAGCCGACGTCCCCCCGTTCCTGTTCATTGATACACCAAGCCTTGCAGCCGCCCTCGGGCTACTACCCACCGTCGGCGGCGATCCGATTCCGAATCGCATTTGGTTTGAGAACGGAATCAGCTTCCCGCTTCTTAGCGCCGGGTCTGTATTTGCTGCGAATAGCGATATCAGAGGTGGCGCTCATAACAACGCCCGCGGGCAAGCGTCTATTGACTGCCCGCCCGCCGCTGTAGCGTTCGCGTTCCCCAAGAACCTTGCGGATGTGGAGCTTCTTGCCCCCGGCGTCTCCGCCGGAGGGCTGATTGATGCCACAGGGCCATCTCAGCTTGCCATGTTTAACGTAACTGTGGCCGCCCCTGGCAACGGCGGCATTGGGCCACCGCCGATCGACTGGAGTTCAGGCGGTCGCATTATCATAGAGCGATGCCAGCTCTTTGAGCCTGGCATTCTGGTCGGGTCCGCAGGCTTTCTTCACGAGGTTCAGGTGGAGAACGATAATCGCTTGGGAGACGGTGCCTTCACTGATGCGGGCGGCGGAGCTATATTGCTTCTGGCCATCAAAGGAACCGGCAACTCATTCTCCCCCTCCATGTACACCGGCCCCGGCGTTCTCGATGTCGATATCGGACATGGCAGCACATTTGGCGTGGACGTAGACTTCTCCGGCGCCGATGTTCTGACCTATGGCGCCGGACCGTTCACATTCATTGGGCCGGGGGCAGTTGAATTCGAGCTGTTTTCGGGCGGAGGTAATGCTGGAGATGCGGCACCCCCAATCTTCGCTCTGGCTGGAAATGCCTTTGGAATTGGGAACGAGCGGGATGCGATTATCCGCGGAGTCCAACTGGAGGTGGAGACCCCGACAACGGCCGGACCTCTGACTGTCCGGTTCTATCAGGGCGGCATCCTGATCTATTTCGAAATCGTCCCCATCGCTCCGGCTGGAGCTACATTTGTGAGCACCACATTTGGATTCCTCATGCTTGGCGGGGCTGCCGATCTCCGATGTACTATCGAAGATCCGTTGGGACTGGCGGGCGGAGCATCCATCAACGTCAGCGTTCTGCTGAAGTAGGCCAGTCATGCAACAGGCAAAAACCTTCTTCCCCAACTATGCAGGCACGCCAGTCGGATTTCGGCGAGTCGGCTTTCACCTTCCCAACGGAAGGGCAGTTGTCGCGCTTTTCACAGCCGAGCCAGATTGGGACATCTCCGTCTTTGTCGAGGCCGATACCTACCGATCTTTCATTATCGGCACGAGCCCTGATAAGGAAAAAACCTGCATACTTCGCGCGCTGCGCAATCACAACCCGAAGCAGGTGGATTACGCCTCCTCGGGGGAGCAAGCCGCAGGACTGAATGGCAAGACGGCAGCAACGGCTTCCCATGAAGAATTGGTAATGGAAGCGGCAGGCGGTCTTACAAATGAAGATGTGCTCCAACCCGTTGTGGTCCCTCCGCTTCAGCTTGTTGAGGCGATGGCGCGTCCGGATGACCATAAGGGTCGATGGGACTTTCATTTCCGAGTGACCAAAGAGACCACTCCGCGAACCGCGGCTGTATGCCGGCTATCACCGCCGATGACCATGATCACAAAGTCAGCGCCAGCCAAGCTGATACAGGCGTTTCGAAACGGCCCTTCTCAGATGTATTTTCTGTTCGATGAGGACACCGAGTTTTTTCTGGAGTGCATCCGCATGTACGGGCACAGGATTCAGCGAGTTGAAGCCAGGGCGACCAAGGCCATCCACGCGGGCCAAACCCCCCGGGAGACTGTGGAAGCGATGGCCCCAAGCCTCGCTTAATTGAGCTTTCGAACCATGTGCCGGACGGCGTTTACGCCCGGGGCCATTCCTGGATTCGATTCCGAAATGACGCGGCACTGCTCCAGCAGGTCGTCGCGCATTTTTTGACGGAGGGCAGCTATCTCCGCAACCGGCACTTGCGGGGCGGGCTGCGCGAGAGCCCGCCCCGCAACAACGCCTTGGGCGTACCCCCGCATTCTGGCCTGCTCCAACTGCTGTGCTGTGGCCATCTGTATTTGACGAGGCTCCTGCCGGAGTCTCTGAGCCTCGTGCTCCAGCCGCTGCTGATACGCATCTAATTCTGCCTGCCGATGTTCAGAGGCGGCGTTGGCAGCGGCATATCCGTCTTGAAAAATACGACGCTTCTCTTGTGGGGAGATCTCAGCCTCCGGTCTACGCTGAAAATTCGTCGAGGTATTCTGAAGGTTGTAAACGCGTTCGGCGACTTTTTTGGCAACGTAGATTTTCTCTTTGGCGATCTCAACGTCGATGGGGCTGGCGTATTCCCAGCCGCGCTTGGGGACGTTCGCGCTTTCGATCCACTGGAAGACGTCGGCTAGATCGACATTCCGGTGGACTCGATTGGCTCGAATTCTACGTTGCTTCCGGCCCATCGTCTTCCTCTTCCAAGGCTTCTTGCGCCTCAAGGGCGCGCCGTCTCATATACCGCGCATACACACGATTGGCAACATTAGGCCCGTATCTTTTCCCGATCCTCACGACGTATTGCAAGTCCTCGCTGCCAACCTCCTTGTTGAGGACATGACGCGTCAACTCGCCAGCCTCATGGGCGGCTTCGAGATGGTGGGTAACCTTCGAAAAGGTAGAGAGCCCCTTACTCTTCTCACCGCGTAGATGACTTACGCTGTTGGCAAAGCGGATGGCCTTGATGAGTCTCATCATATCCATCAGTCAACCCCCTCGATGGCCTCAACTTCGCCCGAATCACCCTCCAGGGCTTTGCGGTTTTTTTCGTTTTTCAAATAGTTATTCGCGTTGTAACCGATGGTCCCAGCCCCATATGCGACCATGGCAACGCGCGCGAAAGTTGGCATTTCTGTAGCCTTCAGGCCGAACCAAATTGAAAGTGGGCCGAGTACAAAAACATCAGCAAGTCGGATGTTTTGCGGCTTTGAAAAGTCATCGACATCCATCCTACTTACGCTCCTTTCTGATTCCAGCAACAACACAAGAGGTCTCTTTGGCCGCCCCTATGACATCACTCTCGCTCGTGGGACGACCAAACGAAAAGCGAATGGCACCCTCAAGAAGGTCTCCGCGCGTTTTGATGGCCTCAAGCACATGGCTGGCATCGCCAGATGTTGCGCATGCAGAAGTCCGACTGACGCAATAACCGCGCTTGCCAAGTTGGTCCCGGACCTTCTCGCCATCGGCCTCATAAAAGCAAACATTTGTGATCCACGGAACCTTGAACTCGCGATTCCCCTGGACGTAACTCATGGGAGTGGTCCCAAGAAGCTCCTTCAAAAAGACTTTCTCAAGGGACTTCTGCCGCTCCCAATTCTCACGCATTTCATCATATGACTTCTTTGCAGCCTCGGCGAGCCCCACAATCCCAGGAACATTCTGCGTCCCCGCCCGACGGCCGCCCTCCTGACTTCCACCGTCAATCTGACAAGTAAGGCGCGCGTCTTCGGAGACGTATAGTGCCCCAATGCCCTTTGGTCCGTAGAACTTATGCGCCGATAGGCTGAGAAAATCAACGCTATGAATATCGATTGGCATTTTACCGAAGCTCTGAGTGGCGTCGGTGTGGAATAAGATATCGTTATTCCTGCATATATCTGCGATATCATCGATGGGTTGAATGGTCCCAATTTCGTTATTGACGTGCATGATGCTGCACAAAACGGTATCGGGAGTAATGGCGTCTTCGATGGCTTGTGGGTTAACCACGCCGTCCTCCTGGGGGTCAACGATTGTGATGCTGTGCCCCCAGGTTTCGACCTTCCTCATTGCTTGGAGGGTGGCCTTGTGTTCGAACGACGAGGTGATGAAGTGTTTTGGCTCGTCGTAGCACTCGGCGACGCCTTTGATGGCGAGGTTGTTGGCTTCACTTGCGCCGCCGGTGAAGATGATTTCGGCTGGTTTGCAACCGATGAGGATGGCCATGATTTCGCGAGCGCGCTTGACGGCCTTGGCGGCCTCATCTCCGCAGGGATGTTTGCTCGATGGGTTGCCGAAGAATTCCGAAAAGAAGGGCAGCATGGCCTGCAGAACTTCTTCGTCTGTCGGCGTTGTTGCCGCGTAGTCCAGGTAGATCATGGCGTTTTTTGATTGTATCGACATCTGGGGCAGGGATCGACAACGAATTTTCCGTCCTGAAAAGAGCGGATGACCTCTCTGCCGGCGCAAAGTGGGCACATGGCGACGCTCCAGCCAACTCTGGCATGGGTTGCGAAGCCCCCCGGCTGTCGCCGCATTCTGCGCATGCTTGAGAAGCCCTGCATGTTGCCGAATGGGGATTGAGGCCGGGGAGAGGGTGGTCGAACTGAGCCTAAATGCGGGTTCGGGTTGATCTTAAAATCATAAGCAACACGCTTCTCTTGGTCAGAAAGAATCGAATAGGCTTTTTCTACTTCTATGAACTGATCGCTCGCAGAAGGATCTTTATTTATGTCTGGATGAAGCTGAAGCACCGCGGCCCGATAGGCACTTTTGATGTCACTAATTGAGGCGGTCTTTTCAACGCCCAATACTTCATAGAGGGTTTGCACAGGTTATTTTTGCCCCTTTTTATGGTATCATCATTCGCGTCAAAGGGCCAATTCGGGCATTTAGGCAGCAATAACCAAGGGATTCCAAAAAAGGAACAAGACAAATGACTGACGCATATAATCAAGGGGCGATTAATCTCCTGGAGGGCTCTCCGATTTCCGTCCAGACCCCAGACGCTACCTCGTTGATTCTTCAACTGGGTGCTATCGGAGATGGCGGTTCGCTGGCTGTGGATGTTATTGGTGGCGGTTCGAACGCCGACCCGCTTCTCACAAACACCAATAACTACGTAATTCTTACTGGCGATGCAGTGTTTACTCGATCGGCCGGCGTTGGAATTGTTACGCCCGCTGGAGGCCCTATTACAATTTTCGCTATAGGATTCGGCCCTCCCGTGCTGACGTTTACGATTTCCGACAACCCTGTGACGGGGCTTTCGGAATGCAGCCTGACGATCGTCGGCCCTCCAACACCATACAACCATCGGGTGAAGTACACCGCGATTCAGTTCTAGTCTGCTTTCATCACTCAAACAATCCATTTAGGATTCCAAAAAAGGAACAGGAAAATGACCGACTCATATAATCAAAACAACATCAACCTGGGGGAGTCTACTCCTCTGGTTGTGACCACTCCCGACATCACCCCCGTCCTTGTGACCCTGGGGACCATCGTGGATGGCCAGACTCTCAACATTGCGTTGGTGGGCGGCGGTTCGGCTCCGGGCGCGTTGGCTGCAAATCACTACGCGGTGAATATCCTCAAAAATGCAACCTTCGTTCGCGAAGCTGGAGTTGGCGCTGTTGCCGGTGGTGCCGTGGCGCTTATTCAGGCTGGCGGTCCCGTGGTTCTGACGTTCGTTCTTGATGACGTTACGACTCCGGGTGTTACGATTTGCCAGTTGAGCATTGTGGGTCCGGCGTTCGCGTACGCCCACAACCTTCGGTACAACAGCGTCCAGTTCTAAGGTTGGTATTAGGTCGTAATGACCGACCAGTACCAGTCTACGAATATTAACGACCCTCGGGCGCCAGTTGCTGTTAATTCCAACACGCAACTGACGCCCGATAATGAGCTTATTGTCGTTGATAGTTCGGCGGCGCCGGTAACGCTGACGCTCCCTGAGGCGTCAACGGTGCCGGGCTGGGATTGTTGTATCAAGGGGCTTACAGCCGGGATTAATCCGGTAATAATTTTAGGGCTTAATGGCCAGACGATTGATGGATTTGTTTCCATCTCTTTGACCGTAAGTCTTCAGTCAGCAACCATTTATTCTGATGGTAAAAATTGGGTTACTTGCGGAGGTGGGGCCGGTGGAAGTGTAGGGCCGACCGGGGGGACGGGGGCGACTGGTGCTACGGGCGCTACGGGCGCCACGGGTGCGGGCATAACGGGCGCGACTGGCGCGACCGGGCCTGCTGGGGGGAGCACGGGAGCCACTGGCCCTGGGGGCTCGACAGGTCCGGCGGGGTCTACTGGTGCGACTGGAAATAATGGGGCAACAGGGCCCGAGGGTGCGACTGGGGCTGAGGGGGCAACGGGGGCAACGGGATCTGAGGGGGCGACTGGTGCTACTGGCGCCATGGGGAGCACCGGTGCAACTGGTAGTCAGGGGCAGACCGGCGCGACCGGGGCCCAAGGCGCAACCGGAGCGACAGGCGGGACCGGTGCTCGGGGTGCTACTGGCGCGACAGGCGTTGGGCAGACCGGAGGAACGGGCTCGACTGGGGCGACTGGTGACCGCGGCGCCACGGGTGCTACTGGAAGCACCGGCGCAACGGGTGCAACCGGAACTCAGGGTGCAACGGGAGCAACAGGCGCGACTGGTGGTCGTGGTGCCACGGGTGCGACGGGTTCGACTGGTGCTACTGGCGCGACAGGCGTTGGGCAGACCGGAGGAACGGGCTCGACTGGGGCGACTGGTGGTCGTGGTGCCACGGGTGCTACTGGAAGCACCGGCGCCACGGGTGCAACCGGAACTCAGGGTGCAACGGGAGCAACAGGCGCGACTGGTGGTCGTGGTGCGACGGGTTCGACTGGTGCTACTGGCGCGACAGGCGTTGGGCAGACCGGAGGAACGGGCTCGACCGGGGCGACTGGTGACCGCGGCGCCACGGGTGCTACTGGAACTCAGGGTGTCACCGGGGCAACGGGCTCAACCGGAGCCACTGGCGCGACAGGCGGTCGTGGCGCAACTGGATCTACCGGGGCAACTGGCGCGACCGGGGCAACTGGCGCGACCGGGGCAACTGGCGCGACCGGAGCAACGGGCTCAACCGGAGCGACGGGGGCAACTGGTGCAACCGGAGCAACGGGCTCGACCGGGGCAACGGGCGCAACGGGCTCGACCGGGGCAACGGGCGCAACTGGCGCGACCGGGGCAACTGGTGCCACCGGAGCCACTGGCGCCACCGGCGCAACTGGCGCCACCGGCGCAACTGGAGTAACTGGCGCTACCGGAGCAACTGGGTCGACCGGTGAGACTGGCGCTGCAGGACCCACAGGCCCCGGGCCGCAGGGCGCGACCGGAGCCACCGGAGCCACGGGCTCGACCGGAGCTACGGGTGCCACAGGGGCAACGGGTGCCACCGGGGCAACGGGCTCGACCGGAGCCACGGGCGCAACGGGCGCCACGGGTGCAACCGGAGCCACGGGCGCCACGGGTGCCACGGGTGCAACCGGAGCCACGGGCGCCACGGGTGCCACGGGTGCAACCGGAGCAACGGGATCGACCGGAGCCACGGGTGCAACCGGAGCAACGGGATCGACCGGAGCCACGGGTGCAACCGGAGCAACGGGATCGACCGGAGCAACGGGATCGACCGGAGCCACGGGTGCAACCGGAGCCACGGGTGCAACCGGAGCCACTGGCGCGACGGGCTCGACCGGAGCCACTGGCGCGACCGGAGCTACGGGTGCCACTGGCGCCACTGGTGCCACCGGAGCAACGGGTGCGACCGGAGCCACG
>Ga0307377_10000671_pt1 | contig 44937 bp, 31 predicted proteins | sample TR3MG_FD_202535 | JGI IMG/M metagenome (GOLD analysis project Ga0307377, IMG submission 202535) | Soil microbial communities from Risofladan, Vaasa, Finland - TR-3 | ecosystem: Environmental > Terrestrial > Soil > Coastal area > Acid sulfate soil | place: Finland: Risofladan, Vaasa | collected...
ACGCACTTTCTCAAAGCAAATGAACAACCCCGCAGCAAACTGCGGGGTTATTCATTGTGGAAAATGGATCATGCGCATCCTGTGTCGATGGCTTTCCTTGCTTGCCCAAGAGCAAGGGTAAAATAGCTATGCAATTTGGCCTAGTCACTTTTATCGACCCCGTCGACAATATGAAATGAACCTCCTTGATTAGGCTACAACCTGGGTGATGAATTAGGGCACCCGACATCACGATTGTCGATGCGGTGCAGTATAGGCACTTGAATTTATGTGTATGGGGTACCCTGTTAGGATGAAATGTAGATTTTTAGAAGCTCCCAGTAATTATCCAAACAGCTTGCTGAAGAACCCCTTTTTCTTTGCCGTAAATCCATGCTCTTCCAGATTAGCCTTCACAGATGCCACATAGTCCGCATCGTCACGCTTGATGTGATTGAACAGCCAGGTAACCAGCAAGTTATTCAACTCTTCAGAAACTTCCTCGCCCAACTTGAATCGTTGCTGATATTCACCCACGCGTTTTTCAAACAGGCCGTGAACCTTTTTGTGCGCCTTGAGGAAAGGATAATTTGCCTCTTCCTGCATGCTTTCCTCAAACGCGAAGTGGGAGAGTGTGTAATCCACCAGTTCGTCTATCACCTTGGCGATATCCTCTTTCTGATGTCCGCTGGTACGCGCATCATGAAGCTGGTTGATGTAATCCACAATCCGTCTGTGTTGATTGTCGATAACGTCAATGCCCGTGTTCAGATCCGTACTCCATGTCAGCTTTGTCATCAACCCCTCCTGGATTGTTGGTTATGTACACCCAGGTTTATTCCACTCTCCAATAAGTGTGCCATGCCTGGCGCACCAATAGAAAGGCGCCTAGCACACCGCACTAGGCGCCTTGTGTGTCTACCTGAGCAGATTATGAAAACGATGTTTGATTGCCAATCTGTTCTTGGTCAGGTTACGCCGTTCAACGAACGGCTTTCCTTAGCTTAGAAGTTGACTTGCGCTTGCAAAAACATGCCATTTTGGTTGTTGCTGCTATTCACGACACCCGGTGCAACCTGGCCAAGACCAACATACGCCGCTGTCAAAGCGAGGTTCTTGTTGGCAACGTAAACGACGTTCAAATCGTACGCTGAATTTTGATGCAAGACTCCTTCTGTGCCAGCCACGCTATTGCTGGGTTGAGCACGGTACTCCGCACCAAACACGACATTGTCAGCCGCAAACATTTCAACTGACAGTTCAGGCTCGATGCTGTAACCGGTCTTGGCACCAGCGGTCGATCCGCCACCGAAACCTAGCAAACCCATCTGGTTGGCTTTGGTTGCGCGCAATACGCCGTTCAGCAGCACATTTTTCCCGCCGACATTCACAATCTTGCTTGCCACAGCGTAGACATCGGTACTCGATGAGTCAATGCCCAATGCTGGTGTGAGTACATTATCAACCAGATTGCCTGACGCTTTTTTGTATACCATTCCGAGCGCGAATTGCGGCATCGAATCACCCATATCGTTCAGCTTTACCTTCAGTCCAAGATTATCGACAGCGTCTATGTTGTTACTACCCAGTCCGCTGCCGGTAACATCCAGCATGCTGTGTGCATAGGAGACTTCAACCCGGTTCGCAAAGCTGGTGTTGGCCGCCACAATGTTGACCCCCAGGTTTTGGGTATTCAAATGGGAAATTGCGACCGTCGGACCCGAAGTCAACAGTGCCCATGGAACCAATCCGCCACCAGCCTGGCCGTCAACATCGGTTATGGCTGCTTGCGCGCCAGAAGCGAATAACATGCAAGCGATTATCCCAACTCCTAAAACTTTCTTCATGATGAACCCCTCATTTAATGGTTTTAATATATGGCAACTCTTCATGGATTACTGCTATTGGCAAATTTAAGTTACCAATATAGATATTATAACAATAACCATATTAGTAAAGTGGATAATAAGCGGGTGTTGTAAAATAACCACAGCCGTCTTTTTGGCGTTTCGAACGACTGAAAACGGTCGAGTCTGAAAGTCAGGTGATCCGATGAGTTTTATAACGAATAACTTGTAGCCAGTGTCGAGTGTTGCCTTTTCCGGTTGTAGCGCAAAGCTCCGTCATAACCTTGTTTAATGCCACAACGCTGGTAGTTTTCCTGACGACCTAGATTGTAAAGACCATTTGACAAGAGTGGTTAATATGCTTAGTGTATCGGTGGCGCGAGCCAAAACACGCTCCTCCCTTTTAGCGTGTTGTCTTGACACCCAGTTGAGACGTTTCCCCTGATTCCTCTTAGATAGGCTCAGGGGATTTTTTTGTATAGGGGTGCGAGATAATTAAAAATAGTGAATAAATTCAAGCTAGTGACTAAGCCGCTGCCTGCTGCTGGACTGACTTTTTCAATTTCCTCAGCGATTGGTTCCCATGGCACATATTCAATTAACGCTCCGACCGCAGATTATATAACCACTTGACAATTGTGGTTATATCCCCTAACTTTACTTCGCCAGCCATGACCTGTTTCTACCCCTTGTCGAATGTGTGGATTGACTGAACTTGGCTAGTTGGGAGCTGCTGCTGTGATTTTTAGACGTGTTTCCCATTTATGTGGTCATGTTGTCATTGATCGTGGTTTGCTTCATGACTTTGTTTACCGACATTGTCATTCATTAGATAAGTTCAGAATTTAGGCGGTTATATAACAAAAACTGACTGCCTGGTATGACCCTGATCGTTGGGATAACGATTTTTCTACAAAGGAGATCGGAAATGAGCGATAAAAGTATTAACAATAACTCAGATAATAGTGCAAATGATCTAAAGGGTACGTTGTTGATGGCTTTCATAGCAATTCTTGGAATTAGTGCCTTAGCTATTGGTTTTTGGGCCTCTCAATCTGGCGGTGGATTTAATTAATTTCACGAGTTGCCAGAATAAGGAAAGCCGGTGATAAGCTGGCTTTTTTAACAAATGAGTGGAGCAAATACCAAACTTGTTTTAATCGCCTAAAAAATCGAACTGAGCATGACGCTGGTGACTACAAACAGTTCGTTCTTAACCCGGAAGAGATTTACGATCATCTATATTTGCTTCACTATAGGTCGTTCGTGATATGCAGCTCCCGACACCAAGCAGTAATTAGTTCTTCCCGGAAATCGCCTCTTAGCGTTCATTGCAATTAGTGCGTTCATTGAGTTACATTTCCAGTTGTGTGTCTAATTAGCTGGCAGTACGTAACCTTGTTCGCGGAAGATGCGCAGGCAGGCATCGGCGACGTCCGGGTCGTAAAGCGTCCCGCTGCCGCGTTCGATCTCAGTCAGTGCCTTGTCGATGCCCAGCCCGGGCCGATAGGGGCGATGCGAGGCCATCGCCTCGACCACGTCGGCCACCGCCATGATGCGCGACTCCAGCAAAATTTCGTCGCCCGTTAGCCCGTTCGGGTAGCCGCTGCCGTTCATACGCTCGTGGTGTTGCAGCGCGATGGTTGCGACCGGCCAGGGAAATTCCACCAGTTTCAGTACCTCGTAGCTGGCCTGGGCGTGTCCCTGCACCAGGGCATATTCGGTGGCGGACAGCCTGCCGGGCTTGACCAGAATCTCCGCCGGAATGCTGATCTTGCCGATATCATGCAGGAAACCCGCGATCTTTATTCCTTCCACGCGCTGTTTGTCCAGGCCCAGTTCGGTGGCGATGGCCACGGCGATCTCGGAAACTCGCCGTTCGTGGCCGGCGGTGTAGGGGTCGCGCATTTCCGACAGGCTGGTCGCCATTTGCACTGTACTCAGGAACGTGGTCTGGAGCTGCGCGATATAGTTCTTGATGCGTTCCTCGTCGCGTATTTTTTCGGAGATGTCCTGAAGCATGCCGAGGATCGCCGACCGATCTTGGTAAGTGGCTAGAGAGGCATTGGCGCCGACCGAAACAGTGTCCCCATCCTTACGCAGGACGTTGAATTCCAGCGTGACGCTCGGATATTCCATTTCTACCAGCTGGCGCATGCTTTCCGCGACCTTGCCGCGATCTGCCTCGGCAGTAAGTTGCAACGGGTCTTGGCCGATCAGTTCGTTCGCAGAGCTTCGGCCCAGAATCTCGACCGTGCGTGGGTTCACATACACCAGCTTACCGTCCTGAATGATATAGATCCCGGCAAGCGATTGTTCAACTAGTCCACGGAAGCGCTGTTCTGACTCGTTGAGTTTTTGCTCCGCCTGTTTGCGCTTGGCTTCATGGGCAAAATTATTCAGCGCAAAACTGATATCGGTCGCCATTCCAGTCAGTAGGTGGCGCGCATCTTCGTCGAACACATTGGTCGTGTCTGAATAGAGTGCGAGAATGCCAACGGGGGCGCCGCTCCTGAGCAAGGGTAGTGCAGCGATGGCTTTCCAGCCGGTTTTATTGCCGCGTTGGCGCCATGGCGCCAACGCCGGGTCATGTTCGTAATCCTCGCACCAGAACGGCCGATTTTCGCGTATAGCCGTGCCCACCGGGCCGCGCCCGAACGTGTCGTCGGCATCCATTGAAACCTGAATTCCGTTTAGATACTCCGTGCCGTAGCCATAAGAGGCAACCGGGTTGACCTGATTATTTGTTGGATCGACCATTCCGATCCAGGTCATCTGCATGCCGCCGAACTCGACCGCGACGCGACAAATAACAGGGAATAATTCTTCCTCGCTGGTGCAGCGCACGATGGACTCGTTGCACTGGCTCAATGCGGCGTAGAGCTGGGTCAGGCGGATAATTTTTGCTTCGGCAGCTTTGCGCTCTGTGATGTCTCGGGCAAAAGAAGTGAAAATTGGCTCACCGTCAAACTTTATATAATTAGCTACAACTTCCACAGGCACAAGCGTTCCATCTTTTCTTTTTTGAAATGTCTCGAACCGCCTCCATCCAGCGTTTGCTGTACCTTCCCAATTTTTACGCCAAATCTCCATAGAAAGGGCAGGGTCGATATCTAGGACGGAAAGATTGAGAAGTTCATTTTTGGCATATCCAAGATGATGACAGGCAGCATCATTAACATACAGAATCTGTGCATTCTGGTTTAGTCTGAAAATGGCATCCTGAGCATGATCGACGGAGTATTGAGCCAACTTCAAGCTGTGCTCCATTATTTTTTGCTCGGTGATGTTGCGGCTTGATGCGAAAATGTAAAGCTGTCCATCTATTTCAACACCCGTGGCGCTAATTTCGACATCGATAAGCTTGCCGTCCTTGCGACGGTGGACAGTCTCAAACCTCGCGCTGACGCCAGCAAAATTCTTGAGCTTTTCCAGTAACTCTTCATTCGTCCACTGTGAATCCCAATCAGCAATATTAAGTTTGTTTGCTTCTTCCTGGGAATAACCCAACATATCGCAGAAAGCTTCATTGGCCTCAACAATGTCGCCCTGAATATCGATGATGTGGACACCATCGAGCGCGTTTTTCATCAACGTCTGATAGCGTTTCAGCTGGATTTCTGTCTCAGTCATTATTTATCGGTGTTCGTTAATGTCTCAGCAAAATGAAAAAACTGCTTTGATTTAGAAATACCGTTATACATACTTCAACAACAAACTATGGAAACGCAGAATAAGTACTCTCGAAGTGAGGACTCGTGCGTTTAGGCGCCCATATTCATATTCAGTTCACTCATGAGCAATCTCTTGTCCGGACACCGGTTCATAGCGAACTACCCGGTTCCTGCCGCCCGCTTTAGCCGCATACATCGCCGCATCGGCCGCTGCCACCAGCGTTTGCACGCTGTCCGCGTGCACCGGAAAAGACGCGACCCCGATGCTGACAGTGATATGCAGCGGTGCTTCGGCATTGACATCAAACGGTTGCGCTTCCACTGCCGCACGCAAGCGCTCGGCGACTTTGGCTGCGATCTCAAGATCGGTCTCCGGCAGGATGATGGTGATCTCTTCGCCGCCGTAGCGGCACACACGGTCGACGGCGCGCGCCTGCCAGCCCAGCAGTTCGCTCAGTCCCTTGAGAACGGCATCCCCCGTCTGGTGGCCGTACGTATCGTTCACATGCTTGAAGTGGTCGATGTCGAGCATCAGCAGCGAAACCGGGCGGCTGAAGCGTTGCGCACGGGCGAGTTCGTCGGCGAGCAGCGCGTCGAACGTGCGCCGGTTGTTCAGGCCGGTCAATGCGTCCGTTCTTGCCTGCTCCTGCATCTGGGCGTACAGGCGCGCGTTATCGATCGTCTGCGCCACGAGCGATGCAAAGGTGGCAAGCAGTTCGATATCGGTCGGCTTGAACGTATCGCGGTCCGTGCAGTAGAAATAGATCACCCCCAGTCGGTGATCGTGGCTGGTGAGTGGCAGGCAGACGAAGCAGCGCAGGCCTTCCTCGCGAACAAGGTTGCTCAGCTTGTGCACGGTTTCGGGACGATCGTTGCTCAGAATATAGTTTGCTGTGGTGAAGGCCTCGTCGGCCAGGCCCCCGGGCTGGAAGGACATATTTTTAACGAAATGCGCCGAAAGTCCATGCGTGATCCATTCCTTGAAACGCCCCGTTTCCTCGTCGTAGAAGGCAATGCAGGACGCCTTGGCGCCGGTCAGGGTAATGCCGTGTTTCATGATCACGTCCAGCATATTCTGGAGATTCAACGACGAGGTGATGGTCACGGCGACCTGGTTGAGTGCGTTGAGTTGCGAGCTGCGCTCCTCGAGCGCCTGCATGACATTGTCGCGCTGTTTCTCGGTACGCTGCAGGTTGGTTACCAGTGCATTGAACGTGCTGGCTATCTGGGTGATTTCGTGGCTGCCAGTGAGGTGCACCCTTCTGGAAAGATCGCCGTCAGATTGCATCGCCGTCATGGTTTTCTGAAGTACTTTTATCGGACGGGTGAAGGTGCGAACCAGAGACCAGATGATGATATACAGCAGTAATTGCAGCACGAGTTGACCGGCCCAGAGGTCAAGCTTGACCTGCCGTATCTTTTTTTGATCGTTGGTCAGGTCGATCAGTATGTTGGCAGCGCCGTTGACGCTGCCAACCTTGACATGATGGCATAATAGACAATCGGTTCCCCTGAAGTCGCGGCTGACTATAAAGGGTACGATGACGCGCAGCATTGAGGATTCCCTGTTGGCGCCATTTGCTATTATTTGTTTGTTATAAATCTTCCCTGTGTTGAGGACTTCCCTTTCGATTGCGTCGCTAGGCTGTTCTTCGGGGAGGCCCGGACCGAACTGATCGGACACCTGTTTGGCACGGATGATGCTGAGACCTTTAATGCCTTTCGAGGCTGCCATTTTTTTGATGTAAAGCGTGCGGTTCTTGGGGTCTGAGATCGCCCCGGTCACCATTAGCATGTTCATGCCGTTGATGACGCCGTCAGCTGTTACCAGCGCACGGTCTCTGGCTGAGTCCAGGATTTGATGCTCGGCGCGCGTCTCGATCCAGTTTTGGGTCAACAGCAGAATGATGGCGATGCTACCCTGTATCAACAGCACGAGCTTGACTGGATAGACAAGAAAGTCGACAACCGACTCGAAAAACGGCTCGAATGCGTCAGGGTCTTGCTGCAGGCTCAAAATGATGTCGTTCATTTGTTGGATAATCAGGCTGGTGATCCGTTCAGCTTGTGCAAAAGTGTCGAATGTTGGCTCATCATTTACAGTCGGCCCCCATACTCTCGGTAACCATTCACTGGGTTTGACCATAACGGGGCCGGAGGCAATAGCGGTTAAAAATCCGTCGAGGCAATCCAGCATCATCGTTTCGTCTGATGTGGCGTCCGACACCAAGAACTTTCTTAGCTCATTCATATCTTCTTCAATGAGAGGCGCCATCATTTGCAGCGGGTTGGGTGGTTGTGGTGACGCTGGCGACTCAGAAGGGATTCCAATCACTGACCCGATTCCTTCCTCGGCAATGATTCTTAGTGCTTTATCCAGTGCGTCTTGGTCGCTTGGAAATGGGTCATCCCAAACATTGGAGTTGCCGTGTTCATCAACAACTTCCAAGAGCCAGCCGCCTTCACCGTCTTCGTATATCTCGATTTGTACCGTCTTCCCATCTCGCGTCAGGGATTGAGAGAGAGGTGAGTGCACTGGGTAATGATCGTCTTCAGTCATTTTTTGGGGCTTTATTTTGGGTAAATCGGTTCAACCGGTCTGACTTGACCGAGTGTCGCATCTTATTGGAGGCCGTTGCCTTAATGATCCCATGTCCTCCTGAATTCTTTTTTGATCCGCCCGGCCTACCATAAACAGTTTGTGCATAGTCTGCCGCATGCCCCAGTGCATAGGCGATTTTCTCTTTAGATTCACCATCCTCTTTCATCGCCTTCCCCAGAAAGTGACGAAAACTATATGCGCTGATCAGAGTTTTACGGCGTGGCCATAATCGGCGTGACTTTTCTCTCAAACGTTCAGACACGCCGCCCGCATTATATTTAATCAACGCCTTATGATTAGGGATGTTTTCCAGGTGATTTATCAAGAACAGACCCCATGGAGTCGCGGTTTCCACCGTGAGTTCCCTCAGAGGTTGCCCGCGCCCTGTTGGTATATCGACCTTTGCGCCACGTATTTGTATGACTAGGAGTCCTTCATTGATACGTATTAACACTCCTTCCTTCAGTTCGATGGGTCGACACCCCGACATACAAAGTACAGCCACAGCCAATTTAAGTCTTGTGGAAATAATGCTGGCAAATATTTGTTCTCTCCAATCGATTGGAAAACTTGTTAATCCGTAGCGTTTACTTTTCTTCTTCTTAGCCATTATGTCTTTCCTCTTTGAATATTGAACCCGTTGGCGTTTTTACAGAGGTCGTATATGTCCCCCTATTCACACCGTGGATTTTGGGTTTGTGGAATTTCTTGTTAGTCATCGCACAATCAAACCAAAGTCTGTCGTGCCGCTTCAAGTTCCGTCACAAGGGCGCGAATTTGATCATCTGACTTCCCAGCAACGCGAGCGGCAATAAGCACATTGACTTCGTTGTCAGGCGTGCCAGTTGCTCTGAGTCCGATCTTGATTGGCTTTACAAAAAGTCCCAATTTGACGTCGGCGTAGTGAGAACTTCTTGATCTGCCGCGTCGTTCGCAGACAGTCTTGGTTCGAAGGATTGTGATTTGATCAGGGGATCTGTTATCCATCTGACGGTCAGTTGCGGTATTTTTGTTCATTTTCCTGCTCCTTTTAGAGTCATGCAGCACGTCGCTGCATAACTCTATACGTGACATGTCACGGAACAAGTCATAGAACTAGGCTGGGCGGGGTGATTGCCCATTTTGGTTTGTCACGATAGTGCTGGTTTGTCACGCTGACGGAATTGGAATCGCAGTCCTTAAGTCAATCGGATTACTTGCGGTACCCCTTCAACGGTGGGAGTGGTAATGGGGATGTCCAATTAAGTTATCACTATGTCCAATTGAGTTATCACTATGTCCAAATGAGTTATCACTATGTCCAAATGAGTTATCACTATGTCCAATTGAGTTATCACTATGTCCAAATGAGTTATCACTATGTCCAAATGAGTTATCACTATGTCCAAATGAGTTATCACTATGTCCAATTGAGTTAACACTATGTCCAATTGAGTTGTAGTAGATTTGTCCATTCGTGTAGTAGATTTGTCCATTCGTGTAGTAGATTTGTCCATTCGTGTAGCAGATTTGTCGAAATTTGTTGCTAGATGAATGTCAGGTTGAAAAACATTTGAATGTCGACGATACTTATTTTTTATTTTCATAAAGAGGTGTCAAATGGAATCGGAAAAATTAAAGCTCGAATTGATAACAGAAAAGGAGTTATTCGAACTAAAATCGAATATGGCTAAACTGCGAATTTACTTCGATACGGTCGAGGAATTGCGCTACAGAGGTTTTACGTATAAGACCCAACTCGATGTTTTACACGAAAAGGGAATTAATCTTAGTTTGTCGGCATTTTATAAAGGTATCGAGCGAATTAGAAAAGAAAGGAATCGGGGAAAAATATTAGGAGTCGACTCCTGGGATAGAAGTTACTATCAGAATTCCAGAGTTCCAAAAAATTCTGCTGTTCAAAGAAATTAGACCATGAACTGCCAGTTTACTGGAACTTTGCGGCAGGTCTGGAAATTATAAACAGCGCGATGTGTCATTTGCTGTTGCAAATAATTTGATTACAACTATTGTCGTTTGATGATTGTTCATGCTGACTGATCAAAGGTCTTTGGCAGTCCGAAAACTGCTATAGTGGCCTCTGTCAAATGCAGCGCTTTGTGCCCTACATGTTTAGACATGTGCGTTAAGGACAGCGATTAGTCGGTGGGTTGTACCTGCAAATTCATAACAAACCCAGTGTTTTTCTGACCTCATTTATGTCACAGAAATTTGTTTCATATGCCACGCTCCTGGCAAATCCCTCAGCTGAAGGGATGAGTGAAAGTCAGATGACGCTAAATTATCTGGAGCTAGAAATTGAAAGTTTCATCCTCTCAGTCGAGTTTTTGCTCGTCATCAGTACCTTCATCAATAAAACCTTCACGCATACCAACTTACTACCATAGACATATTTTAATTACCGGTTCCTCTGGTTTGGTTGGTACGGCAGTCCGCGCATCGCTTGAACGCTCTGGTGTCAGCGTAACTGGGTTGGATATTCAAGCGGCAGGGCAGGAGTTTGGAGATGTTCGTTATCCATTGACCATCCGACATTTATTCGACGGCTGCACGGGCATTATTCATCTGGCAGCGATCTCACGTGTCATCTGGGGCGAGAAAGACCCGGACAACTGTTGGGCAACGAATGTCGATGGATTAGCAAATGTTCTCACGTTGGCTAAATCTCAAAAGGTTAAACCATGGGTTATATTCGCCAGCAGCCGGGAAGTCTATGGTCAGCCAGATATCCTGCCCGCCACTGAAAGTTCGCCGCTCAACCCGGTAAACATCTATGGCCAAGCCAAGGTCGAAGGTGAGCGTCTAATAAACGAAGCCAGAACTCAGGGGCTTCGGACTGCCATTGTTCGGCTATCAAATGTCTACGGCAGTACTGCGGATCACCATGATCGTGTGGTGCCAGCCTTTGCTCGTGCTGCATTGCTAGGCAATGCCTTGCGCGTGGACGGTAGCGATCACACCTTTGACTTTACGCACCTGGATGACACTGTCCGTGGCATCGTTTCATTGACTACATATCTCGACGCTGGTCATGATGTATTCCCACCTATCCACTTTCTGACAGGTGAACCCACAACGCTAGGGCAGTTAGCTGAGATTGCTCAAGAGGCAAGCAAATCAGTCTCCAGAATCGTCTCGGCGCCTCCAAGAAACTTTGATGTTTCACAATTCCATGGCAGTCCACAGCGCGCCAAGGAGTTGTTGGGATGGGAACCGCAGATCACTATCAGAGAAGGTGTATCGCGTTTAATTGCAGATTTTCGTGCTGAACTTATGCCTGAGCCGGCACAGGGGAATATCTGATGAAAATTCTACAGGTAATTCACGGATACCCCATGCGCTACAACGCAGGCTCAGAGGTTTATACGCAGACATTGTCGCAAGGGCTTGCAAACCGACATGAAGTCCATGTCTTTACCAGAGAGGAAGATGCATTCGCTCCTGATTGTCGGCTACGTATTGAGCAGGATCCTGATGATTCTAGAGTCACGTTACATATCGTAAACAATCCGCGCCTTCGTGATCGATACCGATATGATGATATCGATCAGAAATTCGCAGAGGTATTGGATGAAATTAAGCCAGACATCGTTCATGTTGGCCACCTGAATCACTTATCAACTTCGATGCTTAAAGGTGCATATACACGTCATATTCCTATCGTTTATACCTTGCATGACTATTGGGTAATGTGCCCGAGAGGGCAGTTCATGCAGATGCATCCCGCTGCTGATGAGCCAGGCGAACTGTGGGCAGCTTGCGATGGACAAAATGATCGGAAATGTGCGGAACGTTGTTATGCAAGGTACTTCAGTGGTGCTAGTGAGGAGTACGAGTCTGACATGTCGTACTGGACCGATTGGGTTTCCAGACGCATGAAGCATATCCGGGAAGTGGTGAATTTGGTTGATCTGTTCATTGCGCCAGCCAACTATCTTCTTGAGAGATACCGTGATGAATTCGGTATGCCTGAACAAAAGCTGACCTATTTGGATTACGGATTTGATTTGGACCGGATGAAGAACCGTGTTCGTTGCCCTGGTGAGCCATTCACTTTTGGGTATATAGGAACCCATATCCCATCTAAAGGGATTGACCAACTCATTCGAGCATTTGGCATGTTGAATGACAACGCCAGGCTCAAGATTTGGGGCAAGACAAGAGGGCAGGATACCGAGGCACTTAAGCAACTAGCTAAGAGCTTGCCGCTCGATGTCTCTTCCCGCATTGAATGGTTAAGTGAATACCGTAATCAAGAAATCGTTAAAGATGTGTTTAATTATGTTGATGCAATTGTGGTTCCCTCGATTTGGGTAGAAAACTCTCCTTTGGTCATTCATGAAGCACAGCAAGCACGCGTTCCTGTCATTACCGCGGATGTGGGAGGAATGGCGGAATATGTGCATCATGAGGTGAATGGACTGTTGTTTAAACATCGTTCCATTGAACACTTATCTAGCCAGATGCAACGCTTCCTAGATGAGCCAGGATTTGCAACAAAGTTGGGCGATCGCGGCTATTTATACAGTGAAAGTGGCGATATTCCTGATATCCAATCTCACGTGCAACATATCGAGAAGTTGTATATGCAAGTCTTGGGGGATAGAGAAAAGAGTCTAACAAGCAACACGGATGGTCCATGGCGGATCACCTTTGATACCAATCCTGATACCTGTAATCTGAAATGCATTATGTGTGAGGAGCATTCCCCACACAGTAAATTGCAGGTCATTCGAAAAATGGATGGCAAACAGCATCGAATTATGCCCATCGATTTAATACGTCGTGTGGTTAGAGAAGCAGTTCCACATGGTTTGAGAGAAATTATTCCTTCTACGATGGGTGAGCCGCTGCTATACAAAGAATTCGGTAGCATCATTGATCTGTGTCATGAGCAAGGCGTTAAGATGAATCTCACGACCAATGGCACTTTCCCCGGCATAGGGGCACGAGCTTGGGCAGAGCGAATTGTCCCAGTTACCTCCGATGTGAAGATTTCATGGAACGGCGCGACTAAAGGTACTCAGGAGTCGATCATGCTTGGAGCTAACTTTGATGAGATGCTTGCCAATGCGCGAACATTTATAGAGGTTAGAGATGCTCATGCCAGAAATGGTGGAAATAGATGTCGGGTAACATTCCAGCTTACCTTCCTTGAAAGCAATGTTGCAGAGTTGGCTGACATAGTCAGATTGGCTGTGAGTTTGGGAGTGGATCGTATCAAGGGCCATCAATTATGGGCGCACTTTGGCGAGATCGAAAAACTATCGATGCGGCGCAGTGACGATGCCATTCGGCGTTGGAACATTGCTGTTATCAAGGCGAAAGAAGTAGCAATGGAACGCACATTGCCGAACGGTCAGCATATCTTGCTGGAAAACATCACTACATTAGATGCAGACACAATTGGAGATATCCATCAGGCAGGAGAGTGCCCATTTCTAGGTCAAGAGGCGTGGGTAAGCGCAATTGGGCGGTTTGATCCCTGTTGTGCACCCGATGCACAACGCCGTACTTTAGGCGAGTTTGGCAGTCTGCATGAACATGGATTGATGGATATATGGTCAGGAAGCCCATACCAGAAGCTGATGGCAGACTACGGCACACGTTCTTTGTGTCAGGACTGCCTCATGCGAAAGCCAATTGTGGTGAAGTCATGAGTTGGCAACAAGCAACAGTCAGCACTGATGGAACTCATCATGAGATTGATGGGCAGTCCATATATGATCAAAAGTACGATGAAGTCCTGAAGTTTCATGCACCAGGGTTAGCACCGGTTCGAATCGCTGACGAAGCCTGGCATATTGACATTAACGGTCTTGCAGCCTACTCGCAAAGATTCCGTCGAGCATTTGGCTATTACAGTGGCTTGGCAGCGGTGATGACAGACAAAGGTTGGTGCCACATTGATACAAACGGAAGCTGTCTTTATCCTCAGCGATATGCGTGGTGTGGAAACTTTCTGGAAGGACTTTGTGTTGTTCGTCAGTCTGATAGTTTGTATTTTCATATCACTGACCAAGGCAACGCTGCTTACGATGCTCGTTGGAACTATGCGGGCGATTATCGTGACGGCATCTGTGTCATTCAGAATGCAACTGGTCGCTCTAGTCATATGGATGCATCAGGACTTTTGGTTCATGACTGTTGGTTCCTCGATCTGGATGTGTTTCACAAGGGATTTGCGCGCGCCCGAGATGGCGAAGGTTGGATGCATATCAACGAACGTGGCATTCCAGCATACATTCGCCGCTTTGCAGCTGTTGAGCCGTTCTATAACGGGCAGGCCAGAGTAGAACGATTCGATGGCGGATTAGAAGTTATCAGCGAGACTGGTGAAACATTGGTCGAATTGAGACCGACAATACGCAATGAATTTGAGGAATTATCTTCCGATATGGTGGGTTTTTGGCGAACTCAAACTGCATATTCTGGAGCAACGTGAACACCGATTCTGGGCGAACGTGAACAGTCATTCTGAAGGAACGTGAACACTCATTCTGCTCGAACGTGAACACTTTTAGCCATTCACCAGAATGAGTGTTCACGATGCCAGAATCACCGTTCACGATGGCAGAACCAAGCGTGATTTGTGCTGGAACTTAACCTGTTAATGCTGGAGCATCCCCGAGTTTTGGAGGGGCTATGCCGGCAGCAAGGAGTTCCATGCGCAAGATCAAAGACGTACTGCGCCTCAAATACGAAGCTGACCTGAGTTGTCGGCAAATTGCCGCCAGCTTGAAGCTGTCTGTTGGTGTCATTTCCAAATATACCCAGGCTGCTGAAACAGCCGGGTTGTCATGGCCGTTGCCAGAGGGTATGGACGACACCACGCTGGCAGCACGGTTGTTTCCGTTTGCCACCCCAGTCCGTAAGCATGTCATGCCTGACTGCGCCTATATCCATCAAGAGCTGAAGCGCAAAGGTGTGACGCTGATGCTCCTGTGGGAAGAGTATCAGGCTTCCTGTGCGGGGTCGGCCTACCAGTATGCGCAGTTCTGCGTGCATTACCGCCAATACAGCAGCCGCCTCAAACTCAGCATGCGGCAGACCCACAAGGTCGGCGAGAAGCTGTTCGTCGATTACAGCGGCGACGGCGTTCCTATCGTTGATCCCCAAACTGGCGAGATTCGCCGTGCACAAATCTTCGTCGCGGTACTCGGTGCATCCGGCTATACCTTTGCCGAAGCCACGTTGAGCCAGAAACTACCGGACTGGATCGGCTCGCATGTCAGAGCGTTCGACTTCTTTGGTTGCGTGCCGGAAATCGTGGTGCCAGACAACCTCAAATCAGCCGTGACGAAACCTTGCCGCTACGAACCGGAACTCAACACCACCTATGCCGATATGGCACAGCACTATGGCGTGGCGATCATTCCGGCACGGCCCTACAAGCCGCGTGACAAGGCGATGGTCGAATTGGGCGTGTTGCTGGTGCAGCGCTGGATCACCGCCAGATTGCGCCGCCACACCTTCTTCAGCTTGCACGAATTGAACCGTCTCATTGCACAGTTGCTGCAAGGCTTGAACAATCGTCCATTCCAGAAGAACAAAACAGAAACCCGCCGCTCGCAGTTCGACAGCCTCGACCGACCCGCCATGAAGCCGCTTCCCGCCCAGCCTTACGAGTATGCCGAATGGCTGAAGGCACGGGTCAATATCGACTATCACGTCGAAGTGGATCAGCACTATTACAGCGTGCCGTTCCAGCTTGCCAAGATCCAACTGGACGTTCGTCTGACCGGATCGGTGGTGGAAGTGTTGCACAAAGGACAGCGTGTTGCCTCACACGCCAGAAGTCCGTTGGCTTTTAAACACACCACGCTAACGGCACACATGCCCAAGTCACACCAGAAGCATCTGGAGTGGACACCGCAGCGTCTGCTGAACTGGGGAGAACGCATCGGCCCTGCGACCTGTTCCATCATTCGCCGCCTGCTGGAAGACAAGCCTCATCCTGAAATGGGCTATCGCTCCTGCCTGGGCGTGTTCAGCTTGGCCCGGCGCTATGGTGAAGACCGACTGGAAGCGGCGTGCGCACGGGCGCTCACCATTGGGTCGCCGAAACGCAAGACAATCCAGTCGATTCTGGAGGCAGGACTCGATCGTCATGCCGAGCTGTTTCCGACAGCGGCCACGCCACTGCCTACGCACGAGAACGTGCGCGGGCCGGATTACTACCACTGAGCACAACAACCAACGCTATTCCCAACCACAGAAAGGATTCACCATGTTGCACCAACACACCCTGACCACCCTCAAGACGCTCAAACTGCCCGGCATGGCAGCGGCGTTTGAAGAACAACTCATTCAGCCCGTCACGCAATCGCTTTCGTTCACTGATCGGTTCGGACTCATCGTTGACCGAGAAGCAAGCCACCGCGACAACCAACGGCTGGGACGCTTGCTGAAGAACGCACGCTTAAAACATAACGCTTGCGTGGAAGACATCGACTACCGTTCTGGTCGTGGGCTAGATAAAGCCGTGATGGCAACCTTGATTGGTTGCGACTGGATTCGGCAGGCACAGAATCTGATCCTGACAGGCAAAACCGGCTGCGGTAAAACCTGGCTGGCCTGTGCACTGGGCAATCAGGCGTGCAGACAGGGGATGTCGGTGCTGTACGTTCGGACATCACGGCTGCTGGAAGAAATGAAGCTGGCACACAGCGATGGCAGTTTCCGGAAACGGCTGATGCAAATTGCCAAGATCGATCTGCTTGTTTTAGATGACTGGGGAGTTTCCACGTTGATCCCATCCGAGCGGCAGGATCTGCTCGAACTCATCGACGATCGCACCAGAAAATCTACACTCATCACCAGCCAGATCCCGGTCAAGGCATGGCACGAAGTCATCGGTGAACCCACCTTGGCTGACGCGATTCTGGATCGCATCGTCCACCGATCTCACACCATCGATTTAACCGGAGAATCGATGCGAAAAACCAAAAAAACTTGACCCAACGTGAACACTTGAAGTAAAAACCAACCACCAGCACAACGCGCCGTTCCGGCGTTCACGTTCGAGCAGAATCACTGTTCACGTTCACCAGAATACTCACTCAAACAATCTATGCAGCAGTCGAAACAGGTTTTTTCGAGGTATTACCCGCTTCTGTAGAAGAATTGGCAACAGCATGTGAGCTGATACCCGATCGAGTGCTACGACTTCTACGAGCATTGGCTGAATTGAAGCTTGTCGTGAAGGAAGGTGCGCAGTGGCAGGTGACCAGTCGAGGCGCTTATCTAACAAGCAAACATCCTCTAACCTTGGCAGATGCCGCTATCGAATATGGCCGCGATCTCGCAGACATGTGGAATAGCTTGCCGCAGGCCTTGCGTCATGACGGCAATTGGACGCGTCCCGATATATTTTCTCAAATAGCCAGGAATCCGGCACGAGTCGACTCACACCACCGCATGTTGCGCAGTTATGCACGCAATGATTATGCAGAAGTACCTGCAGCACTCGCGCTGAGGGGTGATGAGCATATAGTCGATGCGGGCGGAGGAATGGGCGTACTAGCAAGCATGTTGCTCGAATATTATCCACGCATAAAAGTCACATTGTTTGAGCGTCCAGAGGTCATTGCACATATGACTGAAAACTTGTTGGCAGTTGGGTTGTCAACATTAGCTGGAGATATCTTTGAATCATGGGTTGTGATTGCTGATGCGGTTGTTATGTCTCGTGTCCTGCACGATTGGGATGACGATGCTGCATTAATAATTCTCAAACGTGCTCGTGCTGCATTGAGTTTGAATGGCCGGTTGTTTTTAGTCGAAATGGTCATGTCAGAAGTGGATAAGGCTGGCAGTCTTTGTGATCTGCACCTGCTCATGGCTACAGGTGGGCGTGAAAGAACTCGCATTGAATATGCCAGACTGATGGAACAGGCCGGGTTCCGACTAGAAGAAGTTAGACCTCTAGCCGCACTTCCATCTATTCTGATAGGTATTGCGATATGAGTGCCGAATTTGCTCGGTTTTCAGAAGCATTTTTTATCAAGCTTGATCGATTGGCTGCTCAACAATCCGTTGCAGTCTTAATTCGACATGCTGATCGAGATTCATTACCCAAGGATGATGTTGGTTATGCATTGCCAATTACAGAAATTGGAATGCGTCGTTCACATGGTTTTGGTGAGAAGTTGGGAAGTCGCCTCGCGTCACTACATACGAGTCCATTTGAGCGTTGTATACAAACTTCCGAATCGATGAAAGCTGGTGCGTTGGTTGATATTCCTGTGGTGCTAGACACGATGCTCGGTGATCCTGGTGTTTATGTGGTAGATGATAAAGTAGCTTGGCCTATATGGACGGAGATGGGCAGTAAGGAAGTCGTGGAACATTTGGTGACCAGCAATATTCCATTGCCTGGGATGGCAGAACCCAATGCTGCGGCTAATCGATTAATCCGTCACATAAAGTCTATTTCAACCGGTATTCCTGGAGTACATGTGTTTGTCACACATGATGCGATCATAGCCACGACAGTTGCAAAAATCCTGAACACTTCAAGTAAGCACTTATGGCCTGGTTTCTTAGAGGGTGTGAATTTCTGGTTTGACGATTTAATCACTATTGACTACCGTGATTCACAATTACAACTGAACTGGACATGATTTCACCAGTGACCAAATTGCAGCTAAATATCATTCTCGATCTTGGTGAATAACTGAATTATTACAGCTAAAGTGGCAACATCAAATGACATAAACTGATCGGTAGTTACTCCCATGCCCGTTTGAGAGAATATTTTCATCTGATGTCGTGGGCCTTAATCCATTTGTCGGCGTCATCGTCCTCGGTGTCATCGTTCTCGGCGTCATCGTCCTCGGTGTCTAAGGATTCGCCAATTGGGGTAGTGTCGACAAACTGAATGCCTTTTTCATTTAATTCCTCAAACGAGTCTGTTTTTCGTCTCGCTTCGTTCTCAGCGCGTTTTTCCGCTGCACCACGCTTGTCAAATATCTTAAAGCGAGGCTCCCACCCCGCCCCCTTGCGGTAACGTTCAAAAGGATCATCAATGATACCAAAGTGGTCACGGAACAATTTCCGAAGCCTCGATATCTTTTTCTTGTTCGCCTCGCTGCTCGGTAGTTTTCTCATCAGCGCTATTCCTAGCAGCGTACCGCATTGTTCGTTTAAGTTTCCGGTATGCCGGTCAACAAGGTTAAGCGCCGCCAATGCAACTCTTTTTGTCTCACCCCGCGCAGTTATTTCCAGCATGTTGTTCGCCGCCAGACCAGATTCATTATTATCACCCACGAAGGAAATTCTCAATTCGTCTGCTGTAAGTTTATCCATAGCTTTAAAAACTGAGCAATGATCAACTATGTTGTTTTGAAGGCCTTTAGTGCTAGTAGAAGTACTAACTCGCAGTATTGAGGGATTGTTGCGAATTATTGCCTTTGCATTTTTTATGACATTGGGCAATAAATTGGCAGGATAACGATCCCCATACAAAAGGTCATTTCCATATATCAACAGATCGGATGTATTTTCCTGTGCAAGCAGATCAAGCGCGACATTCTTATCTAGTGGCCTTTTCGATATATTTGAATAACAAACAATTTCACCTTCCATCGTTCGATTGGCAAATACATATCGCTGTGTCTCAATGGATTGGAGAAAATTATTTATATCCTTTTCTACTTCTTCCACTACCCCATTCTCATCGGGGGTATCGGAAAATAGATGTAAACAGTCGACAACTAGCGCTTCACAATATGTAAGCATTCTAATATTTGGTGCAACTGGATGAACAATTGTCATTCATATCCCCTTGGATTATTGGTTAGTCACCATGCCATGCTGGTTGTCTTGTAATATTTTGATCGACTATAAATCCCATAGATGAGAGTTGGTGCTTCCGTTCATGGTCTCTAACATGCCTATACATTAAACTATATTTAGCTGTTAAGGATAGCTTCAAGGCTATCTCCAAGTTTAATCCACGCATCGCGCTTTTCATCAGCGTAATCATGAAGCAAATATACCCGGTCAACTTTGCTACCTATGACATGGTTCTGGCATAGGTTGATCACCTCGCGGCTGATCTTAAGTTTTTGCATCAGGGTTGCACCGGTTCTGCGCAGGTCATGTGGTGTCCATTCCATATCACCGACAACCAGATTATTATTTTCAACCCGGTGCATCAGTTTGCGAGTGCGACTCTTGAATTTCACCTGCCTGTCGCCCACCTGCTTGCTGACAGTTTTTTCGCATACGTGTCCTTCATTTATCCGTGAGGGGAAAGCCCACTGACTGTCACCCGTAAGGTTGTGCAGTTGTTTGAATTGATCGAGTGTGAAGTCTGACAGATATACAAGCTGCTCGCGTTTTCTGCCACGTTCACCTTTGGTATTCGCCGCAGGAATAAACCATGTTTGTTGCACAAAATCGACATGTTTCCATTCAGTCATCAACAATTCTCCAATGCGGCACATCGTCCCCAGGCATAACCACACGGCAATCTGCGCTTCCTTTTTCAGGGGACGATCGGCAGTGCGCTTATCTTCAGCTTCTGCGTAGTCGGCTTCGGATTTGTCGAATATCTGCTTGAGCTTGCAAATCTCTTCAATGCTCAGTAGTCGCGTCCGCTCCTTGGTGTAATCTGCGGGGACTAACTTCCCAATCTCAACCAATTCTGCAGGATTACCGTCGATCAACAGGGGGCGCCATGGTCTGCGCTTTTCTGCCCAACGGAGCATTTGCCCAATGTCTTTTGATATCTCTACTGCTGTAGCGACCTTGCCTGTTGCGATAATTGCCCGATACAATTTTCGCAAGTGATGCTCTGTCAAATGCCGCACTTCAATATTGCTTAAAACGGGAAGGACATGCCTGCCGAATGACTGGGTAATGTATTTGTTACCGTCGCTACGACTGACGCCGTCATTAATCCAGGTTATGTAGAGATCATTGAAGGTGAGGGTTTCAGTGCGCCTTTTCTCATCAGCACGAATGACTTCCACTACAGCGGCCTGGGCTTCGATTTTGACAACTTTTTTGTTGGCTCTGGGATCAACGCCAGCCTTGACCAGATCACGAGCCTTATTGCGTTCTTCGCGGATGGCCGTCATATCATTTGCGGGATAAGAGCCGCAATAGTGCCAAGTTACTTTCCCAGCCCACTTGAATGCGTAACGAAAATGAATTGATACCGAGCCAGAAAAACGAACATCACCCGATAATCCTTCACCGTCACTTAACGTGTCACCCTTCCATTCCTGCATGACTGCGTTCAGTTCCTTGATCGTCCACTTGGAGCCTTTTCCGGACTTGGGGTATCGAGTCATCGTCCTCACCTTTGGTTTACAGGGGTAAACTGGGGGGTAAACCAGAAATAAGATGTTACCGTATATTGGTGCACCCAGTTGGACGAACTATACCGCCTATAAACACATATAACAACAAGTTTATATTAGATAATTACTATCCAGTGGAGTCCGAATTAGTCCGATAGCGATTAATGCTGAAATGGCTATTTAATTGGCTACGAACCAAGGGGTAGGGCGTTCGAATCGCTCCGGGCGCACCATATTTAAAGGCTTCCAGCGATGGAAGCCTTTTCATTGTGCGCCAAGCATGGCGCGTTGCGCGTAAGCGCAACTTGACTGACTGTGGTGGTCAGTTGAGTGACTTGGAGGTGGAAGTCCTCTACACACCCGGCAAGGGGAAGTGTTAGCTGAACGGCAAGGGTGTCCATCGCAAGGTGGAATCTGAAGGAAGCCGCAGGCAAATTGCTGGCCTGACGAACAGGAAGCGGATAGAGGCGGCATAGCGGGGTAAACAGGCAGTGATCTGTAAAGCCCAGTACTTGCACAGAACGCTATGACGTAGATCCGACAGGCATAAGCATGAAGGTCGCGCGAATTACCTTGGGAGGCCCATTATCCTGCCTTGTGCTACTGGCATCGAGAGGTGTCGGGATGGGGTGATGGGAGTCAGCAGACGCCATAGTAGCTGCTCGAAACCGGAGTGGCGAAGGGCCGAACCTGTCACGAGTGGATAGTCACGCGTGATCTCTGAGCGGACAGGGTACAAGCCTCTGGCAACAGAGGGCCTGCGGCTAGACTGGAGGAACCGGAAGTTCCGAAGGTGGTTGCAGGTGCCTATTGATCGACAGGCGACACGATGCACGAAACAAGCTCAAATGCTGAAAACTGACGAGGTTTGACGCTGACAGGAAGCGCCGGATACGTGATCCGTACGTCCGGTGCTGTGAGAGGACGGCGGGGGCGACCCCGCCTCCTACTCGATTGTACTATTTAAACCAGGTTGTACTATTCAATTGCTTTTCCGAACAAAAGGGTAGGTTGTTTGAATCGCTCCGAGCGTACATATTCAAAATCCCCTTGTTGCATAGGGGACTTTTTACTTCTTACATATTGCCCGAGCAAATGAATGTGGGGACTTATTTGTTTCAAGTTCACAATTAAAAGCCAAGCCTCTGCAATTATTCCTTGATTTTGTATCCCATTGCTTTGTATCCACGTTGGCGCTTGTCCCACATCCGCAGTAACGCCGAGTGACCTGTATCTACAAAATCAATCACTTTCACATTGGTTTTAGTTGCATGCTCACGGTGCAATCGACCTGCGTATTGCTGAAGTGTTCCCGTCCAAGAAATTGGCATTGCTAGTACCATTGTATCGAGTGGAGGATGGTCAAATCCCTCACCCACCAATTTCCCTGTAGCAAGCAAGACACGAGGTTTATCCGGCGGCAAAGCGTTGAGTTCTGCGATCAATGCGGTGCGAAGCTTATTCGGCATCCTGCCGTGCAGCACAAAAAGCGTAGGTATTTTTCCGGCCAATGCGACTTGGATTGCATCCAGATGTTTGGTGCGTTCGGTCAGCACTAGTATTTTTCGGCCTTGGCTAAACTCGCTCTCGATTTGAGAGGCGATCGCCGCAGTGCGAGCCTCGTCAACAGCGAGGTGACGAAAGACATCCTGAATGCCAGTTTCCTGTGGAAGGTCAATTATTTTGTGGAGCAGATGTGGAACAACTTCCAAGTCGTGCGGCGCATTGGCTGGTTTTGCAGCCGTATAACGGATTGGCCCGCACTGCATGAAAATGATTGGCTGCTGGCCATCACGACGGATTGGTGTGGCGGTCAGTCCGAGTACATACTTTGCCTTGACCCGCTTCAATATCGCATCGAAAGACACTGCACCGACGTGATGGCATTCGTCAATTATGACGTGTCCATAGTTTTCGACCAACTGGTTTATCTCGCCATGACGCGACACAGATTGCATCACGGCAATATCAATCTTGCCGGTCGGCTTTGCCTTGCCACCCCCAATGGTTCCCACCACACCTTTGCCTACTCCAAGGAACGACTGCAAACGCTCCTGCCATTGCTTGAGTAACTCAGTACGATGTACCAGAACAAGGGTGTTGATGCCACGCATGGCGATCAGTGCGGCAGCAGTTACTGTTTTGCCGAAGGCAGTTGGTGCACATAGAACACCGGTATTGTGATGCAGCATCGCTGCTACAGCGGCTTCTTGATCAATGCGCAACGTCCCCTTAAATGAGACGCCGACAGATTCTCCCTCGTATCTCTCGTCATGCAAATCGCAATGGATACCTTTATCCAGCAGTAACTCTTGTGCCGAATCTAAACAACCACGTGGGAGCGCAATGTGATGAGGATAGTTTTCTGCGCAGCCAATCACACGTGGTTTGTCCCAGACCGACATTCGCATTGCCTGTGCCTTGTAGAATTCAGGATTTTGAAAGGCGGCTAGTCTAATCAGACGATTGGCCAGGGCTTGTGGAAGTTGATCTTTCTCGAAGTAGATTAAATTACCCAATGTCACTGTGAGTGAAGTTGGCATAACGCCAGTCAGTTTTTTTGTTGCCGGGGAGAAACGCTTCCACGGTTCCTTGAGGTCCTCATCATCAATGAAAGTCACGTCAAGCGGATGCACTCCACCGGTAGCACGCAGGATGGTTGGTTCGATGTCGTGCGCAGACATTGGTCTGATAGAGTCCAAGTACGCCCACTGGTCTGGATATGGACGCAACGAAGCGTCCACGAACACACTGCAACCCTTCTCACGTGGTTTTTTCTGCAAGGGCAAAGCGATCAGGTTGCCGAAACCGCCCTTGGGCATTGTATCCTGATTGGGAAAAAGTCGGTCATAGGATTCGAGCTTGAGTTGTCGGGTGCGTGCACAGGTATGGCTAATGATGGCTGTACCCAGTCGCCGCGCATCACGGGCAGATACGCTGCCAGAGAAGAAAACCCAAGCGTGCGCACCGTTACCTGAACGCGAAATTTCGAGCGCAACCGGCACTCCCAATTCTTTACACGACTGAACGAAGGCCAACGCATCTTCTTTCCATTCTGCTTCGTCGAAATCTGCAGCGAGAAAATGGCAGGTATCGTCTGTCAGAAGTGGATATACACCAATCGTGTGCTCGCCTGAGAGATGGTCGTAGATGACAGCTTCGGAAAGCCGGTTCAACAGGCGTTGATTGCAATCTGAGCACTTAATGCGTGGTTTATTGCATATGCCGGGACGCCATTCATTCGCACACGCAGGTGAGTAACCTGACTTTCCTGTGGTCTTGCTTTCCCATCGAATAGGGTAGACATCAGTGCGGCCGCGGAATAACCGACTAAAAAGCGAGACTTTCTCGTTTGAGGAAAGTCGTGATGGTTCTATTTCAAGGATGGATGGCGCAGGTTCAGGTGGCAAACGCCATTCAATTTTATGTGCATCAAGCAATGCGGCAAGCCGTGCGTTCTCAGATCGCAAAGTTGCGAGTAAATCATGCTTTGACATCAGTGATAAATCCACTCACCTTCATTCGAAGGCATCAGCCAATTAAACAGCTTCCAATTCAATGCGCAGCTTTTTCCCGAGTACGGATGCAGCACTAGAAAGCGTAGTGAGAGTTAGGCTGGTGTCAGTGGTATCAAGCAATCTGTTCAGTGCTGCGCGGCTAGTGTTCATCTTCTTTGCCATCGATGTCTTGGTAAGATTCTGCGCTTTCATTTCTTGATCGATTTGCCAAGCGATCACACGCTTAACAGCAACTGCCGTCGCTTCGTCCAGCATGGCTTCTTCCGTCAAGAAATCATCAAAACTGCTTCCAATATTTTTTGCTTTCATTATTTACTCCTCATTCTGTTTTTTGCCAATTTCAGATCGGGTTGCGGTGTCGCTTGAGATTTTTTTATAAAGCCGTGCAATAAAATGATTTTGCCAGTCAATACAGTGAACAGCACTCTAGCAATACGACTATCTAAATGCACTCGAACTTCCCACAAGTCTTTGTCCATTTTACGTACTAGAGGCATGCCGAGAGGCCAGCCAAACTGTACCGTCTTAATGTCTTCGCCAATCCTTTTTCTGTCGGTAGCTGACAACTCTCGTAACCAGTCACGCACGGGTTCTGTGCCGCCATCGGTTTTGAAAAACCTAACTTCTAGTGTGGGTTTGTTCATTTTCGTATCGTATCAATAATGATACGTTCGTGCAATCAATTGATTTATTTTCACTAACTATCTACTTGGTGTTCTGTGATTGGATCTGGGGTATTCGGCAGGGCTGTGCGGCATGTGCGCGAACGAGCGGTTCAATCTGTGGCCAAACAGTGCGTTGTGCCATGCGGATGTCGTAATCGCTTTGCAAGTCGAGCCAAATTTCCGGGGATACGCCGAAATACTTTCCAAGGCGCAAGGCGGTATCGGCAGTGATCGAACGCTTGATGTACCGTACCACCTGGCGCCCGCTCACTGCGTTGTGCTGCTGCAAGCTGAAATTCCTCCTTGGAAATAATGGCTGGAATTGCAACAGTTATCCAATCCTTTTCAGCTCGTTTAACTCTATTTCTACTGTCAATTCTGTTAAAAATATACTCGCCATAGTAAACAGTTGAAGAAAGAATTTTCCAAACTTGTTGCTGTATCCAGTTCTTACCACGAAACCGAATGCCTCTATTATTCAGATGGTCGGCAATCTTCTTAATTCCATAAGGCTCACCTGATATACCTTTTGTTGCCAAATGGAAAATGGTGCGGACTATTTCTGCTTCTTCACTAGATATTTCTAACTTTCGTTTATAGCCGTTCCTTCCTTTGGTTTCAGTACGTATTGCAGTGTATCCAAATGGCGGCTGTGACCCATTAAAAAATCCGAGTTGAGCATTCTTGATCATATGTGTCCGTACATTCTTGCCATTCTCCCTGCTCGAATATTCATCAAATGATGCAATTATTTGCCGGACCATTTTCCCAGCATCATCTTCGCTTGTAGGTTGTGTAATAGAAATCAAATGAACTTTGTGTCTGGCTAATTTCCTTTCATATAAACCAAGCTCGATAGAATCTCGAAAGAAACGAGAAAGTGAAAAAACAACAACAGCATCAAATGGGTGATCAGTAGATGTGGCGTCTTCAATCATTCGCTGAAATTCTGCTCGCCTGTCATCCGTTCCAGTGGCTCCCTTCTCTAAATAGGTTTCAACAATAGTATGTTCCTGGGTTTTCGCCCAAGATTCTATTTGCTGAACTTGACTAGCAAGGCTAACTCCTTCTTCCGCTTGCCTTCCAGTACTTACTCTTGCATAAATTGCTATGTCCATTTTGGTATATCTCCTTTTTTACGTTGGTTCTCCAGATTAATCAGGTGGTTTGATTGGTGACTCGAAGAATTCTGGGTGATGCTTCATTAACTGATTAAGCAATTTAGGGAGAACCAAAAAAATTAATTCGATTTCAAAAGTTGATGGTGTGCGCACGTGAAAACCTTGCCTCAAGTAAATGTCAGCCTGATAACTTGATCTTTCGATGTGAAGCATTTTTTTCATGGCAGTAATAACTGAATTGAAAAATAGAAAATGAAATCGGGAGGCGACTCCTCATTTGACTACCAAGTTGCCATGCAGTCGGTGAAAGCTGCTTATTGAATCTGCACTGCTCATTAGGCGAATTTTCATGAGAATAATATACACTTACTATCAACGTAAAGTCAATGCAAGTCATTGAAAACAAGCAGTATTAACTGTATGCGCAATTGTATATTTAATTCCATATCGTATTTTGGAATACGTTTCTACAGATTCCGACTTCTAACTGGTGCGCACCAAGATTCTTGGACTTTATTGCGATTTAATCGCGGTAAATCTATAGATATGCCGGATGCGATATACGTCCTGCCTTTCCTTCGTGTTAGCATTGTAAAATAACTAAATAATGTGAAATATAGGGTAGAGCGCATGCAATGGATCGCACCATCCGAACGGGACACCGCTTCTGATACTCTTGAAAAACGCCTGTGGAATGCTGCCGACCAGTTCCGTGCAAATTCCGGGCTGACTGCGGCGCAGTATTCTGCGCCGGTGCTTGGCCTCATCTTCCTTCTGTTTGCTGAGACTCGTTTTGCGCAGCGCCATGCGCAACTGGAATCCGCTGGTGCATCTTCCCGCCGTGCAACCTCCCGTATTGACGAACCAGCCGCCTACCATGCCGAAGGCGTCATCTTCCTACCAGAGGCTGCCCGTTTTGCGCATCTGCTGAATCTGCCGGAAGGCGCGAATGTCGGGCAGGCGATCAACGACGCAATGGCGGAAATCGAAAAGCACAATCCGCAACTGGCGGGTGTGTTACCACGTACCTTTCAAATTTTCACCAGCACCTTACTCAAGGAATTACTGAAGAAAGTCTCCGAGATACCCGTCAGCCTCGACTACGATGCCTTCGGGCGCATTTACGAATACTTTCTTGGCGAATTCGCACGGACTGAAGGATCAAAGGGCGGCGAGTTTTACACGCCCAGCTCAATCGTGCGCCTGCTGGTAGAAGTGATCGAACCGTTTCACGGGCGCATTCTTGATCCCGCCTGTGGCTCCGGCGGTATGTTCGTGCAGAGCGCACGCTTTGTGGCTGAGCACCAGAAAAATGCCGCCGATGAATTGTTCATTCACGGCGTGGAAAAGACCGACGACACCGGTCGCCTGGCTCGCATGAACCTCGCGATCCACGGACTCGAAGGCGATATCCGACACGGCGGTCACATCAACAGTTATTACGACGATCCGCACGAATCGGTCGGAAAATTCGATTTTGTGCTCGCCAATCCGCCGTTCAACGTCAACGCCGTGGACAAGGACAGGCTGGCCTCGGACGTGGGCGTAGGCCGCCGCTTTCCCTTCGGCCTGCCGCGTACCGATAACGCCAACACGCTGTGGATACAATTGTTCTATTCCAGCCTGAATGACAAAGGTCGCGCTGGATTCGTCATGGCGAACTCCGCAAGCGATGCACGCAGCAGCGAGCAGGAAATCCGCAAGCAGTTGATCGAAGCACGTTCGGTGGACGTGATGGTCGCCGTTGGCCCCAACATGTTCTACACCGTCACGTTGCCTTGCATGCTATGGTTCCTCGACAAAGACAAGCAGAGTACATCGCGTGCGGACACTGTCCTGTTCATCGACGCCCGCCACATCTACCGCCAGATCGACCGTGCCCACCGCGATTGGGCGGATGCACAAATTGGCTTTATCGCCAACATCGTGCGCCTGTATCGCGGTGAAGCACTGGACTACACCTTGGGTGGTGACGAGGCCAAGGCAAAGCTGCTGGAAGTGTTCGGCAAAAAACCAAGCTATGCGGACATCCCCGGCCTGTGCAAAGCTGCCACCCTTGCCGATGTAGAAGGCCAAAGCTGGAGCCTCAATCCCGGTCGATATGTTGGCGTGGCGGTCGGCGAAGAAGTTAGCGACGAGGACTTCAAGGAAAAGCTGGAAACGCTGAACGAGGAACTAGAGTCGCTGAACGTTCAGGCGCGGGAGCTGGAACAGACCATCGCCATAAATGTGGCTTTAATTCTGGAGGCTTGAAAATTGAAACGTACCAACAATTTTCACGCACCGTTACACTTGTTAGATACTGAGAAGCAAACACTTGGGTGTCGGCACACAAACCCCGACATTTGTTCAAAATATGACTTACCCAAAGTTTGTGCTCTGACACGTTCCGATAATATATGTTTAGCACCACCCAAATCGTGGCCTAAGCAGTTCAAAAAACTCTTACAAGAAAAGTTGGAAGCAAATTTACATGGCAAACGGATTTAAGGAATGTGAATGCAGCTCGTAGACGTTTGCGAACTAATCATTGATTGCGAGCACAAGACTGCTCCAACGCAGGAGACGGGCTATCCATCCATTCGCACGCCCAACATCGGACGAGGTCGTTTCATTCTCGACGGCGTGAACCGAGTTTCCGAGGAAACTTATAGTTTGTGGACGAAACGCGCCGTTCCGCTACCTGGCGACCTAATCATGGCGCGTGAAGCGCCGGTCGGAAATGTCGCGATGATTCCCGAAGGGCTTCACCCTTGTCTAGGGCAACGCACTCTTTTGATTCGTCCAGACCGGGCCAAGGTTGAGCCATCCTTCCTCAATTACTTCTTGAACGGCCCGAACGTTCAAGGTTTGATTCACGCTAAGACGAACGGCGCGACTGTTGCACATCTGAATATGAAGGATGTTCGGACGATGGATTTACCGACGCTTCCCCCGCTTCCCCTCCAGAAACGCATCGCAAGCATCCTCTCCACCTACGACGAGCTGATCGAAAACAACCAGCGGCGCATTCGCATACTGGAAGACATGGCGCGAAGCCTCTACCATGAATGGTTTGTACGCTTCCGCTATCCGGGACACGAATCCGTACCGCTAGTCGATTCACCGCTTGGGCAGATTCCGCAAGGGTGGGAGGTGAAGCAGATCGACGACGTTGCGGCTACATTTCGCGGTCGCTCCTATCGTTCAGTTGATCTAGCTGACGAAGGTGGAATTCCATTCATAAACCTTAAGTGCATCGACCGAGATGGAGGATTCCGTCGATCCGGCCTAAAGCGATACATAGGCGAATTTAAGGAAGCTCACTTGGCTAGAAAGGGCGACATCGTTATGGCTGTAACAGACATGACGCAGGAGCGTCGCATCGTCGCACGAGCTGCGTTGGTGCCATCGCTAGGTAGCGCGTTTGGGGTTTTCTCAATGGATCTTGTACGCATTGAGCCAAAAGGAAAAATGTCAAAATCCTTTCTTTACTCATTCTTTCGTCATTCATCATTTGCCGATGAAGTGAAGCAGCACGCCAACGGCGCGAATGTTCTTCACCTGTCCCCAGAGAGAATTACCGACTTCCGCTTTTCTGTACCTCCTGCGGATTTGATGGAGCGATATATTAGATTTGTTGCTCCTAGTCTTGAGCAGATGGATGCGTTGCAAAATCAGACTACCAACCTCCGCCACACTCGCGACCTGCTGCTGCCGCGCCTGCTGTCCGGGCAGATCGACATTGAGGCAACCGAAACACTCATTGAAGAGGCCATCGCATGAATACGAAAAAGAACCTGAGCAAGTTGGAGCGCGTACCGTTGCGCGAAGCATGGAAGCACGAAGCCAACGATTTCACGCCATGGCTTGCGGAAACTGACAATCTGAATGCGTTGGCGGATGCGTTGGGCGTAAGCGAACTGGTGCTGGTTGCCTCCGAGCACTGGGTGGGAGACTTCAAGCTGGATATTCTGTGCACCGATGGCGATGAACAAGTCATCATCGAAAACCAAATCGAAAAGACCAACCACGCGCACTTGGGACAGCTCATTGCCTATGCCGCCGGTGTAGGCGCGAAAAAAGTGATTTGGGTGGCGGAGTCGTTCCGTCCCGAGCACGCTGCTGCCCTGCAGTTTCTGAATGACAACACGACCGACGATCTGAACTTTTTTGCAGTCGAGGTCGAGTTGTGGCGCATTGGCGATTCGCCGTTAGCCCCGAAATTTGAAGTGGTGGTCAAACCGAACGAATGGGTGAAATCAGGCCGGGAACAGGCGCGTGCGGCTTCGGTCACGACGCCAACCAAGCAGTTGCAGCAGAAGTTCTGGATGGCGCTGATCGATAAGCTGGCTGTTAGCGCCCCGCAAATCCGACCGCAGAAACCCCGGCCTAAGCACTGGTTAAATAATTCTATTGGTCGTTCAGGGTTTGGGCTAAATCTTACGGCCAACACTCGCGACGAGCGGCTAGGCGTGGAATTATGGATTCCGGGTGCGGATGCAAAGAAACACTTCAACGATCTTTTGGCACAAAAGCAAACAATCGAGCAACAACTAGGATTTGAGCTGGATTGGCAGGCGCTCCCCGATGCTCTGGCCTGCCGGATTGCCGCCTGGTATCCCAATGCATCCATCGAGGATGAGAGTCGGTGGGATGAATATTTGGACTGGCTGACGCAGCGACTGGTAAAAATGGATAAGGTGCTGCGGCCTATTGTTAAAGCGCTGCCGTGACCGAAACTACTTATCGTCAATTTTCAATAATGTACTGATTTGAGTTTTACTAGATACCGTCAAATGGCTAAAAAATCCCCTGACCATATCACGCGAAATCGTTGGATTAAACTTGCTCAATCAAAAAAAGTACAACGTAAAATTATAGCCGATGATGGAATAGATAATTATCAAGCGATCATAGACGTAGTTGCTCGCCGTACCAAACTTGATTGGGAAGAGGCTATAGCATTAATGAACATGGTTTATGGTTGGATGCCTACCATGCTTAAAAGAATTGGGATGCGTGAACCTGACCAAAAGAAAAAACTTATTTCACTTTTGAAAAAAGTAAAGCGTGGTAGAAAACTGACTCACACTGAATTAGTGGATGTTCAGTGTTTTGCTAATGGCTCCATAGTTGGAGCATCAAAGCTGCTACATGTAATTTGCCCAGAAAATTATCCGATATGGGACTCTAGGGTCGCGCGGATATTTCTCTGGAGAGGCGTATCGCACGGGACATTTTCTCAACTCAACAGATACGTTGATTACGTGAGTACATTACGTGAATGGGCAACAAACCCACTGGTTGTAGCCGAATGTGCCAATATAAAGGGATTGAATCCGGCACTATCTAAATCCGGAAACTTGCGCTTAATAGAATTTGTCATGTACCACCTCGGTAGTAAATGACACCACATGCCTAACGATTATTCAGAAGATCAACTCGTCGAACGACCAGCGATTCAGCTTTTCGCTGAGTTGGGCTGGGCGACGCTGTCTGCTTCGGATGAAGTGATGGGTGCGAGTGGCACACTTGGCCGCGAGACGAAATCCGAGGTAGTGCTGGCCGTGCGCTTGCGCAATGTGCTAGTGCGATTGAATCCCTCTCTGCCACCCGAAGCAATTTCCGCCGCCGTGGATGAATTGTCGCGCGATCGTTCCGCAATGTTGCCTACTGCCGCCAACCGAGAACTTTGGGCGTTGATGCGCGACGGAGTCAAAGTGTCAGTACCTGATTTGGTAAGGGGCGGGCAAAAGGACGAACGGGTGCGGGTGGTGGATTGGGACGATCCCACAGCCAACGATTTTGTACTGGTGAGCCAGATGACCATCGTCGGCCAGCTTTATACCTGCCGCCCGGATTTGATTGGTTTCGTGAATGGCATGCCGTGGGTGGTGATTGAGCTGAAGAAGCCGGGAGTGCCTGCCAAGCAGGCATTCGACGGCAACCTTACCAGCTACAAACATGCGCAGAACGGCGTTCCCGCCTTGTTCTGGTCGAATGCCTTGCTTATCGCTTCTAACGGCACGGATAGCCGGGTCGGTTCGCTTACCGCCGATTGGGAACGGTTCTTTGAGTGGAAGCGCATCGAGCGTGAAGATGAACCTCGCCGTATATCGCTGGAGGTGATGCTGCGCGGGCTGTGTGATCCTGAACGCCTACTGGATATGGCGGAGAACTACACGCTGTTTTCCGAGCACAAGAGCGGTCTGACCAAGATCATCGGGCAGAACCATCAGTTCATCGGCGTGAACAATGCTATCCGAGCCATGCTTAAGGCACGCGAGGAAGGACACGGGCGCGGCGGTGTGTTCTGGCAGACGCAGGGCTCCGGCAAGAGTTTTTCGATGGTTTTCTTTGCGCAGAAGGTCCTGCGCAAGATTCCTGGGAACTGGACATTTGTGATCGTCACTGACCGGGTGGAACTGGACGACCAGATCGCCAAGACCTTTGCAGCTTGCGGTGCGGTAAGCGATGCTCAGGTCAGTCATGCACAAAGCGGTGCGCAGTTACGCGAACTGTTGAGTGGTAATAACCGGTATGTATTTACGCTGATCCATAAGTTTCAAACTGCCGAAGTATTGTGCGACCGACGCGATGTGATCGTACTGACTGATGAGGCACATCGCAGTCAATACGATACGCTGGCATTGAATATGCGCACGGCACTCCCCAACGCGATGTTTGTGGCTTTCACCGGCACACCACTGATCGCCGGAGAAGAGCGTACCCGCGAGGTATTTGGTGATTATGTTTCCATCTATGATTTTCAGCAGTCCGTTGAGGACGGCGCAACTGTGCCGCTGTTCTATGAGAACCGCACCCCGGAATTGCACCTGGACAATCCCGACCTTAACGACGATATCTACGAATTGATCGAAAACGCCGATCTTTCCGATGAGGCCGAGAAGAAACTGGAGCGCGAGCTGGGACGGCAATATCACCTGATTACCCGCGACGACCGGTTGGACACAGTGGCGCAGGACATTGTGAAGCATTTCCTTGGGCGCGGGTTTCAGGGTAAGGCGATGGTGGTGTCCATAGACAAGGCGACCACGCTGCGCATGTACGACAAGGTGCGCAAATACTGGCCCAAGGATGACAAGACCGATATGGCCGTAGTGGTGTCAGCAGGGCAGAACGAAATTGAGCAGATGGCGAAGTTGGGCATAGATATTCTGCCGCATCGCAAGCGAATCAACGACGAAAAGCTGGACGAGAAATTCAAAGACCCCAATGACCCTTTGCGGTTGGTATTTGTCTGTGCGATGTGGCTGACCGGATTCGATGCGCCGAATTGTTCGACGGTGTATCTCGACAAGCCGATGCGCAACCACACTTTGATGCAAACAATAGCCCGCGCCAACCGCGTATTCCCCGGTAAGCACAGCGGCTTGATCGTGGACTATGCCAATGTGTTCGCTTCGCTGGAAAAGGCTCTGGCGATCTATGGGAAGGGCACTGGCGGAGCGATGCCGGTTCGAGACAAAAAAGCTTTAGCGGACGAGCTACGTTATGCGGTTAATGACGCGAATGTATATTGCCTGGAGCATGGCGTTGAGCTGGCGGAAATCGAGAATATGCCAACGGCAAACTTTGCTCAGGCTGGTGCGATTCAAGCCGCAGCTGACCGATTGATGGCGCCGGAGACGATCAAGCGCGACTTCCTCGCGCTGGAAGCTTTGGTCAGCAACTTGTATCGCGCGGTGAAACCTGATCCGGTAGCAGTCGAGTTTATGCAACGTTGCGGATGTCTAGCTGCAATTGCCGAGTGCATCCGAACAGTGACCGACCCGCCAGATATATCACACATCATGCAGGGAATCCAGGATTTGCTGGATCAATCCATTGCTGCCGAGCCATTCAAGATTCGCCAAACCACGGCAGATTATGTGCAAATTGATTTGTCAAAAATCAATTTTGAGGCGTTACGTAAACGCTTTGAAAAAAAGAAGCCCAGTAATACCGATATCGAGCGATTGAAGGCGGCGGTGCGTGCCCAACTGGAAAGCATGGTGCGCCTTAATCCAACCCGCGCTGATTATCTGGCCAAGTTTCAGGAGCTGATTGAGGGCTACAACTCGGGTAGCCGCAATATCGAAGATATTTTCAAGGAACTGCTGGCGCTGTCACTGATACTGACTGACGAGCAGGCCCGCCATGTGCGTGAGCATTTATCCGAAGAAGAGCTGACTATATTCGATATTCTCACCCGTCCTGCACCGGAACTGACGACCGAGGAACGCCAGGAGGTGAAGAAAATTGCACATCAGTTGCTGGAAAAATTGCATGGGTTGCTGGTGCTGGGATGGCGGCAAAAGGTTTCTACTCGCGCGCGCGTGAAAATTGAGATCGAGAACGCGCTTGATGCGGGTTTGCCACGCGCATATTCTAAGGACATTTATGAAGCTAAGTGCTCAGCAGTGTTTGAGCACGTGTATCAAAGCTATCAGGGAGAAGGCAGGAGTGTATATGCTGCACAAGTGTAAAGAGTTCTGCTGTCATTTACGTAACTCTTCGAGAGTTTGCAAAGACCGATTTCGGCCATAGCGGACTTTGGCGATTTTCTGAAAAGATGGTCAGTACAGCCTGTAGGGATGTCCGCTTTTAACTTTGCGTACCATCACTTTCCACCTAAAGGCTGCCACGGATTATTACAGCCTAACCCATGGCTCATTCTGCGTGCTAAGCTGCCACCAAAACTAATATGTTGTTGATTTACACGTCGGTCTATTCCACCTTTCGCATGTGAAGGTGCCCCAGCTCGATGGCCCCAAATGTATTTTGGATGAGGATTATTTAATAAATTGGTGAAGCCGCTGCGCGACGATGGGTCGGGCATGGGCATAATTCATAAGGAGGTATAAATTAATATGCATTTGTTAGTCCCCCATGTGGATGTGGTAAAAGAATCACTGGGCGAAGCTGCCATACAAGCATTGTCACTTGTCTTTGATAACTCAAACGGCCTGCCTCCAAGTACACATAGCGCGCGCTTCCGAGCTGACCACCCGGAGCTAATGGATAGGTTAGATATCCTGGCGGGAGATGGTTTATTTTTGAAGTGGGACAATAGTCATACCTCGTATCGAATATCTTGCTATGCATTGCCATTAATCGGTTCAACCCATGCGGCCCAGTTATTGGAATGCATGAGTACTGCATATGAATATTTGAAGATTTACTACAAGGAACATCTTAGAGAGCCTCTTTCGGTTAGCGAGCTTATAAAGCATTCAGGATCAAACAGCGAACTTGCGCAGGAAGCGCTCTGCTACATGTACGACGTCAATGGATGGAGTGCCGGTTCAAGCCATGCGTTCCCGACTGATTCTGAAAGTACCGTTATCATCAACGAACAGGTTCTAATTTCTAGTTCATTTGGCGACTTGCTGTCACGAGTTTACGAATGGAACTATGTAAATCCAAAGCATAAAGCAACCGCAGTAAGCGACTGGCTTACTCAGATTCCTGGGCACCAGCCCCATGGTTTTTTAAATGGTACAAGCGCAACCAATTATCCAGAATGGTATGAAGAGCTGGACACCAAAAAGAAAGCATTGCTTAGTGAAATAGATATCAGTCTGCGCAATGATCTTTCTGCGCTGCCGATGATGGGTATGCGCGCATTGTTGGAAAGCGTGATGGTTGAGCGAGTCGGTGATAGCGGAGGATTTGAGACAAAACTAAAACTATTTGAAAAAAATGGTTACGTCACACCTCTGCATGCGGATGTCATTAGGAAGGTTCTCGATGCAGGGCATGCATCGATGCACCGAACATATTTTCCTAGTGTCGGTGATCTCGACACGTGTGTGGATGTAGTAAAGCACCTTCTGCATGGAGTATATGTTCTACATCCCAAAGTACAGAATTTGGCGGCTAATACGCCCCCGAAGCAGAAATCACCATAATTGCCGCGAGCTGGCGATACCAGCCGAGATAGAAAAGACTAGAAGAACGATTTTGCTTATGCCAACTCAACCACATGCAAACACGCAGATACACCAAAGCTGCGATAGCAAGCCACACGCATTACCAGTCCGGACAGGAAGACGGGGAATATGAAAGGAATGGAGACACTTAATGGCAGCGGACGCGAGTAACCTGGCGACAAGTACATTAGCAAGTGGACCAGGAGGTAGCCATTTCGAAGGCCAGATCGGCGCTTTTTACCTCCTGTCTATGCTGTGCGGCTCACCACCACGCGGCCTTCCAGGTACCACAATTGAGCGTGTAGAGCTGCAGCAAGCCAACACAGGCCGTCCGCTCGATGATGTGGTCATTCATGCTCACGACCTGTCCGGTAACAAGGCGGTACTCGAAATCCAAGTTAAGCGCACGATTACGTTCACTCCTACTGATCAAACATTTCGCAAGGTTGTCGGCCAGATCGTGGAATCCTCTCAACGGGAGGACTTTCTGACGATTCGGTATGAGTTGGCGATCGCTACGTCGAAGGGGTCGCGCAAGATCGACGGGGCCTATCAGGATGTACTCATGCTGGCAAGGCAGATGAATGATGCCGCTACTTTTATGGCTCAAATCGGCCTCGCGGGCGCAGCAAACGATGATATGCGCGCATTTGTTCGAACCTTTAGAAGCCATTTGCGGGATGAAGGGTCGCCGGACGATGACACTACAACATGGCAACTTCTGCGCAGACTTCAGATCCTCATCTTTGATTTCACTGCAACCGGTTCTGTGTCAGCAGAACTGGCGCGTGAGCGCGCTGCTCGTGTGTTGCATAGGGATGACATTTCCCGCGCCGGTGCACTATGGGGCAACCTAGTCGAGGAGGCAATCAATGTCGCCAAGAGTGGCGGTGACCGAACGCGTGAAACCCTGCTTCAGTCGCTTGCTCCACTCGGATTTCGTTTTGGCGGGGAACGGCGCCATGCGAAGGCACGTGCAGCTCTAGCTGAAGCCTCACAGTTGGCCCTTTCCGATTTTCGTAACTGTGTCGGCAAAGTTGTGCTTACACGGCGTGAACGGATCGACTCTGTTTATGATGCACTTGATCACGGGCGCTACGTCGAAATTCGTGGTGATGCCGGCGAAGGTAAATCAGGTGTGTTACGACAGTTAGCCGAACAGCTTAGTGCAGAAGGCCAAGTAGTTGTCCTTAGTCCCGTCCGGTGTGTACCGCGAGGATGGCAAGCGATGAAGGCGCAACTCGGTTTCGATGGAAGTGTTCGCGATCTGCTCGTTGAACTAGCTAACGATGGTGGGGTTACTCTTTTCATCGACAACCTTGATTCTTTCGGCTCCGAAGAGCGACTGACAGTAGTAGATCTCGTTCGAGAGGCTTCCGCGCTTCCAGGCATATCGGTCATTGTTACCGCTCGATATGGATTTGGCATTGAAGAACCGAGTTGGCTTCCTGTCGATGCGTTGGATCGTCTGGGACGAACGACACCTGTCAAAATCGACGGATTGAGCAAGGCTGAGATCGAGCAGCTTAAAGTCGGCGACCCGTCGCTCGCGCCATTGTTGGCTGACAGTCACCCGGCGCACCAGGTCACTAGGAATTTGTTTCGTCTTGCTCGCCTCGCGAATCAGGCTACCACCGATCCATTGCCAAAAACCGAGGTCGACATGGCGGAACAATGGTGGAAGACCGCGGACGGCTCGATTGACAAAGGCTTCCGTGATCGATCTCGACTGCTTCAAGACGTTGGGGAACAGACTTTTATCCGGACGGACATCCTTGATGTCAAAGGCCGCCCATCTGAGCCAATAGACACATTGGTTGCCAGTGGAACACTTATAGACTTGGGGATTGACCGGGTCGCATTTCGCCATGATGTCTTCAGAGAATGGGCGATCGCAAACGTGCTACACGCTGATATCAGCTGGCTTTACCGATTGGAACTGACACGTCCCGCGCATGCGATACTCGCACGCGGGATTGAGATTGCGTCACGGATGGCAATCGAGCGGGCTACGGATGGCAAGGTTTGGCATTCCTTGGTCGACCGTCTGAGCCGGGCAGGGACACATCAATCCTGGCGACGAGCAGCACTGCTTGCGCTGGTACGTTCTGAAGCCGGTGTAACAGTATTGTGTCGAGCTTCGTCAGAGCTGTTAGGCAATCACGCGGATTTACTTCGCGAACTTATTCGTACCGTCGTTGCAGTTGAGGTGGTTCCAGCGTCGACAGCGTTCGAGGCTGCAGGAATAGATGCTGCACTCATACCACCAAGCATGAACATACCGCGCGGCCCTGCATGGCTGGCATTGATAGTCTGGTTGCTAAGCCTCGGGGAAAAGACACCAGTGACGGCAATACCTGAGATCGTCGAGCTATACACAACTTTCTCAATTGGCACCTTGGGTGCTACTGAAATAACGCCATTAACGACGCGTTGCATTTATAGATGGCTTAGGCAGATGGAGCCGCGTGATGCAATACCTCCACCAGTTAACGGACCGGAGTTCTGGGCGGGACTTGAACGCGAGCAGATTCAGTCTCTCAAGTTCGACTTGCGCAGTAGCTTCATCATGTTCTCCAGGACCACTCCGGAGCTTGCAGCTGAATACCTGAATGCGGTAGCGCGAAGTGAACACAACGACGACTTGGTACAAAACATCTTGAAGATGCACGGTTCCTTAGCGCAGGCGGCACCGGCAGAACTAGCGGGCCTGACTGCGCAGGCATTGATAGAGAAGCCTGCGCCACGCCATCGGCACTATGGTCACGAGCTTGAAGCACCCTTCACGTTTCTCGATAGCGAGTTTCTGCCAACGTCGCCTGCACAGGGGCCATTCTTCGACTTGCTGGTTAACTCACCCAAGGATGGGTTGGCGCTAGTGCATCAACTTGTCGGCCACGCCATTGCGTACGAGAGCCGTGGCCGTCCGCCAGGAGAAAATGCGATCGTCCTTGCTCTTCCAAATTCAGAGCGGAGCTTTCCATGGCCTCAAACCTACTTCTGGTCTCGTAGCGGTAATTACTACTGTGTTACCTCCGCCCTGATGGCACTCGAAGCCTGGGGCCATCGTCGGCTTGACACTGGAGATGCCTTCGAGGCAGTTTTGGCTGACGTGCTCGGGCCTGTTGGCTCTGCGTCTGCGTTTCTTTTGGTCGCAGTTGACCTGATCATTTCACATTGGCCTAAATCGGTAGAAGTCGCCACTGAGTTTCTAGGTTGCCCAGAGCTATTATGCCTTGACCATGCACGCCAGCTCTATGATCGCCGAGAAGTCGCAGACCTTTTTGGAGCAAGCGCCTTTCGTGCTGAACCGCGACGCGTGGTTAGTGCGTTCGAACTCAAATCGCGTGCATCGAGACATACCACTCTGGACGGGCTTATTGGCCGTTACGCATTGTTTGTGTCGCCGGGGAAACGGGGCAAGCTTGTAGAGCTGCTTCACGACGCCGCAGTACGCCTCGGACCACCTGGTGCGGCAGAGGATTTGGGCAATCCCGAGTTTATGGTTGTGCATGCGTTGAATCTAGCAGAGCCAGCAAACTGGCCCAAAGTAGAAGTGACACTTAAGGATGGTTCAACAACGACAGGACATCGGTACATACCCCCGATCGCGGAACTACAGCATCTTCGGTCCCTACAAGACGCCGCTGTAGGAAGGGAAACCGATTTCGCGATGCTATCAGCGATAAGTCTCGCCATTGGTAATCCATCGCAGCTTTCGCCTGAAGCCCGCTCAACCGCGATTGCATGGGCTCGCAATGCAACGAGGCATCCCGATACTGAGTTGCACGACAGCGAAGACGGTATTTCGCTACGCATGAAAAAAGAGGCTATTCTTACGGCTGCCATGATTGTGATGAGAGACGGCGACGTTGCGCTCCGCGCCGAGTATGAAGAATGGGCACGACATCAGTTGACAGTTGTGCTTCACACCAAAGAAGCTGACCTAGCACTTCAAATTCGGGCTGGCCTTCGTTACAATCCGACGGCGATTGCTTACGTTGGTCTGATCCATGCTCTACGATATCGCAATACAACGGATGATGTCCGTGCGCTACTGAGTATTGCTGCGCACGACAATCACGCCGCAGCGCATGGGTTCGGCCCCTCAGCCTCCGTTCTAGAAGCGATCGACGTGCGATTACCTCGCGCACTACTGCGATGCGCGTTCACTGCATGTATTTTAACGAACCAAAAATGGGACTTGTCAGAGGAAGAAGTGGCAGCGCGTGTGGAACTGCGCTTGCACCGCGCAAAGGCCGCAGTCGATGCAGAGATCGCATGGATCGGAGATAACGCACCGGAGCCACAGTGGCCAGTTTTCCCCAGCGAGAAGGTACGCCGAAGAAGACACCTTCGTTTGCCTGGTGCATTTGTTGATGACGAATATGCACAGGAGGTAGAAGCGCAATCCTCAACTGAACATGTCAATCATCAGGCCGCCGCGCTGTGGCTTCGTCAGACACGTGATCTGCTTTACGCCACCGAGCGCCCATGGCTTCGCGAACTCACCAAGACCTATATGCCTTGGACGATCGCGGTCAACGGCGCGGGATTGGGCAATAGTGAGGAGATCGATCACCCGCCGTATGAATGGAATGATGTGTTCTTTGCGCTGGTTGCACGCTGCTTAACCGGACTCTCGTTCGATGAAATCGACAAGCTGGCCTTGACACCCATCACCACGCTTCCAGATCGGCACTTCTTCGATGTACTTGCGGTTTTACTGCGCAGTCTTGATGAAGCCTTTTTTGAAGGTAGTGACATGCCAACTGCGGTTGCAGTTGACATCCGAACGGCTCTAGCGAATCGCATGATGGTTAGCGGGGATTGGAAGCGCTTGAGTGGAAGCAAGGAGATGTCGATTGGAAGGCACATCGGCCCAGCAATCGCCGTGTTGTTCTTTAACGACCATCACTTCATGCAAAATACAAAGTGCTACCTTTATGCAACGGGAGTTGAACGCATCGCCCCATTCCTCCCGCTGTTGGGAAGAATGGTCCAATCGGCGCCATCACCTTTTGTTGCCCTTGTGCTGCTGAATCTGCTGGAAGTCACACCGCGCCCCGAGCACCTAGATGTGCTTGTCGTGGCCGGAAGGGGGTGGCTTGATACATACCCAGACTTTCGGTCATTCTGGATCGATCATGGTTTTGGTCGTCGTTGGTGCTTGATCGTGGACAGCATACGCGCCCAAGCTCCTACTGCTGTCAACTCTAACCTTCAAATCCGTTTCGATATTGAAGACATAGTGGCGACTTTGGTCGGTCTCGGCATCCCTGAGGCGAGTCGCTTAGAGAAATCACTCAGCAAGCATTGAGGTCACATACCCTGCTTTGTGTCTAAGGAGATCAGTTCAACGACCACCTTTTTGCACAAATTCTAACGTTGCTTTTGGAAGAAGGTTTGTATAGTCTTTTTTGCTAAGAGAGCATTGGATGCTAAGAAGGACGCTTGGCCCAGTGACCGTAAAGGTCGAAAAAATGATAGTCAGGTTGCTCAAGCTATTGGCTGGCGTATACCGTCTAATTTAATCGGCTTACAAAATAGACGGGGATTGTTGTCGCAATCTTCTGCTGTCTACGATCCTCAAAAGATGCGACGCAAGCATTACCATTTCTTGCGCCTCTCGATTTTCTGTAAGGCTCACTGTTCTATGCGAATGGGGGTTTTTATACGATCCAACAGCCCCATCAAATAATTTCATTAGAGCTACACGCTCCCCCGCCTCTTGGTTCATGTCGGTCAATGGCCCATTTTCAGGGTGAAAAGCCTTCTGCATTAGCGTCACTCCGATATCAGCGTTACTCAGACCTGCAGCTTCGCGTACTGCGATTTCAACTGATTTGAATGCCCTAAATACCGCCGTGGTCAAATCCCCTCTAGCTAAATCCAACCAAACATCATCCGCAATCAAAGGATGAAGAAGCGATTTAGGAAACGCAACGCTTTGTGCATAACTCCTAAAATCCTGCTCATTAAGTAATTGGGTCGCTCTGCGTGACAAACGCATCCATCCATTATTTCCATTAGGTCCTGGCTCAGGGATAATTAGGCCTTGGACGTTTAACCAGTTCCATGACTCTGCAAGAGCTAATATCGCATCATTTTTTTTGTGTTGTGGGTAACCATTGTAATTCGGTGGCTGACCTTGCATTTGTGATTCGATAGACTGGAAATGTATAAGACCGTTGCCTTGCAGGTGCTCTCTAGAAAGTTGTAACAGCACTAGCGCAAGCTCCTCTGTAGGCAATGCCAACAAAACATCAACATCAGGAATGCGAGTTAACAAGGTAGTCATACGCTCACCCGAAATTAAAATATTCCAACATTATCAAACAAAATGCACCACCATGTGGCTTCATCATCAATTGCCAAAGCGAGCATATGCATTCGGCACGTAATTTGGTGCAAGCACTCCACAACAATTAGTCTGGTATGTTCACCAAAGCTGACGCAAGTAGTGCAGCGGCGTTTGTCTGCTTTGGCCGAATTTCAGACCGTCTCCAGTTCGGCCTTTGCGGAAGTAAGGCGTGCTCTATCGAGATGTCTGTTCTAAGCGGCTAAGCGGACTTACTGATGTTGCGCCTTACGTCCGCACCGCTCCAATTGCAGACCAAACAATTTTTCTGAAAAAGATCATAACGCGATGTCCGCTTTGTTAAATGCGGATGCGTGCTATCGACACAAATCAGAACTTCAACATCAACATGGTTACTCAGAACTTGAATCGACCCTCGCCAAATAGCTTCAAGCAGGCATCGACAACCTTAGCGTCATACAGGTTACCCCTGTTTTTCTTAATCTCGTTCAGTGCCACCTCGATACCCATTCCAGGGCGATACGGGCGGTGCGACGACATCGCTTCCACCACGTCGGCTACACAGAGAATCCGCGCCTCAAGCAGGATCGCCTCACCCTTGAGTCCCTGCGGATAACCAGAACCGTCGATCCGCTCGTGGTGTTGCAATACCATTTGCGCAATCGGCCAGGGGAAGTCGATATCCTTCAGGATGTCATACCCGGCTTGAGGGTGACCTTTGACTAAGTTGTACTCATTTTCAGTCAGTCTCCTGGGCATGCTGAGTATCTCGGCCGGAATCTGGATTTTGCCCAAGTCATGAATCATGCCGCCCAGATGGATGCTGTGTATCTGTTCATCCGGCAGCCCCATTTCCCCGGCAATGGCCACCGACAACTCGGCCACCCGGTTCTCATGTCCGGCAGTATAGGGGTCGCGCATTTCCACCATGATGGAGATTGCCTGCACAGTATCATCCAGGCTGTCTTGAAGTTCTTTATTGGCTATGGCCAACTCGGCTGCACGCTTTTCCTTCTCCTCGTTTTGGAAGGCAAGCTCCTTGTTGGCGATGGCCAACTCAGCCGCACGCTTTTCCTTCTCCTCGTTTTGGAAGGTAAGCTCCTTGTTGGCGATGGCCAACTCAGCTGCACGTTTTTCTTTCTCTTCGTTTTGGAAGGTAAGCTCCTTGTTGGCAATGGTTAACGCCATCGCTACCGCTTTGCGCTCGGTGATGTCGCGCGAGGCGGCGAACATCAGCGGCTCGCCATCGCGGCGAAAGATGCTAACACTGACCTCCACGTCAAGCAGGCTGCCGTCCTTGCGGCGGTGCTTCGTCTCGAATATCGCGGTGGTATCCTGCTGAAACAGCTCCGCCATCTTGCTGCGGACGAACTCACGGTCATCCGTCGCATGCCAGTTGTCAACATGCAGGTGACCAACGACACTCTCATCATAGCCGAGCATGTTCAGGAAGGACTGATTGGCTTCGAGCAGCAGGCCCTCGGAGTTGATAATATGGAAGCCGTCTCTGGCGGTGCGCATGAATGCTTGCAGGTTTTCCTTGAGTTCATTCTCTGCCTGTTTGCGATCTAAAATGTCTGCCTGGGTATTTTCAAATGCCGACTTTTTCATTTTCGCTCCTTGATGCCGAATATTCAGCAGCAGTGGTGGGAAGCACGCGCAAAAACGATGCGCTGAGAATGCATACAAGGTGAGACTGGAAGATTGGTAATCTATCGGCATGAAATAGAACTCACTCATATTCCACACCCTCCCGTTCATGTAACACGGGGGCTATAAATACATGAACCTCAATTTAGCAGCAAATGCCATATTCCGCTAATGGCACAGATGCGCCCTTGTGAATTGTTCCAGCGGTCATTGTATGTGATTCGTGTGGCTAAGCAAATGTCCGCCAATGAATGTGATTTGCAGAGCCGCGACCGGTTACCCAGGCGCGGCTCGACTTCTTTCAGATTTCAATCTGCTCAGCAATCTCC
>Ga0307377_10000672_pt1 | contig 44920 bp, 41 predicted proteins | sample TR3MG_FD_202535 | JGI IMG/M metagenome (GOLD analysis project Ga0307377, IMG submission 202535) | Soil microbial communities from Risofladan, Vaasa, Finland - TR-3 | ecosystem: Environmental > Terrestrial > Soil > Coastal area > Acid sulfate soil | place: Finland: Risofladan, Vaasa | collected...
CGTCTCCCATATCCCTATAATTCAAGCCAAGAACCGTCCCCAACTTGCACGTAAACGTTCTCCGTTCCTCGTCCCCCGACCCAAGCCAGGGACGTAGTGTGACACGAGCGCGACGTCTTTACGAAAGCAGAATAGCAAACTCCGCGGAAGCGACCCCAGAGACAAGACGGTGCACATGGAATGTGCCGTCTCCCAAATCCCTATAATTCAAGCCAAGAACCGTCCCCGACTTGCCACGTAAATGTTCTCCGTTCCTCGTCCCCCGACCCAAGCCAGGGACGCAGTGTGACACGAGCGCGACGTCTTTACGAAAGCAGAATAGCAAACTCCGTGAAAGCGACCGACCCCAGACGCGGGGCAGCGCACAAGGACGTGCGCTGCCGCCATTGCGCCAAGGATGGCGCATTTGGCGGGCACCCCGCTCCCCAGAGACAGGAGCTTGAACGGTTAGTTTGCTCTGCGTCGTAAGCACCGAGCGCTGTGTCACACAAGTCCCCTAATTTCGCGACCCCATTTGGGCCAAAGAAGTTGCCGAGTTGGCCACTTCCTCAGATGCCGCTCCGATTTGGCCTGCCGTCGAAGCTAAGGCATCGATCTGTTGAGCAATTTCCTGAACTTGTTGGATACTCGCATTAATTGCAGACATGATTTCTCCAAAACGGCCTACCACTTCCTCCGCCTCCACTGCAGCATTCTGCATGGCTTTAGTCGTTTGAGCAATTGATTGGTTCACAGCCACCGTATTTTGCTTTGTGATCGTAATCAATGCACTGATCTCTTTGACAGACTGTTCGGAATTGCTGGCAAGCTTTTTCACTTCCTCCGCGACGACTCCGAAGCCTCGGCCACTTTCTCCTGCGCGTGCCGCTTCAATGGCAGCGTTTAAGGATAAGAGATTAGTTTGGGAAGCAATTTCCTTAATCACATCCGTAACCGAAGCAATGCGTGCAGAGCTTTTATCCAGTTCAGTCATTTTCCCTTGCATCTCGGATGTCATACTCGCAAGACGCAAAATCGTCTCTGAGATCATTTGAATCTTCTGGGCGCCTTCTTGCGCCAAAACATCCACCTGGCGGGAGAATTGGGCCGCCTCGGACGCATTATTCGAAATTTGCGCTGTCGCTACATTCATCTCCGCTGCGGAGGCCGCTGTTTCTTCCGAAGTTGCTGCCAACGCTTGGCTGGCTTCACTAACCCTGCGTTGCAAGCTATCAATTTCATCTAAGGCCTTCTCTAGTTCATCCTTTTTGTCAATTTCAGTCATATAGGACTGAATATAACTAGCCATAACAACTTGCTGGTCAAAATTTAAGAGTCTCTGCAAGGCTAAACTGGCCCGAATGGCCTGGTCGGTTTTTTTACGATAATGTTTAAAAATCCGCGGTATAATCTCGTCGCAGAAAAATTGGTTAGCACTCATATAGTAAAAAGCCGGTAAATTGATCCGACTATGAACCTCCCCGATCGTGACTCGCCACTGCATAAACTCTTCGTCGATCTTTTCCGGGAAGAGAGAAAATAGGTATTTCTTCATGGTAACTTTCAACGTTTCTACCGTGGAAAATTGGTCAATAATGGCATTAAGTCCTGGTAGTGTTGTGATATGAGCGTAGAAACTTCGAATAATCTCCTCGGAATCACGTTCAATGACTGATCGAACCTCTTTTAGCAGGGCCAACTGTTTTGCATCCATTCGCAGTAATAGAACTGATTCTTCTAAGTTAAACTGATGTAACTGTACCAATTAAATTCATCCTCTCTTAGCTCTTAGCTCTTAATGCTTTTACATTTCTATGTATTTCGACGAAATCCTGCATTAATAACCAAGATTTAAATATTAATCTTCAAGACAGCAAAAGAGAGCCCCTACGTTTGGCTCTCTTTCACTATTCACTCATTATCTCCAGACTGTTCAATTCATTACCGCATAAAGACGTTTTGCTGGTGTTGACTCTTAATTTGTGCTTCATCCTGCACGACGACGGGTTACACGATGAGAAAATTCATGAAAGTAAGGCTCGAATTCCGTTACTAACTGTTCCACCGATCCATCCGACAATACTTCATAAATTTTAACCTCTCCGTCACCCTTCGTCCACTCGTGGCAACATTCTCTGCAGTAATACCGTTCACGACCAATTCGGCCAACCTCACGTGCTCCACATAACGGACAACCATTCATTCCTCACTCCAACTCCAATCAGGATTTCCAAAACTATCTACATTATACCGCAAAACCCTTAACAGTTGCTGAAAAAATTGTGAAGCTTTTGTGTTCATTTCTTTCTAAGAAAAATAATTTACAACAACCAATTGCAAAATCGTTTTTTAGCATTTTGTCGGAATGTTTCAAGCTTCTCAAGAGGTCATCGAAATTCTCGATGAATTACAACAGCAGCTGTAACGACCTAAACATAACGATGCGTTAGCATCCAGTGACAATCGGGCTTTGAGGCGTAGAGCATTGAATAAACAAGGTGGGCATACTCTAAGTAAAAATATGCCCACCTTTACTATGCAAATTCAGTTTTAAATACCCAAATGTTCACAAAGAATTATCATGAAATTTACACCCTTTTGTACTGTGCTTTTCCGATGTCATAAAGATTGTTTCCCTCATGGTCAATAATCACAATGACGGGAAAATCCTTAACGATTAGGCGTCGCACCGCTTCTGGTCCCAGTTCCGGATAGGAAATCACTTCAGCCGAAACAATGCGCTTAGCAATCAGGGCACCTGCTCCACCAATCGCTCCGAAGTAGACGGCACCATGTTTCTTCATTGCTTCGATCACATCTGGAGCTCGAAGCCCTTTCCCAACCATTCCAGTTAATCCTTCCGCAATTAACTTTGGCGAATAAGCATCCATCCGTCCGCTCGTTGTCGGCCCAGCTGAGCCAATTACTTGGCCCTCTTTGGCCGGTGTCGGCCCTACGAAATAGATAATTTGATCTTTCATCGAGAAGGGAAGGTCAACGCCTTGCTCCATGGCCTCGACCATTTTTTTATGGGCCGCATCGCGCCCAGTATAAATCACACCGCTAATCAAAACGTTGTCGCCGGCTTTCAAGCCCTTGACTTTTTCTTGGGTCAGGGGAGTTTCAATACGTATGGCTTCGCTCATAAGATTACCCTCCCTTGCAAAGTGATTTCTTTATGACGAGTTGCATGACAGCCAATGTTTACTGCAACTGGCATTCCAGCAATATGCGTGGGATATACTTCTAAGTTGACAGCGAGTGCAGTCGTCAAACCGCCAAATCCTTGGGGACCAATGCCAAGTCGATTAACCTGATCTAATAACTCTACCTCAATTTTCGCCAGACGCTCTTCCTGATTATGTTTTCCCACTTCCCGAAGTAAGCTCTTTTTGGCAAGGAAGGTTGCTTTTTCCATCGTCCCGCCTACACCCACTCCGACAATAATCGGAGGACAAGGGTTTCCACCTGCACGTTCGACCGTGTCCACGACAAATTGCATCGCACCCTCTAAGCCCTCAGAAGGCTTGCACATTTTTAAGCCCCCCATATTTTCGCTGCCGAACCCTTTAGGAGCCACAACCAAGTGCAAAGAATCGCCTGGAACAATATCATAGTGAATCACAGCTGGCGTGTTATCCCCTGTATTGACCCGCTCAAAGGGGTCTTTCACCACTGATTTACGCAAATATCCTAAGTCATAACCCCGGCGTACCCCTTCGTTAATGGCTTCAGTGAGGTCCCCACCGGCTACATGTAAATCCTGGCCTATTTCAACAAAAAGCACCGCCATCCCAGTGTCCTGACACATTGGGACTCTTTCTTCGTGTGCAATTTCGGCGTTCTCAATGAGACGTTCCAACACCTCGATACCTAATGGAGATCGTTCATCTTTTAAGGCCTTTTGAAACCCAGTCATGATGTCCGAACCCAGGTCATAGTTTGACTCCATACAAAGTTTTTCAACCGCTGAAATAATCTCTTCCGCTAATATTTCCTTCATCTTCTCCCATCCCCTCCTCTAAAGTCTCTTCACGGAAATAAATAATTTTAATATAGTATATTTCCTAATATTTTAAATCCCTGCCTCTTATTTTACTCTTAAGACAAGCAAATGCAAGTGACAATCCCAGGGGCTTGTGTGGCACAGTGCGTTTGTTGGGCATAATATCTATTAATTCACAAGGTAAATCTCGGGTCTACAATAATTATTGTAAGCCCTATATTTCGAACGAATTCAAACTAACTAATAGAACATCCTGCGGGTGTTCTTAATTTTTGGCACTGTTCGTTACTTTTGGGGCGTAATGTTTTTATGGTAATAAAAATATGCATCTGATGGAGACATAATAGGAGTAGAGTGTTGTGAATTTTATTGGCTCTTTTCGTAAATGTTGTGGCTATCTGGCGACAATCGTGTGTAGTTCTAGTCTTCTCACTTACGGCAATATTTACCTTTTCATGGTATAATAATATCGTCCAATTGATAAATGCCTGTTTAGATAAGATAAACCAGAAAACTCGAATGTAAGCTTCCGTGGCGAGTGAGTCAGTAAATGATTATGATAGAGTTTTGCAAATAACTGTTTTACAGAATTATCATGAGATATTGTGTATATGATGGGATAGATAATTATAACAGGAGCCCCCAATGGCTATATGCAGAAGAAAGATATCTTGAATAAAGGAGAATGTTATTATGCCAGTACCCCAAGAAGAAAGACAATACACGTATGCAGACTACCTAGCATGGCCTGAAGATGAAAGAATAGAAATTATTGATGGTGTTCCCTACATGCAAGCAACCCCTTCACCAGAGCATCAGGAGATATCAATGAATTTATCTACTCAGATTTCAGTCTACTTAAAGGGAAAACCTTGTAAAGTTTATGCAGCACCATTCTCTGTTAGGTTAACTATAGGTGACGAAAAGAAAGACGAAGACATTAAGAAAGTTTTTGAGCCTGACATTACCGTTGTATGTGATAAATCTAAAATTGATAAACAAGGCTGTAAGGGCATACCCGACTTGATAATTGAAATTATTTCTCCATCTTCAATTAAACATGACAGGGTTACCAAGTTTAATCAGTATGAAAAAGCTGGAGTTGTAGAATACTGGATTGTAGAGCCAGAAGGTAAGCTTGTAAGTGTATTCTTATTGCAAAGCACAGGTAGGTATGGTAGGCCAGAAATATACACAGAAGAGGAAAAAATAACTGTATCAATATTTCCAGATTTAACTGTAGATTTGAGTACGGTGTTTCCTACAATTTAAGTAAAGAGCGTAAATATACAACAAAAATGAAGAGCAGTTTAACCATAAGAGGTAAACTGCTCTTCTACTTTTACGGGGACCGAGGAACCCAGCACAGAGGGTCCGCGATCACACGCTCCGACGCCTTTGCGGTTGTCGTAGCCAAACTCGGCTTTATTCCTCTTTCATCAGCAGGGCGGGAAACAGGACGTTTCCCGCCGGCAACCGGACACGGATGTCCGATTTGCCGGGCACCCTGCCCGCTTGCATCAAGGAATAAAGCCCTAGTTTGGCACGACGAACACATAGCTGAGGACGTGTCTCGCGGCCCCTCCCATATACTCTTCTAAAAGATGCAGAAAGACAGTAACCCCTAATAAATCTGCACTGCCACCAGGGCTAATTTTCCGATTTGAAAAATCCTCATTCATTTCTTCGATCGCTTTGAGGCCTTGGAGTGTTGCAACTCCACCTATGGACAGGATCTGCTTGGCCGTTTCCTGAACTTCTTTTAACGTTTTCAGAGAGTGCCTATGCAAAATATTAGTATCTTCGCAGCGCTGCATAATAGCTAAGAGAGTTTGCAAGAGCCTATTGTTTTGGCTTAAACCTTGATTTGCCTTGTAAAACCCAAGAGAAAAGCCAAAAACTATGGGTAATCCGCTTTGAACCTCTCCTCGTATTCCCTCTACTTTATGCTGTAAAAAGAGTCTTTCTCCGTTTGTCAGGGCGAACTTATCGGTATTTTTAAACTCAATCAGTCTTGAGCTCAATTCTCTCTCCACCAAACCCAAGGTCATAGCTTTAATAATGCTTGGCAGGGATGTGAAGCCAGTACCACCAAAGAGCGCTTTTCCTCCAGCAGCACAGCATACGCCCAGCAAAAAAAGCATTCCCTTATGGGTATTTACGCCTGAAGTCTTTGCTAACATTTGCTGTTCGCCCAATTTCCCAATCAGCCTCAGTTGCTGAAAAATTTCCTCAGGTGTACTTGCGCTAAACCCTGCCTCCGTGCAATGAATCAAAGGGTTAATCAGCGAGGTGGCACTATCTAAGAAGGTAAAATAATCCATGTCTGTATGAGCGCCACTCGACGTTTGGGAAACCAGCCCAGGGGATGGCGTGCAGGAAGCCTCATAAAGCATTGCTTGTACTGCCAGACTCGCTATGTTGATGCAGTGGTCATTTACACTATTGTTCTCTACCATACACGCTCTCTCTATATTCCCGATATTTTTCTTCAATATAGGCGATGATCTCATGTTCACTATGTCGTCTCGCTCTTACACAGTGATGGGCATAGTCCTCACAGAGATAACATTTTCTCCTCGAATAGCCAAATTCCTGTCGACTTATGCTATACCCCAAACTATCATACACATCTAGGTCTAAACATCGTCCAAGACTGTGATTTTCTTCAAAATCAATGGCAATCGTCTTTAAAGCCGAAACCTCTTCATCAACTGCAGCATAAAAGATGGGACCTTCTGCCCCTTGGGTTAGAACTCTTCCTCTTATCTTATCGCTTAAGATTGTACAAATCAAAGGACTCATATCTTTAATAAGATTTACCGTTACCTCGTTCGTTTTCTTTAGCCCCGGATAGTTTACTCTCATCACTAAAAGAGGGGTCTTATATCGTTTTAGGAGTTTATCGATTAAGCCAACCCTTTTTTCCCTTGCGTCAAGTAGTTCATCTGCAGTATATTCTTTCATCGTTTAGTGCGGAGATTTACTCCTTTTTAGTTTCTCCACAATCTCCCTTCCAAGACTTGAGTTTAGAAACTCTAGGGTAACTTCAGGCAGAAGATTATTGAGTTCCTGACTATGAACATCCCCAATTTTCAGTAAGTTTCTAACCCGAGATGCACTAATAGCAACATCTCCAAAGGATTTTCTCGGAATTTGTGTCACCTCAACACCATAGGTGGGAAGCACTTTCTCTAGGGCCTCATTGTAAGCCGCCGTAACTGGGCAATAGGGTTCCTCCCCTACATATCTCTTCGTTATAATAAAATGTCTGCAAAAATACTTTCCGAAAATTGAGGCGTCTAACTCTGCATAAGCTCGTAGCCTTGTCCCCTCTTCCTTGATAAAGTAAGAAGGAAAAGTAGCTGAAGATATTATGTACTCTCCACTTGGCAATACTTTAACATTTTCTAAATGCGCGACTCCCTTGCAAACCAGTTCATATCTCGTTTTAAAGGAAAACAAGGATTGATCCTCTTCAACAATAAACACAAGAACTTCCCGATTGTTCTTCGAAGCTTCTTCTATTAAATAGTAATGTCCTAAAGTGAAAGGATTACAATTCATAACGAGGGCTACTTTTTCCGCATCCCCTATAGAATATTTGCCTTTCATTTCCTCAATAGCTTTATGGATATCATAAATGCCATTTTCCAAGAGTGCAACATCTACACTACTATGGATAACTTTGAAATTAAGAGCCGAAAAGACATGAGCCTTCGCGGGTCTCGTGAAGATAAAACTGTGGTAGATACCCTGACTGAAGAGTTTATCGATCAGAGTGGAAATTAAGATGGCAGTTATTCCCTCACCCCTAAGCTCTTCAACGACCGCAAAGCATTTTAGGACACTTTTCGCTTTGGAACAAGTGGCAATGATCGAAGCCCCGTGCGACGCACCATTTCTTATGATGATTGTATAATCTACATCCTGATCTAATAGTAAGTTAAAACCCTGGAGAAAGGTTTCAACTTCTTCTCTTTCCACCCGATTCTTGAGATTTACCCGTTCAGTATTAACTCCATACATAGACGTTATCTCCTTTAGATGAATATGTGAACGGGTGAATGAAATTAAATTACACGTTCACCAAAGCTTCAAGATGCGGTTCTTTGGGGTTGGCTTGATGGTTCTCTTTGCAATTTAATTTCATTCACTGGCTTGGTCACGGCCAGACTTGGTTACGACGAAGCTTGATCACGACGAAGCAGGAATACACGTACATTTGCTCGAGGGGCACGCAAAGCGCATTTGCCAACAAACGTAAATAGCGCCACCGGATTCACCGTCGCTCAAAACCCCCGTGGGGACCCAAGCCAGAATGCAAGTCACGAACCGTCCCCATACTTGCCTTCCTACTCAGCCCGGAGGGTCCGCGATCACACGGTCCGACACCTTTGCGGTCGTCGTAGCCAAACTCGGCTTTAAGCCTCTTTCTTCAGCAGGGCGGGAAACAGGACGTTTCCCGCTGGCCATGCGACAAGGATGTCGCTTTGGTCAGGTACCCTGCCCTCATGCATCAAGGATTAAAGCCCTAGTTTGGCACGACGAACGCATGGCCGAGGACGTGTCTCGCGACCCTCTTACGACGTCGATCACGCTTCCATCCCGATATTCCACCACAGCCACGATTTTCTCTGAATTTCGCACAGCCTTGGGTACTCCTGTGATTTTCTCAGCCATAGTTTTTAATTCGCCAATGGTCACAAGGGGAAGATTCGTTCGACTTAGCTTTTCAATTAAATCCATTCGTCTAGGATTGACTGCGATTCCTCGTTCTGTCACGACAACATCGATGTTTTCTCCTGGAGTTGTAATCGTTGTCACCTTATCTTTTATCATTGGAAGCCTAGCTTTCATAAGATTGGTGACGACAATAGCAAGCTTTGACCCAGCTGCTGTATCACTATGTCCACCTGAACCACCCATGATCACTCCATTTGAGCTTGTTGTAACATTAACATTAAATTCAGTGTCAATTTCAGTGGCTCCCAGGATCATTATATCTAGGTTGTTAACCACCGCTCCCTTAGTATGCGGATTTCCATACATAGATGCGGACATAAATTGGTGCCGTGCATTATTTCTATACGACTCAATGGCTTTAAAATCAAAGCATTGCACATCAAAGAGGGTTTTAAATAGTCCCTCTTCCAGCATTTCCACGAGATAACCCGTGATTCCACCGGCAGCAAAGCTTCCCACCACACCTTCACGTTTCATAATATCTTTAAGCCCTGCAGCGACTGCAAGGGAGGTTCCACCTGCTCCTGTTTGAAAGGACATTCCATTTTTAACTAAACCTGATGCCTTAATCACCTCAGCTGCCATTTTAGCGATAATAAGGGCCACAGGATCCTTAGTAATCTTAGTAGTTCCAGAAACTATACCCTTAGGGTCTCCGATGGATTCCACCTGAACCACGTAATCGACAAAAACCTGACTAATTTCAATCGGGCAGGCTGGGTAGGGCACTAAATTATCGGTTATGGCGATCGTTTTATCGGCATACTCTGCATCTGAAATAGCATACCCTAACGTGCCGCAAGCCGATTTACCATACACTCCATTAATATTACCGTATGTATCCGCCGTGGGTGCTGCAATGAAGGCCACATCGATATGCAAATCCCCACTCTCAATTGCCCTCGGTCTTCCACCATGAGTCTGCATTATAGCGGGCTTTTTCAGTTCCCCCCGTGATATGGCCTCCGGCACAGGACCCGACATATAGTTTGCTACAATACCAGTGACCACCCCACTTTTCATGTGCTCCACGAGCGGTGCATGTACTGGAAAAATAGAGCTAGCCGCAATGGTCAGATCCTTAATGCCTCGTTTGGCCAACCCCTCCACTACCATATTTAAGACATGATCTCCATTTCTTAAGTGGTGATGAAATGAAATAGTCATGCCATCTTTCATGTTGAGCTTATCATACACCTGTTCTAAGTTGGCTAGTACTTTTCGATCATAGGGGGTCACACTTGTCAACTTCACAGCTTTCCTGGTCTTTATCCCACCATCACTAAAAGCGCCTTGAAACGGCTTAACTTCTCCATACCCATCAATATAATCCGGAAGTTCTCTATCTAATATTGTTTTAATAGACTTCATCGTTCTCCCCCCTATCTCTCAATAAGTCCGAGTCTTTGGCCAAGCTCCGCCGTCGTTCTCGCTCGATTGATAACTGGAGCATCGATCATTTTACCATCTAAGGAGAAAACTCCTTTGCCTTCTTTTTCCGCTTCTTCCATAGCCTCCAGAATTCTTAAGGCATGTTTTAATTCCGCCTCAGTCGGGGCAAGGACAGAATGAATGATCTCAATTTGTCTTGGATTGATGGCCGATTTTCCAGTTAGCCCTAAGCTCTTTGCCTTAGCAGTATCCATGGCAAGTCCCTCGAAATCATCCGTATCTGTGAACGGAGTATCAATAGAATCCACCTTTAAAGCCCGGCACGCTGTTGCCACCTTATTGCGGGCATAAAAGATCTCTTCTCCCTCTTTTGTTCTTTCTATTCCTAGATCCGAGGTCAAATCTTCTCCTCCTAGCAACACCCCTACCATTCGCTTCGAGGCCTGAATAACGTTATAAACATTTTCAAGTCCAAGGGCCGTTTCTATTAGAGCAATCAGCTTTATGCTGCCTGCGAGATAACCTTCTTCTATTTCAATTTGATCCAGCATTTTATCGGCAAGCTTAATCGCTTCTTCATTTGCCTTAGGGATCATCAATGTATCCGGTTTGACCCTAGCAATAACCTCCACATCGTGTGGCCCAAATTCCGTATCCAGGGGGTTTACTCTCACTACTACTTCAACCTGAGAGTAATCTATAGTTTTAATGGCTTCTCGCACTAAAATCCTGGCACTATCTTTTTCTGTCAGACTTACTGCATCTTCTAAATCTAGAATAATGGAGTCTGCCCCAAGAACTGCCGCATCTTGAAGCATACCTGGGTTATTTCCCGGCATAAAAAGCATAGATCTTCTTAATCTTTCCACATAAATCCACCTCATTTAATTCTGTTTTGCCTATACTACATAGCTCTCTTAATTGCCGTCTCTACCCTCGCGCCAATCGTGTAATCTAAAGCTCCCTTGTCTTGAGCCTTAATAGTAATCCCCTCGACACCCATATCCTTAACCTTATGTAAAATCACTTGCTCAATCACATCGCCGAACTGCTGCATAACGATACTTTCAAGCTCAAGCTCCACTTTTCCAGATTCATTGGGCATGACCATGATAAGAATGTCATTGGACTCCAAGGTACCCGCTTTAGCAACCTTCGTTATTTTCATTTAACTCACCTCTCAGTCTTCTTCCTAGCCCGGTGGGTCGTGATCACACGTTCCGACGCCTATGCGGTCGTCGTAGCCAAACTCGGCTTTAATCCGCTTTCATAAAGCAGGGCGGAACACAAGGACGTGTCTCACGACTCACAGCAGCACCCGATCGCCCCATTAAACTGCGGCTCCGTCGGCACGACAACCTTCTTGCCTGACCCCGCCTCCAAAAGCTCACCTACTGCCTGATTGTGCGCTACCCCTCCGGTAAAGACCAGAACCTCACCAGCAAATGAACGCAGGAGAGGCAAAATGCGCTTCACAATTGTTGCGTTAACCCCAGCCGCCAGTTCAGCTATAGGGAAACCTTCCACAATTTTACCGATCAACTCGCTTTCCCCAAACACCGCACACGTCGAGTTCAACTCCACCGGAGCATCTGCATATTGTCCCAGTTCCTCAAGTGACACATCAAGAATGCTCGCCATATTTTCTAAGTAACGTCCAGAAGAAGCCGCACACTTATCATTCGTCATAAAATCGATCATTTTGCCCTTTCGGACTTGGATGATTTTACTGTCTTGCCCACCTAGATCGACCAGAGTAAAATCCTTGAGCCCCGTCTGATAAATCGCTCCCAACACATGTGCCTTAAGCTCCGGAATAGCCTCTCCACCGGCAAGCTCCAAAGTATTACGCCCATAACCGGTGGAAACTAAACGATCCACCACCGGCAATCCCAAAGCCTCAAAGTCCACGACCAGTTTTTCTCCCTGCTTTCGCCCATACTCCCGGTAAAAACGAATCGTATCCAAGCTCTCCAAACGGAGGATTTCAAAGCCTTCCCCCGCTATACGCTGCCTCATGAGGGCGATCTTCACACTCCGGCTCCCCAAATCAATTCCACAGATAATCTGCCCCACCACGAGTGGCCCTCCTTCCAATATTGTTTCTTTCCCCATTATATAAGACTAATTGGAATGATATAATTTTGACTATCAAAGGCCATTAATTCTTCCTTCATGCAAAGCACGGCACCATTTCCACGTTCAATATTTGCTCTATCTAGCGTTTTAAATACATTGGTTAGTTGTGATGCTGGTGATGCAGTTTTTTTAATTTCGATTGGGGATAGCTTTCCATCAGCTTCAATTATCAAATCTATTTCCTTCATATCCTTATCACGGTAATAATATATGAATGGAGTTTTTGCTGCGTTATTATAGCTTTTGAAGATTTCACTAACCACATAATTCTCTAACATAGCACCATTCATTGCGCCGCTTTCAAGTGTTTCTGGGCTGCTCCATTTTGTAAGATAGGTACAAAGACCTGTGTCATAAAAATACAGTTTTGGTGTCTTAATGGCTCTTTTCAAGATATTGTTAGAGTATGGATGCAGATAGAATATGATTCCTAACATTTCTAAAATCGACAACCAGCTCTTAGCAGTAACTTGATTTATATCAGCATCTCTTGCAATATCCGCATAGTTTACTATTTGACTAGTGCGACACGCTACAGCGGTAATCAACTTCAAAAACTTCAAAGATTCAATCGATCCCGATAGTTCTTTGACATCACGTTCTAAATAGGTGCTTAAATAACTCATATAAAAAATATTGCCATCTTTGTATTTGCCGCTAATTATTGCTGGCATTCCACCCGTAAATATTCGTTTAAAAATTTCTGGTGTGGTTGCAGCTTTGATCGCTTTTTGTCTATCACCTAGCACTTTAAAATCTGTAGTAAATGGGGCATTGCTGCAAGAATTATATATCTCATTTTGAGAGAGCGACGAGAGATTAAGCACTGCAACGCGCCCAGCTAGAGATTCTTGAACCCCCTTCATTAACTTAAATATCTGCGAACCTGTCAACCAAAATTCACCTGGTTGCTGATTTTTATCTACCATTATTTTAATGTAGGTAAAAAGCTCGGGTGCGTACTGCACCTTATCAATGAAAATTGGTGTTTTATATATTTGAAAAAACATTGCCGGGTCAGACTTTGCCAAGGCTCGAATATTCAAATCATCAAGGGATACATAGGTTCTATCTGTTCCCTCCATAAGCTTTTGAAGCATTGTTGTTTTTCCAACCCGCCTAGGACCTGTAATCAAAATTGCAGGATATTGCTCTGAAAGTTCGAGAATTATCTTTTCCATATCACGTGTAATATAAGCCATTCCGCAGTCACCTTCCGGCTATTATTCAATATGTTTATATTATAGCCGTCTATTTTGTAAATGTAAACATTCTCCTACCTTCATAAGGACAAATCAAGGGATCCGAATATTCGGATCCCTTGATTCGACTGGTCTTACTTCACTCTTTACTTCACTTTATAACGTATCCTGTTGCCATATTTCTGTGAAGATAGAAGGCCTTCGCTTTCGAGTTTGAGAACAAAGTTTCTAATCGTCGCATAGGCTGCGTTTTTATAGTCCTTTTCCAATTGCTTGGTTGAAAATTCATTGGTTCCATAGGCAGAGAGCACATAATGAAATAAATCCTTTTCCTTAGCCGTAATCTTACCTGTTTGGAGCAGGTTATTAAATTTTTTGAGTGCATTTGTCGGCTCGGCCTTCTTCTGAAGCTTAGTAAGTACATTATCTATAAAATAGCTTGCAAAGGGAGTAACATCTAATATTTCTGACACCTTAGAATTATTCGAGGTTAAAGTAAACGCCTTATAATACAAGCCCTTGGTTTCATTGATAAAGGCAGAAAAAGGGATGAACAAAGAAGACGTATAGCCTATTTGCACCAGATACCAAAGTTGCAGTAACCGTGCCATTCTCCCGTTGCCATCAAAATAAGGATGAAGATAGGCAAAATAGTAATGAATTATAATGGATTTAATAACTTGATCCAAACCATCGTCCATCTGGATATAGTCGATCATATTTACAATATACTCGGGAAGCAGTTGATAACTGATCCCCTGATGCTCGATGTTTTGCCCAACCACATAAACTGCGTCGTGACGATATTTATGCTCAGGCATCAGCCTGTCCTCATCGTCTAAAAAATCGCCGACCGCGAGCCTAAACAGCTGATATAGATTTTCCTCTGTAATTTTGTTGGCAGGCTCCGCAATGAAGTCTAAGCCACGCTTAATACCATAAGCTTTATTCTCATTACTTGTTTCGGGCGCTCCGCCATTTAAGATTTTTCTAACGCTCTCCCTTGATGAGTCAATCTGCTCAATAGACAGTGTAGAAATAATTTCGTCCTCCATTGCCTGTATGCCATACTTTTCACTTGAATAGGAAGCCGCGAGCGCTTTAGTAAGCTGTGCCGTCAGGTTGATTTTAGCAGGAAGTAAGGCAATGGGCTTGCCCTTAAAGTCAAGCAACGTGAGTTTATGATAAAAGCTATCATTAAGCGTACCCAAATATCCCGCTAGATTTTCCTCCCCAAATTTATACTTAAGCTTATTAAAATCTAACGCGTTTTTATCACTGAACATCTCGGTAAAGGTTTTCAGTTCCATAGCTCGCCCCACTTCCGATACTAGCTAGTATCACTTACTATCAATACGAGTATACCACTAAAACAAGAAATGTAAACCCATCTATTTACATTTCTTGTTTTAGTGGTAACCCAAAGACGTGCCTCGCGGATCCTCTAGTCTCCGATCATACTCAAAAAAGACTCTAACCTCATCTTACTCCGCGCATCCAACCCCGTTGGATTTTCCCCTTCCAAGGTCAGAATTGGGTAAGCCAGTTTTTTTCGAATAATCAAATCCTCGATCTGGCGATAACAAAAGCTTTGCGTATAGTGAATGATTCCGTCTAGTTGGCGACGTTCTGCCTCCCGAGCGATATCCTCAATTCGTTGAAATACTTTATATGGATACGTGTATAATCGGTACTGTTCCACGACATCATCCGTCTCAAAGGGCATCGAAAACTGCCTCTGGACTTCATTAAAAACAACCCGGGCTCCGTGTTCTTCCAAAAAATCGTACACTTCGGGAAAAATAGGTGGAACCCCGATAAAACCAAGGCGAATTTCACGTCCCTTTATACGCGATCCAGAACGTACCCTTTCAAGAAAAGACCCCCTCGCACGCGCGGTTTGAATAAACCCTTCCATCTCTCGAGCAAAGCCATCTGGGTCGCCGTTAAAATCCGAACAAGAAACAAGGTAGAGGTGGTTTTCAAACCCGCTCACACGGTTTTCTACCCAGGTCAGTCGGTCGATTTCCCATGCCAAGGCTCGGACCTGATCAAGGCGTTTCTTTTGCAGGTTCACAGCTTCCCAAGTTGTGCCTAAAGTTTCAATTATCTTGCCCATTTGGAGACGGAGTATGTCAGGATCTCGATCATACGGAAAAGCAAAAGGGATAATTTCGATCCCCTCCACTTCCCACGTCTCCATCAGGGCGTGAGTATTACTGCAGTCTCCTTGTGTTACAGCAACAATACGTTGAATGTCAGGATTATGCAATGCCGTAGTATATAATCCCTTGATCCAACCGCACACATTCCGCGGGTAACCAGCAAGCTCTGCCTCTTCCACTCGCCGCATGGATTCAGAACTTGTAATAAAAACATTATTCAAATCAACCGGAGTATCCCCCGCTGCGAAAATAACTTCAACTGGCACCGTCGTTGTTAACCCGATTTTACCCATAATTGATGTCTACTGCTCCTTTTTTAACCCTAAACGGACTCCCTGCGGGAACTTTCGTTACAACGCTTACCTCATGCTGTCGCGGGGAGGAAGTGTCTTAGCTCGTTCGCACATCCTGCGCCGGTAGGTATTCCTTATGGGATCACGGCTTCGGCGATACTCTCCACTGGAGACTATCGTGATCCATCGCTATTCGCTTGTCGCTAAGGCTAAAACGCATAACCCTTATGCTTTCTGCATGTGGTCGCTCCTTGCCATCCTTGGCACCGCGACATCAGTCCATCCATGGACAAGTCAATGCGTTTCTTCACGCCTTATCGACTGCACTCATTGACGCGATTCCTCTCTCCGTGCTCTCTAAGCTAAGACACTTCCTCTGGCTTGGATCGGAGGGCGCGGAGCGGCGTGGGTTGTAATCGAGCCAACTTCGTAGCTAAGCCTCGTCGTAACCAAGCCATGAATGAAATGAAATTGCAAAGAGAACCATCAAGCTAACCCAGAAGAACCGCTCCTCGAAGCTTTGGTGAACGTGCAATTCATTTGCATTCATCCATTGACGCGATTCCTCTCTCCGTGCTCTCTAAGCTAAGAAACTTCCTCTGGCCTGGGTCGCCGGTGATGGCTCATTGCGTGACGCCTATGTGCCGTAGTAGCCAAACTTAGATTTAAGCCCACTTTCCCAAAGCATGGCCGAGCGCGTGTCTCGCGGATCCTCTCGCTAGGACGGCCAAGGTCCTATTCATCTCATTACTCACAATCATAAATCCTTCATCGACACCCATCCCAGGTTTCGCCAGCATTTGATCTGGACGAGAAGCTAACGATACATGTACCGCAGTCCGTGCACCACCATCCGTTTCATTGCAGGATCCACCAACATAAGCTCCTACGCCGAATTTCTTGGCATAGAGTACCGCTTCAATGGTATTTTGAATTCCACCTAGGTCTGGGGTCTTGATTTGAACCATATCGGCCGCCTGAGCATCCACAAACTTGACGATATCCTCATACGTGTTACACCACTCATCAGCGACGATTTCCACCTTAACTCCTCGTGCCTTCAAAGCAATACGCAAAACCATAAGTTGCTCAATCTGACCTTCTACACTTCCCGCATCCATAGGTCCTTCAATCCTCAAGTGCAGCGGTGAAGCTGCTTTTTCCAACTTAGCAAAGTACTCAACCATCCGCTCCACACTATCTTCAAAAGCAATACCAATCGTACCGTAAACATCGATGTGCAAGACTGGGCGATAATCATCGCCACCAAGCGTCATTATCCGGTTTCTAAGCCACTCCACATAGTCCAAGAGTAACTCCCCATTTTTTCCTAGCTTGGTTTCCACATTGTTAATCAACGCGTGTGGCAAGACACCAGCGCGCTTAATTATCATCTTATCTGCATTATCATAGCGATCATCCCCAGATTGCGTAAAGATCGGAACGGGCTCAAGAACCAATGGGAGTTCATATTCCTCCAGAATAACCTCTGTCATCGTCTTTTTCTTTGCTTTTGCCACGCCATCAAGAATTGCTTGGCTCACCCCATAACGGATCGCAGTATGATAACGATCTCCATTCGGCCGTTTTGAATTCTCAACAAGACCCACCAAATAGCGGAAGGAATCCAGTTCCTGACCCACTAGCTTTGGTGCGATCTCTTCTAAAATAATGGGGATAAAATCCTCCGCTAAAAAGAGAGGATCACGACCACCAGCCCCAGAATATTGAACGGCGGCACAATCCCCCGACGCTACTTGCCCGTCTTCCAAAATAAGCAAGACAGAAATAGATTCTCCGCGTTGGCGAACCGCCTTAAACCCTAGCGTTTGCGGCACCCCATTATAGGTAAACCCGTCATGGGTAACTCCCTCTTTAATCGCTTGTTGGTCATCAAAATAAAATCCAGTAAGCCCCGGTGAAGCAATAACGTCAATAATTTTCATAATATGTATGCCCTCCTCGATGTATTAGCTCATCTGAGATATACCGTTGAGACGCAGGGACGATTCTTATGTCTCACGAAATCGGCTTGGAAAGCCCAACAAAACGTCCCCTTGGCTTCCTGGAACAATGATTGAGGTAAAATTAGCTTGTTCCCTCGGATTTCTGAAAATCGATCCCCCTAATGCATTTATCATAAATAAAGTTTTCGATTACCGAATAGTCATCAGAATTGTAAAATTCCGTTAGACGCTTATTGAATTCTCTTAAATCCTGTTCTTTCACGCCCAAAATACCCTTGCCTTCCTTTATGAGAATCTTATTCGCGCATAAGGTGCTGGTTCGTTTGTTCCCGTCCCAAAACAATTGGCTCCTCATTCCCCATAAAAAATATCTAATCGCCCTTTCGGTAACATTTTCGATATTGTTGATTCTTTCTATTTCCCGATCAACACTCTCTTTTACCGGTGTCGGTGGTACATAATCTGTCCCCGAAATACCAACGTTTCCAGTGCGCAAAACCCCCCATTCAAGGGCCTCATTCCTTGCAACGTAAGAGTTTATCTTACAAACAAACTCAAGTTCAAAAGGCTTCGATATGTTGTTTAAGAGAAATTTCCAAGCATCTCTTAAATTTAATACGCATTCGATATCAGAAATTTTAAGATTTGGAACACTTATTCCATCAAGAATAGTCTGTGTATCAGGAAAGGTCACGTTACAACCTTCAAGTTTTGCACTGTTATATATATTCTCAACGATTAATTTTTTTGCTAGGAAGAGGTTTTGCTCTAACGTTAAATTATATTTGTCCTTCATAATTTAATCATCCTTCCTTACCTCACGCCTACCTAGTTTAACCATGTATTTACAATAAAATAATTCCGTTGTAAAGACAGGGGGACGGTTCTCTTGTCTAACAGACTGAGAAGCTTATCCCCATACCAATTACTGGCTATCGAAATATTCTCTCCCGTATAGTACTAGACAAGCGACGATACCCGCTCTATTCAGACAGAAGAACCGTCCCTCTGTCTATGCGCTCTCCGCCTTTCTCGCAACGCGGGAAACAGGCCGTACCCCACGCCCCGCCCTCCCGTCTCCCAGCCCAGAGGGTCCGCGATCACACGCTCCGACGCCTTTGCGATCGTCGTAGCCAAACTCGGCTTTAATCCTCTTTCATCAGCAGGGCGGAAAACAGGACGTTTCCCGCCGGCCCTGCGACATGGATGTCGCATTGGCCGGGTACCCTGCCCGCTTCCATTAGGGATTAAAGCCCTAGTTTGGCACGACAATCGCATGGCCTAGGACGTGTCTCGTGGACCCTCCCTAACTCCTTGGCCGCCCAACGAGCATCCCTTTTCCAATAGCATAGATATCATCAATTACCATCTGGAAAGAAGGATCTCGTCCCTCATCCCGTCCGCGCTTCGCAATGCGCTCGCGGTGAAACTCCTTAATCGTCTCATCAAACGGAATATTGCCAAAATCCAATAGTCGCACCGCACCCGTGGTATCGCGGGCCGGGAGAATCTTACCGGAATTATATCGGCTCGGAGCGAATGGGACATCAATGACGCCGGCTTGAAAAGCTCGGACAGCACCGACCGCGGCATCCCCTTCACCTAGTTCGAGCACTCGATCGAGGATTGTCCTGGTTTCCGCTAAGATCATTTCCTCTTCCAAGGCGAGATCAGGGGTCATGGGCATGCTTTGGTCTTTCAACATGTTCAAGATCTGTTTTGTCGTGTGAATCCCTGCCGCATTGGCCTCTTTGGTAGGGATACCGAGTGCTTCATGCGGGGTTTTTACGATGACTTTTGTAGCCTTGCCTAAGGCTGCTGTTACAGCACCCCAGGAAATAACCCCATAGGCCTTTGCTTCATCTTGTGGGAAACCACCCATCCATTGGTGAAAGACCGTCGTGATCATCACTTTCGGCAAGCCAAGTTTTGCTAAATACTCTTCCGCTAGAACCGGAAGGGTATGCAGTGCGGCGACGTCTTGAATGAGATTCCCGCATTGTCCGTACCCAAGCGTCAGACTGCGAACACCTTGAGCGACCGCGAGGATCCCTTCAATAACCGCCACAGCATGTGAAATGGCAGGTGGAACGAGCGTCCCAGTCAGCGGACCGAACGGCTCCCGGTTTATTTTTACTCCTTGCTCCTCATACAGACCTACAAGTCGGTCCACGTATTGCCAGTATTTAATCGTACTTTCTATAGAAACGTCTTTGGAATACGGAATGTTATAAGAAATTCCGCCCCCTTCGTAATCCGTAAATCCACCGGCGATCGTAATTTCTGCTAATAAACGGGCATCCGGAGTCCCGTGACGAACTTGAATAGGCACTTGAACACTTTCAACTACTCGCCGGCAACCAGCAACCCCATGGTTAACTGCAGGAAATCCATTAAGCATGGAACGCCCGATGGCTCGGCTTTCTTCAATGCCCGCTTGTGCTTCAGTATACCGATTTTGACGGGTATAGGAATCAATCGTGGACGGTAGGAAATCTGCCCCGCCTTCATCTTGAAGGAAACGCAACAACTCAATATGCTCAGCGAGAAGAGCCACACCAGCGCGCGGTTGAGCAAAGGTGATGCCTTTTGCTTTTCCTTCAGCGAGTTTTTCGGCAAATATTTTACTCTTGGGTAAAGCCTTATGATACGCTACTGCTTCTTCAAAGTTTACATCCTTACCGGTCTCCCATTGTCCCAAGACTTCCTGCCGTTGACGTTGAAACTCTTCGGTGTCTATTTGACGAACTGTTAATTCCATTTCTAGCCCCTCCTACTATTGTTTGACGACATATTTTTTCATCATTCGAAGCGCAACTTGTGGCGCCACTTCTCTAAGCAGTCCCATCGCTGCTAAAATGTACTCTTTATCTAAGTAAAAATCCGCTTTTTGTGGTTTAAGAATCGTGGGTTCCTCCGAATTAAAAACCGCCCCCCGTAGGATTTCCGGGGCGTCTGGGTGATGGAGAAGGACTCCTCCCGTCCCGATTACAACCGGTAGTTGGGTCAAATCCTTGCCGTGCTGTACATAAGTCGCTCCGAAGGGTGTATAAACCACTTCAATCGTCCCCGCATGTCGATCCACCGCTAAACTCACGGCTATTCGACCCATAGCCACATCGAACTTGACTTCCTCCTCCGTTTGAGGAATTCGCCAGGGATCTTCTTTACACAAGCCCAGTTGGCTGGCAACTTTATCCTCTGTCCAGCCAAGATAGTCATACAGGCGCCTTCCCGCAGTTTCCACTAATGCTTCTGAACTGTAACGCATCCCTAGGTCGCCCTCTACCGTCCGTTTGGCATAGGGTTCTGGTAACCCTTTAAGCATAACGTTGGGTTTACTTGGGTCACCCTTGGCAATCGAATGCACATCCGTCGTGGCTCCCCCGACATCCACAATCATCAGTTCGCCCATTCCCCGTTCGGAACCGTGTCCCTGCGCCAGCAGTTCCGCTGCAGATAGCACCGCTGCAGGCGTTGGCATCATAATCCTCTCTAAAAACTCCTCCGCTTTATCTAATCCTTTGGCCTTTATAATGTGAGTAAAGAACACATCCCTAATCGCCAATCGGGCTGATTCTACCGACAAGACACCGAGTTCTGGCATCACATTATCTGAAACAACCACGGGGTCGTGCCGTTTTCTTAAGATGTCCGCAGCCTGTGCTGAGACCACTTTATTTCCCGCAATCACGACAGGGAGACTGGAGGGAAGTCTACAAAGCATTTCCGCGTTTTTCAGTAGTACTTCCTTATTTCCGCCGTCAGTTCCTCCAGCTAATAAGAGGATATCTGGTTTAGATGAGATAATATTATCGAGATCCTGTGTAGTCAACTCATAGCTAAAGACTTGAAGTAATCGAGCGCCCGCTCCCAGAGCCGCCCGTCTTGCCGCTTCCGCAGTGAGCTCTTTCACTAGACCGCTGGCGATCATCTTTAACCCACCTGCTGCACTGCTACAGGCTAGTTTACGGACAAAATTCCATCCTTCCACAGGTTCAGGAATTTGAGCTAACGCTGTTTTCAACCCATCCATGATATTGGTTTCAATAGTCGTGCCCGCTCGGGCCGTCCCTATGATCTCTTCACAGTCGAGGTCTACAATCGTCACCTTGGTGTACGTACTGCCAAAATCTATGAGAAGGACTGCTTGCAAGGTCCATTCCCCCCTTTAATTTTCCGTAATGCCCGAGGCACATTCAAAAAAATTACCAGTCAGTATGCCAGTCTATTTTGTGTCATACTGCGTCGGCATGTTCACCTAATAGCCCGCTATGAGGTAAACCTACCTCCTTGTCTGACGCAAAATATCCTTGGCATCTTTGACTTGTTATTTTCTTTCATATGCCTAAATCCTTACGTAAATCCTCAATCGGCGTCTCTGGCATAGTTCCAGGTGGATAAACCCGGTCAAAACCCATCGCCAAGAACCGATCTTTGACCGACTCAAAGTCCTGTTTACCGACCACCAAATTGCCACCAACATACATCAAGATGTCTCCTATTCCCATTTCTTGGCATTTCTCACGCAAACCCCGACAATCCATCTCCCCGTGTCCATACAGGGACGAGACCAACAAAACGGCGGCGTTCGTTTCAATCGCCGCATGAATGAATTCTTCTTGAGTTGCGAGTACCCCAATATTAATGACTTTAAAGTCCGCTTGGGTAAATGCATAGTCCAATATCCTGTTTCCCACAGCATGAACATCTGATCCGATAACCCCTAAGATCAATGTCTTTTGTTCCACAATTAATTCCTCCTGGACGTTTTTAGCTTCGTGCTACGCGCATCGAACTTCGCGCCGCGTGCCTCGCCGTTATTCCCCCGGTGTTACCTGTTCCACTAGATCGATAGGTTCTCGGAGGAGCGTATTTCCGACTTGCCGAAAAAGCCCCGGATCCCCACTCACATAATAGCGGGTTCGCCAATGTTTTTTTCCCAGAACCGAAACGGAGGGTGGTACAACAGGTCCATATAACCCACCTCCTTCCATATGTTGAAGCAATATTTTAAGTTCTTGAACAACAGCCATAGCTGGATCAATGATCAGGACATTTTCCCCTAGGATCTCCTGAATGACTGGTTCTAGGAAGGGGTAATGCGTACACCCTAAAATAAGGACATCCACACAGGCCGTCTGAAGTGGAGCCAGATAAGTTCTAGCAATTCCTCGGGTTTCAGCAGAGTTAGACAGACCAGCCTCGATCAAGGGCACAAAAAGAGGACAAGCCTGAGCTCTAACTAAAGCAATGGCCGCTTCTCCTTGCTGCCAAGCCTCCCGAAGCACTGAGTCTTCAGGTAAGCTTCCTTTGGACAACGCTCGGCTCACTGCAGACGAATAAGCCTTGCTACGAACTGTTGTTTCCGTGGCAATCAGTCCAATTCTTCCCTCCATTGATTTCTCAACTGCCAAACGGGCCCCTGGTTCTACCATGCCGATCATCGGAATATTAAACCGTTCCCGTAGAACGGGAAGAGCAGTTGCCGAACTAGTATTACACGCTACTACAATCACCTCTGCCCCTTGCCCAATCAAAAAAGCAATACTTTCTTCCCCAAAACGGATGAGCTCTTCGCGGGAACGGTTCCCATACGGAACTCGTGCCGTATCTCCAAAATAAACGATTCGAACATCCATTAGTTGTTCCAGAATCTCCTTCATTACAGTCAGCCCACCAACTCCGGAGTCAAAAATGCCGATCACGCGCTGCTTCTTCAAGTCTTCTCCCCCTTTATTTCCAGCAAAGCGCCTCGGATTAAATTGAGGCTCCCTGCATCCGGTTCAAAGTGAAACTCAATACATTCCATGTTTTCCGGCAGCACTTTTCCAACCCGAAGTCTTAACTTTGGCGCTAGGATCACGGCCCCACATCTTGGCAATTCCTCACGCAAATTCGCCTCACTGGGCTGAATCAGCGTTTTTATCGCTGGATGGATACCAGCTTGTGTTAGTGCTGCTATTACTTTTTCAGCAAATTGGTTGCTTTCACAGACCAGTGCCAAATTACGACCCATGGTCAATTTTGCGATGCGCACGATTGTCTCGAGTTTAGGCTGTAAGGAAATTCCAAGAATAGGAGTGGGTAGTTTTTCCAGGAGCGTTTTGACTTCGGTCAGGTGATTCACTCCCGTGACAGCCATATCCATCCCGGCCAAACGCTCTTGTGCCCGGGGGGATTCCTGAAGTTCGGAGAGCAAAAACGGCAGGAGACGTACACCCAGACCCAGATTCCAATTGACGTCAGAGAGTTGCTCAGGGTTACTTACGATAAACGCTACTTTCATTCGGGAAAGGAGATCCTTTTTTTCCATCCCGCGCACATGCACGAAGGAGACAAAATCATCGATGGAAAAGCCAAGCCCAACCGCTTCTTCCATGGCCAGATCAACGATGCGTAAGACCTTCTCTTTACGGCCTTCCCGCTGCATAATCAGCAACGTATCCGCAACAAAAGTTCCTCTCCCCCGAACCGAACTCAAGATCCCTTCACTCTCAAGCTCTTTATAGGCTTGACTCACAGTATTACGGCTGACAGCTAAACTTTCAGCCAACTCCCGTTCTGTCGGAAGTTTCGCTCCTGCTGTCCAAACCCCCTGGGTAATTCGCCGCCGTATCTGCTCTTTAAGCTGAATGTAATAGGGTATACCGTTTTGGCGATTCAGATCCACCAAAAATCCCTTCTTCCCCATACCCGTTTCTATTCTATGCTTGCAATGATCTTTATTGGTATGGTTAACCAATCCAATCAGCATGTTATTACTTCGCCACTCTCTCAATATTCCCCTTCTTTATCTTAGTATTTATAGAAATTATTTTTATTATTAAAAATCTGGGAAAGAACCCTTATTGGGCAAAAAAAACCTGTCACTTCTGTGACAGATGGTATCGTGCATTTCCCTCAAACGAGGCATCCATGCCTCGATGCCGGCGGAACACGTCCGTGTATTCCGCCCTGTATAAGAAAGAGAATTAAAGCCGAGTTTGTCTACGACGGGCGTAAAGGCGTCGGAGCGTGTGATCGCGGACCCTCTGGGCTGGGAGGATGCAAGTCAAGAACCGCCCCCGGCTTGCATGCATGACTTGCAACGTTGTTCGTGCATCTATGACCCCAAAGACAAGACGATGCACATGAAATGTGCCGTCTCCCCTAATCGAAGTTCGAGGTTCGAGGTTCGAGGTTCGAGGTTCGAGGTTCGAGGTTCGTGCATCGGCATCGTGCATTTCCCCCGTTCTAAGCCTGGGACGCAGTGTGACACAAGCGCGACGTCTTTACGAAAGCAGAATAGCAAACTCCGTGTAAGCGACCCCAGATACGGGGCAGCGAACAAGGATGTGAGCTGCCGCCACTGCGCCAAGGATGGCGCATTTGGCGGGCACCCCGTTCCCCAGAGACAAGAGCTTACACGGTTAGTTTGCTCTGCGTCGTATGTACCGAGCGCTGTGTCACACAAGTCCCTCTACCTATTCAGTATTTGTTGAAGTCGTTGCTCTAAATCGCGCGAGATGCCGCTATAGTTGCCCACAACTGCAGCCTTTGAAATATACCCTTTATTGTATAACAAAAAGTAGTTTAAACTCGCTGGCAGGGTATTCGGCGATAGCATCGCCACAAATCCCCCGGTCTTAGCAGCCAAAGCAGCCGTTAACAAGGCATCGGCCTTGGGTTTTCCCGAACTGACATCATCTTGACGAACCAACCCAGATGCAAAGTAAAGCGGCGACTGGGGAGTTGTCGTATTGAGAAGATTTTCAAAGATGATGTTTTGAGTATCATAGCGGTCATGGCCACCCCATTGTTTGACTGCATACTTAAGACTCAATGCATCTTTCACTTGAGGGCTAATGACGCCTGTACCTCCAAGCAAAACTACGTTACTTGCATTGAGATTCGCGAGCGCATCAAGGGTAGAAGTCGGAATCTGATCTTTATCCGTGAGTAGAATCGGGCTTCCCTGTTCAGCGGCAAAAGCACTGGCCGCAACGGCATCAGGAATAGCATACCCATTTGCGATATAGACGGTATGAGTAGCCTCAAGCCCAACATAGTTGGATATATCAACCGCCGTAGCATACCTGTCGAGTCCAGCAATCCTTATTACTGTAAAATAATTTTTCAATTGATCCTCTACGGCTTGGGAAATAGCTCCTGTTCCGCCAACAATGTAGACATTTTCTGCTCCAAGGTTCTCTATTTCTGTCAATGACCGATCATCTAATTTCGAAGAATCCGTCATCAAAATAGGTGCATCTAGCTTTTTCGAGAGTGGCACAGCTGCCATGGCGTCAGAAAATTGATCATCTCGGGTTAGGATAACATTTTTTGCCCCTTGAGCCCATCCACTACTGGCAATGGCTACAGATTGGGAAACATTATCCACCGCCGTTACTCCGATTCTCGCATTTTGGGTGTAAGCTGGAACAACCGGAATTGTCCCGATGACATGCCCAGCATGGATTATGCTTACATTACCATACGAGGATGGATCCATCTGAAACGAGAACGTTCCATCACTAAGGGTAGTGTAAGATTGGGCCGTTGCTCCAACTGCCGATCCGTCTATGGTGACAGCCTTGCGGGCCAAGATATTTCCCGCAGAATCTGCGAGTTTAACGTTCAACGTATTATTCGTGTTGATCACCATAGAGCCCGTGACCGTAGGTACAGCATTAGCTACAATAATAGTTCCCCCAGCTGCACCTGTATTTGGAGCGGTCGGAGTGACATAGAGCGAATAATTTCCCGGGGTATCTAAGGTAACATTAGAAATACTGTAAATTCCTTGGGCTCCGGATACAGAATAAAATGTCTGGTTCCCGTTGGCGTCAATAATATAGGCATTCACAGATCCCGAAAACGGATTTGAAGTGTCATCCCATAGCCTGAGATTAATATTACTGGTTTCCCCCGTAATCAAATTGGAGTCCATGCTGGTCATGAAAGTTAGCCCAGACAATGTTAGTGTTGGCGTATCTCCCAACGCCACCCCCGGGATCATTCCTATCAGTAAAACCATCATCATCAGCACCCTCAGAACCGTCTGCGTCTGTCTCTTTTTTCCCACGTATGATATCTCCCCTCTAACTATCATTTAAAATTCTTATGCTTATTTCCTTGTACAAGAATTTCAGTCCTACTTATGTTATCCCTTTATTCACAAGCCGCGAACGCAAGTCAGGGACGGTTCCTCTTCTTGAATTCTTTCTTGCATTCAACGAACGACCCGCTTTGTGAATACTCATTCTCCTTAACAGTTTTCCGAGTTCCTGGAGATCAAAGGATGCAAGTCAGGAACCGTCCCTCGTTCTTGCCTTACTCGTATCTTAAGGCATCAATAGGATCCATTGCAGCAGCCTTTCTCGCCGGGAAGACTCCGAAGATGATACCAATTGCCGCTGAGAAGCAGAAGGCCACCAACACGGAGATTGGAGAAATACTGGTGCTCATCTTTAAGGCCTTCCCAGCAAGAGTTGAGCCTCCATATCCAAGGGCGATGCCAATCCCCCCCCCTAAGACGCTAAGTACGACCGCCTCGATGAGGAACTGCAATAGAATATTCATGCTCTTAGCCCCTATCGCTTTCCGGATTCCGATCTCCCGTGTTCGTTCAGTGACCGAGACGAGCATGATGTTCATGATTCCGATTCCCCCGACCAACAGAGAGATACCCGCTATTCCACCGAGGAGCATGGTCAAGGTTTGCGTTACTCCTTGCATAGTTGCTAACATATCGGCCTGATTTTGAACCGTAAAATCATCGGCTTTACCTGCCTGAATTTTATGGGCTTTGTGCATAGTTGCTGTAATCTCATCTTGTGCTGTTTGCATAAGGTCCGCTGAAGAAGCCGATACCAAAATATTACGTACCGTCTTTTTCCCGATTAATCGGGACTGAACGGTTGTGATCGGAGCTGTAATCATATCGTCACTACTCATAAAGCCAGTTGACCCCGTAGTGGTAGTTACTCCAATAACCTGAAAAGGTACGTTGTTAACTTTAATAATTTTGCCGATGACTGAAGCATTCGCATCTCCAAAAAGGTTTGTAACTACTGTCGGGCCGAGGACAGCGACTCTTGCGCTGCTATCCACGTCTTCTTTCGTAATAAAATGCCCACTAGTCATCGTAACATTTTTAATTATTTCATAATCCTGTGTGGTTCCAGTAATACTTGTGGAAGTATTTCCTCTACCCACAACCACTTGCGCATTTGTACTCGTAACCGGGGCTACTGCTTTCACCGCCGTTCCAATTTGAATCTTAGAAGCATCCATCATGCTTAGGGTGTCTGAGCTGCCAGCCCCCCCTCTAACCCCACCAGAGTTTGACCGTTCCGAGCTAATCGTGAGAAGGTTCGAGCCCAAACCCTGAATCTGGGAGGTGATTGAAGCGGTTGCCCCATTTCCGATTCCGACCATGGCAATCACGGCCGCCACTCCGATAATAATCCCGAGCATTGTCAAAGCCGACCTCAGTTTGTTCGCTCGCAAAGCCCTAAGAGAGACCCTAATACTTTCGAAAAAGTTCACTTTGCAACTCCCTCCTCGATGACATGTGCTTGGGCCTTACGTGGATTTATTACTTTTTCGTCCCCTTCAATATGACCGTCACGGAAACGCACAATCCGTTCGGTAAATCCTGCAATATCTGGTTCGTGCGTCACAATGATAATTGTATTTCCTGCCGCGTGTAGTCGCTGAAATATCGCCATAACCTCTTCGCTAGACCGGCTGTCTAGGTTCCCGGTGGGCTCATCCGCTAAGATAATTGCTGGGTTTGTGACGAGCGCACGAGCGATGGCTACCCGCTGCTGCTGTCCCCCGGATAGTTCTTTGGGACGGTGATGAATCCGATCACCGAGGCCTACGGCTTCTAACGCGGCAATGGCGTGTACTCGTCTTTCTTTTCCTCCCATCCCTGCATAAAGCATGGGAAGTTCCACATTTTCTATCGCCGTCGTGCGAGCAAGAAGATTAAATCCTTGGAAGACAAACCCTATTTTCCGGTTGCGAATCACAGATAACTGGTCGCCGCTAGCCTTCGCCACATCAGTTCCGTCGAGATAATACTCCCCTTCAGTCGGGGTATCCAAACATCCTAAAATATTCATCATTGTCGATTTTCCGGAACCAGAAGGTCCCATAATGGCTACAAACTCATTAGCTCCCACGTGAAGGTTCACCCCGTTTAAAGCCGCAACTTGAATATCACCGTTCGCATATATTTTTTTAATCCCTTTGAGATTTATCAAACAGTACCCCTCCTGACGTGTTCGTCAAAGCAAGTTCAACTTAGTTTCCTCTGCCGCCGCCCATTGCCCTAGCAGGATTACCGCCCCCGCCCAATCTAAATCCCGAGGAAGTACTGGCTGTCGTTGAGGATGAACGGGTACCAATAATGACTTCTTGCCCTTCTTTTAAACCACTTTTGATTTCCACATTCGTTCCATCATCTAAACCGATCTCTACCGGAATATATTGGACATTCGCCGTAGCATTTCCAGCGCCTGCGTATGCAGCACCCTTGGGTTGAGTACTCGATGGCGCAGTCTGATCTACCTTGCCTGCACTAGCGCTTGGAGTCGCTGGTACCGTGACGCCTGTTCTAGTCCCTCTTGTTTTGACCGCTTCGCTAGGAACTGTTAAAACATTCTTTGCCTCCGCCACAACAATGTTGATATTGGCATTCATCCCTGCTCGAAGCAACTCGCTGGCTTTATCTACTGCAACCGTTACGGCAAAGGTCGTAACGTTAGAAACGATCGTCCCTTGCAAGGCCACTTCGCTAACGGTTCCGCTATTATGTACATCCGGGTACGCGTCAAGAGTTACATCCACCCTCTGACCAACTTTGACTTGTGCAATATCCGCCTGATCAATCGACGCATCCACTTGAAGATTATTTCCTGCAGGTGTGATCGTGATGATTGACTTAGCATCTGACTGTTGGTAAAGCTGAAGTGGTACACTGACAACCACTGCATCCATCGGCGCTATTATAGAAGAATTCTGCAAGTCCGCCTGTGCACTGGCAAGTTGAACCTTAGCAATTTCTATACTGGCCTGTTTCATTTGAAGATCTCCCGGTTTCGGGCCCTGTGCTTGCTGATCAACTTGATATTGGGCGGCTGCCATATCTGCCTGAGCGGAAGCTAAAGATTGTGCAGCTCCTCCATTTTGGGCATTCTCAGCAGTCTTTTGATCATTTAAAGCCTGCACCAACGAGCTTTGTGCGGGTTGTACTGATGACGTATTTCCGCTCTGCTGCGCCTTGGCTAAAGCATCACTAGCCTGTTTAACAGCTTGATTGGCCAGTAATACTTGATTTGCTAAATAGCTCGGATCAGCATTCTGCTGGGCAGTGGTTAAACTCTGCTGTGCTTTAACAAGTGTAGCCTTTGCTTGAGCATATGTTTGGGCATTAAACCCATCTTTCAGAGTTTGAAGATTGGCTTGAGCGGACATCAGGTTAGCTTGTGCTTGCAAGACGGCTGTTCCAAGATTCGTGTCGTCTATCTTGGCAAGCACTTGCCCTGCTTTCACAACATCTCCAGTCTTGACATTGATCTCCACGATCTTTCCGGATTGCTGGAAGGTTAAAGGAATCGCATGGGGAAAGTTAACCGTTCCTGTTGCGGTAATCACCTTGCTTACATTCCCCATTTTGGCTTTCGCCGTGATATTGGTAGCCAAGGCAGGTTTAGCCGTAAAATGTTTATATGTCCAATAACCGCCTCCCAAAACCAAAGCACTTACTACCCCAATTGTCACCCACTTCTTATTCACCCATTTTTTGTTCATGCTCTTTCTCCTTCTTCTAACCTCTTTAATACATCAATCTAGCCATATGAAGATAAATTAATTCCTTGTACAAATATAACAGGCAAATATGGTCAATTAAGGACGGAGTTATTAAGATTTTGTCAAGGAATTCTCTTCTGTGCCTACCTCAAAATTTACGGGTAATATGATCTTGAAGCGACTTCCCACATGGGGTTCGCTTTCCACTTGAATAGAGCCACCGTGTGCTTGGATGAACTCTTTGGCAATTGCCAGCCCTAAACCAGTTCCACCGTTTTCACGCTCCCTCGCTTCGTCAACACGGTAAAAACGGTCAAAAATATGCTCGAGTTCTTCTTCTGGAATCCCTTCTCCGGAATCTTGAACCGTGACCTGGACCCAACCATCTGATCGTAAACTGCTTGTGGTGAAGGTGTCCTCTCTGCAATTCGCCTCTTCCTTTTTTTGCACTTCCCTTCCCTTACGCCGAAAGGCATCTAACAAACGATGCGTTGTTTCGTCGTCAATCATACCATTTTCAACTGGCTTTTCAACCCCTGCTAACAACACTCGAAGGGATCCCCCTGGAGGCGTATGCAAAAGGGCATTCCCAATTAGGTTTACGAAGACTTGGGTTAAACGGTCTGGGTCGCCAATGATCTCCGGTACTTCTCCAAGAACTTCAATATGTAACCCTCGTTCCTCGAATTCTATGGCGAACTGCTCGGTTATTCTCTCCACAATCTGTCTGAGATCGACTACTTGCAATGCCATAGGCAACTTACCGGCTTCCGCAAGGCTCAACTGTTGGAGGTCTCGCACCAAACGAATCAGTCTCAGAGTCTCATCCTGAATAGGTAGGAGGGTTTCCGGTGTTGAAGGAAGTACACCTTCCTGAATTGATTCCAATTTCCCGAGAATAACCGCAAGTGGCGTGCGCAATTCATGGGCAATATCCGCCACCATATTGCGCCTCACTTCCTCATTACGGGTCAATTGTTCAGTCATTCGGTTGAAATCCTGGGCTAAGACCGCAATATCTCCGTTTCCCTTCACCTCAACTCGAGATGAGAGATCCCCTTTTCCCACTTTCCGAACGGCGTCCATAAGATGGTTTAAAGGTTTCGTAATATGACGAGTCAAGAGAAGACCTAACAGTAACGCCACTAAGGAAGTGAGAATCAACCCGATAAGCATCGCCTGTATGATTGAAGTCCCAATGGTTTTTGCCAACTTACCATCCATGGCGATGGGGCGTTGATCTTGCCAATAATGCCCCACCGTTTGCTCACCAACTTTAATTTCCTGCCATTGTTCGGTAATTTTATCATCAATCGGAAACTGAGCAAGTCCTTTGCCAAGCTCTTTATTAGATGGGTCGGCCACAACTTTATTATTTTGGTCGAAGATCAAGAAGGATTGAGGATCACGAGGCGAGCGACCGAATTTATGGTTTGGTGGCTCAGTGATCTTCATGACATAGTCCTGTACTCCCCCCCAGCCTCCATTAACCTCATAATAAATACTCAGTTGCTGATTCAGCCTCTCGCTGTAGGCCTGTTGGACATAGGTTTCAGCATGCCCAAGTAACGCCTGAGTTGATATTAAGGCGATGGAGGTAAAGACTACGGACATGAAAAAAACCATGCCAATGAGTGCCATTATAAATTTGCGTCGTAAGGTCATAACCCTTCTCCAAACCGATACCCAACGCCAAACACCGTCTCCACATATTTTGGTTCACTTGGGTTGTCTTCTAGTTTCTTACGTAAGTTTGAAACATGCGTATCAATGGACCGCTCATAATAGAGGTACTCTTCTCCCATCGCTTGCCGTAATAGTTGAAGTCGGCTATAAACCGTGCCAGGACGAGTCGCAAGTAAATGGAGAATATTGAATTCAGTAGGTGTTAGGAAAATTTCCTGCCCTCTTTTCGACACCTTGTGGCTAGTTACGTCGATACTCAATTCACCTCGGATTAATACCGAAGATGTTCCATTTTCCTGTACCACTCCGGAGGAACGTCGTAGCACAGTCTTGATTCTCGCTGCCAATTCTCGAAGGCTAAACGGCTTAACAATATAATCATCCGCCCCGAACTCCAGGCCAAGGACTCTATCGATTTCCTCCGACTTTGCGGTCAGCATAATTATTGGAATCGTGTTCGTCTCACGCAAGCGTCTGCACATTTCCAAACCACTCATCCCAGGAAGCATCCAGTCCAGTAAAACGAGATCTGGTTGTTCATGTTCGATTAGCTGCATCCCATCTGTTCCATTTATCGCTGTTAAGACGCTAAAACCTTCCCTCGAAAGATAGTCTCTAACGAGGGTTAGTATTTCCGGTTCATCATCAACCAAGATAATCTTAATTCCCACACTCATCACTCCCATTAAGGTAAAAGGCCTAAACCGTTGATCATCTTCCTCACTAGGTTAGGCTGGTTCACCTCGATCTTTGTACTTAAGTATACCGCTTATCTTTGAAATGTATTTAGGAAAGTTCTCAAGATTTTATGGAGATTAAACTTTAATAATAAAAACCCTCACTTAAAACGTCCGAAGTGAGGGTTAGTTAACCGCAACTGGTTCCTATTTTAACTCCATCCGATAGGAGGAAGTGTCTTAGCCCGTTCGCACACGTTCCATCGCTATTCGCTTGTCGCTAAGGCTAAAACGCATAACCTCTGGGCTTTCTGAATGTAAACCAATGCGTTTCTTCACGCCTTATCGACTGCGCTCATTGCGCAATTCCTCTCTCCGTGCTCTCTAAGCTAAGAAACTTCCTCTGGCTTGGGTCGCCGGGGGGTCATCTATCGCTACTATTTTAACGCCATCCGATGTTCCAGAAGTTCCAAACTACGCATCAATTCCACGTATTCTTCATCGGTATAATCTTTAAGAACTTCACCGATAAAGCTTTGACGTTCAGCAATCACCTCATTAAGGACATCATCCCCTCGAGGCAGCAATTGCAACCTGATCACCCTACGGTCTTTCTCGTCCCGAACCCGCTCTACAAGCTTAGACCGTTCCATCCGGTCACCTAAGTCAGTCGCCGTACTACATGCCACAAACAAGTGTTTTCCTAAATCCCCCATTGTTAAGGGCCCAAATTCCCGAATGGCTAAGAGCGCATTAAACTGAAGTGCAGAAATTTCCATGCCAATCAAAAGGGACCGACCACGCTTAAACAAAATGGTGTTTGCACGTCTTATTGTCTCTTCTAACTGTTTTGGCAATTCTTCGGTTGGTATCATCTCGATCCCTCCATCTCATCGTAATTCTATTTTAGCACAAGGGAACTTGCGTTACAACGCTTGCCTCATGGGAGGAAGTGTCTTGGCCCGTTCGCACATCCTACGCCGGTAGGTATTCCTTAAGGGATCACGGCTTCGGCGATACTCTCCACTGGAGACTATCGTGATCCATTGCTATTCGCTTGGTGATGTAGCTAAAACGCAAAACCTCTGGGCTTTCTGAATGTGGTCGTCTCCTTGCCATCCATGGCACCGCGACATCAGTCCATCACGGCATCTAGCCATCCATGGCGATGCTCTAATCTCGAACGTCCTGTTCGAGTCATGGACAAGTCAAATGCGTTTCTTCACGCCTTATCTACTTGCGCTCATTGACGCAATTCCTTTATTTTTTAATCTTTTCTCTTAACGAAAAGGGTGTTCCAAACTCGAACAGGACTTTCGAGTTTGGAGCACCGCATAACTCAATCTGGGATGTATTAGATTAAAGTATCTTCCTGGCCCAAACACGCCACGGGGACGTTTTGTTCTCAGGTCGAGCTAGAAGGATAATTGAAAAGGTTGATCGAGCTTGGTGAACTAGGAAGTGCTCCTTTACTAGTATTACTTGGTGCTGCAACCCCTAAGCCCGTATTTGAACTTGGTATAATTGGGTTTGTATTGGCAGTTCCCTTCACCAAACTCGCTTTATTGACCAGCATTGTGGCATCTATCGTTCCATACTTAAGCAAAGGTTTCCCCTCGATGCGAATCTGAACTTGATTGACAGTCGAGAATTGTGTCAACGTGTTGACAAGCCCATATAGAGCGACTTCTGGAGAAACTTTAGAATTCGGTTGAAGAAATTCTCTACTTAAATCTACAATAATCACGTTCTCTTTAATATTAATATCAAGTAGCGCTGTAGTCGTGGGAACTAAGGCCTGTTCTGTCGTTCCTGTTACTGCGGGGCCTTTTAACCACTGAGTCACCGTTTCTCTCGCCACACTCACCGTCTTTGGCAATGTACGTTGTTCTTTGACCAAATATTTACCCGTTGAATCCGCAAAGTACAGTACTATCGTCTTGGCTTCTGCAGAAGTTGTCACAGTTGTCGCTGCTGGAAGAGTAGCGGTTTTATTCCCCCCAATAAAATCTCCAAATGATGTCGAAGCTCCATCCTTATTCACTAACGTCTCCAGTGTCCCACAGCCCACAATAAAAATGAGGCTGAAAAGAACAACCCCCATGATTAAACTGTTCCAAATCCGTACTTTCATACTCTTTGCCCCTTCCCCCTGTTCGATATTCGATATTCGATGTTCGATATTCGATGTTCGAATACCGAACATTCTGCCCCATGGATAAGTTCAACCAAACTTCAGTTTAGGTACTCCACTGAGTAAGTTTCCTTTATCCTCACTTTAAACCTATGCCTTGTCCGTAAAAATAGTACGGGTTCTTTTGTATAAAGCACGGCTTTGTGCCATAAATATGGGTATCGTTAGATTATAGAAAGGAGCCGCTCATGCACGACATGTACGAAATCGTCTGGATTAGCATGATTGCTGGATTAGCCACAACATTTGGCAGCGTAATTGTCCTGTTGTTTGGTAAGCCAAAAGAACGTGTTCTTGCCTCCCTCTTAGCCGGAGCCGGCGGGGTGATGCTTGCAGTCGTGAGCGTTGATTTGCTTCCAAATGCTTGGAAGATCGGCCCACCGCTTCAGGTGGGCGTTGGGTTTTCCTTAGGCCTTCTCTTCATGTACCTTGCAGAAATTCGCCTAAATGTCTCCGATAACACTCTCCCCCTGTCCCGGCGTCAACGTCTAAAAAGGACAGGACTTCTCGTCGCAACCGGGATAGCCTTACATGATCTCCCTGAAGGCATGGCCATCGCCGTCAGCCAAGAAGCAGCCCCCGGCCTTGGTTTCCTTATCTTTATTGCCATCACATTACACAATCTTCCAGAAGGAATGGCAACCACGGCGCCCTTAAAAATGGCTGGAATCCGCTGGTGGAAAATTCTTCTACTGAATATCGGGATCGCCTTTTTCACTCCTCTCGGTGCCTTGGTCGGACTCCTCGCCCTCGAAGGTGTTCAAAATTCTCTGGCCTTCTTTCTTGCCCTCGCCGCAGGTGCGATGACTTTTCTCGTCTTCGCTGAGCTAATACCGCTCTCCCGTGAACGGCACCCGCGTTACGCCCTGCTCGGTGGAACAATTGGATTTATCTCTTTTACGTTAATTAGCATACTTAGCCCCTTTTAAGGAGTCAGTGTCTTGGCACGGTCGCACACGTTCCATCGCTATTCGCTTGTCGCTAAGGCTAAAACGCATAACCCTTGTGCTTTCTGCATGTGCGACCAATGCGTTTCTTCACGCCTTATCACCTGCGCTCATGACGCGATTCCTCTCTCCGTGCTTCCTAAGCCAAGAAACTTCCTCTGGCTTTGGTCGCCGGGGTGAACGGTGAAGAACGGTGAACAAGACCCTCTAGCATCACTTAACACTAGAGGGTCTTGATGTTTGCTGATAAATATTCATTTTAGTACTCGCGCCGCATAGTCCCCCATCGTTTCGTACCCTTTAGCATTCGGATACTTCCCATCTTCGGATAAACCACTTAAGTATTTCCCGTCCGCATCAAACAACACGGTAGAAAAATCCAGGGTCAAAATATTTTCCTTCTTAGCGTAACCCATCTCCCACTCCCGAGTGTCTTTAATATTTTGTTGAGCCCCAGGGTACCCGATCGGTAGTGCCAGTATTGGAATAATGTGATTGGCTTTTGCCTTTTCCACTATTCCTTCGATATTTGTTTGGACATCTTTAAGGCCAACTTTCTGAATTGCATCCCCGATCCCTGCGAAAATAATGACCCGACCCGGATTCTCTGCCACCACATCTGCGTCGAAGCGGGAAAGAAGATCTTTCGCCGTCTGCCTTACTTTCCCCTTATTGACCACCGAAATCTGCAAAACATCCGCCAAGCGTTGAGTCCAGGAACGTGCCGCGTCCAGCGGATATCCTAAAGTAAATGAATCTCCTAAAGCGACAATCTTTGAATTGCTCAAAGTTTGAGCTGGTTTCAATGCCGATCCCTGGGTAGCTGTCCCCCCCACTGGCTCTTTTACACCCTGACCCCATAAACCAAAAAAACCTGCGATTAGTACGATAAAAGCAAGTCCAGCAGCGACTTGAATCAAGCGTATTTCCAATCGATATGTACGCATGAAAATCCCCCCTCTCTATTAAAGAAGAGATTCTACACCATTCTCCAGTTTCCTTCCTCATCTCGGTTGCAATGTTATTTTAATCTATCAAAAGGAACCTATCATACACCAGTGCGCCCTTCAGAGCATATTTTGTATAAGGAAAAAGGAGGTGCCCGTATGAGTTACATCGACAAGGCCCGCGAATTGGGGGAGGCCCTGTCTCAAACCCCTGAAATTCAAGAATTAAAAGCTGCAGAAGCTTCCATTATGGCTGATCCTCAAAGCCAAGAAGCCTTTATCCAGTACCAGGAAAAAGAGCGCGGGTTGGTAACCGCTCAAATGATCAGTAAGGTCGTTCCTGAAAAAGAATCTCTAGCGCTAATTGATCTTAAGATCCGTCTTATGAATAAACATCCCCTGATCAAAGCGTACTTTATTCAGCAACAAAAATTTGAAAAACTTATGGCCATGGTAAATCTTACTCTAACTACAGCAATGCATGGCATGCCCTCGGCCAATGATCTTCCCATACCGGAAGAATTAAAAGGCATGGCACAGCAAATTCTTGACAGAATCGGCAGCGGAGACTCCATGGAGAAGATGCAAATCTCGCCGGAAATGTTAAAAGGCATTAAACTCCCGCCTGGATTTACTCAGAGATAATTATCCTTTCAGACTGGTACAGTCAGTTTATACTTTCTGACTAGTGCAATAAAAAGGAAGTGATATTGAGAAGTGCGAATCATCGGTTATCAGGGACCTAACTTCGTTAACGATATCACACATCCCGTGACGTTCATCGCGTTCCTAATCGTCATCACCTTAGGGGTATGGGTAACGATTCGCACTTGGTTATGATGGAATCTGTTTCGAAAGGAGGATCGCCGTGATCAACCAATATGTCTGTGCACCCCCGTTGCCGGCGACTCCTTTTTCTTTTTCTATCTTAGTGACTAGCCCTATCCGACGAGACTTGAAGTTCAGCCCCGTCAGTGCGATGATCTTACCGTTGGCATCTATTGATCTTCACTTTGCTTCAATGATTATCGTTGGCTTGGATGTGCTCATGTCGTTTCTTTTTAAACGAGCCCTGGCTCATCCTCCAAACCTGTCCCGCACGACCTCAGATCTTTATCCCGTGACCCTGACCTTGGGACAACTAAACCAGCTTGTGCAAGCAGCCATCAAAGGGCAAGTCCCTATGCCTTCATCCGGTTCATCCGTTTCATCCGGTTCACCTGTTCCTGGGCAAGGCTCTGGCCCTGTCGGTGCGGACGAACCGTTTTTTCCCGATAATTTAAGTGTCTCCTTATTTGTTACCGCTCCGTTTGCTCCCTTTGACGGAAGCCCGGATACTTCGTTTAGCGTCCCATTATTTGAAGTCCCGGGAGCACCCGGTAACCTGCTTATCGCTCTCGGTTTAATCATTGCCCAGTTCTTAGTTGAACGAGCCGGAATAGGAACTCCAAATGGTACAGGGAACGGAGGAAACACCAATGCCTTTACTATCTCGACCCCGTAATCCCGCCTTTCCTGCGGCCTCACCGCAGAGCCCTCCATCCCCACAGCGTAAATGTTCGGAACACAAGGCAACAGATACTTGGGATTATGGATTTAAACGCCTTGTTCCACTTCTACAGTCCCCGCCCGTTGGAGCGGGTATTTTGGCGACAACCTTGTTCTTCTTTATTGTCTTTTTTTCTAATGTACTCTTAGCACAAATAAACTTGGTGACACTTGGTATCACTGTGACCCTAGGCACGTTTGGGCTACTTGCGATGGTTTTACTCATCCTGTTTCTTTTCTAGGACCGACGACCATGGATGGCCGAGTGTCCCTGTAGCCATGACTCGAACAGGACGTTCGAGATTAGAGCGCTGTCCAAGGATGGACGAGTGTCCCTGTAGCCACGGATGGCGAGAAGGGACCATCGCCATGGATGGCGAGATGCCGTGATGGCAAAGCGCCGTGATGGCGAGAAGGGATCTTCCATAAATCGGTAAACAAAGGGTAGGTAACTCTTACGAATGAATTACCTACCCCTGACATTGTTACATTTCCCTCTGAAAAGGTTCTATCTTTACTTATTTATTTGGTTCGGAGGAGAAGAGGCCGGAGGTACTACGGTACCGGGAACTACGCCCATTTGGTTCAGAGATTGAAGAAGTTCTGGATTTATTTGGACGGCTTCTGGACCTATTGGGGCGGCCTCCGGACCTATAGCCGGTTTCTTTCTGCCATTGATCAGTCCCGATATCTTTCCCCAAACAGTCGTTGCTGTATTCTTCATCGGAGTTAAAAATGTCATCATTCCCATTGGTTCTTTGACTTTTAAAATGATTGGCCCATTCGGCGCCTGCCCGAGCAGTGCTGGATTTTCCACTGACACTACGACACGACTGTAATGATGAAGAGGAACTTGGCTTTGGAAATGAGCCCGATAAACCCCATTCCCAACTGACCTTAAAACCCCAACCAAAAATCCCGTTTTTCCCTTGTCATCCACCAAATAAGACGCATACATTCCCGTTTGTCCTTGTCCTAGGAACGTTTGTGGTGGGGGAAGATTGGCAATCAGAAGAAAAATATTGTCCGGTGAGATCGTAGCCACACCATTGCCGATAATCCCTGGTTGTGCGGCTTCCAAAATAAGTTGACGCGCTTGCGCCTGATAATAGCCTTGGTTTTGATTATATCCCATGCCTCGATTATATCCCCCTTGATTATATCCTTGTCCCTGAGTATACATTAAGCCTTGGTTGTATCCACTCTGTTGTTGGGGGATGAAGCCTGTGCCTTGCGCAGGTGGAGAGGTCTGGTATGGTATTCCTTGGGGAGGTGGTTGCTTTGCCCCTATAAACCCCCCACGTGAGTTTTTGATTTGTCCATCTTTTTGGAAAAATCCACTCGCTTTAAGTCCTGAGCCCAGAGTATCGCGAATAGCACCTGGAGAGTATCCCTTGCCTAAATGACTATTAGTTAACTGCATAGGGAACCCCTGCGGTCCAATGGTCTCATAAGGATCTTTTGGTTCATCCCCACTGAACTTCACCTCGCTCCCCTCCTTTATTTGATTCATTTCAATGTAACTTAATAACATGATATGATATTGTAAATGAAAGGGTTCTGAATACTACATGTAGGCAAACTAATAATTGCGGAGGTAACCATGCCCGAAAAACTCCCCCCACAACGAACTAACAACATATCCCGTCGCAACTTTTTTCGTGGCATCGGCGGTTTTGTCGCTAACCATTGGCTGCTTTCTACGCTACCTCTTGGAGGTGTTGGTATTCTCAGCTGGGCAGAACATGATACCCTAGACTTAAAACGTGAACATTGGGATTTGTTTTACCCCAATCTCCCGGCCACTTTAGAGGAAAAGACGATCTGCCAACTCAGTGATTTGCACCTGGAAACCCTAAGGATCTTGCCTGAACACATTGAACAGATAGTGATGGCTCAAAAACCAGATCTACTCGTAATCACCGGAGATATCATTTCCACCCGTACGGATTTAGATAAACTAGAGAGCTATTTGGGAGGACTTACGGCCACCTACGGAAAATTTGTTGTCATGGGGAACAACGATTACAGCCACCTTTCCCACACCCTCTTTAAACGATATCTTCAGCAGCTTCAAAACTTAGGATGGACGGCCTTACTTAACAATGCCTCTTTTTTGTCGAGCCTTAATCTCTGGATCATCGGGGTCGACGACCCGGCAACCGCACATGACGATGTGGATCTGGCCTATCAAAAGGTCTTCTCTTCTCACTCCCCCTCCACACCGCCCTTCCGCCTAGTCTTAGCCCATTCCTCAGATTGCCTCGATGATGTGGCAAAAAACGGAGCGGAGCTTCTGCTTACCGGGCATACCCATGGAGGTCAAATCCGCATTCCTGGCCTACAACCCTTAATCACCAATACCTATCTAGGTGACCATGGAATATATGAAGGATATCATGTAATTAATGGTATTCCACTTTACATTAACCGGGGCATTGGTGAAAGCGTTATTCCAGTACGGATTAATGTCCCCCCAGAAATTGCTTTTTTCACCTTACACCGGGGAGACTCTCCGCCAAGACACCAAACAAGCTAATCGAAAGAACTTTTTCGTAAAAAATCCCGCAACCATAAAGTTGCGGGATTTTTACTTTTTGTACCAAGAACAAGACGGTGCACATGAAATGTGACGTCCACCTAACGCTCCGTCTCCCCGGCAAACTTCTGCGTAAGCGACCGACCCCAGATACTGGGCAGCGCATAGTGCAAGTCGAGAACCGTCCCCAACTCTTGCATGAAGACGGCGCACATGGATGTGCCGTCTCCCAAAACAGTCGTCACCAAAAACGAATACTCAACCATCTCCAAAGCAGTACTAATCGTCCCCCAGGATGCAAGTCAAGAACCGTCCTCAACTCTTGCATGAAGACGGCGCACATGGATGTGCCGTCTCCCAAAACAGTCGTCACCAAAAACGAATACTCAACCATCTCCAAAGCGGTACTAATCGTCCCCCAGGATGCAAGTCAAGAACCGTCCTCAACTCTTGCATGAAGACGGTGCACATGGAATGTGCCGTCCACCCCAACTCTCCGTTCTCCGTTCTCCGTTCTTCGTTCTTCGTTCTTCGTTCTTCGTTCTTCGTCCCAAGCCCGGGACGCAGTGTCACACGAGCGCGACGTCTCTACGTAAGCAGAAAAGCAAACTTCCGTGTAAGCGACCCCAGATACGGGGCAGCGCACAAGGATGTGCGCTGCCGCCACTGCGCCAAGGATGGCGCATTTGGCGGGCACCCCGTTCCCCCTTTAGGAGCTTACACGGTTAGTTTGCTCTGCGTCGTAGGCACCGAGCGCTGTGTGACACAAGTCCCTCCCAAGTCCCTTAGATACTAAACGTATGGTTTCCTATACGTTTGATGACTGGTCTTGTCTTGATCCAACGATCTGTGGCGAGACGTGGATTGAAGTAAAATAATGCTCCGTTCGTCGGATCCTGGCCAGATAGTGCCGCTTCAGCCGCCTTATAAGCCTGATCATTGGGGTCTAGCTGAATCTGCTTGTCATCTACTGCTGTAAATGCACCTGATTGGTAAACAACAGCCTCTATTGTTTTAGGAAAACGGGGATCTTTCAAACGATTAAGCACAACCGCCCCAACGGCTACTTGTCCCTCAAAGTTTTCCCCTCGCGCTTCACCATTGATGACACGGGTTAATAGTTCCACATCCTCTTTGGAGACCAAACGGCCCAAACCGCGTGAGAGTATCTGGCTTTTTGCCGAGACCGTTTTTAGCACTGTTTGTTTCTTAACAACATCTATATCGTCAGGGAGCGTATTTATCAAGGGGGGCTCTGGTGGGTTCACGAAGATTTCGTAGGTTGGAATTGTTGGCTCCTGTAGTTGGGTAGTGCTCGAACGAGGGGAAATGGATCCTACTTGGACAATGCTTCCACGTAAAGCATTTACCCACCACGGCGGACTAACAGTGTTATCCGACACGATAGTATCTTCGATTTTTTCAGGTTTCTCCTCCACCACTCTGCTTGGAACCAATAAGGATTCCCCTTCTCTGATGATGTCAGGGTTTTTCACCTTGTTAAGCTTTACAATTTCATCCACCGTAGTGTGGTGGCTTTGGGCTAGACCCCAAAGGGTTTCCCCACGCTGTACCACGATTTTAACGGTCCCATCAATTGGATTCTCGTACGAATTATCGCTTCCTTGTCCAAGTGCAGGATAGAAACTGGCTTGCCACAGAAACAAGCACATCATCCCACACAGGAATATCGCCGAGAATTTCCGACCTCGTCGGTGTGGTAATAAAATATAAATCACCTCTTAAGTTTAGACTATTTCTAGTCTTTCCCAATTAAGGCGAATTTTATAACTACACGTTGTTTAAACGCTTAATATAGGTCGAATGCATAGGTCTTATTGTCATAACATACTTCAGCACGCATATAATTATACAGGCTGAGCAAAGAAAGAATTAGTCTTATCTTTTGCTTTGTCGAGATGGTAAGTGAGGTGAGACTGACCAATATGAAGGCTTTATTTAAAAATCTATTATCGTCGTTTACTCTCCCCGAAGAAGCCCCTCTCAGCGAGACTGAACGCCTACTTGCGGAAATCGAAAAAACTAGAGAAAAAATGATATATGCATGGAACCGCCTAGACTACGCAGCCCCGGAATACGTAGAAATTGCTGTGCTTGAACTCCTTCTTGTTGAGATGCAATATGAGATCCTTCATAAACGTTATCGCTTGACGCTTGGCTTAATCGATGAAACCCCTTACTTCATGTCGTCGACTGTTAAGGCGTTATCAACTACTCTGGAGAGGAATTGCCAAAGCCACACCTTCTATGAATCTCTCATAAATTCGGTTACAGAAAGCCTCCCACTGGTGTCAGCAACTCTTCAATTAATGTCGCCAAATCCATATCAATCATGAAAAGCTCCGCCGATTTTTCTTCGGCGGAACTTTTCCATAATTATGGTTACTCAATTTCTCACCTTTGCATTCTACATCTAAAAATGTTATTAAGAAGCGAACTCGCTTCGCTAAGGTGTTCAGTGGGGGTCTCAACCCTCCCCGCGGTATTAGAAGCTTCCACAGAAACATTAAGCTCATTTGGAACGTTACCCAGATCCTTTCCACAATAAGGGCACTCCCAGTTTGGTCCACTGTAAGAAGAAAATGAGTTTCCTCCACAGTCGGGACAAGTTCTGCGATTCATGCATTCATCACCTTCCTGTCTAACATCTTGTTACTACATTTATGATGCCTTCTAGTGGCATAAACTACCAAGCGGTGATCGTAAGAGCCGTTATAGCATCATTTATTCACTATTATTGATTTTTTAAAATTATGCCTCCCTCTTAGGGATATTCCTTGTTTACACTACCGTTCAATCACTTCTATTTATATATAATATCTCACCGTAAACCAACCCTTTAGTTACTTTCTACAAATATATAAAAGTAGCTCCACCGATATCCTCTTAAGTTGCTCCTATATAATCCCAAATCCTTCGACGTTTAGTTGATAATATGATAGAATATGAAAAAGTGCGTTTCCAAAGAAAGGAATGATTTTATGGCTAAAATGCACAATTCGGGACAGAACTCGGACCTCAGCACCGTCGCCGTGGCTGCCCTCGTTGGAGGCTTAGCTGGAGCCGTAGTCGGACTTATGCTTGCGCCACAGAGCGGAAAAGAATTACGTCAAAGGATTTATAAAAAAGCCGACAACGCCAAAGAACACGTCGAGGACGTGACGTCCCATCATGCTGGAGCGTTGAAACAACAGAGCATTAACATGGTAGATAAAGGAAAACAATTAGCTGAAGACCTCCAAACCTTTATTCAAGAATCCCTAAAAATGAAGAAATCCGGCTATATACCCATTAACCTTGCCAAAGATATACAAACAGAAGAGCCGCTCCAAAATCAACTTGAAATTGATCCTCTAGAGGCAATTCATAAATTGCCCCTACCATAATTCAAGGTATTGCCTTCAGGACCTTGAAGACTTGTACTTTCTGACTAGTTTAAGAAAAACCTCGGCTGCGCCTCGGTCCTTTTATTCAATCTATGACATCGGTAATTTTGTACTCATTTCCATGAAGCCCCTTATAATACTCTGGATACATGGTACCTCCACATTTCTTACAACTAAACTGTGGAGGTGCCGTCGGATCACCATCATCCATTGCATCCATTGTTCTGACGACGTCTAAGGGTATCTCCTCATTTTCATGACACTCCAAACATATATAACTGA
>Ga0307377_10000678_pt1 | contig 44709 bp, 31 predicted proteins | sample TR3MG_FD_202535 | JGI IMG/M metagenome (GOLD analysis project Ga0307377, IMG submission 202535) | Soil microbial communities from Risofladan, Vaasa, Finland - TR-3 | ecosystem: Environmental > Terrestrial > Soil > Coastal area > Acid sulfate soil | place: Finland: Risofladan, Vaasa | collected...
ACAAAAAGGTATCCGCTTCGATTATTGGATGATTTTCTGAATGTCAAGGGGTTTTGAGCATTTTTTGAATAATATTTCCTATTCGATACAGAATGGAATTTTATGGTTGCTTAGATTGACGACATTGCTTGTATAATGGCAGCCTTGGTCTGAATGTATCAGTGTTTCACTGCTTAATGAAATACCATGGGTATTGATAAGGATATTGACGGTTTCTAACACAAAATCAACTTCAAGAGACTCACTCAGGACATAGGAAAGCACCTGCTTTGTAAATGCGTCCAGGATGGTTGACAGATATGCTTTACATCCTTTTCCATAAAACATATATGTGATATCGGTAAGAAGTATTTTGCGGGAACCCTGTTCCCTGAATTTGCGGTTGACAAGATTCTCAGTAACATTACTGGTCTTAAGGGCTTTAGCCATGCGTCTATATGGATTGGCCTTTCTGATTGGACAAAACAAGTTGAATTTTTTCATTAGGCGGCTGATTTTCTTCTGGTTCATACGGATTCCCATGTTTAACAGTCGCATATATATCCCGCGTCTTCCCTTGTCATAGCCCCTGAATTGATATGCTTGAAGAATGAGTTCAAAATCTGCCTTGCCCTGTAAATCTTTTTCTGAGCGTTTATAATCTGAATCAAGCCAGTTATAATAGCCAGATCTGGAAACGCCGGCATTCTGACACAGCCATGAAATATTTAGCTCGTTGTTGTCCCGAAGCGTCATTTCACGGATTATTTGGAACTTTTCTTCCGGTTTTGCTTCTGCTTTGCCTTCCTGTCTAAAAATCTGATTTTTTTTAAAAACTCATTTTCTTGTTCCAGATACTTTATTTTGTTCTTTAACCTTTTTATTTCCTCTTCCTGGGTTAGGTCTTTCGTCGTAGGTCTTCCTGAGTTACCCTTCCTCGTGTCAGCGAGCCCTTCAGGACGTAGTTCCATTTTTCTAAATCTTTTACATAGGCTGTGAATTCTTTCTCTACCAAGTACACTCGTATCAAAGCCTGCAGTTCTCAGTATCTGTGTCGGCAGCTTGCCCTTCTGGTACTCATTAACGAAAAATTCTCTGAACTCCTGGGTATATGTAATTGATTTTTTACCCACCTTCTCCACGTATGGATTTGCCTGCAACTCTCTAATCTCTTCCTGACTAAACATTTTTTTAGCCATTACATTCGCCCTCCTACATGGACAATTGTAATGCAAAAAGACCCTATAAACAGGGTGCAGTTAAAAATCTAATTAGTGGGTCTTTTTTTAACTGTCCATTTTATAGGGTCCATTTTATTCTTAAGATTGGGTCTTTTTTAGGTAGCTTTCGATCTACTCTAAAGACCTAACATCTCCTTGAGTATACGGGATTTGGTCCGGCTCACTGGGATTTCGCTACGTTCATGGTCATCGACCACTATGGCGTAAGTTCCATTAAAATATGGAATAAGTTCCTGCATGCGTCTAATGTTAACTAAATAACAACGATGGGAGCGGAAAAAAAGAGTGGGGTTTAAGCGTAATTCCAACTCGCGTAAGGTAAAACGGGTTAAGTAAGAGTCCTTTTGGGTTTTAATGTAGACATTATCTTTATCGGTATAGATAAAGATAATGTCGTCCTGGTGTAATAGAATTATTTTACCTCTTTGTTCAACAGGTACAACTTCCAAAGGCTTAGGTGGAGGTGTAATAGCTTCACTTTTAACAGGGAGCGGCGAATTACTCTTTGGTGCAGTTAGGCTGCCTTTTAATTGGCGCACTTTCATTAGCGCTTCCTCAAGGCGTTTAGGGTGAATGGGTTTAAGAAGATAGTCTAAAGCATTTGCTGCAAAAGCAAACGCGTATTCTTCGTGAGCCGTGGTGAAGATAATTGCGGGTGAATCCAATTTTTCTCGCAATAGATTGGCTAGGTCAATTCCGTTTAAGCCTGGCATAACAATGTCTAAAAAAATTACCGAATAATCCAGATTACTGATTAAATCTAGGGTTTCTAAGGCATTTGCGGCTTCGCCAACAACCTGAACATCCTCAAAGGTCTGGAGTAAATAGCGAAGTTCTTTACGGGCGGGGCACTCGTCATCGACCAATAGGGCACGAAGTATCAAGCTGATCCCTCATTTCTTCGCATATCCGGAAAGTATAATTTTTAATATGTTATAAATATTCTGTTAATTATTTATGAAAGTATCATTACATATAATGTAAACGCTTGTCAAGATGCGATTTTAAAAAACTTAAGAAAAATTCCTTTCCTCACAATCGCTCCTTTTCTCTGGGACGACTTGACAAGGGATGTAACTAGGAGTGGTTGTCCGTTGTTAATTGACTGATAATCTTACCCCACATATAATCAAGGTAAACCCTAAGAAAGAAAGAGGTGAAAGACTTATGTTTCCAGCAACATTAAAAAAATTGGAAACTAGGGTGCTGTTATGATATGGGTAGAAGAGGTCATGACCCAGATATCGGTTTGTCTGAGCGAGACCAATTCTTGTTTGGAGGCATTGCATAGGCTTACCGAAGCTGATTCTTCCGGTTGGCCTGTGGTGGATAAAACTGGGAAATTAATGGGAATAGTTACAATGAAGACGCTTGTCAAGAGAGTGATCGGTAATGACCGTTCATCTGCAGAGATGAGTTGTCTAGAAGCAGCGGAACGCGATCCAGTGGTTATTAGGCCTTCTCTGCGTCTGGGTGAGGCTTGGGCTTACCAATTTAATTTGGCTGTGGTAATCGAAGAGGATGGGCAGATCGTTGGAGTTTTAAGCCGTGCAGACTTGGCTGTTGCTTTATATCAAGAAGCCGAATTCCAGGTTAAGGAACTGGAAGCGGTACTAAGCTCTGCGCATAATGGTATTGTAGTTATCAATAGCGATGGTATGATAACTTCATTTAATAGAGCAGCCGAACGATTTACTAGGGTTTCTCGTGAAAGAGCCATTGGTCGCCATGTCTTAGATGTCTTAGTGCCTCTTGGTCTAATGGAGACTCTAGAAACGGGAAAATCGGAGTACTCCCAAAAGTTTCGAGTGGGTCGGGGGACTTATATCATGAATAGGGACCCAGTAATCCAGAACGGTCGCATTACTGGGGCTGTTGGCGTATTTCAAGATATATCCGAAATTGAATCGGTATCACAGGAATTGGCTACAGTCAAGGAACTCAATAGTGAACTTGATTCAATCATACAGTCCTCCTCAGATGGTTTATTCGTTACCGATTCGGCTGGTATAGTCCTTAGATTTAATCAAACCTTTGAAAAATTGAGCCTAGGTAATGCCCAGGATTTGATTGGAAGAGGAATCCTGGAAATTGAAGAGGTTAGCTATGCTCATTCGTTAGTTGACTTGGTTCTGCAACGCAGGCAACCAGTTACAATTATGGAAAATAAGCATAATCATAGCTTGCTTGTCACTGGTAGTCCTGTTTTTGATGAAGAAGGTAAGCTCTTGAGGGTTGTAATAAACCTTAGAGATATGACCAGTCTTAATAAACTACGTCAGGAACTGATTGATGCCAAACGTTTAAGCGAAATATACCACCAGGAGCTATCAGAATTGCGGAATCGTCAGGATACTGGGGGAATGATTGGCACTGGCCCCGAGATGGAACGGGTATTCGAATTAATTATGCGAGTAGCTAAGGTTGATTCTACCGTGCTTTTATTAGGAGAATCAGGCGTCGGCAAGGAGGGTATAGGGAAACTCCTTCATACTCAGAGCAACCGCGCCGATGGCCCTTTTATCAAAATTAATTGCGGGGCTATTCCTGAGCATTTGTTAGAATCAGAACTTTTTGGATATGAGTCGGGAGCGTTTACGGGAGCCCGTCGAGAAGGCAAGATCGGCATGTTCGAACTTGCTCATAATGGGACGCTTTTGCTCGATGAAATTGGTGATTTCCCCCTTAATCTTCAGCCAAAACTTTTAAGGGTTCTTCAAGAACGTGAAATTGTTCCCGTTGGAGGGGCAAAACCGCGCCAAGTTAATGTTCGAATCCTTGCGGTAACACACAAAAATCTTGAAGAGATGATCAGGGCGGGGCAATTTAGAGAGGATCTGTTCTTTCGTTTAAATGTGGTTCCGATTTTGATTCCGCCTTTGCGTCAACGGCATGAAGATATCATTCCTCTTATTTATCATTTTCGAGATAAATTTAGTAAGAAGTATGGCTTTCAGCGAGAATTTTCTCCCGAGGTAATTGAAGCTTTTCTGGAGTATGATTGGCCAGGTAATGTTCGGGAACTAGAGAATATGGTTGAGCGTTTAATGGTTGTTTCGGCCGGAGAATTGATTCTGGTATCCCAGTTGCCTACTCCTATTAAACGTAGAGCCAGCGAATTAGGAGGAGTATCAGTCAATTCTTTAATGCCATTGAAAGAAGCTGTAGATGAAGTAGAACGACAACTTATTGACAAGGCCTTGGAGAAATATGGTAGTACTTATAAGGCAGCCGCTGCCTTGGGAGTTAATCAGTCTACGATCGTTCGAAGAATGGCTCGTTTCCGGCGGGCCGACGCCGAGTCGCCTGTTCGAGATTAGAGCATCTATATAACTTCATCAGATTGTAAGAGTAAATGCCTAGAGAATATTGAGTCATATGTGCATTATTGTGATGCAGATATGACTCGGTCCAAGCTTTGATTCAAGTAGACTTTTTATAGAGAATGATAAACACCACTGCAATATTGCAGTGGTGTTTATCATTCTCTTAGTTAAATATTTTGAACAAATAGACTGACATTGAACCGTTGACCGTTGGTTTTCGACAGTTAGATTGATAATTTCAACTGATTGATGCTCAAATGGTTCAAGAGTTTGGAAAACGGCATGATACTTGCATAAAAATAATTAAAGATTACAAATATTGCGAAAAAGGAAGGAAGAAGAATATAGCTCAATTAATTCTTAAGCGGAGGATGGTCGTTAGAAGTTGGGAAGATAAATTTTACTTATTATTAAGGAGGGTAAAAAATTATGGACTTAAATAGTTTAAACAGATGGCCCCGTCAAACAGATATAAAAAATCATGAACTATATGGAAATGAGCACTTTGGAACTGAAGCACCTTGCGTAATATATGAGACAAAGCCCATTGTGGACCCCAAAGGAAACATCGTGCCGGACCTTACATCAGCATGGGTAACCCTGAATAACCCCTTACAATTTAATTCCTACACAACGGAAATGGTTAAAGGGGTTATCGCCGGAATGCAAAAAGCATCGGCTGATCGCTCTGTTGTCGCTGTTATCTTTACTGCTGTAGGAAACAAGGCATTTTGTACAGGCGGCAACACCAAGGAATATTCCGAGTATTATAGCATGAATGGTACAGAGTACGGCTCTTACATGGATCTCTTCAACGCGATGGTCGATGGTCTCCTCAATTGCAAAAAGCCGGTTATCTGCAGGGTAAACGGCATGAGGGTTGCCGGCGGCCAGGAGATTGGTCTGGCTTGCGATCTCACTATCGCTTCCGACCTTGCTATTTTTGGGCAGGCAGGCCCGAAACACGGATCTGCTCCGGTTGGCGGTGCCACTGACTTCCTCCCCGAATTTTTAACAATTGAGCAGGCCATGTGGAACTGCGTTTCCTGCGAAATGTGGAGCGCTTATAAAGTGTATCGGATGGGCATGATCAGCAAAGCCATCCCCGTCTTGAAAGTCGACGGAAAGTTTATCCGCAACCCGCTGATTAAAACCGAAAATTATGTTGAAGACGGAGAAATCGTTTATGGGGACTTTAAAACAGGAGAAGCTGCTGCAGAGGCTAAAAAAGTAATGAGTGAAGCCACTATAGACTTTACCCTGTTGGATAAAGAAATTAATAGGATTCTCTATGTATTTACCAACTTGTTCCCCAACTGCCTGATGATGTCCATTGACGGTGTCCGCGCCAAGAAGAAATTCTTCTGGGATCAAGCAAAACTACTGAACCGTCACTGGTTGGTCGCTAACATGCAAAGTGAGGCGTATATGGGCTTCAACGCTTTCAACAACAAGAAAGCAACCGGTAAAGACACTATTGACTTTATTAAGTATCGGCAGTTGCAGGTGGAATGCAAGCCATATACCACGGAATTCTTTGAAGAAGTCATGGCACCTCCTCTGGAGAAGTAATCTGAGTTTCTGGCTGACGAGTACTTGCCTTTTTTAAGGGTCAGAGTTAAGCAGAACACTTTTAGCTTACAAACATAAAGGTTTGTTATTGTTTTATAAACAATTATTTAGGATAAAAACATACCTAGAGGGGTTGAAAAATGAGGAACGCTGAGACAGGTTTTAATTTAGAAATAGATCTTTCATGTGGAAACATTGAGAGAGTAGAAACTGACCCAAGATTATGCGAACTTCATCTTGGGGGGCTAGGTACTAACGCCAAGATATTATGGGATAGGGTTCCCCCTGAAGTTGAACCCTACTCTCCTGATAATTTACTGATTTTTAGCGCTGGTCTTTTAACTGGAACACCTGCTCCCGGTGCTAATCGTACCATTACTTCTACCATTTCTCCTCAGACTAAGTTAATGGCATACTCAATGATGGGGGGGTTTTTCGCACCAGAATTGAAGCATGCCGGGTATGACAAAGTGATCATTCGCGGCAAGTCCCCCGAACTGGTTTATTTGTGGATTAACAATGACAAAGTAGAAATACGTGATGCCAGTCATCTCCAGGGGAAGGGCACTCTTGAAACTGCAGAACTGATTCGACATGAGTTGAAGGAACCGAACGCCCAAGTGGCTGCTATTGGCTTGGCCGGTGAAAATAGGGTCTTTTTCGCTTCCATCGAGCAGGGCAGGTCCAGTTGCAGCCGATTAGGAATAGGCGGCGTTATGGGAGACAAAAAGGTAAAGGCAATAGCTGTTCGTGGAACAAAGGACGTCAATATTGCCCGACCGGCTGAATTTATAGAGCATTGCGACGACGTGCTGAAATATGTAAAATTCCGAGAAAAAAATCCACTTGGAATGGTAGAGCCCATTTTTCAAGGGCTTGGGTCACCGCAAGAGATGAAAATCCATGATGAAAAGTGGCACACCACCAATTTCGCCTGGGGCAATGCCCGCCATCGGAGGAAAGATTTTTGGACCGAAGAAGTCGAAAAGAGTTGGACGGAGAGTGCTAAAAGTGTGCGGGAGCGGTTCTTGAGTTGCTATAACTGTCCGCTGTCATGCGGGGCATCAGTGGCCTACCCAGGAATTCCAAAATACATGATGAAATGTTACTCGAAACTTACGTATACCATGGCAGCCATGTCAGACCTGGATTTTGGTTATAGAATTAATTCTAGTGCTCAGGCGTATGGAGTGGACGCATTCACCACCCCGCAAGTTATTGCCTTCGCCCTTGAGCTATATGAAGCTGGCATTTTGACTGACGAGGACCTGCCAGGAATGCCGTCCGATGCTGAGGAGAGATTTTTCTGGTTACTTGACAGAATTGTTCGGCGAGAAGGGATTGGAGATGTTTTAGCCGATGGTACTCATTGGGCAGCCATACGGATTGGTAAGGGCGCAGAAGAGTATGCACATAATAACATTAAGAAACATGAGCAGCTGCCGCTTAAGCTCGGAATGCTGAACCCTGTTTACTTCCTTATGTATTCTACCGGCGAGAAAATAAACATTACCCAAATTGAAGGCCAGTTTCCCCAGGCACCTTTTCCTAACAGAGAGGACAGAGAAGAGTTTGTAAAGGATTGGATCCAGGTTCCTGATGAAAAGTTTAAGCAATATTTCCTAGACTGGGACCTACGCGGAGAACACTCAAATCCATATTACCCAACTGTTGAAGCATCTTGTGAAATTGTTGACTGGATGGAGAAGATGCACTACATTGATGACTCTCTCGGGATGTGCGCCGGTTTGTCATCATTTCCCCTGAAGCCTGCGTATCATATGCACAATTATCCGTCTTTAATCTCAGCAGCGACCGGGATTGATTTTGATGAAGCCGAACTATCGCAAGCAGCCAAGAGGAACCGGACTTTAATTAGAGCCTTCAATGTAAGAAGAGGCTTAAGAAGAGAGGACGAACGTCCTCCAGAGGACCATTGGAGGAAACGATTCCCCGAGCTTGAAGCTAAGCTCCTAGATGAATATTACAAATTTAAGGGGTGGAATAATCAGGGTATCCCTACTAAAGAATCTTTACATGAATTGGGGATGGATTACGTTAGCGAAGACTTAGAACAGAGAGGATTTCTAAAAAATGAGCAAAGTTAAGAAGATAGTCGAGTTAATTAAGATCGATCTTGATAAGTGCAATGGTTGCCGGGCATGTGAGGTAATTTGCTCATCCTTTCACGCTACGCCAAAATATAGCAGCAATAATCCGGCGAGGTCTCGTATTAGGCTGATTCGCGATACATTAAGAGATGTATATCTTCCTGTATACGCGGGTGCGTATGTTGCAGCAGAATGTATGGGCAGAGACAAATATGTGATTGACGGAAAGGAATACGACGAGTGTGACTTCTGCAGGGCTTCCTGCCCATCCAGGGACATTTTCAAAGAACCCGATTCCGGTCTTCCTCTGAAATGCGATATGTGTGAAGACGAAGAAGAGCCCTTGTGTGTTAAGTGGTGCTTAGCAAAAGCTCTAACTTACGAAGAAAGGGATGAGGAAGTCGAAGAAGAAGTGAAGCTGGGCGAAATGGAGCTAGGATTAAAATCATTGATAGACAAATATGGATTACAGAAGCTAGCGGATAGCGTTGCCCGAATGTCACAGAAGGGCTAAAACATTAATGGGAATGAAGGGGATTGAAAATAGTGGAGACTGTAGCCCCCTTGAAAGAGGCAATAAATGAAATAAAAGAGAGCGGTGCAGACGCTGTCAAATTCTGCTATCAATGTGGAAAATGCGATACGGTTTGCCCCTGGAATAGGGTTAGAACTTTCAGTATGCGCAAGCTAATCCGAGAGGCAACATTCGGTTTGACTGAAATAGAACATGAAGAGATCTGGCGTTGTACTACCTGCGGAAAGTGCCAACAACAATGTCCCAGGGACGTAAAGCAGATACAAGACATGATAGCGCTGCGCAGGTTCGCCACGGGATATGGTGTTTTTCCTGAAGCTATCAAGCCTGTCCGCGCCGTAAGTGCAGGACTTCTTGCAGAAGGTAACCCCTTCGGTGAAGAACGAGCAAAGAGGGCAGATTGGGCAAAGGGTCTCTCTGTAAAAACATTCACAGAAGGGATGGAAATTTTATATTTCCCCGACTGCTACCTCAGCTATGACTCAAGATTAAAGAAGGTTGCTGTTGCCACAGTCAAAATCCTCAATAAGGCAGGGGTAGATTTCGGGATACTAGGTACCAAGGAGAATTGCTGTGGAGAAAGCATCCGCAAGACAGGCAATGAGGAATTATTCAAACGCCTGGCCAGGGAAAACATCAAAACCTGGATCGATAACGGGGTAAAGAAAATCCTTGTTAATTCCCCTCATTGCTACCACACCTTCAAGAACGAGTATCCTGAGTTCAATGTGAACTTTGAGGTGGTTCATATCTCCCAGTATTTATCTGAGCTTATTAATGAGGGCAGGCTTCAGATCAGCAAGGAGTATATGAGAAAAGTTACGTATCATGACCCCTGTTACTTGGGGCGACATAATGGCATATATGACGAACCGCGAGGGGTCTTAAAGAAAATACCTGGACTGGTACTGAACGAGATGACTGAGGCGCGGGAAAATAGCCTTTGTTGCGGAATGGGTGGAGGCAGGATTTGGATAGAAACTATAAAGTCTGACAGATTCTCCAACCTCAGATTAGATCAAGCTATTGGGGTTGGGGCTGAGGTGCTGGTTACTTCCTGCCCCTATTGCATCACCAATTTTGAGGATAGCAGGTTAGTCCTGAATTATGATGACCGCATACAGGTTAAGGACATCACGGAGATTCTCCAGGAAGTTATTTAGAGGACGAAGAAGGTGATATATTGTGGAAAATGAACTATTGCTCAAAGAACAGATTCAACAACTTTGTAATAGTGTTGGAGACAGTAATTTCGGAGACGTAATGGTTGTTGGTGGAGGGATCAGCGGTATCCAAGCCTCTCTTGATCTCGCTACTGCTGGTTATAAAGTTTACCTGATTGACAAAGCGCCGAGCATTGGGGGCCATATGGCTCAGCTTGATAAGACCTTTCCAACTAATGACTGCTCTAGTTGAATACTCAACCCCAAACTGGTCGAGGTCGACCGGCAGCCGAATATTGAGGTCCTGACCTATACTGAAGTTGACAGTGTAGTAGGGGAAGCAGGAAACTTCAAGGTAACCCTGACTAAAAAGCCCAAATACGTTGACGAGAGCAAATGCACGGGGTGTACTTCCTGTGTAGAATACTGCCCAGTCAAGTACCCTGATCAATTTAATCAGGAAATATCGCAGAATAAAGCCATCCATATATACTTCACTCAAGCAATTCCTCTTGCCACTTATATTGATGAAAGCTGCCTCTACCTTAAAGATAAGAAATGTGGTATTTGCCAAGCAGTCTGTAAGGCTGGTGCCATAGATTTTAATCAAACGGCGGAGAAGGTAGAAGTAAATGTAGGGGCGATAGTTCTGTCTCCTGGGTTTGAGCCATTTGATCCTAAGCTCCGGAACGATTATGGCTACGGAAAGTTTGAGAACGTGGTAACAAGTCTTGATTATGAACGGCTATTAAGTCCCTCCGGGGCATACGAAGGTGAGATACTGCGCGCTTCCGACAAAAAACATCCCCATAAAATAGCCTGGATTCAATGTGTCGGTTCCAGACAGGTAAACCCAGCGGGCGGTAATAGCTATTGTTCATCCGTATGTTGCTCGTATACCCAGAAACAGGTAATTCTGACAAAAGAGCATGACGCAGAGGCCGAGTGCACCATATTCCATAACGATGTTCGTTCCTATAACAAGGATTTAGAGCGATATTTCCAAAAAACAGAGCAACTTCCAGGGGTTAGCTTTATTAGAAGCTACGTATCAATAGGAAAAGAGATCCCAGAAAGCAAGAATGTAACTATAAGATATTCTACACCAGAGGAAGGAGTAAAAGAAGAAGAATTCGATATGGTGGTATTATCCGTTGGATTGAATCCTCCTGCTGAATATCAGGATCTGGCAGATAAATTCGGTATCGAGCTCAATTCACACGGGTTCTGTAAAACAATTCCTTCCAATCCTATAGAGGCCACTAAGCCTGGGATCTTTGTCAGCGGAGCCTTCCAGGGTCCTACAGATATTCCCGAGTCGGTTTATGCCGCTAGCGGGGCTAGTTCGCAATGTGGTGAACTGCTTGACTACAGGCGAGGGAAGCTGTCCAAAGAAAGGATTTATCCGCCGGAAAGGGATGTCTCCCAAGAAGAGCCCAAGGTAGGAGTCTTTGTGTGTCATTGCGGGGCTAATATCTCAAGGATAGTAAGTGTTCCTTCCACAGTCGAATATGCCTTATCCTTACCCAATGTTGTCTACGCTCAGGAACAGCTATTTTCATGTGCTACTAATTCTGCCAAAGAAATAGCAGACATGGCCAAGGAAAAAGGGCTCAATCGATTGGTTATCGCTGCCTGCTCTCCCAGGACCCTTGAACCGTTATTCAGGGACACCCTTCGGGAGGCGGGAATTAATCAATATTACTTAGAAATGGCTAATATTAGAGAACATTGCTCCTGGGTCCACGCGAAAGAAAAGGAAGAGGCCACCCAAAAGGCAAAGGATCTAGTCCGGATGTCGGTAGCACGGGCTTGTCACTTGGAGCCCTTGCAAGAATTTGCTCTGCACGTCAACAAGACGGCTTTAGTGGTTGGTGGAGGCCTGGCCGGTATGACCAGTGCTCTAAGCGTGGCCAACCAGGGACATGAGGTTTATCTCGTGGAAAAGGCTACAGACCTAGGGGGAATGGCGCGCAGAATTCATTACACCCTGGAAGGGTTGGATGTTCAAGAGTATTTGCGAGATGTCGTACGCAAGGTTTATCAGCACCCGTTAATCCATGTATTTACTGATGCTACCATTACTGAGACTACCGGCTACGTCGGGAATTTCGTTACCAAAGTGAAGTCTAAAGTAAGGGCTGCAGAGATTAAACATGGCGCAGCCATCCTCGCTACAGGTGCTGAAGTATACCAACCCACAGAGTACCTTTATGGTGAAGATGATAGGGTAATGACCCACCTGGAGTTGGAGGAGAAAATAGCCAAAGGAGATGAAAGGCTGCTTAACTCCGAGAGCTTGGTGATGATCCAATGCGTAGGCTGTAGAAATGAAGATAGAAACTACTGTAGCCGGATATGTTGTAGCGAGTCAATAAAGAACGCCCTGAAACTAAAAGAGCTAAACCCCCAGATGGATGTATACATTCTCTTTCGGGATATAAGAACGTATGGGTTCAAAGAGGATTATTACCGAGAAGCGTCAAGCAAGGATGTAAGGTTCATCCGCTATGAGCCGAATGATCAACCTCAGGTGGAAAAAGCTGTTAATGAGGAAGGCCAGAGTGTCTTTAGGGTTACCGTGACCGATCCTATTTTAGGTAAGAAGCTTGAAATAGATGCTGATGCACTCGCTTTAGCTGCCGCCATTATTCCGTCAGCGGGAAGTCAAGAAGCAACTAGGTTATTTAAGGTAACTACCAATCTAGATGGTTTCTTCAAAGAAGCCCATGTCAAATTAAGGCCTGTTGAGTTTGCTGTAGATGGTGTTTATCTTTGTGGAATGGCTCACTATCCTAAGCTGATATCGGAAACTGTTAGCCAAGCTTATGGAGCAGCCGGGCGAGCAATAACTCTTCTCTCCCATGATACAGTCGTAGCCTCCGGCGCTGTTTGCGAGGTGAACGAGAGTAACTGTATTTCTTGCGGGGCATGTATCACAGCTTGTACGTATGGTGCCATAGAGTTTCATGATACACCACAAGGTAGAAAGGCCGGGATTAATCCTGTTCTCTGTAAGGGAGATGGTCTCTGTAACACAAAGTGTCCAACCGGGGCTATTCAACTAAAGCACTTTACCGATGAAGAGATATTGAGTCAAATTGATGCTGCGGTTTAAAGCTTGTAAAAGAGCATGAAAAACTGCCTATGGCCGAAGTTTTTCAGCGGCCGACTAGAAGCCCGATATGAACAAAGAAGGGATTACTAACTAAGGAGGTGAGAACGAATGAGTACAGGACTTAAATTTAAACCGAGAATATTAGGTTTTGTATGCCATTGGTGAGCATACGGGTCTGCAGACCTGGCTGGCGTGTCCAGACTACAATATTCAACTGAAAGCAGGATTATTCGCGTCATGTGTTCCGGTAGAGTCGACCTGTCATTTGTACTCAGGGCCTTCTCAAATGGAATGGATGGAGTGTTTATTGGTGGTTGCCGTTTCAATGATTGTAATTATGGTACCCATGGAAATTATCATGCACTAAACATGGTACTTCTATGTAAGAAAATCATGGAGCACATCGGGCTGAACCCAGAAAGGTTAAGGGTGGAAACTATGTCTGCCGGTGAAGGAAACCTTTTCGCTGAAGTTATGAATGACTTTGGCAAAAAGGTGAAGGAGTTAGGACCTCTCGGCAAAGGCGAAGGAATAGACGAAAATGCATTAAAGTTCAAACTTGAAGCAGTTACAAACCTAGTCCCTTACATTAAGCTGGTGGAAAGGGAGAGACTGAGAGTACCTATTCAATCGGAGGAAGAGTATTATAAATTTTTCGCCAGTGACGAGTTCAACAGGTTGTTTGATCAAACAATTGTAGAGAAATTAGCAATAAGCCAAATCATCTCACTCTTGCGGGAGGGACCCCATACAACCGGAGAGATCGCTAAGGTTTTAGGCCTGACCCCGTCTGAAGTATCAAGGCACCTTATTAGTTCGTCAAGGCAGAGATTCGTCAGGTACGATGAAGGCCGGAAGTGCTATGCTCTCGCGTAAGGTGAAAGAGCAGGCCATGGATTAAAGAAAAAAAGGAGATTAGGACTGGCGATGGATAAGGATAGAGTCGATCAGATTATTGATAAACATGAGTGCGAGGCCAGTTCGCTTATTCAGGTATTACTGGAGATTCAGAGCGAGAATCACTGGCTTCCTAAGGAAGCATTAGAGAGGGTAGCCGAAAGATTGCAAGTTCCTTTAACCCGGATACAGCATATAGCTACCTTCTATAAAGCCTTTAGTTTAGTTCCTAAAGGACGTCATGAAATTCACATTTGTATGGGTACTGCCTGTCATGTTCGTGGTGCGTCGCGTGTCCTCGACACGGTGCAAGACCAGACTGGAATTAAACCTGGCGAAACGGATTTGGATTTGAAGTTTAGCCTGGATACGGTTAATTGCCTCGGTTGTTGTGCTTTAGGACCGGTAATGGAAATCGACGGGAAGGCTCACGGTAAGATGGCGCCGGCCAAGATAGCAGACGTCTTAAAAAAACTATGATTAGGGTGAAATTATGGCGCGTATAAATTCGTCCGCTGAACTGGAAGAAATCAGGAAGGGCATATTGTCGGGAAGAGACCCAAATAAACCTTGCATTTCAGTATGTGCTGGCGCTGGCTGTATTGCCTCCGGCGCAAGCGAAGTCATAGACGCCTTTAAAGCAGAGATTGAAAAACAAGGCTTAATGGCTGATGTGAATACAAAAGGAACCGGGTGCCCTGGATTTTGTGAGAGAGGACCCGTTGTGGTTATTTATCCTGAGGAGATATGCTACCTCCAGGTAAAACCTGAAGACGTTCCCGAGATTGTCTCTCAGACCATAAAGGAGAAGAAGGTTGTCGATCGTCTGCTCTATGTTGACCGAACCACAGGCGAAAAGGCAACCCATGAATCCGATATTCCCTTTTATAAGAATCAAGAACGAATCATCATAGGTAGTAACATCAAAATTGATCCTAAGAGCATCGATGACTATCTGGCGATTGGTGGTTATTCCGCGTTGGCCAAAGTCCTTTTCCAGATGACCTCGGAGCAAGTATTGGAGGAAGTCAAGAAATCTAACCTGAGAGGAAGGGGAGGTGCCGGCTTTCCCACAGGAAGTAAGTGGGAAGGATCCCGCAATGCCCCAGGCGAAATAAAGTATGTGATAGTTAATGCAGACGAAGGGGACCCTGGGGCATTTATGGATAGAGCTCTACTCGAGGGGAATCCCCACTCGGTCCTTGAAGGGCTAATAATTGGGGCTTGTGCTGTCGGCTCTCGAGAAGGCTATATTTACGTTCGACAGGAATACCCCTTAGCCGTAGAGAATGTGACCCTCGCGATTAAGCAGGCTGAGGAGTATGGCCTTCTTGGAAAAAATATCCTTGGCTCAGACTTTGATTTCACGGTTAAAGTGCACCAGGGGGCTGGCGCTTTCGTCTGTGGTGAGTCTACTGCCCTGATGACGGCATTGGAAGGCAGGACAGGAGAGCCCAGACCGAAGTATATTCGTTCCAACATCAAGGGCCTTTGGGATAGGCCCACCGTGTTAAATAATGTTGAGACATGGTCTAATGTGCCGCTTATCATCAACAAAGGCGCTGACTGGTTTGCTCAGATAGGGACGGAAAGAAGCAAGGGCACGAAGATTTTCTCCCTGGTAGGGAAGATAAACAATACCGGACTTGTGGAAGTACCCATGGGAATGACCCTCAGAGATATTATCTACAAGATAGGCGGCGGAATCCCTAGAGGCAAGAGGTTCAAAGCTGTGCAGACAGGGGGACCGTCCGGCGGGTGTCTCCCCGAGGACATGTTGGATTTGGAAGTTGGTTTCGATGAACTCAAAAAGGCCGGTTCAATGATGGGGTCAGGTGGGATGATTATCCTGGATGAAGATACCTGTATGGTTGATATCGCCAGGTACTTTCTTGAATTCCTCACTGATGAATCGTGCGGCAAATGTGTGCCATGTCGTGAAGGAATCAGGCAGATGCTTAAGATTCTCACTAATATCACTAAAGGAAAGGGAAGAGAGGGCGACATCGAGCTTTTGGAGGAGTTAGCCGAGGTAGCCCGCGAAGCGGCCCTTTGTGAGTTGGGCAGGAGTGCCCCTAACTCGTTTCTAAGCACGCTAAAATACTTTAGAGATGAGTATGAGGCACACGTCTTGGAGAAGAGGTGCCCGGCTCTTTCCTGCAAGGAGCTGATCACATTCTATATTGACCCGGATAAGTGCCAGGCCTGTACGATTTGCTCCAAGAAATGCCCTTCAGAGGCGATTGCGGGTGGTAAGAACCGGATCCATGTAATTGACCAAGAGAAATGTACAAAGTGCGGAACTTGCTTCGAAGTTTGCCCCCCTCGTTTTGGCGCGGTGAGGAAGATTTCCGGCGAGCCTGTTCCAGCTTCTATCCCTGAAGAAGCGAGAACTATAGTCAGAGGGAGCAAAGAAAAATGAGTGAAATTATTTTTCAAATTGACGGTAGACAAGTCGCAGCTCGGGAAGGGATGACCGTTTTAGAGGCAGCACAAAAGGCGGGAATATCGATCCCGACACTTTGTCACTACGAGAAATTGGAACCTTATGGGGGTTGCCGCCTATGCACAGTAGAAGCAGAAGTTCGCGGCTGGACAAAACTAGTTGCTTCCTGCCTTTATCCGGTGGAAAAAGATTTGATCGTAAGAACCAGGTCTGAGAAGGTAGATAGAATTCGCAAAATGATCTTGGAGCTCTTGCTGGCTCATGCTCCGGATGCCCTTGAATTGCAGAATTTGGCGGGGGAGTATGGAGCAGTCAAAGATCGTTTTGAAAAAGAGCCCTCATTTTGCATTCATTGTGGTCTATGTGTAAGATACTGTGCTGAGGTTAAAAAGAAGGACGCTATTGGATTTGTTGACAGAGGAACAAGGCGGGAGATAAGCTTCATTCCGGAGATAGCCTCCAAAGAGTGCTGGAACTGCAAAGAATGTTTTCCACTTTGCCCTACAGAGGCCCTACAAGCGGCTTTCGTTTTAGCTAAAGCGTTCGCGTTTCCGTCATCTTCTTTGGAGCACGAGCCAACGGAATAGGCTCAATGGAATCTGTCCTATTTTGGAGGCAGCATAAAATTTCGGATACATACCCGACATTTTATGCTGCTATGAATAAGCAAAGGAAAGGTCAGATAATTTAGGCTGTAGAAAAAAAGACGATAAAGATGTGAAAAGGAGGGTATCGAATGAGTTATAATTTTATCAAGGTGAATAATGTGGATGGATTGATTTCCATAACCCTAAACAAACCGCCACTTAATGTTTTGAGTATTCCTATGATGGAGGAAATCGCCGACGCATTTGCGTGGGCCCAAGGGCAACCCGCTAAACTTGTCCTCTTAAATGCAGAAGGGAAGGCCTTTTCAGCCGGTGTAGACGTTGCGGATCACACACCTGAAAAGGTGTCAAAAATGATTAAGGTCTTCGACAGCATCTTCCATAATATGTATAATAACGATAAACCTATTGTGGCAGCCGTTAATGGCGCGGCTTTGGGTGGAGGATATGAACTGGTGCTTTTCTGTGATATGGTCGTAGCTTCGGAAAAGGCGAAGTTCGGACAACCGGAAATAGCTGTTGGAGTATTTCCACCCATAGCTTCCTACATGCTTCCCAAATTAACCTCTATGCCCCATGCTATGGAATTGCTTTTGGGAGGTGAGGCCTTCAATGCCGCCAAGGCTGATAAGTTGGGGTTGGTGAACGCTGTTCTACCCGTTGATTCCTTTGACGAAGGCGTGAAGCAATTTTTACAAAAGTTTATGACAATGAGCCCATTAGTGCTGGCGTACACCAAAAAGGCCATGAAGGCCGGCCTGAATAAGGGCTTTGTTGAGGGACTAAAGGCTATTGATGATATTTACCTGAATGAATTAATGCCTAGCGCGGATGCCTTAGAAGGGTTAAAAGCTTTTATGGAAAAGCGCCAACCAGTCTGGCAGGGTAAATAAAATTATATTTATATGTGGGAGTGGGATCGTAAATAATTTTTAATGGAGGGGAAAGCAATGAAACTTGCAGGAAAAGTAGCCTTAGTTACTGGTGCTAAGGATGGCATAGGCAAGGCTGTTGCCTTGGCTTTTGCTAGTGAGGGAGCAGATGTTGCTATAGTTAGTCGATCGATCACTCGTGAAGATGATGTTGTGCGGGAGATTGAAGCGCTTGGGCGTAAAACATGCATAGCTACTGTAGATGTAGCGAGCAAAGAATCAGTACTAGTAATGGTTCAAAAAGTCAAGGAAGAACTGGGCCAAATTGACATCTTAGTGAATAACGCTGGTTTAAGTAAACCCGCTATGATGCTCAAAATGACCGAAGAACAGTGGGATGAAATTATTAATGTCCACTTAAAAGGGACGTTTCTTTGCATGCAAGCTGTGGCAGGAGACATGAAATCCCGCGGCTATGGCCGAATCATTAATGTAACTTCATCAGCTGGGTTGCAAGGTACTATCGGGCAAGTGAATTACGCCGCTGCTAAAGGTGGAATAAATGCTTTGACAAAATCTGCGGCTCGGGAATTAGCTAAATACGGAGTTACAGTTAATGCGATCTCTCCTTTCGCTGTGACAAAAATGACTGAAAAAATTTCTACCGACCCAACCTTGAGTGTTAAGTATTTGGAGAAAATACCCATGGGCAGATTTGGGCAACCGGAGGAAATGGCTGGTGGTTTTGTCTTCTTGGCATCTCAAGACGCGAGTTATATTACTGGGCAGATTCTATGTATTGAGGGTGGCATGATCATGCGCTGAGCAACAAAACCTATACACTTGCCGTGTATTTCTCCAATGCAGGTTTGCGACTCAGAGTTAAACCTGCATTGGAAGTATTTCGAATAATAGTATAACTAAAAGTTTTTCAGGAATAAGGAGGACTAGAATGAAAGAAGTTGTAATCGTCAGCGCTGTGAGAACTCCGGTTGGCACCATTGGTGGGACACTTAAAGACATTACACCCCAAGACCTGGGAGGACTTGTTATTAAAGAGGCAGTCGCCCGGGCGGGAGTAAGCGCTGATTTAGTTGAAGAAGTAATTATGGGTTGGTCGAGGCAAACAACTGAAACTTCTAATATTGCTCGTGTTTGTTCACTTTTGGCAGGAATTCCGGAAGAGGCCGCTGCATTTACAGTGCACCGCCAATGTGCTTCCGGTTTACAAGCTATCAGTAATGGAACCCAACAAATCCAGACCGGAAGGGTGGAAGTGGTTGTTGCTGGCGGAACAGAAAGTCTGAGTCATGCACCTTACTACCTAAAAAATGCCCGTTTTGGTTATAGTGCTGGTGATGGGGTTTTAGTTGATTCTTTAACAGAAGCAGGCCCGGGTGGACAACCCCACTCAATTTATGGCAGTGTTTCAATGGGTGATACGGCGGAAAATGTGGCTGAACAATTTAATGTCTCTCGAGAGGACCAGGATAAATTTGCAGTTCAGAGCCAAGAAAGATGTAGAAGAGCTGTAGCTGAGGGAGTGTTCAAAGACGAAATCATTCCAGTTGAGATTAAAACTCGTAAAGGAACTGTTATCTTTGATACGGATGAAGGTCCAAGAGTTACCACTTTGGAAAAAATGGCAACTTTAAAGCCTGTATTTAAGAAAGGTGGATCAGTTACTGCGGGTAATTCATGTGGACGTAATGACGCAGCTTCTGCTGTTGTCCTGATGTCTGCAGATAAAGCTAAGGAACTGGGTATTAAACCTTTGGCCAGAATTGTTACTGACGCTGCTGTCGGAGTGGCCCCGCAAATAATGGGAATTGGTCCCGTGCCGGCCGTTCGTAAGGCGCTGGAACAAGCTGGACTAACTTTAGAGGATATTGATCTCATTGAACTTAATGAGGCCTTTGCTTCTCAATCTTTGGCCGTTATTAGGGAGCTTGGTTTAAATATGGAGAAAGTTAATGTAAATGGTGGAGCAATTGGCTTAGGTCATCCGATTGGAGCGACTGGTGCTCGCCTGATGACTACTCTTCTTTATGAAATGCGTCGCCGTAAGGGTCGCTATGGTATGGTTACCCTTTGTATAGGTGGCGGACAAGGTATGGCTACTATTATTGAGGCTCTGTACTAAAGCAGTGTTCATGGCTTAAGTGCATTCTCTGTAGCTGATGAATTGTTTCCTAGCGGCGGGCGGTATCACACTTGGTTGGCTCTTTCGGAAACGTTAGGGCATTTGGGTTGGCTAAGGATTCAAAAGCGTGTCCGAGTTAGGAGTGAAGCCGGAATTGTGTATTGGGAGGCTCAGTGAGCAGGATATGGCTCTGGCAGCAAACCGCATGCTGGAATTGGGTGGAGGAATAGTTATCGTTGAAGCAGGCACATAACTCCAAAGGGTATTGTAGATATCCTGCAAAAGAAGGTAATTTTCCATTAAAATAATGGGGGGGTATTTAGTTTGAAAGCAGCTGTATTTTATGGTCCTAATCAGCCTCTTAAAGTAGAAGAAGTACCAACGCCTGTAATTGAAACTGGTGAAGTTTTAGTAAAGGTTGCTGCCTGCGGGCTATGTCACACGGATCTGAGCTATATTGACCATGGTGTTCCTACTTTTAAAAAGCCACCCTTGATCTTAGGACATGAAATATCTGGTACGGTAGCCGAAGTTGCACCGGATGTTACCTCATTCAAAGTAGGTGATCGGGTTTTATTACCAGCGGTTATGGCCTGTGGCGAATGTGGCAGCTGTCGTGAAGGACGGGGCAATGTCTGTGACAATATGGAGATGTTCGGGAATAATGTAAATGGCGGCTATGCAGAATATGTCAAGGCCCCTGCTAATAATATCTTCAATTTACCGGATGAAATTCCTTTGATTGAAGGGTCTATTATTGCCGATGCTATTACGACACCTTTCCACGCTGTAAAAAACCGTGCTAAAGTGAAACCGGGAGACAAATTACTTGTCTACGGTTGCGGAGGTGTTGGCTTAAACCTTGTCCAAGTTGCTAATGCGGTGGGTGCCTCTGTCATAGCTGTTGATATTTCAGAAACTAAATTGGCTAAGGCCAGAGAATTAGGTGCAGTCGCTACCTTTAATGCCAATGATTATCCCGATGTAGGTAAGGCTATCCGTAAGCATACCCGCGGCGGAGTAGATATCGCCTGCGAGTGTATTGGCAATCCTAAAACATTGGAAACTGCTTTTAGTTGTGTACGTAACGGTGGACGCTTAGTCATCGTGGGTTATACTCAACATGCAATGACACTAAATGCCAGCAGGGTAATGTATCGAGAAATGGAAGTTGTGGGTTCTTTAGGTTGTCCTTTAGCAGATTATCCAAAAGTAATTGAAATGGTTCGCAACGGTAAAATCCAAGTCGAATCAATGGTATCTAAACGCTTTTCACTTGACCAAATTAATGAGGGGTTAGACTTCTTGCGCTCCGGAGAGGGTTTTAGATCGGTTATTGTTCCCTAAACATAACTATTCAGGTCATATTGAGACAGAGGATTTATATTCTGACAAACTCGTGTTTATTAACGCGAGTTTGTAACGTTTCATGGGAACCATCATACCAACAGTACATAAAGAGTTAAATCAGCATAGGAGATTATCTTGGGGATGGTTTACTCACTGAACTAATACAATAAATACGAATCAGTACCTTGGCAGAATCTGAAAAATAACTAGATATGCATTGGTGAATAAATTATGGGTAAAATACACTATAAATCTAATTATTCTTGTGATTTTACAAAATACATATTGGCACGGATCTTGCTTAGTAGTATAGTATTGAAGGGTTCACTATTTTAAGGAGGAATTAAGTTGAAACTATTAGCAAATGTAATGGGACAAGTATTAAAGAGAAATCCAAACGAAACTGAATTTCACCAAGCAGTAAAAGAGGTCTTGGAATCAATCGAACCAGTTGCTGAAAAACATCCTGAATGGGTTCAGGCAGGGATATTCAGCAGATTTGTGGAGCCAGAAAGACAAATAATTTTCAGGATATCATGGGTTGATGACAATGGAGATGTTCAGGTAAATCGAGGTTTCAGAATACAGTTTAATAGTGCCATTGGTCCTTACAAGGGCGGTTTAAGATTCCATCCGTCCGTAAATGCAGGTATCATAAAGTTCCTTGGATTTGAACAAATTTTAAAAAATTCGCTGACAGGTCTTCCAATAGGTGGCGGTAAGGGCGGAAGTGATTTCGATCCTAAAGGTAAATCAGACGGAGAAATAATGAGATTCTGCCAGAGCTTCATGCTGGAGTTGTCTAAACATATTGGGGAAAACACAGATGTACCAGCTGGAGATATTGGTGTAGGCGGCCGTGAAATCGGTTACCTTTATGGAATGTACAAAAGACTCCGTAACGACTTTACCGGAGTTCTTACAGGAAAAGGATTGTCCTACGGTGGAAGCTTAGTTAGAACAGAAGCAACAGGTTATGGTCTTTGTTACTTTATGGAAGAAGCTCTAAATGCTAAGGGTAAGTCATTTAAAGGTGCAACTGTTACGGTTTCTGGATCGGGAAATGTGGCTATTTATGCAACACAAAAGGTTTACGAATTAGGCGGAAAAGTAGTTGCAATGAGTGACTCAAATGGTTATATATATGACCCTGAAGGAATACAGCTGGAAACCATTCAGAGAATAAAAGAAGTTGAAAGACAAAGAATCAGTAAATATGTTGAGTATCATCCAGGTGCGATTTACAAAGAAGGCTGTGCTAGCATCTGGGATGTTAAGTGCGATATCGCTCTACCCTGTGCTACACAGAACGAATTAGATGAAAAAGCCGCGAAGACTTTAATAGCAAATGGATGCTACGCTGTAGGTGAGGGAGCGAATATGCCTACTACTCCTGAAGCTGTGGATCTCTTCATTGAGAAAAAAGTAGTATTTGGTCCTGCTAAGGCTGCAAACGCAGGTGGTGTCGCAACTTCAGCTCTCGAAATGAGCCAGAACAGCATGAGATATTCATGGTCTTTTGAAGAAGTTGATGCAAAACTTAAAAATATAATGGTTACCATTTATAAAAATGCAAGTGAAGCTGCCAAGGAATACGGAGAGGAAGATAATCTTGTAGTTGGCGCAAACATCGCGGGTTTCCTCAAAGTTGCTACTGCTATGTATGCACAGGGAGTTGCATATTAAGATATCCAGTGTATTAATTATTCGAACGGGGCTGTCTCTAATTTGATAGCCCCGTTTCGATTCAAAGACTGTGGACACAAGCACTACTATCATCAGGGAGGATTTTTATGGAGAATTCAAATTTTTATAAAACCCAGTTTTCAGGATTTCATGACCTGATGAAATTTCGCGTCCGGGAGATATTGCTAGTATCCAGCTCGTACGATGCATTTGTGCTTGAGGAAGACGGTCGTTTATCAGAGAAAATCTTTAACGAATACTTGGATATGAATCTTCAATTCGTCCCGCGCATCCGGAGAGTTTCTTCGGCAGTAGAAGCCTTTTCTGCCATGAGAGAAAGAACCTATGACCTGATTATCACTATGGCTAGAATCAGTGATATGGACCCCCAAGAATTCGGAAGACGGATCAAAGAAACTTATCCGGGGAAACCGGTAGTCTTGCTCACCTACGATACACTAAATAGCAATTTAATCAAGCAAATTAGAGAGACAAAAACTATTGACAAGATATTCTACTGGTCCGGGAACAATAAAATACTGCTGGCAATCATCAAATATGTTGAGGACCTTGGAAATGTAGAGTATGACTGCCAGGAAGGGGTCCAAGTCATTCTGGTGGTCGAAGACTCGCCCTGGGCGTATTCACAGTTCCTCCCCATTATCTATACTGAAATTATGAAACAGACCAGTTACCTCATATCCAAGGGGATAAACGATCTCCACCGTCTGTTAAGGATGAGGGCCAGACCCAAAATCCTACTGGCAGATACATATGAAGAGGCTGTGGCTATATTCAACCGTTATCGGCACAATTTGCTGGGCGTGATATCTGATATGGGCTACCAGAAAGACAAGGTGTTGAATCCGAGGGCAGGCCTGCATCTGGCAAACATGATCAAGGAGGAGATCCATTACCTACCATTTTTGATTCAATCAAGTGAACGCGATAATGAGAGTAGCGTGAATGAGATAGGGATCAGTTTTCTCAACAAGAACTCCCCCAATATGCATCTTGAATTGTGTACATATATAAAGGAGAACTATGGTTTTGGTGATTTTATCTTCAGGAACCAAGATGGAAGCATTATATCCCGGGCTTCTATTATCGATGAATTTGAAAAAATTATACGCATCCTGCCGGATGAAAGTCTGATCTACCATGCAAACCGCTATGATTTTTCAAGATGGTTTAAGGCTAGGACAGAGTTCGAATGTGCGGAGCAAATGCGTCAAGTAGATGTCTCGGACTTTCAAAGCACTCAAGAGTTAAGGGAATATATCCTCGATTTAATTCGGATGTATTTCAAACGTATACAGGAGGGGGTTATCACTGATTTCGGTCAATCGAAAGTGGACATGGACAATTCCTTACTCAAACTAGGCAGCGGATCCCTTGGAGGTAAGGGAAGGGGAATAGCCTTCTTTAACTTCATGCTTTCCCAGACGGATCTATTTAAAAAATATGAGCATATCAGGATAAAAACTCCGCAATCTTTTGTAATCTGCAGTGAAGTATTCGAAGAATTTCTCGAAATGAACGCTTTGCAGGAAATGGCGATCAATACGGAAAATGAAGAAATTATAGCTAAAAAGTTCCTGTCCTCCGAACTGCCAACAAAGATAACCGAGAAACTGCACATACTAATTGAGAAAATCAACTACCCTTTGGCTGTCCGTTCATCAAGTATTCTCGAAGACTCACAAATGCTACCGTTTGCAGGAATATACAACACCTTCATATTACCGAACAACCACAAAGACACTGAAGTCCGGTTGAAACAACTCTTGGATGCCATAAAACTCGTATACGCCTCTGTTTTTTATCAGTCACCCAAGCGCTACATAAAAAATTCGGAGTTGAGAATAGAAGAGGAAAAAATGGCCGTATTGATTCAGCAGCTTGTCGGAGAACTGCATGGGGATGTTTTTTATCCCGTTATTTCAGGGGTTGCACAGTCCTATAATTTTTACCCGATTTCCTATATGAAACCTGAACAGGGGATTGGTAGCCTAGCTTTGGGCTTTGGAAGGGCTGTTGTCGATGGAGAACAAGTTTACCGGTTTTCCCCTGCTTATCCGAAGATGAACGCTGATTTTGCGTCCCCGGGCGATTTTTTAAGAAAGTCTCAAAACCAGTTTTATGTTTTGGATTTAGCTAACAAGTCTATTGACATTGCTCTTGGTCCGGGGGCCACCTATGGGAAATATACCCTAGAACGCGCTGAAAAGGACGGTACTTTGAGCTTTGTGGGCAGCACGTATTCAAAGGAGAACGACACCATCAGCGATACCCTCTCACTTCCAGGGCCGAGGCTTGTGTCTTTTGCACCGGTTCTAAAATATGGTCTTTTTCCACTTGCCAGTATTATCAAGGACCTTTTCATTCTCGGGAAAAATGCGTTCAGTTCGGAAATAGAAATAGAGTTTGCTGTAAACATTCCTGTCGACAGAAAAAAAGAAATCGAATTTTATTTCTTGCAGGTTCGCCCTTTAGTATCAGGGAGAGAATTACAGGAAGTAAAGGTAAATGATTATGCAAATAATGAGACTATGTGCAAAAGCCAGCACACAATTGGGAATGGGATATTTCAGGATATTTACGATATTATTTTTGTTGATCCCGATCATTTTGATTTGAGCAAAACTAATAGAATTGCTCAAGAAATAGGTGAATTAAATCAGTTGTTGCTTAATGAAGAGCGCAACTACATGCTCTTTGGGTTTGGCCGTCTAGGGTCCTCTGATCCATGGCTTGGAATCCCTCTTACATGGTCACAGATGTCACAGGCCAAAGTAGTTATTGAAGCCGACCGGGATAACCTCCAGGTAGAACCTTCGCTGGGCAGTCATTTCCATCATAACTTGGTTTCGTTAAGAATGGGGTATTTTCATATTGGGAAAGAGAAGGATTCTGAATTTGTAGATTGGGCATGGCTTAAAATGGCACCAGTACTCAAGCAAACAGAATACGTCAAGCTGGTTCGCTTTGAAGATCCCATTAAAGTGATAATTGATGGACACAGCTGCAATGGAGTCATTCTGAAACCGCAGTCTAAAACTGGATAGAGCTTCACTGGTAAATTGAAAGGCGCCATTTGTGTACTTGGAACTATTCCAAGCATTTCAAATGGCGTCTTTTAGTCCATTTCTGACGGTATGCAGTATGGCTGGCAGGAAAATTGCGTATAAGTTATTGAATCTGTAAAGACAGAATTCCTTGTGGAATAGTTATAAGTCGGAGTAGAGTGAATGGGGGGGACGGGATGAAAGGCTTTTTTGGGAAATTATTGAGGATTAACCTCACGACTAGGTCATACATAGAGGAGGAGATTCCGGAGGAAATATTTAAAACTTACCTTGGGGGAAAGGGCTTAGGTTCCTACTTGCTTTTAGAAAATGTCAGGACTGGGATTGATCCGCTCTCAGAGGACAACAGGCTTATTTTTGTTGCTGGTCCCGCTACGGGTACGGGAATGTGGGGTTCCAGCCGTTACGGGGTATATAGTAAATCGCCTCAAACAGGATTATATGGCGAATCATATTCTGGGGGCAAGGTTGCGCCTCTTATACGCAAAACCGGCTACGACGCGATTATCTTGGAGGGAGCAGCAGACGTGCCGCTTTCTCTAGAAATATCCGATTGCAAGGTCGAGTTCCGAAACGCCAACCATCTCTGGGGTAAAGATACCTTTGAGACTGAAGATCGAGTTTTAGAGGAGGTTGGAGTGCCTGGAGCCCAGGCCCTAGTTATAGGTCCGGCAGGGGAAAATTTGGTACGGTTCGCCTGTATTGAAAATAACTATTGGCGTTCAGCTGGCCGCACCGGTATGGGTGCGGTAATGGGCTCGAAAAAGGTTAAAGCTATTGTTTTTCACGGACAAGCCCAGGCTGAGGTCTCTGATCCGAAACTGCTTAAGGATTTAATTAAATCCCTGACGGCGAAGGCTAAAGGGAATGTTGCCGTTAAAGCTTATCAAACATACGGCACCACCCAGATGGTTAAAACCATGAATTGTGCAGAAACCTTCCCCACAAAATACTGGTCCAAAGGGATTCATGAGAATTGGAAAGATCTCAGTGGCGACACCTTACTGGCTGAACATGAAGTCAAGCCGAATGCCTGTCCTAATTGTTTCTTAGCCTGCGGAAAGCTCACCACGGTCTCTAAAGGAATGTACGACGGGCTTAAAGTTGAAGGGCCTGAGTATGAGACGATCTATGCTTTTGGGGGGCTTTGTTGCATCAGTGATTTAGAGGAGATCCTCCACTTAAATGATCTTTGTGACCGTTTAGGGATGGATACGATCACGGCAGGGAATTTGGCAGCCTTTACTATAGAAGCGGTTCGGCGTGGAAAAGTCGAAGCCAACTTAAGTTACGGAGACTCAAAGGGAGTGGCTGACTTACTTGAGGATATAGCCAATGTAAGAGGCCTAGGGGTGGTCTTGTCCCAAGGGATTAAACATGCCGCCAAAGTTTGGGATCTTGAGGATATTGCCATCCACGTCAAAGGCTTGGAACCATCTGGCTATGACCCTCGGGTGCTTAAAGGCATGGGTTTGGCCTATGCCACATCAACTAGAGGTGCCTGCCATCTACGCGCAACATTTTATAAGGCAGAGTTAAGTGGAATGATCGATCAGGCCATTACAGAAGGCAAAGCTAAAATGTTCATTGATTTTGAAAATAGGTTAACGCTATTTAATGCCCAAATCTTATGTGTCTTTTATAGGGACATGATCCTCTGGCCAGAACTCAGACAATTAGTAAAGGCACTTACTGGTTGGGATTATACCCAGATAGAGCTAGAAGAGATTGCTAACAGAATTGTAACTTCAACAAAGGTTTTTAATCTCCGTGAGGGTGCGACTAGAAAACAGGATACACTGCCGCAGCGGATGTTCAGGGAACCGCTAAACGAGGGCCGGGATGTTATCACAGTTAAAGAACTAGACTTTATGCTCGACGAATATTACAAATTAAGAGGGTGGGATAGTCAAGGACGACCCACCACAAACTAGGGAAAATGCTCACCATGTGAGACCGTCTGACTCGACTGGCTGGCTTTTCTTCTCTATGTGAACCATTTAAGTTACCTGAATTAAATGAATATTCATTGGCATTACTCAATTTTGTAATTAATCTATTGAAAAGTGCTCCTTCCCGTTATTTACAGGGATTGAGCGCTTTTTTGTTTCCATTAAATTTATCACTATAGGATGGAGGGGCAGAGTTTGAAGGTAAACCTATCCTTTTGAAGCGTGAATTATTTGAATATTCAATTGACATTTTTTGTATTTATTGTTACTTTATTAGTAATTGCATTTATATACTTACTTATTTGGTAATTTATGTTTTATTTATTATGAGTTATGAGCATGTTTTTTATCAACTTCCAATGCTTTGGGGTCTAGGTAATATCGGCAAAATCTAATTATATACCAACTCATAACTCGAGCTATTTTCCGATGAATCCGGAGAAGGGTGAATATATAATTTACTGGAGTTGGGGAGGTGACAGGGATTGTCTTGGTTTAATGAATTGGAAGAGGTTCTTAACGCTGTTCATAATGGAATTGTAGCTATAGATGCCGAAGAGCGTGTTACAATCTACAATCGCCAAGCGGAGCGCATGCTTGGAGTGCCTGCTGGTAAAGTCATTGGACAAAAACTTGGTGATGTATTACCTGCAGGACTTACGTCGGTACTCTATAGTGGTAAACCCCAGTTTGGGCAAAAATTAGAACTAGGCAATTTAATCATGGTCGTCAATCGTACGCCAATTATTGAAGGTGGCAGAGTAATTGGAGCGATTGCAGTATTTCAAGATGTTTCTGACCTTGAATCTTTAGCTGCGGAGTTAGGTTACGTTAAAGAGTTAAATGAAGAATTTGAGGCTATTCTCGAATCCTTTTATGATGGCGTTGGGATTATTGATGGAGAGGGTACTCTATTAAGAGTAAATACTAGTTATGAAAGAATTACTGGTTTGTCAAAGCAAGACAACGGTGTTGGCCGAAATGTCAGAGAACTTCAAGATGACGGGACAGTTTCTCAAGCGGTAGCATTACTTGTTCTTAGCCAGAAAAAACCAGTAACTATTAAACAGAGAATAAAAACTGGTAAAGAAATCTTAATTACTGGCAGCCCCGTTTTTGATCAAAAAGGGGAAATTATGCGAGTAGTCTGTAATATACGTGATATGACTGAACTCAATCTTCTGCGTGAACGGATTGAAAATACGGAACAGCAAAATATCCGGTATGCCCACGAAATTAAGGAGTTGCGTACAAAACTGTGGCGGCATGAGGAATTCATATTCCGAAGTGCGAGTATGCAGAGGGTTTTTAAACTCATAGTCCGTGTGGCTCATGTTAATTCTCACGTCTTAATTACTGGGGAGTCCGGGGTAGGAAAGGAAATTGTGGCAACATTTATTCATGAGTTAAGTCCGCGTGTCAATGGGCCTTTTTTACAAATCAATTGTGGGGCCATACCAGAAAACTTGCTTGAATCAGAACTTTTTGGCTATGAAGAGGGCGCTTTTACCGGCGCACGCGGTGGGGGTAAAAAAGGTATTTTCGAACTTTGCGAGGGCGGGACTCTGCTTCTTGACGAGATTGGGGAAATGCCTATGAATATGCAGGTTAAACTATTGCGGGTGTTGCAGCAACAGGAGGTGCTTAGAGTAGGTGCAGCCAAACCCATCAAATTTAATGTACGGGTCGTTACCGCTACTAATAAAAACTTAGAAGAAATGGTAGCCCAACATAGTTTTCGGGCGGATCTTTTTTATCGAATAAACGTCGTACCAATTCATCTCCCTCCGCTCCGGGAGCGCACAGATGACATTGTTCCTTTGGCTATCCACTTCTTAGAAGGCTTTAACCAAAAATATGGTAGCAACATTAGGTTTGAGCCTGAAGTTTTATTGGCTTTTGAACGTCATCCTTGGCCTGGTAATGTCCGCGAGTTAGAAAATCTTATTGAAAGAATGCTGATCATGAATGAAGATGAGGTTTTGACCCTTAAACATTTGCCTTTTAACGTGAGTAGCGTTCCCGAACATCAGGCTCTAGTAATTCAGGTTAATGAACCTATGCCTTTCGAAAAAGCTGTCGAAATGTTGGAAATAGAACTCTTGCGTAAAGCTCTGCAGGCTTATCCGACGATAAGGCAGGCAGCTAAGGTTTTAGGTGTTTCACATCCAACAGTTCTTCGAAAGCTTCAAAAATATAAATTGATGCCAGGTGATTAGGTAAGTACTCTTGTACTTAGGCAAGGTGGTACATTGCTTGGAAAGAGTATTAAATATGTGTACCAAAAAAATGGATTAATAATCAGCACATACAGCGTGTATCACTAAATATAGAAAATAAAGCGGTGTTGTAATGTACCAAGATTATTTTTGAATTTTTGTTCAGTTATGGTAATAGGACTGTTGAAAGCCTTGATTATACCGTATGAGACTCTAGTTAAGCTGTTCAGGCTTATAGTTACTTTTTCACCTATATTAGGAATTAATCTTGCATTAATTATATATCGCGTGACTCGATATAAGGGGTCTGTGACTTAAAAGAGTAGCAAGGGGTGATAATGGGTAAGTCCCGCAGGAATGTTTGCAAAGAATTTCGCAGAAATAAAATCTATAGTGGGGGAGGCTAGTGCCGAAATTAACACCAGGTACCTGGAAAATGCAAAGAGCAGTTTTAATTTTTTGACCATAATAATCAGAAAATTGTAAATGATCAGAGTTTATTGATTCAATATACTCAATGTGTAAAGGAGTGTTGAGGATTGAGTACAAATTTACGGAATGTTATTGAGGATAATGCTTTACAAAGAGTTCCCATGTCGGAAAGGAAAAGTTGGCTTAATTTATCTTGGAACACAATGGGCATTGCTTCGACGTTAGTTGAATTACTCATTGGCGCTATTGTAACTTTTACAGCTGGTATTGTTGCAGGGATGGTGGCTGCGGTTATAGTGGCAATTATTGGCACGCTCTTAGGTTGGCTCGTAGGCCATATTTCATTTAAACAGGGCCTGTCAAGCACAGTTGCTGCTCGATATCACGGACTTGGCACTAAAGGTTCTGTTCTTGCCTCGGGAATTTATGGGTTTATGATTATTGGTTTTTTGGCTCTAGAAAATGCCTTGCTTTATGAAGGGGCACTCTTTTATTTTAAACTAGATCATAATCTCACCAATGCAGTAATCATTTATGGTCTTCTTACTATTACTTGGATTGTTCTGGCTACTTTCGGAGTTAAGCTAGTGACACGTGTTTCATCCACTACGACAGTCTTATTCTTAGTTGTACTCGCTTATATGATGTTTAACTCTGCTTCCCAGACTGGAATGACGTGGGGACAAATTTTAAGCCACGGGGCAATTTTTCCCGGTGGTACTTCAGTAAGCCACTTTATCACTGCTATTAACTTACTAATCGGTTCAGCAGGGGCTTTGGCTTTAGTTGACGCTGATTACGGCAGATATGCAAAGTCTTCAAAGGATGTTTTTTTAATAGCTTTGCTCGGAAACATCATGATGGATATAATCATTGTTTTATGTGGGTCTATTTTGATTTATGTGGGCTTTGAAACGGTGAAACAATACTATATCACTGGCGGTATGGCTCCTGCTGACGCTGCAAATGCTGCTCTAAATAATGTAGGGGCTACCTTTATCATTTTAGGTGGATTCGCTGGTACCTTATTAATGGTATTAGCTCAGGCCAAAGCACAGGTTTTAAACACCTATAGCAGTTCTCTGGCTTTGTCTAATTTATTTGACGTCCTAAAATTAAGAGTTAGTCGTGTATTTATGGTAATTCTAGCAAATGTAATCGGTATGCTCATGATTGTGGGAAACATCTTGGGAAAGGTCAATGCCTGGCTAACTATTCTAGGTGTGATGACGACCTGTCTAGCTGTAATAATGGTAGCTGACTATTTTATAGTGCAAAAACAATCGGATGATTTGCATTCAGTAGAGGGAGAAGCGTATAACTGGGCAGGAATAATTACCTTAATTTTTGGCACTGTCGTAGCGATGTTTTTTCAAAAGGCACTTCCTATTCCTTTTGCAACATCTACAGTTATCTCCCTAATACTTTATCCAGTTTTAAGGATCTATGTTTTAAAAGCTAACAGGGGATACGCTGACAGCATTCTAGTGAACAAAAGGCTATAATCTTTGCGGTACAACATTAAAATGAGTGGTAAATATGCGTACCATATGTTTGTTCTAGTACTAGTTAGAGCATGGTCTAACTGTTGGTCACATTGTAAACTTTGTTTAACATGAAATAATCGTAGGAGGTGAAGCTTTTGTCGGATTTTAACTACTGGAAACCTGAAAACTTGTTAGATGCAGTATCCTTACTAGCTAATATGGAAGATCAAGCCAGGCCTTTAGCAGGGGGAACTGATCTATTAGTTAAAATGAAGAAAGGCCCAATAAACTGGAAGGGAATCGTCAACTTAAAAGGTTTGACAGAACTAAAAGGAATCAACTATGAGGGTGAAACAATAACGATAGGAGCCTTAACACAAATAAGCTCCCTTATAGAGAACCCGTTGGTTAGTATTCACTTCCCTGTATTGGTTGATGCTGCAAGGAGTCTGGGTACTCCTCAAGTACGTAATCTTGCAACTATTGGTGGCAATTTGTGTAATGCGTCTCCTGCCGCGGATGTAGCCTTAGTTCTTTTAATGTATGAGGCGCGCTTGCTGATTATGGGACCTAGCGGGTCACGCAAGGTTCCTGTTCAGGAGTTTTATGTTGGACCTGGTCAAACGGTGTTACAACAAGGGGAAATACTTACGACGGTAGAAATAGATCTTCCACCGCTTAACAGTAAGGGTGTGTTCTATAAACACGGTAAGCGCAAAAGCCATGAAATTGCCTTAGTTAATGTGGCGGTGCTCTTAACGTCCCAGCCGGAAACAAAGCAAATTACCAGAGCTAGGATTGCCGTCGGTTCTGTTGCTTCTACTCAGTTGCGTATCAAGGATGCGGAGGATAGCTTGACTGATTCTTTAGCAACGCTAAGCGCTTTCGAGAAGGCAGCTAAATTGGCTAAGGAGGCAGTTAACCCAATTGACGACGTTCGTAGCACGGCCAGTTATCGTAAACAAATGGTTGGCATTCTGACAAGGAGGGCACTGCAAGAAGCCTGGGGAGGAGAACTATGAAAATACCTATGAGCTTACAGGTTAATGGCGAAATGTATCAGGTCAATGTATCAATAAAAAAGACGTTATTAGATGTACTAAGGGAGGACCTTGCTCTGACCGGTACCAAAAAGGGGTGCGATAGCGGGGAATGTGGTGCTTGTACTGTTTTAATGGACAGTAAACCAGTAAATTCCTGTTTAATATTAGCGGTCGATGCAGTTGGTAAGCAAATTTCCACGATTGAAGGCATAGGCGGGATTATGGAATTACATCCTATCCAGGAAGCACTGATTGCCCACGGGGCAATACAATGTGGTTATTGCACACCGGGTATAGTAATGACTGCTAAGGCACTACTAGATAGTAATCCCCATCCAACTGAAACCGAAGTGCGTGAGGGAATAGCCGGAAACCTTTGTAGGTGTACTGGTTATGTTAAAGTTGTCGAAGCGATCATGGATGTAAGTAGTCGCTAGGGAAAGGAGGGAAGCAATTATGAGTTATACCGTTGTTGGTCAGTCAGTACCGCGCGTAGACGCGCGGGAAAAAGTCAGTGGGAGTGCTTTATACACCGGTGATATGATATTGCCCCATATGTTGTATGGTAAAGTGTTGCGTAGTCCTCATGCCCACGCTAAGATCATCAGCATTGATACTTCAAAGGCCTGGGCCCTACCGGGGGTGAACGCTGTCCTTACTTACGAGGATACACCAAAGATTTTATGGAACAGTGCGGGTTTTCCTCCTTCACCAGGGGCGATTTTAGTTGAGGATCAATATATTCTCACAAATAAGGCTCGCTATATCGGGGACGGAATTGCTGCAGTAGCAGCTGTTGATGAAGATACTGCTACACGAGCTTTAGAGCTTATTGAAGTAGAATATGAGGTGTTGCCCGCCCTAATGAATATTGAACGGGCAATGGCAGAAGGGGCATCTTTAATACATGACGCTGAAAAGAATACTTATGGTCATACGCCAGTCGTAATTGGGGATGTTGAAACAGGATTTGCCGAAGCAGATTACGTCTTTGAAGACACTTATTACGTGCCCAAGGTCAACCAAGTAAGTTTGGAACCCTGTGGAGTTTCTATGGCGGCACCGGACAAAGACGGGCGTGTAACAATCTGGACCTCGACTCAAATGCCCCATTTAGTTCGGAGAATTACGGCGCATGCCTTAGGTTTAAAGATTGGGCGAGTTCGAATCATAAAGCCACCGGTGGGAGGAGCATTTGGTAGTCGTTTAGGGGTGGTTAACGAACCCATCGCCGCTTTATTGGCTATGAAAGTCGGGCGACCAGTCATGCTTAAGTATACAAGGGAAGAGGCCTTTTTAGCGACAGAATCCAGACATCCCATAACTATGACTATTAAAACTGGAGTTAAGAAAGATGGTACTTTTACAGCTCGCCAGTTAACCTCTTATATCGACGGTGGTGCGTATGCGACCCACACGCCATCGTTTGCTGGTCCTGTGGCCGGTTGGTTCTTGGCTATGTATAAGTCTCCCAATATAAAAGTAGATAACTATTCTGTATATACTAACGCTACACAATGTGGTGCTTTTCGCGGTTATGGTAATCCTCAAGTAGTTTTTGCGGTGGAATCTCAAATGGACGATATAGCTCAAAAACTAGGTCTTGATCCGCTGGAATTTAGGCTTAAAAACCATCCTTGCGCTGGAGAGGTTTGGATGTGGAGCGGCTGGGTTATAGAAAGTTGTGGCTTTGAGGAATGTATCGCTAGTGGGGCAAAGGCCATTGAATGGACAGAGAAGAGAAGTAACGGAGGAAAAGGAAGCAATAGTCAAGGAAGCAAAAAGCGTGGTGTCGGTATGGGGTACATGATGCATGTGAGTGGGGCACGTCCTATGCTACACGAAACGTCGGCTGCAATGATTAAAATTAATGAAGATGGTACTGCCAATTTAATTTACAGTAATTCTGATTGCGGGCAGGGTGCTGGTACATCTCTAAGCCAGATTGCCGCGGAAGAACTTGGAATTCCTTTTAAGGATGTATTAATTACCAAAACCGCAGATACAGATGTAGCTGGGTTTGATATTGGTAGCCATGCCAGTCGCCAAACTTATTCAGGTGGGAATGCTGTTAAGAATGCCGCTACTATGGTCAAGAAAAAATTATTGGAAATGGCAGCGGAAATGTTGCAGACTCCTGTTGAAGAACTGGATGTGAAGGAAGGAAAAGTTTGGGTTAGTCACGACCCCTCTAAAACAGTGAGTGTGGCAGAGGTATCTCATTTCGCTCATTTTGGCAGCCACGGTCATCAAATTATCGGGGCAATAAGTGAGGAACCGCCCGGTAATCCACCGGTTTACGCAGCCCAGTTTGTCGAAGTAGAAGTTGATACTGAAACCGGAATAGTAGAAATTCTCAGAGTGGTGGCTGCTCATGATGTCGGTACGGCTATTAATCCAGCGATAGTTGAGGGTCAAATCGAAGGAGCAATTCAGCAGGGTATAGGGTACGCGCTAACGGAGGAGTATCGTTATGATCAGGAAAGTGGGAGGCCCCTAAATCCTAATTTATCGGATTATAAAATTCTTACGTCGGTAGACATGCCTCAAATCGAAACAATATTAGTACAGGCAGCTAGCGATACTGGACCTTTTGGAGCCAAGAGTGTGGGAGAGTCTGGGTTAGTGGCTACGGCTGCAGCTATTGCAAATGCTGTTTATGATGCCGTTGGTATCAGATTCAAAGAGTTGCCGATGACCCCAGAAAGGGTGTTGGCTGCATTGCAAAATAAAGATCAATAGGAGGTGTAATTCCGCCCACTAAACGCAGTTTATAAGGAAACTTACTTCAGGTGGGGTTTTAATTCCATCTGAAGTAAGTTCAACTTTTCCTAGGGCGGTTTGCATCGGATATAACTATCGGGGAAAGTTTTATCAAACAAAGATTCCGCATACATAGCGCGGAATCTTGCTAAGAATGCAGGCTCCACGATATGTATGCGGTGGAATACTTAGAATTATGTTAGCAATTTGCTTTTGGTACATAAATATACCAAAAACAAATTGCTAAGGGGTTTACGACCTACAAAACTGCTGTTTGTGAGATCGAAATTTCTCAACACACCACTGGTAAATTGCTTTACCAGCCTATAACAGTGTTGCAAGAAGAGAGACGTTCTTAGTTTGGCTTGTTGCGAGAAGGCGAGTGGTATATTTATGTACCAAATTAAAGAATAGAGTCAGAATATTTATAATTATCTAAACGGTTAAATCAGTAAAAAATACCGCTGACACTCAAAATTAGGCCTTTAAAGACAAACCACACTTGAACGGAGAAGTTGGAAGTAAACTTGCATTAAATTACTTTGTATTTAAAATATATAAGTTAAAACTGGAGGAGGTGTAGAGTTTGCTGCAATTTATCATTCAGGGACGTGGAGGTCAAGGGGCTCAAATGGCTGGGGATATTTTAGCTAACGTGTTTTTTCGGGAAGGCAAATATGTCCAGGCCTACGCCACTTATGGAGGGGCTAGACGTGGTACAGCTGTCAGTTCTTTTATTAGAGTTGATGACCATCCCATCCGCTTACGCTGTAACATTGAAGATCCAGATGTTATAGTCTGTTTCGATCCTAGCCTACTTAATGATGTTCTATTGAAAGGTGCGACAGAGGATACTTTAGTCTTAATCAACTCAGCTCAACCCCCTGAACATTTTACCGGTTTGGGGAGGTTTCGGGTTGTTACCATTGATGCGATGGCTATAGCTCAAGAGAATATGCTAGGACGGATAGTTAATACAACCTTGGTGGGGGCAGTTGCTGGTTTGCTTGGTCAACCTACGCTTGAGGTTTTATGTGAAGTTGTCTCTGATATGAGCCCGGTTAAAGTGGATCAAAACGTTAAATCCTGTGAGGATGGGTATAGATTGACCAAGAAAGGAGGGCGCTAAATGAAAGAAGCATTTAAGGAAGTTCCATCAATCTGGACGACTGGCTGGACGGATATATTGAAAACAGGGACTTGGCGTAGTGCTATCCCGATTTATCAGAAGCGTTTAGCACCTTGCCACTGTGCCTGCCCGGTTGACGGCGAGATTCCTACTTGGATCATGTTAGCCAGGAGGCAACTCTATCGAGAGGCTTGGTCTGCTCTAGTAGCCAACAATCCATTTCCCGCTATAACTGGGCGAATCTGTCATCATCCTTGTGAGGGTGCCTGTAACCGTGTTGAATACGATGGTGCAGTCGCTATCAATGCACTTGAACAATATATTGGCGATTTAGCCTTGAGTGAAGGTTGGACCTTACCACAGCTAAGAGTAGAACTAGATCAAAGGATAGCAGTGATCGGTGGTGGGCCGGCTGGACTATCCTGTGCTTATCAGCTAAGACGGCTTGGTTATAAGGTTACGATCTTTGAGTCTCGGCCCGAACTCGGCGGGATTTTGCGCTATGGGATTCCTAGATATCGATTATCAAAGGAAATCTTGGACGGAGAATTAAAACGATTAGTAGCCCTAGGTATTGAAGCTAAGCTGAATCATCAGGTTAAATCGGGTGATTTGAGTGGATTAGAAGAGGAGTATTCAGCAGTTTTTTTGGCGTTAGGGGCTCAGAGCTCTAAAACAATCCCCCAATTTTCAGTAGACAACAACAGAGTATTTAAAGGTTTAGATTTTCTGGAAAGGGTTAACCGGGGAGAAGCTCCTCAATTAGGGAAACAAGTGATAGTCATCGGAGGAGGTAGTGTAGCCTTAGATGTCGCTGGTACCGTCCGGCGGTTAGGTAGCCAGGTAAAGGTGCTAGCCTTAGAGAGTAGAGAATCACTGCCTGCTCAGCCCGATGAGCTTGCTGAATCATTGGAAGAAGGAGTAGAGATTGTCGCTGGGGTTATGGTTCAAAAAGTTAGCTTAAGTCCTGATCAGATTAGTCTAGATTGTGTCAGGGTTACGTTAGATGAGACTTCTCCGGCAGGAGTACTTAGGCCAATTCAACGTTCAGGTACAGAATTTAGCGTTTCTGCAACTGATGTTATTTTGGCTGTTGGTCAAGACGCTGTATTAACGGGCTGGGATAGGGTAGTTAATGTTGGACAATCGCTGATTAGGGTAGATGCTAATTTAGAGACAAATCGACCAGGAGTTTTTGCGGGCGGGGATGTTACTCCTGCGGAGCGCTTTGTTTCCACAGCAATCGGCCAAGGGAAAAAAGCAGCAATTAGTATCGACAAGTATTTAACCAAACAAACCTCCAAGGGGTATAGTACCAAAGAAACGGAAGTTTTAGAAGACGTAGTGTCTTACAAAGAAATTAACACTTTTTATTTCCCACAGGAAAATCGAGAAACTAAAGGAACCGTTATGGTTGAACAAAGGCTCCAAAACTTTGCAGAACTTAAAATAGGTTTTAGCGCCCAACAAACTCAGTTCCAAGCTGAGCGCTGCTTTAGTTGTGGTAATTGTGTTGAGTGCGACAATTGTTTTTACTTTTGTCCAGACATGGCAGTGGTTAAAGACTCTTCCTTGGAAGAACATTATCGTATTTTGGATCAATATTGTAAAGGGTGTGGAAGTTGTGTTCAGGAATGCCCACGAGGAGCGGTTGTATTGAAGGAGGAAACAGAACGATGAACGAAGGAAACAACCGCATTCTAGTAAATGGTAACCATGCTGTTGCCTATGGTGTAAGACTGGCTCAACCAAAAGTGGTTCCCATTTATCCCATTACCCCCCAAACCCCGATTGTCGAAAAAATCTCGGAGTTTCAAGCCGCTGGGGAAATGGTTGTTGAATTAATGACAGCCGAATCAGAACATTCCGCGATGGCGGCTTGTATCACAGCCTCTCTGACGGGTGTCAGAGTGTTTACGGCTACTGCATCTCAGGGTTTAATGTTAATGCACGAAATGTTACATTATGCCTCCGGAGCTAGGGCTCCCATTGTCATGTTTAATGTCAACCGGACAATTGGTTCGCCTTGGGGTTTTTGGCCCGATCAAACTGACAGCTTGGCACAACGGGACACTGGTTGGATTCAATATTATTGTGAACATGGCCAAGAGTCTTTGGATACAGTCCTGCAAGCCTATCGGGTTGCAGAGAAGGTTATGCTCCCAGCCATGGTTATGCATGAAGCTTTTTATGTTTCACACGCCCTAGATATTGTAGAGGTTCCGGCTCAAGAGGTTGTTGATCAATACTTACCTGCATTCAATCCGCTCCATCGTTTAGATCCAGAGATAGGGGAATCTTGGGGAAATACCGTCAGTCAAGAGATGTTCTATCGTCATCGCCGAGATCTGGGGTTGGCCATGGAAAGTGTGATTGATGTGGCCCAAAAAGCCGATGCTGAGTGGCAGGAGCTTTCGAGCCGCGGTTATGGAATTATTGAAGAGTATCGCTGCGAGGGCGCTGAATTAGTGATTGCTACCATGGGGAGTATGGTAGGAACGGCTCGGGATGCTGTTGATAATCTGCGCAAGGAGGGAGTTTCGATCGGTTTATTAAAGGTTAAATTGTTCAGGCCGTTTCCTACCGAAGCAGTGCGCCAGGCCTTAATGGGTGTCCCTAAGGTAATGGTTTTGGACCGTAATTTTGCCCCTGGTACAGGCGGCTTTCTTCATCAAGAACTAAAAGCAGCATTATATGGAATGGATCGTGGACCCGCAGTCCACGGCTATTTGACGGGTGTTGGCGGGACGAATATTTCTCCGACAAATATCGCAACTCTAGCTCGGGAGGCTATGAGTACGCAACCCGTTGTTAGTTCTGTTTGGAAGGGGTGATGAATGAATATGGGTTATCTTATTAATGAAGAGAAAGTGTTTAATTCCGGTCATGCTGCGTGTCCAGGTTGTAGTGAAGCCTTGGCTATGCGCTATATTGTTAACACTTTAGGTCCTGATACGATCGGAGTAGTGCCACCTTCTTGTATTGCAATTATTTCCGGTCCCCAACCCTTAAGTTCGATGCGCATGCCAGTTTATCAAACGACCTTAGAGGCAAGTGCTGCCTCGGCTGCGGGTATTGCACGAGCGCTGAAGGCAAAAGGTAATGACCATACTAAAGTTGTAGTTATTGCCGGTGATGGCGGAACGTATGATATCGGCTTTCAGGCTTTATCCTCCGCGGCAGAGCGTAATGAAGATTTTATTTACGTTTGTTTGGATAATGAAGGATATATGAATACTGGAGCTCAAAAAAGCTCGTCAACCCCTTATCTGGCTTACACGGCGTCGACTCCTGCAGGTAAACAGACGCCAAAGAAGAATCTGGCGGAGATTATGGCGGCCCACCGTATTCCCTATGTGGCTACAGCTACAACAGGTTATCCTGAAGATTTAGCACGTAAGGTTGCCAAGGCGAAGGAAATGAAGGGGTTGAGTTTTATTTTAGTTTTGGCTCCGTGCCTGGATGGCTGGGGTTTGGCGGACAATGCTGGGCCGAAAGTTTCCCGACTGGCGGTAGAAACAGGGGTTTTTCCTTTATATGAAGTAGAAGATGGAGAACGTTATACTCTTAACTACGGTTCAAAGGGTACACCTGTTTCTCAATATTTATCTCTCCAAAAAAGGTATAGACATCTTAATCAAGCTCAGATCGAGGAAATTCAACTAGAAGTTGATCATAATTGGCAACACTTACAACGCAATTTTTCGACTTGATTTGAGACTAAGTGGATTTATCTATTATTTAGGGGAGGTGAGAAAACCTAATTTATTATTACCTTAGAAAAGTGGAAAAGGGGGTATAGTTAACGTGAGTAAATTAGTATTAAAAGGCGGTCGTTTAGTTATTCCAGGCCAGGGGATTATTGAAGCGGATGTGGCTATGGAAAATGGTAAGATTGTAGCAATTGGTCAAGGTCTAAGTGGTGACGAAGAAATCTCAGCAGTTGGAAAATATGTTTTACCTGGTCTCATTGATCCTCATATACATTTAGGTATTTTCGGTGATTTGGCTGAAGAGATGGAAAAAGAAACAGCATCGGCTTTAATAGGCGGTATAACTACAGTAGGCGCTTTTATGGGTGGTCCGAATCCATATATGTCATATTTTAAGGATGTCATTGATCTGGCTAATGCTAAAGCTGCCGCTGATGTCTTTTTTCACTTGGCTATTATGACTCCTGAACAGCAAAGCGAAATCTCTACCTATGCTAACGAACTTGGCATTACCTCGTTCAAGATGTACATGTCAGGAATCCCCGGACTCATACCAGACGTTGACGATGGCTTTATGCTTCAAACTCTTGAAATTGTAGCAGCTTTAGGGGACAAAGCAATTGTTTGTGTGCATGCAGAAAATCCTCATCTTATAAGAGTAGCTACTGAAAAGGTCAAGGCTAGGGGCAGTGAAACCCTTGCTGATTGGGCAGATACACATCCTAATGCTGCCGAAGAAGATGCAGTGCGGAGGGCAGCTTATCTCAATGATCTGGCAGGAAGTCGTATGTATATTGTTCATGTATCCACTGCTGAGAGTGTCAGGGCTTTGGCGGAACTGAAACCGCGCTATCCTAGACTTTTTGCCGAAACTACCTCACCCTACCTTTCGATCGACAAATTCAGTCCCTTAGGGCTAGTGGCCCTTATGGTTCCGCCTTTCCGGGATCCAGAAAGTGTTGAAGCCCTCTGGCAGGGTCTGGCTAACGGATTGTTAGATACAGTCGGTACGGACAATGTTACCCTGACGTTAGATTTGAAGGGTGCGGAAAAGGGAATTTGGGGGGCTATGCCTGGTTACCCAGCAGTAGGAACTAGTCTTCCAGTAATGTTAAATTACGGAGTCAACGGTCGTGAGTTTGATCTTATCCGCTTAGTTGAAGTTATGAGCAAAAACCCTGCAGAAATCTACGGTCTCTACCCACGCAAAGGGACAATTACACCTGGAAGTGATGCTGATTTGGTTGTGGTGGATCTAGATTTAGTAAAAACAGTACGACATGAAGAACTAGGTTCTAGGGCTGACTTTAGCCTTTATGACGGACAAGAACTTCGTGGTTGGCCGGTGATGACGATAAAAGGTGGACGGGTCGTAGTTAAGGCTGGACAAATGATTTCTAAAGCCACAGGTCAGTTCCTCAAGAGAAGCTTGTAAGACATCTTGAGGAAAAAGTGAAGCACGGGATACCCACCCTCACTTATAGAAGTGGGAATCTTGAAATTGGATAAATACTGTCTGACAAAGGTTGGGTTAGATGAGGAGTAAATAAGGAGGAATGAACCTTGCGCCAAGCTGAATTAACAGCTCAGAAGGATTACTGGGCAAAAAGCGCCTGCAAAATGTGTATTCACAGTTGCGCAATCAGGGTCCATGTTGTGGATGGCGTTGTTTTAAAAATCGAGGGTGATCCCGATGACGTGAACAATAAGGGAAAGCTTTGTCCGAAAGGCCAATCGGGAATCATGCGACTTTACGATCCTAACCGAGTCAAAGCCCCTTTAAAAAGAACTAACCCCCAAAAGGGAATTGGTGTTGATCCTAAGTGGGAGGCTATTTCTTGGGAAGAAGCATATGAAATAACTGCTAAAAAACTTAAAAAGATTCGCGATGAAGACCCCCGTAAGTTGTTAGTTTCGATTAATGACTTTCACCGTATTCATATTTGGGGATGGGGTGCAGCTTATGGATCAGCAAACTATTTTTCTACAGTCGGGCAATATTGCGGGGCTGCTTATCACCCCATTAATGGTACTTTAGATGGCTCTTTTGCGGCCACCAATGACTATGAATATTGCAATTATTGGATTCAAATCGGTGGCGGCGACGGTTTTTCTTCGCACTTGCATGTAGCAGGCTCTATTAAACGGATGGCAGAGGCTAGGGTTAATCGGGGAATGAAGGTAGTAGTAGTAGAACCTAGAATGTCTACTGGTGCTGCTAAGGCAGATGAGTGGATACCCGTTCTACCAGGCACGGATCGAGCCTTTGTCTTAGGAATGGTCAATGTTCTTCTTCATGAACTGAATATTTACGATGCAGAGTTTCTGAAAAAACATACAAATGGCCCTTACTTAATTGGGCCTGATGGTAATTTCGTCCGTGATCCAGAAAATGGGAAAGCAATAGTTTGGGATGTGGGGTCTGACTCTGCTAAAGTCTTTGATGACGAGAGTATCCAGGAATATGCTATTGAAGGGAATTATACAGTCAATGGAATCAAATGCCGACCGTCTTTTCAGGTTATTAAAGATACTTTAAAAGACCATACGCCGGAGCGTATGTCCAAAATTTGTACTATACCAGCTGAAACCATTAGGCGGATCGCTCATGAATATGGGGAAGCGGCTCGGATTGGCAGTACGATTGTGATCGAAGGGAAGGAATATCCTTATCGTCCAGCAGGGGTTAATTACTACCGTGGAGCCATAGGTCATGTCGACGGTGGTCTTGATTCTTTGGCCATGAAATTAATAAATCTGATTATTGGGAACATTGATGTACCTGGAGGTCACATAGGGGTTGGACTAGACCATCGTTGTTTAATTGTGGAACCGGGAGCGGATGGGATGATTAAGCCTCAACCCCATATTTTGCACCCACCCTACGCGTTTGCCGACAAGCCTTACAGCTTCCAACTGATGGAATGGTTTCCCATTGGAATTGACCCTGGACACCTTGGCGCTGATAATATTTTGAACCCAGAGAAATATGGTTTTGACTTTAAGCCAGAGGCTTTAATTATTGAGCATTCTAACCCGATGTGGAATCTTTCGGCAACAGATAAGGTTATCGAAGTTTTTAAAAGGTTAGATTTTATTGTGGCAATTGATGTGGTCCTTAATGAATCTTCTGAATGGGCCGATATTGTCTTTCCTGATCATACCTATCTTGAATCTCATCTCCTAGTAGATATAGAACCCCCTGTAATTACTGGTCACGTTTATCGACGTCCGGTAATTGAACCCCTCTACGATAGTCGAGATGCTACTGATATATTAACAGAATTAGCTTCGCGTATTGGTTTCTTGGAACAGTGGAATGGCTTATTGAATTTCACAGTATTCTTAAAACCTGAGTATTACTTGCAACCGGATAAAAAATATACGAATCTTGAGCTTACAGATCGTATGGCCAAGAGCATTTATGGTCCTGATCATGGGCTTGATTGGTTCCAAGAAAATGGTCATGCGACAAGACATCAGACACCAGAAGAAATGTATTTACCTTATCATGGTAACCGAATACCCTTATATTTTAACTTCTTTAAAGACACTGGTGATGACCTCCAAGTCAAGATGAAGGCAGCTGGACGGAAATGGGATACTTCCATGTATTTGCCGGTCCCCATTTGGCGGGACAGTCATCCTTTGCACAACATTGCACCGGAATTTGATTTATACGCTTTTGCGTTTAAAGAGACATTGCTTAATTTCTCAGAAAGCAATTCTATACCTTGGATCAATGAGGTGGTGGAAAATATTCCCATGCATATGGGCGTAATGATTAATACAAAAACAGCCAAGGCCAAAGGAATAAAAAATGGTGACATCATTA
>Ga0307377_10000679_pt1 | contig 44685 bp, 44 predicted proteins | sample TR3MG_FD_202535 | JGI IMG/M metagenome (GOLD analysis project Ga0307377, IMG submission 202535) | Soil microbial communities from Risofladan, Vaasa, Finland - TR-3 | ecosystem: Environmental > Terrestrial > Soil > Coastal area > Acid sulfate soil | place: Finland: Risofladan, Vaasa | collected...
AGATGCCGTTCGACTTGGTCGCCGAGGTGATCTCCTTGCGCGGGCGCGTCATCGCCAGTTCGAACGCGAACTTCATGATCCGGTCCACGCCCTTGCGCGTGAAGGTGGAAACCTGCTGCGCCATTTCGCGCTCGGTGCCCTCGAACAGGCGCCCGCCCATGGAGGAGTATTCGCCTTCGGTGTTCTCGCGCACCACGTAGTAGTCGATGTCGCCAACCTTGCGCCCGGCGAGCGGGCAGCTCACGCCGGGCATCAGCCGCACCGGGCGCAGGTTGACATACTGGTCGAACTCGCGCCGGAACTTGATCAGCGAATCCCACAGCGAGACGTGATCGAGCACTTTCGCCGGCCAGCCGGTGGCGCCGAAGAAAATGCAGTCGTGGCCGCCGATCTTGTCTTTCCAGTCCGGCGGCATCCACCAGCCGTGCTTGTCGTAATTGTCGCAGCTCCAGTCGAAGTGATCGAACGCGAGCTCGATGCCGAACTTGCGCGCCGCAGCGTCGAGCGCGCGCACCCCCTCGGGCATGACTTCCTTGCCGATGCCGTCACCTGCGATGACGGCGATGCTGTGTTTTTTCATGATTGCCTTTCAATGGATATCGAGGCGCCCAACGGGCGCGCCGGTTGCGAACGACTCAGGTTATTGCGACAGGCTTGGCGGAATTTTAACTTCATCGCGCCAATTATTCTGGTTTTTTGTCCTTCCAATCCGCATAATTGTGCTGCCTTCGCGCACCGCAGGCATCGCTTCGGCTCGATGCCGGCGCGGGCGGGCGCAGCGGCGAACCCCGCAGCAGAGAAACCCAGGGAGATATGGATGGGCGCGATTGAAGACTACGAGGTCTATGCCATCCGCTATGCGACGCTGGCGCGCAAAGCGGCCGACAATTTCATCGGCGGCGATCCGCACGAAGATGGCAGCCCGCTCGATTATTTCGTCTGGCTCGCGCGCAGCCCGTCGCGCACTTTCGTCATCGACACCGGGTTCGATGCGCGCGTGGCCGAGCGCCGCGGGCGCAGCATGCTGCTGGCGCCCGATATAGGGCTGAGCCGCCTCGGCGTGCTCGCGGGCGAGGTGCGCGATGTGGTCATCACCCATCTGCACTACGACCACGTCGGCAATTTCGCTCTGTTTCCTCAGGCGCGCTTCCATCTGCAGGACAGGGAAATGCAGTTCGCCACCGGGCGCCACATGTCGCAGCCCATCTTTTCGCACGCCTACGAGGTAGAGGAAGTGGTGGGCATGGTGCGCGAGGTGTACAAGGGCAGGGTGGTGTTTCATGACGGCGACGCCGAGCTCGCGCCGGGGCTGTCGCTGCATCGCATCGGCGGACACACCATGGGCATACAGTCGGTACGCGTGCACACCCGCATCGGGTGGATCGTGCTGGCCTCGGACGCCACCCACCTTTACGCCAACATGGACCAGGTGCGGCCGTTTCCGATCGTGCATGACGTCGGCGCGATGGTGGAGGGCTACCGCCGGCTGCGCGAGCTCGCGGACCAACCGCACTACGTCGTGCCTGGGCACGACCCGCTGGTGATGCGGCGCTATCCTGCGGCCGCGCCCGGCCTGGAGGGCGTGGCTGTGCGCCTGGACGCCGAGCCGCGCGCGCAGTAATCGCCATACCCGCCGCCCCGCCGTGAATCTCATCGCGCTCGAAACCTCCACCGAATACTGTTCGCTCGCCGTGTCGCGCGGCGCGCAGCTGTTCGAGCGCAGCTTCCATGCCGGGCAGCGGCACTCGGAACTCGCGCTGCCGGCGCTGCGCGATCTGCTGCGGGAAGCGCAGCTGGACATGCGGGACGTGCAGGGCGTCGCCTACGGCGCGGGGCCGGGGTCGTTCACCGGGCTGCGCATCGCCTGCGGCATGGCGCAGGGATTGGCGCTGGCGCACGGTCTGCCGGTGGCGGGCATCGGCACGCTGCTCGCGCTGGCGCACGACTGCGGCGGCGACAAGGTGATCGCCTGCCTCGATGCGCGCATGGGCGAGGTGTATCATGCGGCGTACTGCAAAAGCGGCAACAAATGGATCGAAATGCACGCGCCCGCGCTGTATAAACCCGATCAGGTGCCCCCTGTCGAGGGCACGGACTGGGTCGGTTGCGGCAGCGGTTTTCGCGCGCACGGCGAGGCGCTGGCGCAGTGTTACCGCGGCAAGCTGTCGCGCACCGACGCCGACGCGGTGCCGGGTGCGGTCGCGATGTTGCGGCTCGCGGCGCCGGTGTTCGCCGCGGGCGAGGGGCTCGACGCCGCCGCAGCCGCGCCGCTGTACGTGCGCGACAAGGTGGCGCTGAAATCGAGCGAGCGATGAGCGCCGTACTCAAACCTGTCCTCGAATTGCGCCCGATGGCCGAGGCCGATCTGCCGGCGGTGATGGCGATCGAAAATGCGGTCTACGCTTTTCCCTGGACGCAGGGCAATTTCCGCGATTCGCTCGCCGCGGGCTACAGCTGCTGGATCTACCTGCGCGACGGTGGCCTGATCGGCTATGGTGTGCTGATGCCGGGGCCGGACGAGGCGCATCTGCTCAACCTCAGCATCGCCGCGGACTGCCAGGGGCAGGGTTATGGCGGCCTGTTGTTGCTGCGTCTATGCGATATCGCGCGCGCGGGCGGTGCGCGGCGGATCTTCCTCGAAGTACGGCCGTCCAATCCCACGGGCCTGCGGCTGTACGCGCGCCACGGATTCCGCCAGGTAGGCCTCAGGCGCGGTTACTATCCCGCGCCGGGCGGCCGCGAGGACGCGCTTATATTCAGCTTGCAGCTATGAACCCGCGCCGGGAATTGTTTCTCGAGGAAATGGGATTGACGCCGCTTTGGCGGCGCAGGAACAGAGAGGCGCCGGATGCGGCGCCGGAGGTGCAAATGCCTGCTCCGCCCCGAGAGGCGAGCCGCGACGACGCTGCGCCGCAGCCTCCCCGGTACACTGCGCCTGCTGCGGACGAGCGCGCCGCAGCCATCGCGCGCATGGATTGGACCGCGCTCAAGACGGCAGTCGCCGCGTGCACCGCCTGCGGGCTGCGCAGGACATGCAAACAGACCGTGTTCGGCGTCGGCGACGAGCAGGCGGACTGGCTGCTCGCGGGCGAGGCGCCGGGGGCGGAGGAAGACGCGCGCGGCGAGCCCTTCGTCGGCCAGGCGGGAAAGCTGCTCGACGCCATGCTTGCCGGCATCGGTCTGAAGCGCGGCGAGGATGTGTACATCGCCAACGTGCTCAAATGCCGGCCGCCCGGGAACCGCAACCCCGAGGCGGCGGAAGTGGCGCAGTGCGCGCCGTTTCTTGCGCGCCAGGTCGAACTGATACGCCCGAGGCTGATCCTCGCCATGGGTCGCTTCGCCTGCCAGACGCTGCTCGACACCGACGCGAGCATCGCTTCGCTGCGCGGACGCGTGCACCGCTATCGGGGCGTGCCGCTGATCGTCACCTATCACCCGGCCTACCTGTTGCGCAGCCTGCCGGACAAGGCGAAGGCATGGGAAGACCTGTGTTTCGCCCGCCGCACTATGGCCGACCTGCGCCAACAGGCCGAAAGCCGCGCGCCGGCACCTTGATTTCCATTCGCGCGTCCCCACTTAAACGCCAAGGCTCACCGAGGAGAATCGATATGCGCGGAATTTTGGCCCTGGTGCTCGCCGCTGTCACACTGAGTCTTTCCGGCTGCGGCTACAACGACATGCAGCGCGGCGACGAACAGATCAAGGCCAGTTGGTCGGAAGTGCTGAACCAGTATCAGCGCCGCGCCGATCTGGTGCCCAATCTGGTCAATACGGTGAAAGGATTCGCAGCGCAGGAGCAGCAGGTTTTTATCCAGGTGACCGAGGCGCGCGCGCGCGTGGGGAGCATCCAGGCCACGCCCGCGCTGATCAACGATCCGGCGGCATTCGCCAAATTCCAGCAAGCGCAGGCCGGTCTTTCCAGCGCGCTGTCGAGACTGTTGGTGGTGTCGGAGAATTATCCTCAGCTCAAGTCGGACGCGAATTTCCGCGACCTGCAGGCGCAGCTCGAAGGCACCGAGAACCGCATCGCCGTGGCGCGCAACCGCTACATCAAGGCGGTGCAGGACTACAACACGCTGATACGCACGTTTCCCAACAACCTGACCGCAATGGCGTTCAGTTACCAAGTGAAACCCAATTTCACGGTGGAGAACGAGAAGGCGCTCGCCGTGCCGCCGACGGTGAGCTTCGACAAGCCCGCGGCGGCGGCACCGGCCAAGTAGCCAGCGTGATGGCATCGGGCGCGCCGGCGCAGGTCGATCGCGGTTCTACCGGCAGGTCCGACCAGGGTTTATGCGCGCTCGAGCTTTGATGCGCGTCCTGATTCGCTCGTTCGGCATTCTGGCGCTGATGCTTGCATCGCTTGCGGTCGCCGCGACCGCGGACGAGGTCGCGGTGCCGCCGCTCAAGGCACGCGTAACCGATCTCACCGGCACCTTGAACGCGAGCCAGCTTGCATCGCTCGAATCCGAACTGAGCGCTTTCGAGCAGAAAAAAGGCAGCCAGATCGCGGTGCTGATGCTGCCGAGCACCCGGCCGGAAACCATAGAGCAGTATTCGATCCGCGTCGCCGACGCCTGGAAGATCGGCCGCGCAAAAGCCGACGACGGCGTGATCCTGATCATCGCCAAGAACGATCGTAAACTGCGCATAGAAGTCGGCTACGGCCTCGAGGGCGCAATACCGGATGTGGTGGCGAGTCGCATCATCCGCGAGGTGATCGCGCCGCATTTGGCCGGCAATGACTTCTACGGCGGCATCCGCGATGGCACGCAAACGCTGATGCGGCTGATCGAGGGCGAGAAGCTGCCGCCGCCGGCGCGGCCGCAGAGCTCCAGTGCCGTCGATTACCAGTCGCTGTTCGTGATATTGCTGGTGGTCGTCGTCGTCGCGGGCGGGATACTGAAGGCGATTCTCGGGCGCGTGCTCGGCTCTGCGGCCACCGGCGCGGCGGCGGGATTCATCGCCTGGGTAGTGGCCGGAGCGCTGGGCGCAGCCCTCGTTGCCGGCATCGTCGCGTTCCTGCTGGCGTTGACGGGCGGGGGCCGCGGTTATTATCCAGGCGGCTTCGGCGGCGGCTTCGGTGGCGGAGGCGGCGGCTTCGGTGGCGGAGGCGGCGGCTTCGGTGGCGGAGGCGGTTTTGGCGGCGGAGGCGGAGGTTTCGGTGGCGGCGGCGCATCGGGCAGCTGGGGGAACAATTGATGCATTGGCGGCGCGTCATGCGGCATTTGCTGAGCGATCATTGGTCGGTGCGGCGCGCGTTTCCACCGGCGGCGTTGCGTGCGATTCGCGATCAGATCGGCGAGCAGGAAAAACGGCACGGCGGCGAATTGCGCTTCGCGGTCGAAGCCTCCTTGCCCTTTCTCCGACTGTGGCAAGGACAGGATGCGCGCAGCCGGGCGGTGGAGCTGTTCGGCCAACTGCGCGTCTGGGACACCGAGCATAACAACGGCGTGCTGCTCTATTTGCTGCTGGCGGACCGGCGCGTCGAAATCGTCGCCGATCGTGGCATCCATAATAAAGTGGGTGCCGCTGCCTGGGAGGTGATTTGCGGCGAAATGCAGAGGGCGTTCGCAGCCGGACGTTTCGAACAAGGCGTGAGTTCCGGCGTTGCGGCGATCGGCGATTTGCTTGCCACCCATTTTCCACGGGTCCGGGGCCGTGCCAACGAGTTGCCGAATGAGCCGGTAGTGCTATGAAACATCGCCGACCCGGCGCGGGCCGGGAAGGCAAAACTTGACCACGAAGCAGGGCTATTTCTTGGCCGCAAAGTGCCGATTCGCTTGATGCACTTTCATAGTGGGCGCAGAATGTGCGCATGCGCAGCCGTGATTCGGCGGCAAACCGCTAACTTCAACCAACAAGCCTAGCAGCCGGAGGGACGACAAATTGGCAAAGCCTAACTACCAATACGAAAAGCGCCAGAAAGATCTGGCGAAAAAGAAAAAACAGGAAGAAAAGCGGCTGCGCAAGCTGGAAAAGCACGCTGCTGCAACCGTGGATAACCCGGATCAGGCCCCAAGCCAGGTTCCGGCTCCCGACAGCGGAGAAAATTCATAGGCGGATAGCGCCCCTGGGCCAACCGCGGCCGCCTTTAAGGCGGATTTTGTGTCAGACAGTTCCCCCCGGGCAAAGGATTTTGCCCGAACTCCTGCAAAAAAGATCTGTTAAACCGTAATTCTCGCCATTTCCTTAGTGCGCCAGACGCCCTATAATCGCGGCCTGCGTCTGCCTGCGGCTTCTCGCGATCCATGGTGTCCGACCGATATTCGCCGAACGACGCGGATTCCGTGGTCGTGGCATGCGATTTCAGGGCAGTCGCGCATAGTTTTGATGCAGCGCAAAATCGAAGCGCACGCGTACGGCTACACTGCGTTGCCTTGGCGGGGTTGTGCGGGCGAGAAATTTGAAAAGGCATTGCGGTAATGCTTGAAGCGAGACAACTCGAGTGCATCCGCGGCGAGCGGCGGTTGTTCAGCGGCCTGAGCTTCAGGCTCGGCCGCGGCGAACTGCTGCGCGTGGCCGGCGCCAACGGCAGCGGCAAGACCAGTTTGCTGCGCATCATGTGCGGCTTGGTTGCGCCGAGCGCTGGGGAACTGCTTTGGGAAGGCCGTTCGATCCGCGCCGAGCGCGAGGAATATTCGCGTAATCTCGTCTTCATCGGCCATCTCAATGCGCTGAAAGACGATCTCACGGCGCTGGAAAACCTGCAGGTCGCGGCGGCACTCGCCGGCATGCCGGCCGACGCCGCGCGCATGCTGGCCGCGCTCGACTGCTTCGGCGTCGCGCATTGCGCCGAGTTGCCGGCCAAAGTGCTGTCGCAGGGACAACGCCGCCGCGCGGCATTGGCGCGGCTGGCGCTTTCGGCTGCGGTGCCGCTGTGGATACTCGATGAACCATTTTCCGCGCTGGATGTCGCAGCAGTGGTGGAACTGGAGCGCCTGCTTGCCGCACATCTCGCCTCCGGCGGCATGGTGGTACTGACCACGCACCAGGAAGTGCAGGTGGTGGCACAGGCAGTGCTGCGCGTCGATCTCGATCTGCATGCTGCGGCGCTGCTGGCCGCATGATCAGGGCGCTCGCCTGGGTACTGCGACGCGACCTGCTGCTGGCATTCCGGCGTCGCGGCGACGTGGTCAATGCGCTGGTGTTTTTCGTCATCGTGGTGAGCCTGTTTCCGCTAGGCGTCGGCCCGGAGCCGAACCAGTTGCGCGGCATGGCGCCGGGCGTGCTGTGGGTGGCGGCGCTGCTCGCCTGCATGCTGTCCCTGGCGCGGCTGTTCGCACCGGATCATCAGGACGGAACGCTGGAGCAGATGCTGCTGGCGGGCGAACCGCTGGTCGTTCTGGTGTTGGGCAAGGTGATATCGCATTGGCTGGTATCGGGATTGCCGCTGGTGCTGATCGCACCGCTGCTGGGCCTGCAATTCGACCTCCCCGGCAACGCGCTCGCGGTGCTGGGCGTGTCGCTGCTGCTGGGCACTCCGGTGTTGAGTCTGATCGGTGCGGTCGGCGCCGCGCTGACCCTGGGCGTGCGTGGCAGCGGCGTGCTGGTCGCGCTGCTGGTACTGCCGCTGTTCGTGCCGGTGCTGATTTTCGGCGCCGGCGCGGTCGGTGCGACGATTGCGGGCACGGGGGCGGAAGCTCATTTTTTGCTGCTCGGTGGGTTTCTGGCGTTATCGATGGTGCTCGCCCCTTGGGCGTGCGCCGCCGCACTGCGCATAGCGATGGAATGAAATGGCAATGAGCAAGTCGAGACGATTCAGCCTGTATTATTTTTCCTCGCCGCAGAGCTTCTATCCGCTCGCCGGCGCGCTGCAACCGTGGTTCGCTGCGCTGGCTGCATTGCTCTGCGCCGTGGGCCTGTACATCGGCTTTTTCGTCGCCCCCACCGATGCGACGCAGGGCGAGGTCTACCGCATCATTTTCATCCATGTTGCGGCGTCCTGGATGTCGATGTTTCTCTATCTGGTGATGGGGTTCTGGTCCGGCGTCGGACTGGTGCTGAACACGCGGCTGTCGTCGATGGTGGCGACCGCGCTGGCTCCGACCGGCGCCTTGTTCACCTTCCTTGCCTTGTGGACCGGCTCGTTTTGGGGCAAGCCGACCTGGGGCACCTGGTGGGCTTGGGATGCACGCATGACTTCCGAATTGATCCTGCTGTTCCTCTACATAGGATTCATGGCGTTGCAGTCCGCGATCGACGATCAGCGCCGGGCCGACAAGGCGGGTGCGGTGCTCGCGCTGGTGGGCACGATCAACATCCCGATCATCTATTTCTCGGTGAAGTGGTGGAGCACCCTGCATCAGGGCGCGTCGGTGAGCCTGACCAGCGCGCCGACGATGGCAAAGACGATGCTGCTCGGCATGCTGATCATGGCGCTCGGTTTTTGGATGTATAGTATCGCCGCCACGCTGGCGCGGGTGCGCTGCGTGATTCTCGAGCGCGAGCGCCATACCGATTGGGTCGAAGCGGAAATAGGCAGGCAAACAACATGAACTGGGGAAGCTGGCAGAATTTTATTGCCATGGGCGGGTATGGCCTCTACGTCTGGGGGGCTTACGTTGTCACCTTGATCGCGCTCGTGGCCGAGATCGTGGGGCTGATCATGCGCCGACGCGGCGTGATCGAGCGCTTGGGCAAGTATTACGCGGCGCGAAGGAGAAATCATGAAAGCGAGGCATAAGCGGTTTGTTTTGGTTGGGGTCGGCGTCGCCGGGCTGGCGCTCTCGGCCACCCTGGTGCTTTCCGCTTTCCAGAAAAACCTGGTGTTCTTCTACACACCGAGCCAGGTTTTCAAAAAGGAGGCGCCGATCGGCAAGGACTTTCGCATCGGCGGTTTGGTGGAAAAAGGCAGCCTCAAGCGCGAGGCCGATGGCGTGACCGTGGATTTCGTGGTGACCGATACCGCGAGGAGCATTCCGGTGCACTACCGCGGTATCCTGCCTGACCTGTTCAAAGAGGGCAAAGGTGTGGTGACCGAGGGCAAACTCGGACCCGACGGCACGTTCCACGCCACGGAGGTGCTGGCCAAGCATGACGCAAACTACATGCCGCCGGAGGCACAGGATGCAATCAACGAAGCAAAAGCCGCGAACACGTCGCAGTCGCTGGTGATGCCGAAAGGAAAATAATGGTTCCTGAACTCGGACAATTCGCTTTGGTTCTCGCGCTTTGCATCGCACTGGTGCAGAGCATCCTGCCGCTGGTCGGGGCGGCGCGCGGAAACGCCGCATGGGTGGCGGTCGCCCGGCCGGCGGCGCAGGCGCAGTGCCTGTTCATCGTGTTCGCTTTCTGTTGCCTTACTTATGCCTTCGTCTCCAACGATTTCTCGGTGGTATACGTGGCCGAGCATTCCAACACGGATCTGCCGCTCGCCTATCGCGTGGCTGCCGTGTGGGGCGGCCACGAAGGTTCGCTGCTGCTGTGGACGACGATGCTGGGCCTGTGGATGTTCGCGGTGAGCATTTTCAGCCGCAGCTTGCCCGAGGAGATGGTGGCGCGGGTACTCGGCGTCATGGGGATGATCGCCATCGGCTTCCTGCTGTTCATGCTGCTAACCTCCGATCCTTTCGTACGGTTGCTGCCCGCGGCGGCAAACGGCCGCGACCTCAACCCGCTGCTGCAGGACCCCGGCATGGTGTTTCACCCGCCCATGCTCTACATGGGTTATGTCGGCTTCTCCGTGGCGTTCGCCTTTTCCATGGCCGCGCTGATCGGCGGCCAGCTCGACGCCACCTGGGCGCGCTGGTCGCGTCCCTGGACCACCATTGCCTGGTCCGTTCTGACGCTGGGCATCGCGCTTGGCAGCGCCTGGTCCTACTACGTGCTCGGCTGGGGCGGCTGGTGGTTCTGGGACCCGGTGGAGAATGCCTCGTTCATGCCCTGGCTGGTTGGAACGGCCCTGATCCATTCGCTGGCCGTGACGGAAAAGCGCGGGGCGTTCAGAAGCTGGACTGTGTTCCTTGCGATCCTCGCGTTCTCGCTGAGCCTGCTCGGGACGTTCCTGGTGCGCTCCGGCGTGCTCACTTCGGTGCATGCCTTTGCCGTCGATCCGAAGCGCGGCGTATTCATCCTCGCATTCCTCACCGTGGTAATGGGCGCGTCGTTCACACTGTTCGCATGGCGCGCGTCCAAAGTCGGACTGGGCGGGCGCTTCGCGGTGGTGTCGCGCGAGTCGATGCTGCTCACGAATAATGCGTTGTTGCTGGTCGCCGCAGGCGCCGTGCTGCTGGGCACGCTCTACCCGCTGGTGCTCGACGCGCTCGGATTGGGCAAGATTTCGGTCGGACCGCCTTATTTCGACGCCGTATTCGTGCCGTTGATCGCCCCGGCGCTGTTTCTGATGGGCATCGGGCCGCTCGCGCGCTGGAAGAAGGCCAGTCTGCCGGACCTGGCGCTGCGCCTGCGCTGGGCCCTGGCGGTGAGTTTTGCCGCTGCGATCATCGTGCCGCTGGTCATGGGCCACTGGAGCACCATGGTCGGCTTCGGCATTCTACTCGCGACCTGGATCACCGCGTCTTGCGTCGTAAGCTTCAAGGCGCAGCTCGCGCATGTGCCCAAAGGGCAGCTCGGCACACGGCTGGCGCAGTTGCCGCGCAGCTATTATGGCATGCTGCTCGCTCACTTCGGGGTCGCCGTGTTCATCGTCGGCGTAACGCTGGTGAAGGGATACGAGGTGGAAACCGACGTGCGCATGGACGTCGGTGACATTGCGCACCTGAATGGCTATACGTTCCGCTTCGCCGGCATCGACAAGGTGAAGGGGCCGAATTACACCGCGGACCGTGGCACCATCGTAGTGACGCGCGGCGGCGAGCCCGTGGTCACGCTGCATCCGGAAAAGCGCGTGTATACCGTGCAGAACATGCCGATGACCGAGGCGGCGATCGACGCGGGCTTCTGGCGCCACCTGTACGTTGCGCTGGGGGACTCGATCTCCCCGACGTCCTGGATCGTGCGCCTCTATGACAAACCTTTCGTCAGCTGGATCTGGGGCGGCTGCTTGCTGATGGGCATCGGCGGCCTGCTCGCGGCCCTGGACCGACGCTATCGCGTGAAGGCGCGCGCGGGGACGTTGCAAGCGGCCGCCGCTGCAGGTCTCAACGTGGCCGCGGCGCGCTGATCATGCTGCGCGCCCGTTTTCTGGTACCGCTCGCGGTATTGGTGGTTTTTGGCGCGCTGGTCGCGGTGCTCGGCGTTGGCCTGACGCTGGATCCGCGCGAGGTGCCTTCGCCGCTGATCAACAAGCCTGCGCCGGAGTTCAAACTGCCGGAGCTGAAGCATCCGGACAAGACCATTTCGAACCAGGACATGCTGGGCAAGGTATGGTTGCTCAATGTGTGGGCTTCCTGGTGCGTTTCCTGCCGCGAGGAGCACAGCACGGTCCTGGCGCTCGCGCGCAGCGGCGTGGTGCCTGTGATCGGGCTCAACTACAAGGACGAACGCGCCGACGGCCTCGGCTACCTGGCGCGCCTGGGCGACCCCTACCAAGCCATCGGATATGACCATGACGGCCGTGTCGGCATCAATTTCGGCGTCTATGGGGTTCCGGAAACGTATGTCATCGACAAGTCCGGCGTGATCCGCTACAAGTGCATCGGGCCTGTCACCCCGGACATTCTGCGTAAAAAGATTCTGCCGCTGGTCAAGGAGTTGAATGGAAATGCTTAAACTGCTCGCGCTGCTGTTGGCGCTCGTCCTCGCCGGTTCCGCGCTTGCCAAGGTGGCAGCGCCGGCCTATCCCGACCCGGCGTTGGAAAAACGTGCCGTGGCGCTGGAGCAACAATTGCGCTGCCTCGTTTGCCAGGACGAGACCATTGCCGATTCGCAAGCCGAACTTGCGAAAGACTTGAAGAAAGAGATCCGCGAGAAGCTCAAGGCGGGCATGAGCGAAGAACAGATCAAGCAATACCTGGTCGCGCGCTACGGCAATTTTGTTTTGTTCAAGCCACCGGTCATGGCGACCACGGTTCCGCTCTGGTATGGACCGTTCGCGCTGTTGCTCGCGGCGGTGGCCGGCCTGTTCTATTACATACTGCGGCGGCGATCGGCGGTTGCACAGCCCTTGAGCGAGGCGGAACAGGCGCGGGTCAAGGCCTTGCTCGATTCCTCCGAGGAGCGCCCATGACGCTATTCTGGGTGTATGCGGCGCTGCTGACGGCGCTGGCGCTGGCGTTCCTGATTACGCCGCTGCTGCGCGGGCGCGCCAAAAGCGCCGCCCCGGTATCGCGCGCCGCTTCCAATCTGACCATATATCGCGACCAACTTGCGGAACTCGACGCGGATCTGGCAGCCGGCACTATAGATCAGGAACAGTGGGAGGCGGCCCGCGGCGACCTGCAGCGCGAGCTGCTGGAGGATACCGGCACCCCCGCGGCTGCCCCGGCCGCACCCGTCAAGCGCTCCACGGCGGTGGCTGTTGTCCTCGCGGTCGCGCTGCCTGTCGTTGCAGTATCCGCCTACCTGATCGTGGGCAATCCGCAGGGACTGAATCCGAGCATGGCGAGCGCGCACGGTGTGACACAGGCGCAGATCGACGCCATGGTTTCGAGCTTGGCGCAAAAGCTGAAGTCGAACCCGGACGATCCTGCGGGCTGGGTCATGCTGGCGCGGAGCTATAGCGCCCTGGGGCGCTTCGGCGAAGCGGCAAACGCCTACGCCCAAGCCGACGCCAGGGCTCCGCTGAATGCCCAGCTGCTGGCTGATTACGCCGACAGCCTCGCCATGTCCCAGGGCGAGAGCCTGCTGGGCAAGCCCGAGGCCTTGATCCAGCGCGCGTTGCAGGCGGACGGCAAGAACGTCAAAGCCCTGGCGCTGGCCGGGACGGTGGAATTCGAAAAACAGCAATTCGCCAAAGCGGCCGAATACTGGAAGCGGATATTGCCGCTGCTGCCGGCCGGTTCCGAAATGGAGAATTCGATCCGCGCCAGCATCAAGGAGGCCGAGGCGAAGCAGGGCGGCTCGCCCGAGTTGGCGAAAGAGACCGGCAAGGCGGCGGAAGTTGCCGTGGCGAAGTCTGCAACGGCAGCTGCGGGGAAGGAGCGCCTCAGCGGAACCATCACGCTTGCGCCGGCGCTCGCCGCGCGCGCGGCGCCGCAAGATACGGTGTTCGTGTTCGCGCGGCCGGCGCAGGGTTCACCCATGCCGCTCGCGGTGGAGCGCGTCAAAGTGACGGATCTGCCGCTCAAGTTTTCGTTCGACGATTCGATGGCGATGAATCCGGCGGCAAAGCTTTCCGATTATTCCGAGGTGGTGGTGGAGGCGCGCGTGTCGAAATCGGGCAACGTGATGCCCCAGCCGGGCGATTTCGATGGAGTGAGCAAGCCGGTGCATCCCGGGACCAAAGGCATGCACATCGAGATTGCGAACGAGATACGCTAAAAACCTGACTCGACGCTGGAGCCTGTCGACATTCACCGATCATCTGGTGAATGTCGACAGGCTCCAGTCTTTTGGCGAACCGACGATTCGGGACACTAGTGCTTTTCAATACCGATGAGATGCAGCGAGTCTTCCCGGCTCTGGTTGTGTTTGTGCAGCCTGATGACCAGCATCATGGTGACGCACACGAACACGCCAAACAATACGATGATGGTGTTGATCGCGAAATCGGCGCGGATCATCAGTGCATACAGTGCCAGCATCAGCAGGATATTCAGGTTCTCGTTGAAGTTCTGCACCGCGATGGAATGCCCGGAGGATAGCAGCACGTGGCCGCGGTGCTGCAACAGCGCGTTCATCGGAACCACGAAGAAGCCGGCCAGCGCCCCCACCAGGATGAGCAGGAAGTAGACCAGCGGCATCCAGGTGACGAACATCAGGGACATGACCGCGAAGCCCATGGCCACGCCGACCGGCAGCACGCGCAAAGACTGCTTCAGCGGCACTATGCGCCCGGCGAGCACTGCGCCGAGCGCGACGCCCACGGCGACGATGCCCTGCAGGATTGCGCCCCGGCTCAGCGGCATCGCCAGGCTGCGTTCGGCCCATCTGAGCACGATGAATTGCAGCGTCGCACCCGCGCCCCAGAACAGCGTGGTCACGGCGAGCGATATTTGCCCCAGTTTGTCGCGCCAGAGGGTAGTGAAGCAGTCGGCGAAATTCTTCATCATCACGATCGGGTTGCGCGATTGGTGGTGATAGCGCGCTCCGGTATCGGGAATGCACAGATTGACTCCAGCGGCGATCAGGTAGAACAGCGCGATCACCAGGATTGCGGCTTCGGGTGGGGTGTCTATGCCGGTATCGATGCGCGGAACGTCGATGGAAAGCAACGCGGAGGAGACAGTGGGGGTGATGAGGGCGCCGCCGAGCATGGTGCCGATGATGATGGAGGCGACGGTCAGGCCTTCGATCCAGCCGTTGGCGATCACCAACTGTTGCGGCGGCAGCATCTCGGTGAGAATGCCGTACTTGGCCGGCGAGTAGGCAGCCGCGCCCAGACCGACCACCGCGTAGGCGGCAAGAATGACTGCGTGAGCGCTGATTCCGAGCGGCACAAACGAGTCGAAAAAGAACATGAGCGCGCAGCCGCCGAGCTTGACGCCGTTGGTGATGAACATCACCTTGCCCTTGGGCATGGCGTCGGCGAAGGTGCCGACGAAGGCAGCGAGTACCACGTAGGACACGGTGAAGAAGAATTTCAGCAACGGCGTCATCCACGCTGGGCCGTGCAGTTGCACCAGCAGCGCAATCGCCGCGATGAGCAAGGCGTTGTCCGCCAGCGACGAAAAAAACTGCGCCGCCATGACGGTGTAGAAACCGCGTTTCATTTACGAACCTTCATATTCCCCTATGAGAAACCAGAATTAACGTTTTGTTTTGGGGAGCATTTGGGGAGTTTCTGGAAGTCGCGCGACCACAGGGTGGCCATGGCCTTGCGTCCCTCGTTAATCGGACGGCAGAGTACCACAACCAAGGGTCGCCGGCGCAGCGTTTCCTCTGCGAACCTCAGACGGCAAACAAAGCGCAGGGCCTCGCCGCAATGCCCTGCGAGCAATGGTCACGCCTGCAGGGCTGTGATGGCGCGGGAGGGGTAGATTGCAGGCAACCCTCGTGGCTCGGATAACGCTCTATCCGTATTCCGAAAAAGCGCGCAAGAAAAAAGCCGGTGGAACCTTGTGGGCACCATCGGCTTTGAGAGCGGGGTTACAGAGGAGGTAAGGAGGAGGAACCCCGCGAACCAATGGTACAAGAATGCCGCAGTGCCGCAATTGTTTTTCCTGATTGCATGCATCACCAAGACGGATTGCCTGCGCCGCCTTTTGAAATTCTCGACCGGACGTTGGTCCGGCGATGCGCATCGACACCATGCGGTAATCGGCATCGTCCGCGACCTCGGCAACACATCGGCGTTCCCGCCGCAGCGCGCGCTCGGCATGTAAATTTGATGCTCGGCGAACTTGCGCGAGGAAACGACCTGTCTTGATCCTGGACGCCGCCTGGAATCGCGAAAAAGCCGGCATCAGCTGTTCTTGGCACGAGATTTATGGTTCAATAAGACAGGGTAATACGGCAGCCAGGGCGGAAGAGGATATGGCAGACAGACGATTGCAGGTTTTTCATGCAGTGGCCAAGCAGAGCAGCTTCACCAAGGCTGCCGAGACGCTGTTTATGACGCAGCCTGCGGTGACATTTCAGATCAAGCAACTGGAGGAGCATTTCAACACGCGTTTGTTCGACCGCGGACACGGCAAGATTTCGCTCACCGGGGCAGGCGAAGTGGTGCTGGAGTATGCGGAGAAGATTCTCGCGCTTTCGGCCGAACTCGATACCCGCGTCAGCGAGCTGACGGGCGAAGTCCAGGGCCTGCTGCTGATCGGCGCGAGCATGACCATCGCCGAGTTCATGCTGCCGCGGGTGCTGGGCGAATTCAAAGTCGCCTATCCCGGAGTCAAGGCCCGGCTGACGGTGGCGAACTCCGACACGGTCGAGCACGGCGTCGCGGCGCATAGCCTCGATATCGGCCTGATCGAGGCGCCGTCGCATCTTCCCGGACTTGCCACAGAGGACTGCTGTGAGGACGAGCTGCAGGTGGTGTGTTCGCCGGGGCATCCGCTGGCAAAGCTCAAGGCGGTGACGCCGAAGCAACTGCTGCAGTATCCGTACATCAGCCGCGAGGCAGGCTCGGGTACGCGCGAAGTGACGGACAGCTATTTCCGTCGCGCCGGGATTGAACCCACAGATGTGAATAGCGTGATGGAAATGGGCAGCCCGGACGCGATCAAGGGCGTAGTCGAGACCGGCCTGGGTTTTGCGATCATGTCCAGGGTGATCGTGGCCAAGGAAAAGCAGCTCGGCGTGCTGGTCGCGATGCCGCTCGCGCCCAAGCTTACGCGTACGCTCTCGCTGGTCTATCCGAAGGAGAGATTCCGCTCGCGCCTGGTCAACAGCTTTGTCGAGTTTGCCAAGGGCAAGCTGAAGAGTACCGTCAGGGGCTGAGCGGCTGATTTCTCCAGACCGTCCGGCGAAATAGATGCCGCGTCCGATCCGCGCCAGTTTCAGGCTGTCCGCCTTGAGACACAATCTGGGCGTCGCGCGCCGCAGCGCGCCCAAATCCCGGATCTGGGCGGTGGTGAAAGCCAATGCCTATGGCCATGGACTCGTGCGCGTCGCGCGAGCCCTGGCCGATGCCGAAGGCTATGCGCTGCTGGATCTGAACGAGGCGGTGCGCTTGCGCGAAGCGGGTATCAGCAAGCCGATTCTTCTGCTGCAGGGAATCTTCCAGCAGTCCGACCTGGAGCCGGTCGATCGCTACCGACTGACACTGGTGGTTCACGACTTCGAACAAATCGCCATGCTCGAGCGCGCACGGCTGTCTGCGCCGGCAGCGGTGTGCCTCAAGCTCAATACCGGCCTGAACCGGCTGGGGTTCAGCGGCAGCCAGGCGCACGCGGCTTACCGCCGGCTGCAGGAAAGCGGCAGGACGGCGGCAGTCTCGCTGATGACGCATTTTGCCGATGCTGACGGCGCCGCAGGCGTCGCCGCGCAAATGGCGCGCTACACCGAATGGACCGCCGGGCTGAGGGCGGAAGCGACCCTGGCCAACTCGGCCGCAATTTTGCGCTATCCCGAAACGCACGCCGAATGGGTGCGTCCGGGCATCATGCTCTACGGCTGCTCGCCTTTTGCCGACGAGAGCGCGCAAGCGCTGGGCCTGCAGCCGGTGATGACGCTCGCGAGCGAGATCATCGCGGTGCAGGAGCTGGAAGCCGGCGATCGCGTCGGCTACGGCGGCACGTTCGAAGCGCAGCGACCCATGCGCGTAGGCGTGGTCACCTGCGGCTATGCCGACGGCTATCCGCGCCATGCGCCTGGGTCGAACGAGAGCAACGCGCCGGTCGTCGTGGCCGGCGCGCGCACGCGCACAGTGGGCCGCGTGTCGATGGACATGCTGTGCGTGGACCTGAGCGCCATTCCCCAGGCCGGCGTGGGCAGCCCCGTAATTCTGTGGGGCGATGGCCTGTCCGCAGACGAAGTCGCCGCCAGCGCGGGCACCATCAGTTACGAATTGTTGTGCGCGCTCGCGGCGCGCGTCCCTCAAGTCGAAATCGAATAATGCGCGCGCCGGCCAAACGACCGTGCGCGCGGTCGTGCAGGCCTGAAAGCGGGGTATGATTCGGGACTGAAAGGACGACAACGATGGCGGTGCCGTTCAATCTCAAATAGGGGTGCTTATGGCAATGCACAGTTATACCGCAATCGTGGAGAAGGAAGGCGATATGTACGTCGCGCTCTGCCCGGAACTGGACATCGCCAGCCAAGGCGCGAGCATCGAGCAGGCAACTGCAAATCTGAAAGAGGCGGTGGAGCTTTTTATCGAATGCGCCGATCCGCAGGAGGTCGCGAAGCGGCAGCACGGCGAAGTCTACGTGACGCGTTTCCAAGCGGTGCATGGCTAGACTTGCCGTTCTCTCCGGCAAGGACGTCTGCGGGATTCTCGCTCGCCATGGCTTCGTGGAAGTGAGACGGCGTGGCAGCCATGTGGTGATGCAACGGCGCACGGCTGCCGGCAGCACGACGGTTCCGGTGCCTGACCATGCTGAACTGAAGATCGGCATGCTGCAATCGATCATCCGGCAATGCGGCCTGCCGCGCTCGGAATTCGAGTCGTGAATGGGACGGGACTTCAACTTCAAGGACGAGCAGTTCCGATTTCAGGTATTGGACAAAGGCGACGTGAAGGCGAAGGACTGGCAGGATACTTTGCACCAGATACTGGCCAACTACCGGGTCTGAGGCAGTGACGGAACCCGACCGTGGCTAAATCCAAGTCCGTCTATACCTGCACCGAGTGCGGCGGCAGCGCGCCGAAATGGCAGGGCCAATGCCCGAGTTGCGGCGCCTGGAACACGCTGGTCGAAACCGCAGCCGAGGCGGCATCGACGCACCGCTACAAGAGCGTCTCCGCAGCATCGAAGCTGCAGAAACTGTCCGAGGTGAGCGCGCGCGAAACGCCGCGCCTGCCTACCGGCGTGGCCGAGTTCGACCGCGTGCTGGGCGGCGGGTTGGTTGCGGGACAGGTGGTGCTGATCGGCGGCGATCCGGGTATCGGCAAGTCGACGCTGCTGCTGCAGGCGCTCGCCGCCATGAGCGCGCACCTACTGGCGGTCTACGTCAGCGGCGAGGAATCTGCCGAACAAGTTGCGCTGCGCGCCACCCGTCTTGGCCTGGATTCCGGCGGCCTGCAGTTGCTGGCGGAGATCAATCTGGAAAGAATCCAGGCCGTGCTCGCCGCAGCGAAGCCGGAAATCGTAGTCATCGACTCGATCCAGACGCTGTATTCCGATGCGCTTTCCTCGGCGCCGGGATCGGTGGCGCAGGTCAGGGAATGCGCGGCGCAGTTGACGCGCCTGGCCAAACAAAGCGGCACCACTATCGTCTTCATCGGCCACGTGACCAAGGAAGGCGCGCTCGCCGGACCACGGGTGCTGGAGCATATCGTCGATACCGTGCTCTATTTCGAGGGGGACACGCACCAGAGCTTTCGCCTGGTCCGCGCGTTCAAGAACCGTTTTGGCGCGGTGAACGAGCTCGGCGTGTTCGCCATGACCGACAAGGGATTGAAAGGGGTGTCCAACCCGTCGGCGCTATTCCTGTCGCAGCACGACGAGCAGGTGCCGGGTTCCTGCGTGCTGGTGACGCAGGAAGGCACGCGCCCCTTGCTGGTCGAGATCCAGGCGCTGGTGGACGAGGCCCACGCTCCCAATCCGCGCCGTCTGTCCGTCGGCCTGGAGCAGAACAGGCTGGCAATGTTGCTGGCCGTGCTGCACCGGCATGCGGGGATCGCCTGTTACGACCAGGACGTATTCGTCAACGCGGTCGGCGGCGTGAAAATCAGCGAACCCGCCGCCGACCTTGCGGTGCTGCTCGCGATTGTCTCCTCGCTGCGCGCGCGGCCGCTGCCGCAAAAGCTGGCGGTGTTCGGCGAGGTGGGGCTGGTGGGGGAAATCCGCCCGGCGCCGCGCGGTCAGGAACGGCTGCGCGAGGCGGCCAAGCTCGGGTTCACCCAGGCGATCATCCCCAAGGCGAATGTGCCGAGGCATGCGATCAGCGGGCTGGAAATCATCGCCTGCGATCGCGTCGAGGACGCTGTCGCCCGCCTGCGTTAGCGTTGGTGCACGAGCTGTGCGGCGAGCACGCCGCTGCGCACGGACGACTCCAGCGTAGCCGGATAGTCGCTGGCGGTGTAGTCGCCCGCCAAGTATAGATGGTCGATCGCTGTCCGGTTCGCCGGCCGGACCAGGCCGGGGCGGCAGGAGAATGTGGCGCGCTTCTCCGCGATGACGCGCGACCACAGTGGCGCGGGCAGGCCGGGCATGAATGCGGCCAGTTCGCGATGGATGGCGTCCGCCAGTGCGTCGAGGGAAGCGTTCTGATGCGCGCCGTGCGCGCTGATTACCGCCGCCAGCAGTCCCGCTCTACCGTTAAGCCGCCCCCGGTCGAATATCCACTGCACATATCCGCCGTCGAAGCCCGTCATCGGCTGCGGCATCGACACCTCCTGCGGATACTGCAGATAACAGGTGTAAATCGGCTCGTAGGCGAGCGCCGCCACGTTCTCGCGCATCGCTGCGAGCGCCGCGAACCGATCGAGCAGCGCGTCGAGCTGATGCGGCCCTACGGCGAGGATGACATGGCTATAGCGCTCCTGACTCGCGTCGAGGGCGAAGCCGTCCCCTGTCTTTTCAATCGTCCGTACCGCTGTGCCCAGTTGCACCGAGCCGCCATTGGCGCATACGAAGGCCGCCGCCGGCTGGGGAAAGAGTTGGCCCAAATCGGCGCGCGGGAAGAGGAAGTCGCCGTTCGCGCGCGCACCATCCAGCGCGTCGCGAAACAGATTGAGAAAAACCTGCGCCGAAGCCGAGGCGGCCGGGGTGTTGAGGGCCGACACGCACAGCGGCTCCCACAAATAATGCGCGAGCGCCCCACTCTGGCCATGCTGCGCGAGCAGTTCGGCTACCGGCAAGTCGGCGGCGATGCGATAGGCGTTGCCGCGCATCGCGGTCATGAAGCGCATCGCGGCGATGCGCTCGCCCCAGGTAAGCCCGCGGGCGGTGAGCAGGGCGGCGAGCAGATGCAGGGGGGCGGGCAGGCGCGGTGCGCGCAGGCTGAACTTGCCCGGGTATTCGATCGTGAGCGGCTGGCGCAGCAGCAGTTGCTCCGGGTCGGCGCCGACCGCGCGCATCAGGCGCAGCGTCTCGCGATAAGCGCCGATCAGTATGTGCTGGCCGTTGTCGAGTTCGATGCCCTCGATCGCGACCGAGCGCGCGCGCCCGCCGAGATGCCGCGCCGCTTCGAACACCGTGACCCGGGTCCCGGCTTGCGCGAGCGTGACCGCTGCGGCCATGCCGGCCCAGCCGGCGCCGATGATGGCGACGTTCACGCGGTGAACCAGGTCTTGCACGCGATCCACAGCTTGCGCAGGGGGGGCAACGCCGTGCGCTGGCTGAGGACCTTGCAGCCGTCGTCTGCTATTTCCCGCAGCAAGGTGCGGTAAATCGCCGCCATGATCAGGCCGGGCCGCTGTGCCTTGCGGTCCATTTGCGGCAATTGCTCCAGCGCCGCGCTGTAATAGCGTTCGGCGCGCTCGATCTGAAACGCCATCAGGCGCACGAAATTTTCGCTCTGGCGCGCGTGCAGAATGTCGGCCGCGCTTACCTTGAATTGCTGCAGCTCGTTCAGGGGCAGATAAATGCGCCCCTTGCGGCTGTCCTCGCCGACGTCGCGGATGATGTTGGTGAGCTGAAAGGCGAGGCCGAGGGTGTGAGCGTAGCCTAGCGTGCGCTCGTCCTGGTAGCCGAAGATGGAAGCGGCGAGCAGGCCCACCACGCCCGCGACCCGGTGGCAGTACTCTTCCAGGGCGGCGAAATCGAGATAACGGTTCTGGCTCAGGTCCATCTCCATGCCGTCGATGATCTCGGCCAGGTATTCGTGTTTGATGCCGAAGGGCTGGACCGCGGGTTCGAGCGCCCGCATCACCGGATGCTGCGGAGCGCCGTTGTAGAGTTGGGCGAGTTCCTGCCGCCACCAGGCGAGCTTGGTATGCGCCACGCCAGTATCGGTGCATTCATCGACGACGTCGTCCACCTCGCGGCAGAAGGCGTACAGCGCGGTGATCGCGCGGCGGCGCTGCGGTGGCAGAAACAGGAAGGAGTAATAGAAGCTCGAACCGCTTTGTGCCGCTTTGTCTTGGCAGTATTCGTCTGGAGTCACGGGCATTCCGGGGTCGCGGGTCTCAGTTCGGCGGCACGAATCGGCCGTATTCCATCTGGCCATCAGGCCGGGAACGCCCTGAATAGCAGCAAGGGCCAGTCGTAAGTATTCAGCACCGGTCGCCGATGGTAGACGTCGCCTTCGAGCTTGTCTATTTTTTCGAGTATGCGCAGGCCGCCTTGGACGATGGTGCGGATTTCCAGGCCGATTCGTCCGGGCAGCGCGCGCCCCAGGGGCGCGCCGGATCGCATCAGCGCGCGTGCGCGTGCGACCTGGAAGCCCATCAACGCTTTCCAGCCGCCGGAAGTGTCCTTGGCGGCAATCTGCTGCTCGGTCACGCCGAAGCGCCGCATTTCCTCCTGCGGCAGGTAGATGCGTTGCTTGCGCCAGTCGATAGCGACGTCCTGCCAGAAATTGATCAGCTGAAGGCTGCTGCAGATCGCGTCCGAACGCTTCAGGTTTTCTTCGGTTGCGGCATTGAACAAATGCAGCAGCAGGCGTCCCACCGGGTTGGCCGAGCGGCGGCAATAGTCCATGAGTTCGGCGAAATCGGCATAGCGGTTCTTGACGACGTCCTGGGCGAACGCGTCGAGCAGATCGTGAAACAGTTGCAAGGGCAGGCGGTAGCCGCGAATGACCTGCCCGAGTTCCGCGAATAGCGCGCCGTCAGGCGCGGTGCCGGCCTCCAGTCGCCCGAGTTCCTGCCGATAATCGTTTAGCTGCGCCAGCCGCTGCTCCGGCGGCAGATCGCCTTCATCGGCGAAATCGTCCGCCGAGCGCGCAAAGCGGTAGATGACCGAGACCGGGTGGCGAAGCGGGGCCGGCAGGAGCACCGAGGCGACCGGGAAATTCTCGTAGTGGCCTGCGGACATTGGCTTGAAATTCTTGAGGATTTGGCCTGACAGTATAGGGGGAAATCGCGTAAAATTGCATGCGCGCGAAGGTGGCGGCGAAGGTGGCGGAATTGGTAGACGCACTGGATTTAGGTTCCAGCGCCTTACGGCATGGGGGTTCGAGTCCCTTCCTTCGCACCATGTCGCGGAGCTTGGAGAGCGGGTTGCGAAATGGGCTTGTCTCCTTTTGCCGTCCCGGTTTTTTGCAGACTTTGAGGGAATTTGATGCAGACAAGTATTGAGAGCCTGGGCCCGCTGGAGCGCCGGCTGAATATGGCGGTTCCGGTGGAGGAAGTCGAGAAGCAGGTCGACGAGCGGCTGAAAAAGCTCTCGCGCAATCTGCGCATGGCGGGCTTTCGTCCAGGCAAGGTGCCGCTGAAACTCGTCGCCCAGCAGTACGGGCCGCAGGTGCGCTCGGAGGTTATCGGCGACGCCGTGCAGAAGGCTTTCAGCGACGCGGTGCGCGAACAGAAGCTCAAGGTGGCGGGCTATCCGCGCATCGAGCCCAAGTCCGGGGAGGCCGATCCCGAGAGCATCGAATTCAGCGCTACGTTCGAGATCTACCCGGAAGTGTTGCTGGGCGATGTCAGTTCGCGCACCATCGAGCGCGTTGCGCTCACGGTGGGCGATGCCGAAGTCGACAAGACGCTGCAGATGCTGCGCAAGCAGCGCCAGCATTTCCACAGTGTGGAGCGGCCGGCCGCCACGGGTGATCGCGTGACCGCGGATTTCGTCGGCAAGATCGACGGGGTCGAGTTCACCGGCGGCAAGGCAAGCGATTTTGCCTTCGTCCTGGGAGAGAAGCAGATGCTGCCGGAGTTCGAGGCCAACGCGCTCGGGCTTGCGGCGGGCGCGAGCAAGACGTTCGAACTGACGTTTCCGGCCGATTATCACGGCAAGGACGTGGCCGGCAAAAGCGCGAGCTTCGAGTTGACCGTCAAGCTGGTGGAGGAGGCGCACCTGCCTGAGGTGGATGCCGAGTTTGCGCGTTCACTCGGCGTTGCCGATGGCGATCTCGTCAAGATGCGCTCCGAGATCAAGGCCAATATCGAGCGCGAGGTGAAAGCCCGCGCCCAGGCCGATATCAAGAACAAGGCCATGCAGGTGCTGCTCGATGCGACCAAAATTGAACTGCCGCGGGCGCTGATCGAAATGGAAACGCAGCGTCTGATGCAGGCGGCGCGCGCCGACCTGGAGGCGCGCGGCATGAAGATGGAGCAGATGCCGATTAATCCCGAGATGTTCGAGCAGCAGGCACGGCGTCGCGTGTCATTGGGGCTGATCATCGCGGAACTGGTGAGGGCGCATGGTCTCGAGCCCAAACCGGAGCAGGTGCGCGCCTTGGTGCAGGAGCAGGCCGATACCTACGAGCAGCCCGACGAGGTGGTAAAATGGACTTATTCACAACCGCAGCGCCTGTCTGAGATGGAAAATCTGGCGTTGGAGGACAACGTTGTTGCCTGGGTGTTGGGGCAAGCGAAAGTTGAGGACAAGGCCGTGGATTTCAACGAGTTTATGGGGAAGGCATGATGCAACCTGGTTGGACGCCGCGCGCGGCAGGGTGGACGGAGCCGCAGGCCGGCCTCGATGGTCCGCAGGGCCTGGGCCTGATCCCCATGGTCATCGAGCAGAGCGGGCGTGGCGAGCGCGCATACGACATTTACTCGCGCCTGCTGAAGGAGCGGGTGGTGTTTCTCGTGGGCGTCGTAAACGAAATGACGGCCAACCTGATCGTCGCCCAGTTGTTGTTCCTCGAGTCGGAAAACCCCGACAAGGACATCTCCTTCTATATCAATTCGCCCGGCGGTTCGGTGTCTGCCGGGCTTGCCGTCTACGACACGATGCAGTTCATCAAGCCCGACGTAAGCACACTGTGCGTGGGTCAGGCCGCCAGCATGGGGTCGTTCCTGCTTGCCGCGGGCGCCAAGGGCAAGCGATTCTGCCTGCCCAATTCGCGCGTCATGATCCATCAGCCGATGGGCGGGTTCCAGGGGCAGGCTTCGGACATCGAAATCCACGCCAAGGAAATTCTGTACCTGCGCGCGCGGCTGAACGAGATGCTGGCACTGCACACCGGCCAGAACGTCGAAACCATCGCGCGCGACACGGACCGGGACAATTTCATGTCGGCGGACGAAGCGGTGACATACGGTTTGGTGGACAATGTGCTGAGAAATCGCGCCGATGCGAAGAAGTGAGGCATAAATGACCGAAAAGAACACCGGTGAAAAACTTCTGTACTGTTCCTTCTGCGGCAAGAGCCAGCACGAGGTGAGGAAGCTTATCGCCGGTCCGTCGGTTTTCATCTGCGACGAATGCATCGAGTTGTGCAACGACATCATCCGCGAGGAGACCGGCACCGACAAGTCGGGCAAGGCGGTCAAGTCCGACCTGCCGACGCCGAAAGAGATCTGCGACATTCTCGACGAATACGTCATCGGCCAGAAACTGGCGAAGCGCATATTGTCGGTAGCGGTGTACAACCATTACAAACGGCTGAAACACCTGTCTAAAAGCGATGAGATCGAGCTGGCGAAGTCGAACATACTCTTGATCGGGCCCACCGGATCGGGTAAGACGCTGCTCGCGCAGACGCTGGCGCGCTTGTTGAACGTACCCTTCGTCATCGCCGACGCCACTACCCTGACCGAGGCCGGCTACGTCGGCGAGGACGTCGAGAACATCATCCAGAAGCTGCTGCAGAACTGCGACTACGACGTGGACAAGGCCAAGCGCGGCATCGTCTACATCGACGAGATCGACAAGATATCGAGGAAGTCGGACAACCCCTCGATCACGCGTGACGTCTCCGGCGAGGGCGTGCAGCAGGCGCTGCTGAAGCTGATCGAGGGCACCGTCGCCTCGGTGCCGCCGCAGGGCGGGCGCAAACACCCGAACCAGGATTTCGTGCAGGTCGATACGACCAACATCCTGTTCATCTGCGGCGGCGCGTTCGATGGCCTGGAAAAGATCATCCGCAACCGCTCGGAGAAGAGCGGCATCGGCTTCGGCGCCGAGGTGCGCAGCCTCAAGGACAGCAAGGACATCAGCGCGGTGCTGCGCGCGGTGGAGCCGGAGGATTTGATCAAGTATGGCCTGATTCCGGAATTCGTCGGACGCATGCCGGTGGTCGCGACGCTGGAAGAACTGGACGAGGCTGCGCTGATCGAGATTCTCACCATGCCCAAGAACGCGCTGCTCAAGCAGTACCAGCGGCTGTTCGGCATGGAGGGGGCAGAACTCGAAGTACGTCCGCCGGCGCTGTCGGCGATTGCGCAGAAAGCGCTCGCGCGCAAGACCGGCGCGCGCGGTTTGCGCTCCATCCTGGAGCAGGTGCTGCTCGACACGATGTACGAACTGCCGACCATGGAAAATGTCAGCAAGGTAGTCATCGACGAGCCGACTGTCCAGGGCGAAGGCAAGCCGCTGCTGATCTATTCCGACCCGCCCAAGGTCGCAGGTTCTCTCTCCTGAGAGCGCCGACGGGGTTGAACTAATGCCCCGCGCCCCAATCTATAACCAATCGAGTGTCCCGCCGAGGTGCCGCCATGTCCGCTACTGAATATTCTTCCGATCTGACCCAGTTTCCGCTGCTGCCGCTGCGCGACGTAGTCGTGTTTCCGCACATGGTGATCCCGCTGTTTGTCGGCCGCCCCAAGTCGATCAAGGCGATGGAACTCGCGATGGAAGCGGGCAAGAGCATCATGCTCGCGGCGCAGAAATCCGCCGCCAAGGACGAACCCGCCGCCGACGATATGTACCAAATCGGCTGCATCGCCAACATATTGCAAATGCTGAAACTGCCTGACGGCACGGTAAAAGTACTGGTCGAAGGCAGTCAGCGCGCGGTGATCAAGGAAATCGAGGACCAGCGCAGCCACTATTCGGCCGTGGCGCGGCCGGTGCCCGCTGACGCCAGCGACAACAACGAGGTCGAGGCGATGCGCCGCGCGCTGGTGACCCAGTTCGACCAGTATGTGAAACTGAACAAGAAGATCCCGCCGGAGATTCTGACATCTCTCGGCGGCATCGAGGAGGCCGGGCGCCTCGCGGACACAGTCGCCGCGCACCTGCCGCTGAAGCTGGAGCAGAAGCAGCAGGTGCTGGAGATGTTCGACGTCAAGGCGCGCCTGGAGCACCTGCTCGGGCAACTCGAGACCGAGATCGACATCCTGCAGGTGGAAAAGCGCATCCGCGGCCGGGTCAAGCGGCAGATGGAAAAAAGCCAGCGCGAGTATTACCTGAACGAACAGGTCAAGGCGATCCAGAAAGAGCTGGGCGAGGGCGAGGACGGCGCCGATCTGGACGAGATGGAAAAGAAAATCAAGGCCGCGCGCATGCCCAAGGATGCGCGCGTCAAAGCCGAGGCCGAGCTGAAGAAACTGCGCCTGATGTCGCCGATGTCGGCGGAGGCCACCGTGGTGCGCAACTACGTCGATGTGCTCGTCGGGTTGCCGTGGAAAAAGCGCAGCAAGATTTCCAAGGATATCGCCGCGGCGGAGAAAAGCCTGGACTCGGATCACTACGGGCTGGAGAAGGTCAAGGAGCGCATCGTCGAGTATCTCGCGGTGCAAAGCCGCGTGGACAAGGTGAAAGCGCCGATTCTGTGCCTGGTGGGTGCACCCGGCGTGGGCAAGACGTCGCTGGGCCAGTCCATCGCCAAGGCGACCAACCGCAAGTTCGTGCGCATGTCGCTGGGCGGGGTGCGCGACGAGGCCGAGATCCGCGGCCACCGCCGCACCTATATCGGTTCGATGCCGGGCAAGATCCTGCAGAACATGACCAAGGTCGGCGTGCGCAATCCGCTGTTCCTGCTCGACGAGGTGGACAAGCTGGGCATGGACTTCCGCGGCGATCCGTCGTCGGCGCTGCTCGAGGTGCTGGATCCGGAACAGAACCACACGTTCGTCGATCACTACGTCGAGGTCGAATACGACCTGTCGGAGGTGATGTTCGTCGCCACCGCGAACACGCTCAACATCCCGCCGGCGCTGCTCGATCGCATGGAAGTCATCCGGCTCTCCGGGTATACCGAGGACGAGAAGGTGCATATCGCGACGCGCTACCTGCTGCCCAAGCAGCTCAAGAACAACGGGCTCAAGCTGGACGAGGTCTCGATCGCCGAATCGGCGATCCGCGACGTCATCCGCTATTACAGCCGCGAAGCGGGCGTGCGCAGCCTGGAACGCGAGATTTCCAAGATCTGCCGCAAGGTGGTGAAGACCCTGGTGACCAAGAGCCGCGACAGCAAGATCGTCGTTACCGCGAAGAACCTGGACAAGTTCCTCGGTGTGCGCAAGTACACCTTCGGCATCGCCGAGAAGAAGAATCAGGTCGGACAGGTGACGGGCCTCGCCTGGACCGAGGTCGGCGGCGAACTGCTGACGATAGAAGCCGTGGTGATGCCGGGCAAGGGCAAGAGCATCACCACCGGCAAGCTGGGCGAGGTGATGCAGGAGTCGATCCAGGCCGCGCTCACCGTGGTGCGCAGCCGCTCGGCCAGGCTTGGCGTGCCAGAGGACTTCTACCAGAAGATCGATCTGCATATTCACCTTCCCGAAGGCGCGACGCCCAAGGATGGGCCGAGCGCGGGCATCGGCATCTGCACCGCGATGGTTTCGATTCTCACTGGCATCCCGGTGCGCGCCGACGTGGCCATGACCGGCGAAATAACGCTGCGCGGTGAGGTGCTGCCCATCGGCGGATTGAAAGAGAAGCTGCTTGCCGCGCACCGGGGCGGCATCAAGACGGTGCTGATTCCGGAGGAAAACGTGAAGGATCTCACCGAGATCGCGGAGAACGTCAAGAACCGGCTCGATATCGTGCCGGTCAAGTGGATCGATCAGGTGCTCGAATTGGCGCTGGAGCACAGGCCCGAGCCACTGATCAAGAAGGATGACGCCGCCCCGATTACGCCGGCTGCCGAAGGGCAGCCGGTGAGCGGAGTCATCACGCACTGAACGCGCGTCGGGCGCTCTGCAAAAGCGCTTGACACCCGTGAATGGCAATTGCTATAAAGGTCCTATCCGACGATTAGTGCAAGGTCGCCGTCGCAGCTCATCCCGACGGCGTCACCCCGGCAGCGCATTTACTCCAAATGTTCCTTTCCCATTGAAAAGCTCGATAAGAGAAAAGGGGGTTCAGCATGAATAAATCCGAAATGATCGATCAGATTGCCAAGTCGGCCGACGTCTCCAAGGCGGCGGCCGGGCGCGCTCTGGATGCGACGGTGACCGCGATCAAGACCGCGATGAAAAAGGGCGGCATGGTGACCCTGGTTGGATTCGGCACTTTCTATGTCGGCAAGCGCGCGGCGCGCAACGGCCGCAATCCGCGCACCGGCGCGGACATCAAGATCAAAGCTGCGCGGGTTCCAAAATTCCGTGCTGGCAAAGCACTGAAAGATGCGTTAAACTGACGCCCTTTTTGGACCGAAGCGCCCTACGTTTGATTCAGTCCAAGAGGGTGCTTAGCTCAGTTGGTAGAGCGTCGCCTTTACACGGCGAATGTCGGGAGTTCGAGCCTCTCAGCACCCACCAGGGTGTCCCGTATTGCTGGAGTGGTAGTTCAGTTGGTTAGAATGCTGCCCTGTCACGGCAGAGGTCGCGGGTTCGAGTCCCGTCCACTCCGCCAACAACGAAAGGCGAACCCAGACAGGGGTTCGCCTTTTTTACTTGTGAGCGCAATTTAATGTTCGATCTAATCCACAAGCACAAGCTGCTGACCCAAGTGATATTGGCGCTGATAACGCTGCCGTTCGCATTCTGGGGCATTGATTCCTACCAGCGCGGCACGAGCACGGCGCAGGACATGGCCGCGGTCGACGGGCAGAAGATCACGGTGCAGGATTTCGCTCAGGCGCAACGCGACCAGCAGCAGCGGCTGCGCGCGCTGCTCGGGCGCAATGTCGACCAGTCGCTGCTGGATACGCCGGCACAGCGAGCTGAGCTTCTCGACCAGCTTATACAACAACGCCTGCTCGCGCTGCAGGCGGCCAAGAGCAACCTCGTGGTGACAAACGGGCAGTTGCGCGAAATCATTGCGGCCATGCCGGCGTTCCAGGAAAACGGCCATTTCTCCATGCCTCGTTACACTGCCCTGCTGCGCGCGCAAGGCATGAGCGACGCGGGCTTCGAGGCGCGGCTGCGTCAGGACATCGAACTGCAGCAGTTGAACAGTGCGGTGTCCGACTCCAGCCTGCTGAGCAAGGAGCAGGTTGCGCAAATGCTCGCGATCGAGGGACAGCAGCGGGAAGTGTCCGAAGCGCAATTGTCGTACAAGCAGTTTCTCGACGAGGTCAAGCTGGCGCCGGACGCGGTCAAGGCCTATTACGACAGCCATCCGAGCGAATTCGTGGTGCCGGAGCAGGTGCGCGCCGAGTATGCCGTGCTCAATCCGGACGCGCTGGCCGCGCTGGTGACGGTAAGCGAGGCCGACGAGCGCAGCTGGTACGACAGCAACGTGCGCGCCAAAGTCGAGGAACGCGCCGCGGCGAAGAAGAAAGCCGAAGATGTGCTGGCGCAGGTGCGCGCCGCGCCGGACAAGTTCGCCGAGCTGGCCAAGAAATATTCCCAGGATCCGGGCTCCAAGGACAAGGGCGGCGACCTCGGCTTCTTCAAGCGCGGCGACATGGTCAAGTCGTTCGAGGACGCGGTGTCCAAGATGAAAGTGGGCCAAATCAGCGGCATCGTCGATTCAAGCTTCGGTTTTCATATCATCAAGCTGACAGGGTTCAAGCCGGCCAAGAATGGACAGCCGGAGGAGTGGCGCGCGAGCCATATTCTGATCAAAGCACCGCCGGCCGCCGGGGATTTCAATTCGATGCGCGCCGACATCGAAAAACAGCTGCAGCAGCAGCGCCTGGGCGGGAAGTATGCCGAAGCCGCGGAGAATTTCAGCGATCTTGCCTACGAGCAGCCCGACAGCCTGCAACCGATCGCCGACAAGTTCAAGATCAAGCTGCAGCAGTCCGGATGGATCACGCGCAAGGCCACCCCTGCCGACGGCATACTCAACAATCAGAAGATACTGGACGCCCTGTTCTCCAGCGATTCGATCAAAAACAAGCACAACACGGAAGCGGTGGAAATCGGCCCCGACACGATGGTGGCGGCGCGCGTGATCGAGCACAAAGCCGCGACAGTGAGGCCGCTGGATGAAGTCAAGGCGGAGATCGCGAAAAAGCTGACCGAGCAGGAAGCCATGGCGTTGGCGGTCAAGCGCGGTGCGGCGGATTACGCCGAGCTGCAGCAGGGCAAAGATGCCGGACTTACTTGGAGCGCGGCCAAGATCGTCAGTCGCCAGGGCAAGCCGGCGGTGGAGCCCGAAGCGCTCAAAGCGATATTCCGCGCCGATACCGGCAAGCTGCCGGTCTACGTGGGCGTGGAACTGCCCGGCCGCGGCTACGGCATCTACCGCATTTCGCGCGTGAGCGAGGCGCCCGTGGACGCAGCGCGGGAAAAGACGCTGCGCAAACAACTGGTGCAGCAAGCCGCGCAGCAGGACGTGGTTGCCTATATCACCAGTCTCAGGGCTGCGGCGAAGATAAAGATCAACAGGGCGAACCTGGAGAAAAGCGGCGAATAGCGCGCGTCCGGCGGTTAGCGACCACCGCGCGGCGGGCGCTACGGACGCGGCTCCGGTCAGACTTCCGTCGTCCCCAGCGCAGTGGTGTTGAAACCGCCGTCGACGTAGGTCACTTCGCCGGTGATGCCGCTGGCGAGGTCGCTGCACAGGAACGCAGCGGCATTTCCCACTTCGTCGATGGTGACATTGCGTCGCAGCGGCGCCTGTTTCGCGTTATACGCGAGTAGCTTGCCGAAGCTTGCGATGCCCGCTGCCGCGAGCGTCTTGATCGGTCCCGCGGAAACCGCATTGACGCGTATGCCCTTCGGACCGAGGCTCGCCGCCATGTAGCGCACCGCCGCTTCCAGGCTGGCCTTGGCCAGGCCCATCACGTTGTAATTGGGCATGGTGCGCACCGCGCCCAGGTAGCTGAGCGTCAGCAGCGCGGCGTGCCGCCCCTGCATCATCGGCAGCGCCGCCTTGGCCAGCGCGGCGAAGCTGTAGCTCGACACGTCGTGCGCGATGCGGAAAGCCTCGCGCGAGATGCCTTCCAGGAAATCGCCGTCGATCGCTTCGCGCGGGGCATAGGCGATGGAATGCACCAGGCCGTCCAGGCCGTCCCAGTGCTTGCCGAGATCGACGAACAGGTTCGTGATCTCCTCGTCGCTCGCCACGTCGCAGGGAAACACCAGGCGGCTGCCGAAATCGGCGGCCATGGTGGTGACGCGCTCCTTGAAGCGCTCGTTCTGATAGGTAAATGCGAGTTCGGCGCCTTCGCGGTGACAGGCTCTGGCGACGCCATAGGCGATCGAGCGGTTCGAGAGCAGGCCGGTGATGAGAATGCGCTTTCCTGACAGAAAACCCATGGTGCCTCCGAAGTACGGGAGTTGGGGATTATACCGGGTGACGCTCCTGGCGCGTTCGGCTACACTCCGCCGATGCGTTTTTTCGTCGCCATCGGTTGCCTGCTCCTGCTCGCCGGCTGCGGCAGGGTCTGGAACGATCCCTACCCGGCGAGCGAGTCCGGCAAGAACATACTCTACAGTGCGTTTTCCGAACGTCCCAAGCATCTCGATCCGGCTCGTGCCTATGCGTCCGACGAATACGATTTCATCTCGCAGGTGTACGAGCCGCCGCTGCAGTATCACTATCTCGACCGGCCTTACAGGCTGATCCCGGAGACGGCCACCGCCATTCCCAAGCCGCGCTATTTCAACAGCGCCGGCGTCGAGCTGCCGGCATCGGCGAAAGACGTCGCCTACAGCGTCTACGAGATACACATCAAACCCGGCATCTACTATCAGCCTCATCCGGCCTTTGCCAAGGATGCCGCGGGGCACAGCCTTTATCTCCATCTGAAGCCAGGCGATTTGCGCGGCAAATACAGTCTCGCCGATTTTCCGAAGACCGGCACGCGCGAGCTGGTGGCTGCGGACTATGTCTACGAGATCAAGCGCCTCGCATATCCGGGCATCAATTCGCCCATCCTCGGACACATGAGCGACTACATCGTCGGCCTCAAGCAGTATGCGGAGCTGCTCACGCGTGAGGACAAGAAGCTGCCGATCTGGGCTGCACTCGCCAAGCACGAGATCTCCGGCGTCCAACTGGTGGACCGCTACACCTACCGCATCAAGGTGCGCGGCAAATACCCGCAGTTCATCTACTGGCTCGCGATGCCGTTCTTTGCCCCGGTGCCGCCCGAGGCCGACCGTTTCTATTCCCAGCCGGGCATGGCGGAGAAGAATTTCAGCCTCGACTGGTATCCTGTCGGCACTGGCCCGTACATGCTCACCGAAAACAACCCGAATGCGCGCATGGTGCTCTCGCGCAATCCGAACTTCCGCGGCGAGCCTTATCCCTCCACCGGCGCGCCCGGGGACGCGGCAGCCGGCTTGCTCGCCGACGCCGGCAAGATCGCTCCGTTCATAGACACCATCGTGTTCACGCGCGAGAAAGAGAGCATTCCCTATTGGAGCAAGTTTCTGCAGGGCTATTACGACCAGTCCGGCATCAGCAACGACAACTTCGACAGTGCGGTGAGCATGGGCGTCGGCGGGGAGGCGGCGTTGTCGCCCGAAATGGTGAAGCGCGGCATCCGGCTCGAGACCTCGGTCGCCACCTCGGTCTATTACCTCGCGTTCAACTGGTTGGACCCGGTGGTAGGGGGACAGGGAGACACTGCGCAGCAGGAGCGCGCACGCAAACTGCGCCAGGCGATTTCCATCGCCATCGACAACGAGGAATTCATTTCCATATTCGCCAACGGTCGAGGCGTCGCAGGACAGGGGCCGATTCCGCCGGGCATCTTCGGCTACCGCGACGACTACAATCCGGTGGTGTACGAGAAGACCGGCGGTGCGTGGCACCGGCGATCGGTAGCGGAGGCGAAAAAGCTGATGGTCGAGGCGGGCTATCCCAACGGTCGCGACGCGCGCACCGGAGAGCCGCTGGTGCTGTACCTGGACACAACCGGCGGCGGCCCGGGCGGCAAGGCGCGGCTCGACTGGTACCGCAAACAGTTCCGGAAAATAGACATCCAGCTCGAATTCCGCACCAGCGACTGGAACCGCTTCCAGGAGAAAGTGCGCAAGGGCAATACGCAGATGTTCTTCCTCGGCTGGAACGCCGACTATCCGGACCCCGAAAACTTCATGTTCCTGCTCGATAGCCAACAGGGTGCGGTGAAGTACGGCGGTGAGAACAAGGCCAATTATTCCAACCCCGAATACGATCGCTTGTTCGATCAGATGAAGGACATGGAGAACGGCCCCGCGCGCCAGGCGATCATCGACCGCATGGTGGCGCTGCTGCGCCAGGATGCGCCCTGGGACTGGGCCTACTATCCGAAGGACTACAGCCTGTATCACTCGTGGCTGTTCAACGTCAAGCCGAACCAGATGGCGAGGAACGGCCTCAAGTTCTACCGTCTCGATCCGGCGCTGCGCGAGCTGAAGCGCGCTGAGTGGAACCGCCCCGTGGTCTGGCCGCTGCTGCTCGTCCTCGCCCTGCTGATCGTAAGCGTGCTGCCCGCGCTGCGCACCTGGCGCGCGCGCGAGCTGGCGCGGGCATGAGGTAATACATGTACGCCTATATTCTCCGCCGCGTGATCTACGCGTTCTTCATTCTGATCGGCGTCAACCTGATCACCTTCGTCCTGTTCTTCGAGGTGAATACGCCCAACGACATCGCGCGCCTGCAGCTCGGCGTGAAGTATGTGACCCCGGAAGCGATCGCCAAATGGAAAACCGACCACGGCTACGACAAGCCGCTGCTGTACAACGCGGCGGCGGCCGGCAGCCAAAAGTTCACCGACACCATCTATTTCGAGAAGTCGGTGGAAATGTTCCGCTTCCATTTCGGCCTCTCCGACGACGGGCGCGACATCGCCTACGAGATCCGCACGCGCATGTGGCCCAGCCTGGCGCTGGCGCTGCCGGTGTTCCTGGTCGGCATGCTGCTGCAGATCACGTTCGCTTTGATGATGGCTTTTTTCCGCGCCACGTATATCGACTTCTGGGGCGTGATCTTGTGCGTGACCATGATGTCCATATCCGGCCTGTTCTATATCATCGGCGGCCAGTATCTGATCGCGAAGCTGTGGAATCTGGTGCCGATTTCGGGCTACGCCGGGGGCTTCGACGCGTTCAAATTCCTGGTGCTGCCGGTGGCGGTCGGGGTCATCGGCGGCATCGGCGGCGGCGCGCGCTGGTATCGCACCATATTCCTCGAGGAGGTCGGCAAGGACTACGTCAGGACGGCGCGCGCCAAAGGCCTGTCGGAAATCGTGGTGTTCTTTCGCCATGTGCTCAGGAACGCGATGATTCCGATCCTGACCGGCGCGGTGGTGGCGATTCCGCTGCTGTTCATGGGCAGCCTGATCACGGAGTCTTTCTTCGGCATTCCGGGACTGGGCAGCTACACCATCGAGGCGATCCAGTCGCAGGATTTCGCCGTGGTGCGCTCGATGGTGTTCATCGGCTCGCTGCTCTATATCGTCGGGCTGCTGCTCACCGACATTTCCTACACCCTGGTTGATCCGCGCGTGAGGTTCGAGTAATGCCGATACAGCCGGTCATACTCTGGACCGATGCGCTGGTCTATTTGCTGCTCGCGGCCGTGGCGGCCTTCGTCTGGTATGTGCGCCGCCAGGAGCATCTGCGCGCACCCTGGTGGCGCGTGGCGCAGACGCCGGCGGCGATGAGTTCCCTGGTGGTGCTTGCCGTATTCATGCTCATCGGCTTGCTCGATTCCGTGCATTTTCGCGTGGCGCTGCCGCCGGCGGCAGGCACGCAGGCCGAGAGCGCCGCATCCGAGGAGGTCGTCTATGCGGTGCACGTGAAAAGCGCGCTCGACGTCCTGCTCTCGTCCCTCGAGAACCGGCCCGAGCGCACCTATTCCGCGCCGCTTGCGGCTTACTCATACGCCAAGGAAACGATCGTATTGCCGGGCAAGGACGGGAAGCCGGGCAGAGAGCTGCGCGAATATCCGCGCCTGAAGTACGGCGGCGCGCAACTGCGCGATCCCGCGCGCGAGTTGAAGGCCGACGTGCTGCTCACCGCCTTCCGCGGGGTGGCGCTGGCGCTGCCGCTGTGGTTGTTCGCGTCGCTCGTGCTGGTTGCGGCCATTAGCGGCGCCGAACGGGCGGCATCGCCCGACTTTTGGCAGGCCGTCTGGCGGGGGAAGACCGAAGTGCCCTGGCGCGCGTTGTTGTTCACGCTCGCGCTGGTATTTCTGCTGGCGGTACCGACGATCCTGTTGTCGGGCCACTACCACGTGCTCGGCACCGACAAGGTCGGCCAGGACGTGCTCTATCTTTCGCTGAAGAGCGTGCGCACCGCGCTGGTGATCGGCACGCTGACGACGCTGGTGATGCTGCCGTTTTCGGTGCTGCTCGGGATCATGGCGGGTTATTTTCGCGGCTTGGTGGACGACCTGATCCAGTATGTTTACACCACCCTGAATTCGATTCCGGCGGTGCTGCTGATCGCCGCTTCGGTGCTGGTGCTGCAGGTGTATGTCGAGGCCCATCCGAACATGTTTCCCACCTCGGCGCAGCGCGCGGATTTCCGCCTGCTGTGGCTGTGCATCATTCTCGGCGTCACTAGTTGGACCGGGCTATGCCGGTTGCTGCGCGGGGAGGCGCTCAAGCTGCGCGAACTCGAATACGTGCAGGCGGCGCGGGCCTTCGGCGTGTCCGACTGGCGCATCATGCTGCGCCATATCCTGCCCAATGTGATGCACATCGTGCTGATTTCCGTGGTCATGGATTTCTCCGGCTTCGTCCTGGCGGAGGCGGTGCTTTCCTACATCGGCGTCGGCGTGGACCCGTCCATGATCAGCTTCGGCACCATGATCAACGCGGCGCGCCTCGAAATGGGGCGCGAGCCCATGGTGTGGTGGTCGCTCGCGAGCGCGTTCGGCTTCATGCTGGCCCTGGTGCTGTCGGCGAACCTGTTCGCAGACGCGGTGCGCGATGCGTTCGACCCGCGCGTGCGCATCGGTGGCGCGAAGCTGCGCTTCGCCAAGGTCCAAATATGAGCGCGCTGCTGCGGATCGAGGATCTCAAGACCTGGCTCGACAGCTCGGGCGGAATCGTGCGCGCCATAGACGGCGTCAGCATCGAGGTGGCGCGCGGGGAGACCTACGCCATCGTGGGCGAGTCGGGTTGCGGAAAATCCATGACCGCGCTGTCGGTGCTGCGGCTGCTGCCCGAAGCAGGGCAGATCGTCGCCGGCTCGGTGCTGCTCGGCGACGAAGACCTGCTGTGCCTGCCGGAGGCGGCGATGCGCGGCGTGCGCGGCCGCCGCATTGCCATGGTCTTCCAGGAGCCGGACAGCAGCCTGAATCCGGTGCTCACCGTCGGCCAGCAGATCGCCGAAGTGCTGGAGCGGCATACCGCGCTGCGCGGCGAATCCAAGCGCAAACGGATGCTGGAACTGCTGCAGGCGGTGGGCATCCCGGATCCCGCGCGGCGTCTGACGGAGTACGCATTCCAGCTTTCCGGCGGAATGAAGCAGCGCGTCATGATCGCGGTTGCGCTGGCCGCCGAGCCCGACCTGCTGATCGCCGACGAGCCGACGACTGCGCTCGACGTGACCATCCAGGCGCAGGTGCTCGAACTGCTCTCCGGGCTGCAGCGCGAGAGCGGCATGGCGATACTGCTGATTACCCACGACCTGGGCGTGGTGGCGCAAATGGCGCATAAGGTGGCGGTGATGTACGCCGGCCAGATCATCGAGGTCGCAACGCGCGAGCGGTTCTTCCGCGAGCCGCTGCATCCCTATTCGCGCAAGCTGTTCCAGGCACTGCCCGGCGGCGCGCGCCGCGGCGGCGAGCTGGCGGTGATCCGGGGCCAGGTGCCGCCCCTGACGACACAGTTTCGCGGCTGCCGTTTCGCCGAGCGCTGCGATTCGGCCTGGGAACGCTGTCATGCCGAAGCGCCCGAATTGACGGCCTGCGGCGACGGACGTCTGGTACGCTGCCATCTGTACGAAGGCGAGACCGTGACCGGCGCGCAGGCACGAATTGCAGCGGACCAGCCCGTCGCGCAGGACATTGCCGGCGCCGCCGCGCATTTGCATGCCGGCGCGGCCCTGTTGAGCGTGCGCGATCTGAAAGTGCACTTTCCCATTCGCAAGGGCTTGTTCAGGCGCACGGTGGGGCAGGTCAAGGCGGTCGATGGCATTTCCCTGGATATCGCAGCGGGCAGAACGCTGGCCTTGGTGGGCGAATCCGGCTGCGGCAAGACCACCGCAGGCAAAGCCATGTTGCAACTGATCCGCCCCAGCGCGGGCAGCGTGCAGTTCGGGGGGCGCGAACTGACCCGCCTGCATGGCCGCGGCTTGCGCGCGCACCGTGCCGAGTTTCAGCTCATCTTCCAGGACCCGTACGCCTCGCTCGACCCGCGCATGCGCATCACCGACATCCTAACCGAAGGCATGCAGGCGCTGAGGGTGGCGGCGACGAGCGCAGAGCGCGCGGCGCAAATGGACGCCATGCTGGCGCAGGTCGGACTGAACGCGGAGGCCAAGCTGCGCTACCCGCACGAGTTCTCAGGCGGGCAGCGCCAGCGCATCGCGATCGCGCGCGCGCTGGCGGTGAATCCGAAACTGATCGTCTGCGACGAGCCCACCAGCGCGCTCGACGTATCGGTGCAGGCGCAGATTCTGAATCTGCTGAAACGGCTGCAGCGCGAGCTGGGGCTCGCCTACCTGTTCATCACGCACAACATCGCCGTGGTCGAATATCTCGCGCACGAGGTTGCGGTCATGTACCTGGGGAGGATAGTGGAGCGCGGCACGGTGGACGAGGTGTTGCGCGCGCCCAAGCATCCCTACACCCAGGCCCTGCTGTCGGCGGTGCCGGCGCTGGATCAGGCGAGCGAGCGCAAGATCATACGCCTGCGCGGCGAGCTGCCTTCTCCCGCGGCTCCGCCGCCGGGCTGCCATTTCCATCCGCGCTGCCCGCAGGCGATGGCCGAATGCAGGCTGGACTATCCGGCCGCGATCCGGCTGGGCGAAAGCCACGAAGTAAGCTGCTTGCTCTATCGCGCGCAGAAGAGCTGAAGCGCGCCGCTACCGCCTGCGTCTGGAGACGTGCCTCTTCGGGACAGGCTTCGCGCGTTTTGCATGGGGTCGCTGGCGCACTTCGATCGTAAGGTGCTGGCCAGCTCTCAGGTCCCGGTCATGACGGATATTATTTCGCCTGCGCAGGTCTTCCACGCTGACTCCGTGGCGACGCGCGATTGCGGACAACGTGTCTCCGCGCCGTACCGTGTAGCTGAGTTTGCGCAGCGTGGTCCTCGACTCCGGGGCGGACGGCGGCCGGTACCCCGGCGGCAAAGGCTCGATCGATGCACCTCTGAGCGGCAGCAACAGTTGGTAACCCGGTCCGACCCTGGTGTGCCGCCCGATGTTGTTGATCTGTTTCAGCCGTGCCAGCGAAATGTGGTGCCTGGCGGCGATACGGTAAAGCCGGTCGCCGCGCCTGAGCGTGTATTTCTGCCAGGTAACCAGCGGCTGGTCGCGCGCCTCCAGATTGGTGAGGAAGACCTCTGCCTTGTCCGTCGGCAGCACCAAGCCGGGGCTGCCCTTGGCGACGATCACCGGGCGGTTGTGGCCGGGGTTCAGCGCGAGAAACTCCCTCAGCGGCATGTCCGCCAGCTTGGCCGCGAGGCGCACGTCGATGTCGTCGTGGTTTTGCACCGTGACGAAATACGGCGCGTTGGGCACGGGGTCGAGATCGATGCCGAAGGCACGCGGATTCTCGATGATGTTCTTCAGCGCCTGCAGCTTGGGCACGTAGTAGCGCGTTTCCGTGGGCAGGTCGAGGCTGAGATAATCGGTCGGCAGCCCCTTCGCTTTGTTCTTTGCGATGGCGCTCGCCACGCAGTTCTCGCCGCAGTTGTAGGCTGCGAGTGCGAGGTCCCAGTCGCCGTACATCTGATAAAGATATTGCAGGTAGTCGAGGGCTGCGCTGGTCGAGGCGACGATGTCGCGGCGGCCGTCATACCATGAGTTCTGCTCCAGATTGTAATCCTTGCCGGTGGACGGGATGAACTGCCACAGGCCCGACGCATGCGCGCGCGAATAGGCCATCGGGTTGAACGCGCTTTCGACCATGGGCAGCAGCGCCAGCTCGGTCGGCATGCCGCGGTTCTCCAGTTGCTCGACGATGTAATAGAGATAACGCTTGCCGCGTTCGACCATGCGCTTGACGTAGTCCGGATGGCTTGCGTACCAGATCTGCCGGTCCTCCACCAGCGGGCTGGAGATATCGGGGATGGCAAAACCGGTGCGGATGCGGTCCCACAGATCGGAGGGCACCGCAGTCAGGTCGATGGTCGGGATCCTGCGCAGCTTGTCCTTGATTTCCCGTGCCGAGGGGCTGGGCCGTGCCTGCACCGGCAGCGGGGCGTAAGCGACCGGGGTGCGCGAAGTTTCGGGCGACGGCGCGCCGAGCTCTGCGTTCGCGGAAGACGGTTCGGTCCCGGGCTGCTGTGTTACAGGTGGGGTGGTCTGAACCGGTGCCAGCGCGCAGCCCGATCCGAGCGCGGCAAAGACGATGGCCACAACGGCCACGAAAAAGCGCAATACCGGCACCGCGTCCCCTACCTCTTTTGATAACCTGCGATGTTATCCGCAGGCGCCGGCCGGGTCAAGGAAAACCAAGGAAAAATAGGACGTTAGTAAGCGTTTTTCCACTTGCGCAAGGCGGCGAATACCTGCACCGGATCGCCTGCGCGGGCGCCCAAATATTTATCGGCCGAAGCGATCACCGCCGGCTGCCGGCAGCGCAGGAAGGGGTTGGTCTTCTTTTCGCGGCCGATGGTGGACGGCAGGGTGGGGCGGTCGTGCTCGCGCTTTTCCGCATCGCTCGCGGCGCGCGTCTTGAGTTCTTCGTTTTCGGGTTCGACCGCCTGCGCGAAATCGATATTGGCGAGCGTATATTCGTGACCGCTGTACACCAGCGTTGCGTCGGGCAGTGCCGCGAGCTTCGCAAGCGAAGCGGCCATCTGCTGCGCCGTGCCTTCGAACAAGCGGCCGCAGCCGCAGGCGAACAGCGTATCGCCGCAGAACAGGCAATTTGCGCCATAATAGGCAATATGCGCCCGGGTATGTCCGGGTATGTCGAGCACGCTGAAGCGCAATCCCAATTGATCTATTGCGACCTCGTCGCCCTCGCTGACCGGGTGAGTGAGCGTCGGGATCGGTTCGCCGCGCGGGCCGTATACCGGCACCGCGTGCTGCGCGAGCAGCTCGGCGACGCCGCCGACGTGATCGGGGTGATGGTGGGTGGCGAGGATCGCGCACAGTTCCAGTTGCTCGCGCTGCAGATAATCGAGCACCGGTTGCGCGTCCCCGGGGTCGACCACTGCGGCGTAACGGTCATTGCGCAGCGTCCAGATATAATTGTCCCTGAATGCGCGCAGCGGAACGACTTCGAAACTGTTTGGATCGGACATAGGCCTAGTTTTCGTGGAAGCGCAGAAAAAGTCAACCTTGTCGGATTGGTTCGCCACGCCCAGGGGCGAATACATCCTGCGCTGGGAGCGATCCCAGTTCGACAGCGCGGTCGAGGACGTGTTCGGCTTCAACGCGATCCAGGTCGGCTTGCCGGGGATCGACCTGCTGCGCCGCAACCGCATTGTCCTGCGTACCCACCTCGGCCTGGAGTCCGCCAGCGAGCTCGTGGCCGACGGTGGCGACCTGCCGCTCGCGAGCGGCAGTATCGACCTATTGGTGCTGCCACACGTGCTCGAGTTCAGCGCTGATCCGCACGGGATATTGCGCGAGGCCGCGCGCGTGCTGATGCCCGACGGACAGATCGTGATCTCCGGCTTCAATCCGCTCAGCCTCTGGGGCATGAGGCGCGCCCTGGGGCCGGGCCGCAAGCAGTTCCCGTGGTGCGGCCGCTTCATCGGGCTGTTGCGCCTGAAAGACTGGCTGCAGCTGCTGAGCTTCGAGCTCAACGGCGGGCGCTTCGGCTGCTATGCGCCGCCGTTCGCGCAGGCGAAATGGCTGGAGCGCTCGGCGTTCATGGAAAAGGCGGGCGACCGCTGGTGGCCGATCACCGGCGGCGTCTACGTGGTGCGCGCGGTCAAACGCACCGTCGGCATGCGCCTGGTCATGCCGAAATGGCGCAGCCAGCCGGCGGCGGCCAAGGCAAAGGCATTGTCGCCGCTGACCAACAGCAACCATCACCGCAGCGGCACCGACGCTTGAGCGATTCGGCGCACGCGGGGCGGGTCCGCATCTACACCGATGGCGCCTGCAAGGGCAACCCCGGCCCGGGCGGCTGGGGCGCATTGCTGCACTTCGACGGCCGCGAGAAGGCGCTCTGCGGCGGCGAAGCCGACACCACCAACAATCGCATGGAACTCACCGCGGTGATACGCGCGCTGGAGGCGCTGAAGCGGCACTGCGCCATCGATCTCTACACCGACTCGCAATACGTGCAGAAGGGCATCAGCGAGTGGATCGACTCGTGGAAGCGCCGCGGCTGGAAGACCGCCGACCGCAAGCCGGTGAAGAACGTCGATCTGTGGCTGGAGCTCGACCGGCTCGCCGCCGCGCATACCATCCGCTGGCACTGGGTGAAAGGCCACGCCGGACACCCGGAGAACGAACGCGCCGACGCGTTGGCCAACCGCGGCATAGATTCCCTCAAGCTTCGCCGCTGAGCCGGAGACAAGCCCGGTTCGCATGGCATCGCGATTGGTTATAATCGACCGCGATGCGCCACACCATTCCCGCGACTGAACCATGACGCGCCAGATCGTCCTCGACACCGAAACCACCGGCCTCAACGCCAAGCTGGGCGACCGGGTGATCGAGATCGGCTGCCTAGAGCTGCTCAACCGCCACCCCACCGGCAACCACTTCCACCACTATCTCAATCCCGAGCGCGCGAGCGAAGAGGGCGCGGTCAAAGTGCACGGCATCACCGACGAGTTCCTGCTCGACAAGCCGCGCTTCCGCGAGATTGCCGCCGAATTCATCGAGTATGTTCGCGATGCGGAACTGATCATCCACAACGCGCCGTTCGACGTCGAATTCCTCGAGCAGGAACTGGCGCTGGCGAAGCTGCCGCCGCTAGCGCAGCACTGCGCCGGCGTCACCGACACGCTCAAGCTGGCGAAGGAGCTGCATCCGGGCAAGAAAAACTCGCTCGATGCCCTGTGCGAGCGCTACGGCGTCAACAACACCCACCGCACCCTGCACGGCGCGCTGCTCGATGCCGAATTGTTGGCCGAGGTCTATTTAGCCATGACCCGCGGCCAGGACAGCCTGATGATGGAACTGGAGGAGGAGCCGGCAGCGTTCGACGCCGCCACGGGCGCGCCGCCAGAGCGCCCCAGCCTGACCGTGCTCGCCGCCACCGAAGAAGAACTCGCCGAGCACGCCGGCGTGTTGCAGGATATTCAAAAGCAGAGCAAGGGCAAATGCGTTTGGCTCGAGCTCGAGGGCGAAGCTGCGGGCGGGAGCTGAGGCGTCCGCCAGCAAAGGTGCCGACAATCGCCATTCAAAATGACGAACCGGGCGTCTTGAGAAACTCGATCTCTTCCGGTGTCGACGATCGACCTAGAATGGCGTTCCGGTGCGGATAGCGGCCGAAGCGGTCGACGATGGCCTTGTGCCGAAGCTCGAATTCGAAATTGGCGCCCATCCCTTCCTGGCTGAACAGCGAAACCGCAACAACATGAATCAACGGCGACTCGCTATGCATATAGGGCATGTATAGAAAGGCCCTCTGCGCAAGATCCAGCTCGAGGTCGGCCTTTGCGGCAATTGCACTCTGCGCCAAACCCAAGGCAAGCGCATCGCTCGCGAATGCTTGCGCCTGGTCCCGGTAGATATTCCTCGAAAACTGGTCGAGGACTATGATCTCGGCGAGGCGACCGCCCGCTGTCTCACGCCACGTATAGAGTTCGCAGCGCCGGGCAGCGTGAAGCAAATCGTTGAAGCGCGACTCGACGAGGCGGTCGAAATCTTCGGCCTTGTTCCACCACTGTTTCGGCGTCGTCTCCTTGAACCAGAAATCGAGAACCGCCTCCGGCGTGTCGTGTCTTGAATTCAAGGCGCGAACTCCTGTCGAGTACCTGGAAGGAGCCTTGCGGCTCCCACAACGAGTGGATGGCCGGCTGGCTTACGTGCGCTTGAGAGAGCGTATACCAAAAGGCGTGATGGCAACAGCGAGCAACCAGATTACTGACCCAGTCCCCGAGCCTGCGTTCAACTCGACGATGCAAAAAGAGGCGGAGCCGCTTTTTTTTTCGATGTCATCCGTTCATTCTATGACTCGGGTCAAAACCGCCAGTCGCGCGAAGGGGCAGCATTGTCTTTGCCAAACCATTTTTTGAGGAGCCCAGAAATGGACGCAACGGAAATTTCGACACTTGCACACCACCTTTTTGATGAGCAAGGGCCCAAAGCCATCATTGAGGCCGCACAAAAGGCCACGTCCTTTGAGGGTGCTGGCGACAAAGAACAGGCGGAAATTTGGCGGCGGGTCGAGGCCTTATTGTGGGAAATGCGCGGCCCAAACGCAAGTTAGGCGATTCCCGCCGCCTAGCGGGAGGCAAACAGCCTGCGCTAGCCAAATGGCCTAGGCCATAAGTTGTAAACCGCCGTTTCGCCCAATTTCCCGCTTGCCCTAATAAGGGTTTTCCCTTATTGTCAAATCGTGTTTTGTTCCAGCGCCAGCTGAGCAAAACGCAGCAATCGGCCGCCGCGTACCGGACACAATGGGACGCCCGCGGCTTGCTCGGGAACAATGTTGGACCTCGGCGCAACCGATACGCCATCCAAAAAAAGCAACATGGCGAATTGTCCTGCGATGCAGGGCAGGGGCCAGTGTGTAGGGGCAGTAGAGAGAAGAGGGAGAGACGTCTCATGGCGGCGTCGGGAAAGCTGTCGGGGCAGGATTTCATGTGGGTCTTGGGCAGCCTGTGCCAGCTCTACCGCATCCCGTTTGCCCCAGCCCTGCTGCAGCAGCAATTCCCGCC